>JACLAD010005121.1_pt1 | contig 12911 bp, 11 predicted proteins | sample 8027901 | NCBI WGS metagenome assembly JACLAD01 (sample SAMN15725071, study PRJNA655200) | protist metagenome | isolation source: fluorescence activated cell sorting (FACS) single amplified genomes of... | place: Spain: Blaines Bay Microbial Observatory, Mediterranean Sea | collected 2016-07-05
TTATGATAGACTATAGTACTCGTAGCTACTTAGAGGTACTTTTAGAAACTCTGATGTCTGCATGGTTGTAGAGATACGACCGTTAGAAAAAGGGGCGTGCAACTAATACTGAACAGAGGAAGTGATCACTAAATACACAATAGAATTACTTGGCAGGAACTAGTGAGAAAGGCATGTTTCCATATAGGGGAGCTTTCTCATAAGACACATGTGAGATGTTAACTTTATTAATATTCTCATCCATACAAATCGTCCTCAGATAATTCTTCAGTTGCATCGTCACTTTCAACATCATCGAAGCTGAAAGTACCAGCACCAGCCTCGTTGGCTTCATCTTGCATTTTACTCCTGAAAACATCGTACTGTTGAATATCTGCATCACTTACCGATCTACGAGCACGGGACATAGCTTCTTCGAAATGGTCTCTTCTAATGCAAGGCACTGGATCATCGATTTCTGCATCTTCTGATATCTCTCCAGCCTCAACTTTCTTAGCATGAGCCATACCGGCGGCAACTGACTCCCTAATGGCATTCTTTGCTGCCCTTTGGCAAATTTCTGTGATATCAGCACCACTAAACCCCTCAGTCGCTTTTGCAAGTAATTCTAAATTCACATCCTCTGCTATAGGAGACTTTCTGAGATTTGCTTTAAAGATACTATGTCTAGATCCAAAATCTGGTAATGGTATGTAAATCAATTGATCAAGACGCCCAGGTCTAGTAACAGCATTATCCAAAATGTCTGGACGATTCGTTGCTCCAATTACAAATACAGCTTTCCTTGCTCCTACACCGTCGATTTCAGTAAGAATTTGATTAATTACGCGATCTCCAGCTTCAGATGACCCGCCACCTTTTCCGCCCCTTGACTTGGCGATAGAATCCATTTCATCAAAAAATAGAATACATGGAGCAGCAGCTCTTGCCTTGTCAAAAAGTTCTCGGACATTTTGCTCCGATTCACCAAACCACATGGTGAGTAATTCTGGACCCTTGATAGAGATAAAGTTTGCACCACATTCGTTCGCAATGGCCTTAGCCAGTAAGGTCTTGCCACAACCTGGTGGTCCATAGAATAAAACACCTTTAGATGGCTGCATACCAAATTTCTCAAATTTATCTGCATGTTCGACAGGATATTGAACTGTCTCGTATAGTTCTCTTTTCACATCCTCAAGCCCTCCAATATCCTTCCACGATGTGTTGGGAACTTCGACTACATTCTCACGCAGAGCAGATGGATTGGTTATACCCAATGCATACGAAAAATGCTCATCATTAATTTCAATGCTGTCCAGTACTTCCGCTGGAATAGTGTCAGCATCGACATCAATGAGATGCATTTTTTCACGAATAGCCTGAAAAGCGGCTTCCATACACAATTGAGCAAGATCAGCACCAACATAACCATGAGTAGCCTTCGCAATGAGATCCAGATCACAATCTTTTGATACTTTCATATTCCTTGTTTTAATTCTCATGATCTCTAACCTTCCATTATCATCTGGCACTCCAATATCAAGTTCTCTATCAAAACGTCCAAAACGTCGTAAAGCAGGGTCAATTACATTCGGTCTGTTGGTCGCAGCAATGACAACGACATTTGAAGTCGGTTTGATTCCATCCATGAGGGTAAGAAGCTGGGACACAATTCTTTTTTCAGTTTCTCCACCAGCATTTGATCTTTTTGGAGCAATTGAATCTATCTCATCAATAAAGATAATTGATGGCGCATTTTTTTCAGCTTCTTCGAATGCTTTGCGTAAGTTTGATTCAGATTCACCCGAAAGTTTTGACATCACCTCAGGACCGTTCAATAAGAAGAAGAAAGCACCAGTTTCAGCTGCTACTGCTTTGGCAATAATAGTTTTTCCAGACCCAGGTGGACCATACATTAAAACTCCTCTTGGTGGAGGTATACCTACCGAACGAAAGATTTGAGGATGTCTCAAAGGAAGCTCTACTAACTCTCTAATTTGTGCTAATTGCTTGTTACAACCACCAATATCATCATAACCAATTTCATTCAAACGTTCATCCTCATCACGACTGAGTGCTTCACCTTCGCAAATAATTTCTGTATCAGGACCTACTATACAGTATTCTCCTTCTTCGCCCTCTGATAATTCTATATCAGTCACCTTGAATTCCACAGTTCTCATTGCACCTTTTGCTAGGAACATATCACCAAGTTTTAAAGGACGATATTTTTCATTGAAATAAGGTTCTACAAAAACGTCGAAAAGATCTCCAGTGAGACCATCAAGGGTATCATCAAATGGTAATACTTGTACTGTTTTTGCATATTTAACATCGGGTAGAGCGCTAACTGAAACGGTATCTCCTAAACGTAAACGCAAGTTAGACCTAATGACTTTGGACATCATAACTTTATCATTTGATTTCATAGTATTATCACTCTCTACAATTGCTAAAGTTGACTGTTGTCTCTTTCCTTTTAACAGTACAGTATCGCCTGGAAATAAAGATAATTCTTCCATTTTACTTGAGCTAATGGTCACTGTTGAGTGCTCCATGTCACTATCAACGCCGATGGTATCATCAACAATTAACGTATTTGGATTAATCTTTTTCGTAAGAATAGCCTCTACTAAATCTTCTTTCTTATCACCTTTCTTTTTACTTAGATCCAGTAAATCCTTTTTGTTACTCCCTTTCTTTCTTTTCTTCTTCGATTTTCCAGATGCACTCGTGTTAGACTCCTCGTCCTCGTCAGCATCAGGACCCTTCCCTGCGACCTTTGCACCTCCTTGTAAGCCTATAATCCTCCTACTTAGTTTTTTTGTAAAGGCCGCATCCTCGACATGTGGATCTAAACGGGAAAGGGTGCTGTAATGTGTGTTGAGTCTGATCGCATCAGTTGAATGTATCGTAGCAGTTGCTGCTAAGATTGCAGCAAGTTTCACTGCCGAATACATCATCCTTTTTCTCCTTTTAAAAAGCAAATAATATACAAGGAGATAAGGCTGAGCAAAAGAATCCAAATCAACCGGATGGTTCGATATGGAGCGGCAATTTATGTATTAATCCTACATATCATCACACTGCAACTTGCCCATTCATCACCATGCACGTGACATGTGGCTGCTTGGTTCGTTGATGATGGACGCACAATACAAGGAAAAATTTGCTGCTGCTGAATCGAGCGGTAAAAAACAGCAGCTACAACTACAAACACCAAATACCTACTACAACACCAGCTTGTTACACACTTGCAAACAGCTAAAAACATGAAATTGAAATGTGGAAACTAAGGGCAATCGAACTTTATTGAAATGATCCAAGGATGAAACCAATCCATGTCTAGCTAAACCTTACAAACTGCTCTATGAAATCAATGAGCGACAAATGACAAATGACAAATGGTGAGCGGTGAGCGACGCACTGTAGACTAACTGTAGCTAACTGTTGTACTGTACTTCTACCTACTACTACTAGGTTGTTCACGTGTTCAGCCACGTATTCCGTATTCACGTACATATGTGTCTCATGAACCGTGAAATGTGAAATGTGAAATGATGAAATGATGAAATGATGTGCGTACATACATTGTACATTTCATGGCAATGGCACATCTCATATCGCTATAACTATAACTATAACTATAACTCACCTATAACTGTAACACTATAACTATAGACTAACTAACATTTTAACAATTGTAAGGCAACGTTGTTGTAGTAGTAATACGTAAAGTAATGCGTAATACTGACGTAAGACGTAACGCAAATGTAATGTCGCTACCCCCTACCCTACCTTATCTACTCTATATTCTTTCCTTCGTAGAACCTACCCAGTCGTCCCCTCCGTCCTTCGCTATGTCAAATACTTGTCTCAACAGTCATTTCATAGAGCAGCATTGATAAGTGCTTAGAGTGCTACTTACTCATTTTTTAGACCCTTTTCGCGAAGTCCATAAATAAGTGTCATTTACCCATACAATCATTACACGGAGCGAAAATTATATCGATACTATCTATCTCTTTGTGCCGTATCTTTTTTACTTGTACGAGTACATCTACAAATGTATCTTCCTTCAATTCACTTGTTGTACAGTACTTCTATCAACACACGCGAGCGATGCATTGAAACAACAAGCTTTTGCACCAAATACCACAACAAATTATCGCAAAAATAACGTATTCATCTAATTTCCCAAAAACTTGATTTACACATCGCATAATGATATATCAATTATTTTGGTGGGTTTCTGGATGAGGAGAAGGGGCAAATATTCCAATCTGGTATTACATGGATGATTGTCATATTCATAAGTACACCAAAAGCATGCCATATTTGAAGGGTAAACGATGAATGAATTGAAATCATCATATGCATCTTTTTCAGAATGTAGAAAATCTTAGCATTCTTTCCATAACTCGATCTTCTCCCGAAGAGGTTTTTGTCGTGCGGAGCACCATTGGCGAAACAACCAGTAAAAATTACATCAAGGTGTGCAAATTGTCACAATTTAAAACATAATAATACATGCACTATGAGAATTAGATCTAGTGAGACGTGCAACATTATCTGCACTTTCCACCTCCAGCTAGATGCAGCTAGGTTTCATTTTCAGCCCACAAATTTTGTACCTACACAAGCAGTTGCAAACCCTTCGTGGGAATCTCATATGGGTGAATAATTCGGCTATCATGAGGTAATATGTTCACAATCCACAAAAAATAGTATCATCACTCTGAAACATTAACTCTGATGACATCCTTAACAAGTATTTCGAAAGTAATATGGACACACATGATAAGTGTACATCTACGTCTTGTCTATTTTTTCGCTTGATATCGAAGATTATTCACTTCCTTCTGTAAATCTCTATACATAGTATCTTTTCGATTCAATTCATTGACTGCGGTTTCATAAAGTGAAGATATATTTTCCTCCAGAGTTGTTTTCTCTTTGAGCAAGATCTCCACTCTCTTCTGCAGAATATCTATCTTGCTCTCATGCTCTTGAGTTAAAGTCAAGATCTTTGCTTCTAACTCCTCGTTTCTTGACCTCAATTCATCTGCCTCTATCTCAAGAACTTTGTCATCCAAATCAGCATATAGTTCTGCCATTATTCACGAGGGCACACAGCTTGCAATCTGTTGTTGCCTTTCCGTCTATCTCAATCTTTCAAATGATGAACAATACAAGAATTTCCAGAGTATGACGGGATAAAAAGAGAAGACCTTTCAAGGCTGATGTATTCCTACGTACAATGATGATTTTCTACGTTTCTCACCACAACATACTCCTCCCATCAGATGTCAAAACGAGAGACCTAGTTGATATTGGAGGATTGGAGGCACTGGTTGTGGAAGCATCGGCGCAGCATGCAGCAGCTAGCAGCCCGCCAGCATTAGCAGCAGCAGCAGCAGCAGCAGCTGGCAGCAGCAGCAGAGAGAGGCAGGCAGAGTAGTACAGCATACTAGTAGTAGGTACCTAGTACAGTTAGTAGTAGAATAGTAGCTTGTGTAGTATCATATCATATACTACATATTATTTTTTGATTTTCTGTTAAATTGATGGAACTCAATCATTCTTAAGGCTCGTGACTGGACACATGTCCTCCTCGCTCGCGGAGTTTGTGCTTGCACTTTTGAGTGAACGATATGTTGGATCTTTCTGCTTCTGTGCTTTACTTTGTGTAATTTTGCAAGTCGTCTCAAGAGAAAGCCCAAAGTCGCCGCCCTCCCCATATACTAGCTCCTCAAATCTGTCAACGTCGAAGAAAGTGGCTGGAGAGGTGTCTTACTTTGGTAAATTTCAACTCAATTATCTCATAGTGTTTAGTCTAGCCATGTTCAGCGATTGGTTACAGGGACCCTATGTGTATGAGCTTTATGTATCCTACGGATTTACGCAGCAGCAGATTGCTGAACTATTTGTGTGTGGATTCGGGAGCTCCATGATTGTTGGAACATTTGTTGGGGGATTGGCTGATAAGTATGGAAGGAAACTTATGTGTATTTTATACAGTGTTATGTACATCATGGCATGTGGTACCAAGTTGGTCAACGAATACTGGACGCTTATGCTCGGAAGATTTCTATCGGGTATATGCACATCATTGTTGTTCAGTGTATTTGAAGCATGGATGGTGTGTGAACACAATAGATTGGGATTTGATGAAGCTTCTTTAGGTAATACGTTCAGTTATGCAACTTTTGGAAATGGGTTAGCCGCTGTCGTAGCTGGTCTCATTGCCAACACTGCTGCAGAAGCAAGTGGATACGTTGCCCCGTTCATTGTTGCCATGATACCGCTTGCTCTCACTGCCCTTATAGTAGCGTTTACATGGAGTGAAAATTATGGAAATGCAAATCAAAATATAACCGGATCCTTCACAAAGGCTTTTGAGTTGATAAAAAGTGATCCACGCATATGTACACTTGCTGTTGCTCAGTCATGTTTTGAAGGTGCCATGTACACCTTTGTGTTCATGTGGACACCAGCATTGAAAACGGCAGAGGAAAGTAAAGCTGAAGAAGAGGGACGAGCTCTTGAAGAGGGTACAAGCCAGTATTTGGGTGTTATTTTTGCCTGTTTTATGGTCTGTGTCATGGTAGGATCTTCCGTATTCAAATTGACGAACACAAGTAAAACACGTCTATATAAGATACCTCTCATTCTCCATGGTGTATCGTTCATTACAATGCTTTTGATTACCGTATTTTATGATCACAAGCTTGTTGTTTATATCTGTTTTTTGGTTTTTGAAATATCTGTTGGTGTATTTTATCCTGCTTATGGAGTAATCAAGTCAGAGAAATTACCCGAAGAGATAAGAAGTTCCGTCATGAATATTTTTAGGATACCTTTGAATGCATTCGTTGTTTTACTTCTGTTGAAGATCAAATTTTTGTCACCGCCAATAGTCTTTGGAGTTTGTACCTTGACTCATGGCATTTCTTGGGCATGTTACTACTACTTTTATCGAAGAATACATAAGTCTAGTGAAGGCCTTGGTCCGAATGACCAAGAAATGCAAATGGCACTAATGTCCCGAAATCAAGATGGTGAAAATGTGTGAAATATTTCACAGTCTGATTGTTGGCAGCAACCACTAACGCATTTTTTATATGCTTTATCAGTTAGCTTTTGGTTTTTGTGAATTTGTGAACATTATCTATTTTATCTAGAAGCTAGAAGTGGAAGTACTTCTATTTTATCATTACTATTACTATTGTTAGCAAGTGAAGTATCATCTATCATTAATATCTACTTCTACTTATTTTGTAGCTAGATTTATATTATTATTATATCTACTTATAAGTATTAGGATTGTTATTATTGTTATTGCTACGCTTTCGCTCTACGCTCTACGTACTGACACTACCTATTGCTAGGTATTGCTTGCTGTAATATGTAATATGTAATATGTAATACGTAATACTTGTACTTTATGTAATCAGTGTTTCAAATTTTAAAAAAAAAAAAAAAATTTAAAATATTAATATGAATATGAATATGAATATGAAAATGTTAGCCATTTTTTATGTAATATGCTAGTCTATATGGCTGGCGGCTGGCGGCTAGCGGCTAGCTAATACTTCTAGCTTCTAGCTAATGGCTAATGCATTGCTTGAACACGCTATACACTACTTCGGAGTATCCATTATTTTATAGAAGTATATATGTAGAAGTTGTAGGACGCTTAAGTAGCTAGCTCAGTATATATATATATATATATATTTATATATATGTATATATATATTTATTATATGTATATGGATTTGTGTATTGCCAATCAAGAGGACAACACGCAAAATTAGGCGCCTGGCCAGCGCAGAGTTTTGGACAACGTCAAACTATGAAGTTGTAGGACGCTTAAGTAGCTAGCTCATTATTTAAATGTATATATCTGCTACACATACACACATTAGGGATTAGGGCATTAGCGTTAGGGCCTACTGGCTGTCGCTTAGTCTTAGTTGGGACGTCGGGACTATCTAAGCGATTATAAAATACGTGTTGGCCTTCCTCGTCGCGACCACAACTATAAGCTTCTTCTTCATAACGATCTTCGACTCGATTTTGACCGCCTCTGGGCTCTTCTGTGTAAGGAGTGGCCGATGAAAATGGATCTTCGCATTGAATCGAGGCAGAAGTGCGCCTCTGCTGTTCATTGGAATCGTCGATCAATTCCGTTATTTTGCGTAAGATATTACTCATATGCTTGAACGCGCTTTATGTACTAGAGCTACAGTGATCACTACCTCATAGTACTAAGTTACTATAGGGTAGATATTACTCATGAACCAGACTTCTACTAGCTACTACTTCTAGCACTAGCGTTAGTGCTAGTAGATGGGACTTGGATTTGGACTACTGAGTGGAACTTGGCTGGCGACTATGCTGACTACTGAATGAGCGAGCGATACATCATACCATAATACCATCATAGACTACATCATGCGATCATGCGTGCCGCTAAACATAAAAAAACACTAAACACTAAAGAGTCATCATTGCGCTAATGTGCTAAGCAGAAGCAGGCAGGTGCTGGAGCTAGTCATAGCTAGTCATAGCTAGAAATAGAAGTAGAAGTAGAAGTAGAAGCTAGAAGCTAGAAGCTAGAAGTAAGTAGACGATTAGAAGTAGAAGCTAGAAGCTAGAAGACTAGGTAGATAGGTAGAAGTAGAAGTAGAAGTAACCGCTGAACCGTAAATTTTATATGAAAAGGTACATTTCGCGGCACAACGGTACAACTACCTACTTCTAGGCGCCTACCTACCTACTTATGTGCCTAGCTACGAAGAAGCACGAAGCGCTTCTACTTCTAGCTTCTAGTACTAGCTACTGCCTAGAGCTACGTACTACGTACTACTACCGCTACTACTACTTACTACTTCACTACTACTACTACTACTCCTACAGTAGTCTAGAAGCTAGAAGTAGAAGCTAGAAGCAAGAAGTCTGTTGAATAAAAGTTAAAGTAATCAAACAAGGGGCGAAGGCGACTGCCTGTTGCTTCCACGCGGTCACTACGATCCTTCCGCCTACGAGGATGTATATACAGCGATGCGTCTGGTGTAGGTGTAGGTGTACTAGGTGTATGGTAATTAAATATTAAATCCTTTACACTTTATTAATATTAATATTAATTATTAACTTACCGGCTTACCGTGTACCGTGTACCTAATTCTCTGGTGCAACTGGAAGTATGAACGGTCCGTTCATCTTCCAGTCTATCCCCTCATCACCTATACTAGAAGCTTCATATCTATCTACTCATCTCTCACATATGAAACTACCATTTAATCATTAGTAGTTTCGCTAGATGATACTTATCTTCGCTTCATTCGTAGTTATATTAGAGGGTCAGGATTATTATGCCTCATATTATCTCAACAAAGTCTTCCGCACATCTTATCATCGATTCAAGGTAATCATTATTTCAACCTGAGCGATGCACTACCTACCAAAAAGTCAATGCCTAGAAAAGTAGTACGCACTAGTACTACATTCTGTCTATTTCCAATGTGTACTCTACATCTCTTGAATGCAAAGAAGCGAAGTAATTTAAATACCTGAAATCTAAAATCATCATCAAGAACATCACATACAGTACCAATTTGATCCACATGATCATTAATGAGAGATTGACGAGAGCATCTACATATACATGCTGCAGAAAACTTAGAAATCAAACCATTGCCAAAATGCTAAGAGTCACATGACACCTGTATGATGTATGGACTTCAAGTGTTTGTACTTTGATGACGAGCAGCGATAAGTTACTTATTCCAGTCATCTTTACGCTTCGCCCCACATGAAACTAATCTTTCTTCAATACACTTGGCTGAATCGCTGAAGTCAATCCATTATGGGCCAATTCCTGTGGAGTCACTCCTTCAGCCATCATTGCTCTTATTTGTAATTGTTCCTGTAATGATGAAGGAGGATCATAATATTGTGAAGGCAATAAACAAATAAGAATACAGAAATAAAGGCGAGACGATCGTTCTCGATTCACAAACTTACCAGTTCTTCTACTTTCTCTTCCCTCTTTACCTCCAAGACCAGTGGCAGCAAAGTAATAAAACTAGTGGTAAGTATAATCCATCCAACAAACCTACTTGTACCCCATGCAAAAGTTAACCCCTGTTGACTATAATTGAATACAGAGGCTGAAGTAGTCTTGATCCACCTACTCCAAGTGCCTACGCAGTCATTGAGAGTTTTATATGGAAGAAAGTGAAACTACGAAAATAGAGACAAGACAATCTCGAAGGGAAAGAGAAATAGGCTGTACGTACCTTTCTTGCTCTTTTCCTTCCGAAAGTTATCCTTAGCTGAAGTGCTCATCCCCGGCTTGCTTTTAAGGATCTGCTGTACGTCTCGTGTCGTATAACTTATTACCACACACAGTTTTACACATGCAAACTCACATGTATCCATACACCATGTATTGTACAATTATTCTGTTGGTAGGTAAGGTATGGCAAGTGCTGCTGCTCTGGTACTTACCAAAAGATTCTATTCATCGAGAGTGAGTCGTATCCTGAGTTCCTAAAATAAGCAGGTAGTAGGTACCTACTATGAACTAGGTACCTTATATATAAATTTTTCACCGGCCATGTGTGTGTGTAGCACACTAAACTAGAGCTATCTTTTAGACACACAGCAGCCAGCAGGTACCTACTCATCCCAATAAAGATGTCAACTCCTTTTTTTTAAACATCCAGTCAGTGTTGCAACAATCAGTAGAGTTTCATTAAGAAAGTACGCGGGTTAGTCCCAACGTGTGTTATCTAGTGTGACTCTTTCATTGTTAAAATGCTTCCACGATTCACTTTGTTGCTCTTTCTAGCCCTTGCAAGTTTCTCAAGCGCGTACAGGTATGACGAAAATGTAACATTGAAAACCAATAGCCACTAACATCATTTCTTTCACACTTATCTCATCAATACACATAGATTGGCACTGCCTAGATTCAGTATCACACCCAAATTCCGCAGTGGACCTCTATTTTCTGAGACATCGGAGACCCCACCATCTTCATCTTCACCAGCCTCTAACACCAATATAGTACCAGTAGACAAAGAAAACATCGAGAATGCAGCTGCATTCACTGGTGGTATCCTAGGGCTTGTTCTCACTGGTCCTGTTGGTGCCTTAGTTTTGGCTGCCCTCACTAATTACGTTGTAAAGAAAGAAAATGACAGTGGAGAAGCCCTCAGGTAGGTGCGAATTTCCTCCTATCTTTGCATTTATTAATTCATTCCTATAATGTGAGTATACCAGCATCAATATCATTCATCGAAAATACATCCTTACTGAAAAACAGGGGTCTTGGAAAGACTGTGGTTGAATCATACAATTTTGTAAGCAAAATGAACAATAAATATGGTGTCTCTCAGAAGGTTGGCAAGAAGATAGGGGAGGCTGTCGATAACGTAGAAAGCGATTCAGAGACCTTGGAAAGTATTAAATCATCACTTGGAAGTGCTGCTTCTAAATTTGATGAGCTCAACAAAGAATATGACTTTGGTTTGAAAGCAAAACAAGTTGCATCGTCAGCCTCAGTATTGTCAGATGCTGCAGTTGGAAAAATTGATGAGGCTAATAAAAAGTACAATTTCATCCAGTTAGCCAAAAACGCCGTCAATACAGCGATAGACAAGATTAGAGAAGCTGCCAACGAATAATTTCAATGAAATTATTTTGTATCAAGTGAAATTATTTATTTGGGCGTGAGTCTATGAATATATGGCACTAGGGAGGTACATGTGACAGTCAGCCATTTCTTACCTACCCTCTACCCTGTTTGAAGACTACCGCTTGCGGGTGGCTGGCTGCTCGGCCGTGTTCGTCACGCTCTTTTTTTTTTGAATAGTACTTGGTGGTGATAGTAGTAGATATGTACTTCTGGCCTCTAGGTAGTATTAGTATTAGTATAGTATGTACTTCCTCCGCCCGTGCAAAATTAGTTCACGATTACGATTACGATGGCCTTTTCTTTGCAAAAAATTAGTTCTTGTTATTGTTGTTACATGTTAGACTACATGCAGTAAGTTACATGTATTCTTGAGAATATGACAAATTTGAATTCCTCGCCGACGAATGTGGGGGGATCTCAGACTCTAGACACAATCCTTAGACTTAGACTACCTCTGTGTACATGTACATTGGATGTTGGATGTTGGATGTTGGATGTTGGATGTTGGATGCTGGATGTTGGATGTTGGATGTTGGATGGTTAGGGAGATACAGATACTGTATACTGTCGATATCAGATCAGTTTCGTCACCTCAAGCCTCAAGTAAATGTAATCAGTAAGCAAAGTCGTAGTAGTAGTGTAGTAGTAGTAGTAGTAATTAGTACTTCTACTTCGTAGCTTCTAATACTAGTATTTAGTATTAGGAAGTAGTAACCCTAAGCTCAATGGGGAGATCGTATTCATGGAGTGCTCTTAACATTTACTTTGTAGCTACGACGAACATATTTAAATTAGTATTCTTAGTATAAGTATAAGTATTATTGTGCTACGTACTGCTTTATAATAATAAGAATAAGAATAATAACTGACAACGTCAAATTATGAAGTTGTAGGATGCTTAAGTAGCTAGCTCATCATTAATAATTATAACTGAAGTAATAGTAATAGGTAGCTAATCAATAATTATGATGTAGAAGTAGAAGGAGAAGTAGAAGTAGGTCCTCTACCACAGTAGTCTCCGATTAGTTCAGAATGCATCGGAATGAAAGGTAAGATTGACGATGACAATAAGATTAATTTTTGGATCGCTCGCGATTATGATTACACTGAATTGTGTCATGATATGTTTGGATGTTTGGATGTATTTGTATTTGTAGCTAGATCATATAATAATAATGATGATGAGCTAGCTACTTAGATCATGCAATTATAATCGCAATGA
>JACLAD010017203.1_pt1 | contig 12911 bp, 11 predicted proteins | sample 8027901 | NCBI WGS metagenome assembly JACLAD01 (sample SAMN15725071, study PRJNA655200) | protist metagenome | isolation source: fluorescence activated cell sorting (FACS) single amplified genomes of... | place: Spain: Blaines Bay Microbial Observatory, Mediterranean Sea | collected 2016-07-05
TGGTATAGATTAACGGTTTTGCCCGAAACATTTATAAATTCTGCCAACATACCTCCGCCAAAATTTCCTAAGGCAGGCATGGCTGCAAACAATAGAACAGTCAAAAAATCATTCATAGATCATTTCTTCTTTTCAGTTATAAGTTACAACTTTCCTTATGGCATCTATATGTCTCCTTTATTACTTCCTGTATTTTTAATTTCGAGCTACAAAAAATTATGCCTGAAAAGGAAATCCCATTAGTAAGACAAACAGTTAGAACTTCCTTTACAGGACTTATTTTATTGTTGTTGCTCCCCGTCAATCAAATTTCTTTATGGATTTTCCCGTCTTTATTTGAAACGCATCTTCAATATCTGAAACATAAATAATTCCGTCGCCAGGATCCGTTGTCTTTCCATTTTCGACTATGATGTCTATTGCTTTTCGTGCTTCTTCATTTTGGCACACCAGTTCCAGTTTCACTACGGGACTATCTGTAATGCGAAAATCAAGGGAGGGGCTGGCACCTTTGGCTTTGAATGCACCGGTCCCTTCCCCTTGCGAAAGGGTCATGCTATTAAAGCCACTATCACTAAGGGCTTCAACTACTTTTTGTACTCTTTTTGGTTTTATAAATGCTTTTATTTCTTTCATCGCTATAGTTTGTATTAAGGATGAACCCTCTGGGTTAACTAATTAAGACAAACATTATACAGAGAGCCCATCCATTTAAGTTTTTAATTTAATGACCGTGAGAAGTCTGGCTCTTCTTCATTTCTGCTATCAAATAATAAGCATTGTTCCACGCCACCTTTGCACCTTCAGGTAAAGGTTGCAATAATTTAATTTCCACCCATCCTTCATTTTCTTCTCCTGTCACCACTTCCACCGGCTTAAAAGACCACTCGGTTTCCCCGTCCTCCTCGTGCTCTTCAGCAATAAAGATGTAGGATTTGTCTTCTTCCTCAATAATTGCTTCTTTCGGTAAGGCTGTTACTTCTGTTCCTGTGCCCGTAACGATCCTGCCGTTGATGTACATGCCCGGTACCAGGTTTTCTGAATCTTCCTGTATCTCTGCATGCACGTGGACAGCCCTGGGATTCTGTTCAAATTTCTTGCCGATAGAATAAATTTCAGCAGTATAAGTCTGGCCGGGCACTGATTCCATTTGTAACAGGACCTTTTGTCCCTCCTTGACTTTATATACATCTTTGGCAAAGACCATTAAATCTGCATGCACATGTTCGGCGTTGATCACTTCGAATAGCTCGGTTTGGGGATCAACATATTGTCCTACCTGCACACTTACATCTTCAATGCTCCCTTTTATTGGACTGACTACAGGAACATTCTCGACAATATTTCCTTCTCGTATGCCAGCAACATTAAGGTTTAACTGCCTGAGCTGTGATTCAAACCCTTGAACCTCTGCCTGCACAACACGATAATCGGCCTGTGCCTGTTGAAAAAGTTTGCCTGAACCTACTTCTTGTTCATAAAGCCTTTGTTGACGATTAAATTCTTGCTCCAGGTTCTGCAAACGGCTGTAAGCTGTCATATAATCGGTTTGTAACCTGGTGAGGTTAGGATGGGATAGATATGCCAGTACCTTACCTTTGCTTACTTGATCCCCCTCAATGACCTCAATAGAAGTTATATTGGCTCCTATAAAAGCAGTTACTGTAGCTTCATATTGTGGTGGGACTTCCAGTTGTCCGGTAGCTTCTACTATATCGGAAATGGGCCTTGTGGGCAGGGTGTCCACTTTTATTTCCAAACTGTTGAACTTGAGACTGGAAAGATGCACTTCACCCATTCCTCCTCCTTCTTCTCCTTCTTCATGACCTCCTTCTTCTTCTGCAGAATGTTCTTCCTGAGCTTCAGGGGACGCTTCTTCCGTACCTTTGCCTTCTCCGCCATTGCAGGCTGAAAGAAAGCTTACCGTAATGAGCAATGTGAACAGTTTTATAATGTGCTTTTTCATTTTTATATCTTTGTCTATTAATTAATTATCTTATTCTGAAGTATTTATATAATATTCGAGTTGGGAGCGGCTATCAAGATAGCTGCCCAATGCCTGCCAGGCATTCACTTCTATGCGTACGGCATCGCGTATGTTTTGCAGGAAAGTCACATAGTCAATTGCTCCTTCCCGATAAGCGATGATGGCCCCTGCCCGCTGTTCTCTGGCCAAGGGTAGCGCTTCTTCCTGATAGTATGTCCAGGAATTAAGCCACTTCAGGTATTCTTCGCGTGCCTCAGCATAAGCTGTCTTTAGCTCAAACTGCGTCTGCTGTAAATTAGCTTCAGCTATTTCGCGGTTTATTTTTGCTGATTGTGTTCTGCCCAATTCAGGTCCAAAGAACAAAGGAATGCTGATCCCTACCTGATATTGATAAAAGCCGGTTTGGCCGTCAATTTTCTGCCTGCCGTACTGCGCCTGAAATTTCGGAAGAAACTGCGATCGCCTCTCCCTTAGGGTTGCATCAGCCACCTCTATCCTTTGTTCATACACATTGAGCAGGGGATGGTTCCCAAGGGGTTGCAGTAATCCGCTAATGGGCTCATCAAACTGATCGGCAGGAACATTAGGTACCGTGTAAAGTGTGTCACTGGCAAACCACAGGTTGAATCGCTGCAAGGCTCCAAGATAATCCCTATAGGCCTGCTCTTTTTGTATTTCAACTTCATTGCCCTGGTTTACCGTAGCCAGGTATTCAAGTCTCGAGATTGTCTCTGTTTCCAACCTGATCTGTGCAGCTCTCTCAATATCGGTAAAGGCTGAATCCAGACTGTATAAGGTCTCATACTCATTTTTAGCAGCATATACCGACGCCCAGGCCTGACTTACCTCCAGTTCTACTTCAAGAATGGAAAGATCAAGGGCTTCTTCTGCCAGGGCCACCCTTTCCTTCTGCAACTTCAGGCGTGGCGCAATACCAAAGATGTCGATATTCTGTTGCTGAACCCCAATTTGTGTATAGACACCAAGATCAGCATTACTCGAACCACCGCTAATTTCTTCTGCGCCGGTGAATATCTGGGTATTACCAAGGTCCCAGGCCGTTTTCTTTAAAGCCTGCTGACTTTCTATCTCCAGGGCAGCAGCTCTTATTCTCGGAAAAGCCTCTATTGCCCGTTCCTTGGCCTCTTCTAACGAGAGGACTGGCAAAGAATCCTGTTGGACAATTATTTCAGCCTGAGCCGGAGAATTTTTCTGTGAAGAACTGTTTTCCTGTGCCTCTGCAGGGGTGCTAAATCCTAAGAGGCTTCCGACAGAAAGCAATGCCACCACTATTGCAGGGGCTGGTGCAAAGCCATTATTGTTATTACTATTTCTTCTGTTTTTCATATTTTCTATTAAAGTATAAAGGACTGGCAACACCACAAGGGTGAGAAGGGTAGCTGTAAGCATACCTCCAATAACCACGGTTGCTAAAGGGCGCTGCACCTCTGCACCGGCCGAAGAAGAAAATGCCATTGGCATAAATCCTAAAATATCTGTTACCGCTGTAAGCATGATCGGCCTGATTCGTTCTTTCGTACCCATAAAAATCCGGTCTTTGATACTGGTTACGCCTTCTTCTTTTAATGAATTAAAGCGATTCACCAGGACCAGACCGTTAAGTACTGCCACTCCAAAGAGCACGATAAAGCCTACACCTGCAGAGATACTAAAGGGCATGTCCCGGAGCCACAGGGCGAAAACACCCCCAATGGCCGCTAATGGAATGGCCATATAAATCATGATAGACTGCGAGAATGAGCCCAGGGCAAAATACAGCAGCACGAATATCAGCAAGAGAGCGATAGGCACCACAATAATCAGGCGGTCTTTGGCATTTTGAAGGTTCTCAAACTCACCGCCATAAGAAATGTAGTAACCTGGAGGTAAATCCAGTTCGGCACCCAGTTTTGCCTGAATATCATTCACAACCGACTCTACGTCACGGCCCCTCACATTTACCCCAACGTATGTTCTGCGATAGGTGTCGTCTCTGGAAATTTGCATTGGCCCGGGAACAAAGCTGATATCAGCTACTTCATTAATCGGGACTTGGGTACCATTAGGCAGATCAATGTATAAAGTCCGTATATCTTCAATACTCTGTCGGTGCTCTTCATCAAAGCGCACTACCAGGTCGAAACGTCTTTCTCCTTCAAAAACCACTCCTGCCACTCCACCTGCAAAAGCGGTATTTATATATTCATTTATTTTTTCGATTTCCAGCCCGTACTGTGCTAACTTGTCACGATTGTAGCGTACCGTCATTTGTGGGAGACCAGAAGTTCTCTCTGCATTTACATCTCCTGTTCCGGGTACAGTTTGAATAATCTCTGCCATTTCCTGAACCTTAGTGGATAGAACTTCCAAATCCTCGCCATAGAGTTTTACCGCAATATCTTCTCTTACCCCTTCCAATAGCTCATTAAACCTTAGCTCTATAGGTTGGGTAAAAACAAGGTTGACACCTGTGAGGTTTTTATTGAGTAGGTCCTGGATTTGTTCAATGAGTTCCTCTTTTGTGTCAGCAGAAACCCATTTGTCCCTGTCTTTTTCGAGTATGATGTACATATCTGCTATATCCATCGGCATGGGATCAGTAGGAATATCGGCCACCCCAATTCGGGCTGTTGCTGTCTCTATTTCCGGGAAGTTGTCCAAAAGTAAGGTCTCAATTTTTTTAGAGACTTCAATAGATTCATTTAATGAACTACCTGGACGGATTAAAGCTTGCATGGCAATGTCCCCTTCATCCAGCTGCGGAATAAATTCTCCCCCCATCGCGGAAAAAACATAGCCTGCAGCCCCCAATAAAACAATAGATCCTATGATCACCGCAGCTTTGAGGCGGAGGGAAGCTTTTAAGAGCGGAAGGTAAGCACGGTGAATGCCACCAATGATTTTATCACTGACTCTTTCCAGCCAGCGTTCTAACTTGCCATACCAGTTTTTCTTGTTTTCAATCGGCTTCATAAACAATGCCGTCATCATAGGAACGTAGGTAAGGCACAAGATAATGGCACCTATCATTGCAAAACCAAAAGTATAGGCCATTGGCTTGAACATTTTGCCTTCCACTCCTGTTAGGAACAAGATGGGTGTAAACACAATAAGGATGATAACCTGGCCGAAAAATGCCGACCCCATCATAGTGCTTCCGGAATCGTAAGCGACCTCATCCATGACCGCCTGATTAAATTTGACTTTTCCGGCTTTGATCCTTTTATGGATTTCATAAACGGCACCTTCTATAATAATAACCGCCCCATCAATAATTATCCCGAAGTCAATGGCCCCCAGGCTCATTAAATTTGCCCAAACCCCAAACTGCTTCATCAGGATGAAGGCAAAGAGCAAGGACAGCGGAATGGTAGTGGCTGTAATGAGGCCCCCACGCAAACTCCCCAATAGGAATACCAATGCAAAGATTACGATTAAAGCACCTTCCAACAGGTTTTTAGTCACGGTATCGGTTGTTCTTCCAATAAGGGCGCTTTGGTCAATGATGGGCCTTATTTCAAGTCCTTCCGGCAAGGATTCTTCTACCTCCGCCATCCTTTCCTGGACCCTCTGTATTACCGCATTGGGGTTTGAGCCCCTCAGCATCATAATAATACCGCCCACAGCTTCCTCTCCATCCTGAGTAAAAGCACCATAACGCACCTGACTTCCGAAACTCACTTTTTCGGCAATATTTCCAACTGTAACAGGAATCCCGTTTTCATTGGTAACCACTATTTTCCTGATGTCATCTAAAGACTGGATCAGGCCTTCTCCCCGAATGAAGTTGGACATTCTGTTCCTTTCAATGTAGGCTCCCCCGGTATTTACATTGTTCCGGGCCAGGGCCTCGTAAACCTGGGAGATGCTTACATCCAGCGCATTTAATTTCTCAGGACTAATAGCTACTTCGTACTGTTTGATGTATCCTCCAAAGGAATTCACTTCTACAACACCTTCAAGGAGTGTCAGCTGTCTCTTAATAATCCAGTCCTGAATACTTCGGAGCTCCGTAGGAGTATACTCCTCTTCATAATCTGGTTGTGGCTGGATGGTATATTCATAAATCTGTCCCAGCCCGGTGGAAATAGGCCCCATAGTTGGGCTACCAAAGTTTTCGGGAATGGTTTCCTGCAGCTCTGTCAATTTTTCCTGAACCAGCTGCCGGGGCAAATAAGTTCCCATGTCATCTTCAAAGACGATGGTTACCACGGATAGTCCAAAGCGGGAAACAGATCGTAATTCAGTCACCCCGGGGAGATTACCCATTGCCAGTTCGACCGGATAAGTGACAAACTGTTCAATATCTTCAGTACCTAAGCTGGGAGATTGGGTAATCACCTGTACCTGGTTATTTGTAATATCAGGAACTGAACCCAGGTTCACGGTCATCATCGACCATATTCCGGCTCCTATAAGTGCCAATGTTAGCAGTCCTACTATAAACTTGTTGTTTATAGAGAATGCTATAATTTTGTTAATCATTAATAATAGAATTTAATTCAACGTAAATAGATGAGATGGCCATTAAAGAAGTCAATGGCGTCAGGATATAATTATCCTATCACAAAAGTTAAATTAAACTTGGGGTGGTTGAAAGATAGTACCTAAACTGGCCGAGGAAAATGGAGGTTGGTAGAATAAAGAATTAGTTTTTGCTTCTGGAATTCCTAAGGAATAGGTTTCAAGATTCGGCGAATCAACATAGGCCATGCCATGATAACACGAGTGGTTGCCTTGTAATGGAAGTTCACCATCATGATTATCCTTCTCGTGGCCCGGAAATTTTTTCTGATCCCCATAATGATAATCTATGAAATCAAAAAAAGTAATACCGGTATCTGCCGATTGTTCTTTATAATGCTCAACAAGATTTGGTATTTTCAGTAGTTCACAGCACCAATCCGTTACTGGTCCCGAAGATTGGAACAAGAAAATGACGGATAAAAAAGTGGTTGCTAGAATTTTCACATTACAAAGATAAAAAATTTAAATGCAACAGAAGTGCAAAAGTAGAACTTCTAATATTTAGCGAATTGAAATGAAAATTTAAAACCGATGCCTGCGGCCATTTGAGCGGAAGAAATCAGATATTAAACCAGTTTTTAGAATGGATTAAACTGAGGTAATTCCTGGAAGAAATTTGGCGGGATGAATATCAACATAATACACTATTTCTCTATCATATTTAATAAGTTGCTTAAATAATAAATAATTTATATCTTAGCAGCTTTAAAATTTTTTATGAAACTTGAAATAATCTGTACACGTGCTGAAGCTAACCATACACAGCTATTGAATTGTCAGGCAACAATTGAAAGTTTGGACAACGGTTTCCAGCAGATGACAAAACTCCTTTCTATTGCCGGTAATGAGGTGCGTTTAAAGATTCTCTTCCTTTTAAACATGGAGAAGGAATTATGTCCCTGTGATATAGCAGACATTTTAAAAATGAGTATGCCGGCGATTTCGCAACATATTCGAAAAATTAAAGACGCCGGCTTTATTGTCTCCAGAAGGGAGGGGCAAACTTTATATTATTCGCTGGTAAATTCTGAAACCCAGGTTCTGGATAACATTTTGAGTTCAATTAAATCATCAAGAAAATCCGCTTAAAATGGATGCATCTCAAAATAGATCCAATAAAGCTGCTTTAAGCGGTGTAGTAGCGGCAACAGCAGCATCTTTATGTTGTATTGCACCAGTTCTTGCTTTGGTCGTGGGCACGAGTGGAATGGCTACTACCTTTTCGTGGATGGAACCTTTCCGGCCGTATTTAATTGCGCTCACGGTTTTAGTTCTGGGCCTGGCCTGGTATCAAAAACTAAGATCTAAAAAAGAAGCTGAAAGTGATTGCGGATGTGCAGAAGATGAAAAACCAACATTTCTGCAGTCAAAGAAGTTTTTACTGATTGTAACATTATTTGCAGGGCTCATGCTGGCTTTTCCCACTTACTCCGAAGTATTTTACAGCCAACCTACCAAGGAAATAGTCTATGTTTCACAATCAAATATTGTTAAGGAGGTATTTGTTGTAGAAGGAATGACCTGCGCAGGATGTGAAGCCCCTGTGGAAAATGAAGTCAATAAACTTGATGGCATTATTTCGGTAAAGGCAAATTATGAAAATGCCAATACGGTAGTCGAATATGACAAAACAAAAGTAGATAAGGCTGCAATTATTAGTGCTATAAGCAGTACCGGTTATAAGGTAGTTGATAAGTAACTTAAAAAGAACCAGATGAAAAATTATGATGTTTTTGTGATAGGTTCCGGAATGGCAGGAATGAATATTGCCAATAAATGTGCTTCTAAAGGGCTTAGGGTGGGAATCACAGATAAATTGCCCTATGGTGGTACCTGCGCTCTTCGTGGATGTGATCCCAAAAAGATCATGCTCGGCCCTACTGAAGTAAAACATTTGGCTGATAATCTACACGAGAAGCAAATTTCTGAAGTACCAGCTATCTACTGGCAGGAAGCAATGAAATTTAAACAGGATTTTGTGGATGCTATGCCGCCTAAAATTGAAAAAAGTTACGAAAAAAACAAAATTGATACCTTTCATAGATCAGCAAAATTTATTTCTGAAACTCAATTGCAGGTAGGAAATGAAACTATAGAAGCCGGAAAGATTATAATAGCCACGGGTGCAAAACCGAGAGAGCTGGAAATACCCGGGGAGGAGTACGCTATGGACAGTACAGATTTTCTGAATTTCCAGTTCCTGCCATCCTCTTTGCTGTTTATTGGCGGTGGGTACATCGCTTTTGAATTTGCACATATGGCTGCCCGTTTTGGCAGCAAAGTGACAATCGTTCACAAAGGGAGAAGACCGCTTGAAAATTTTGATCCTTTCATAGTAGATCAATTAACTGAAGCTACCAAACAAATGGGTATACAACTAGTTTTGAATACCAATGTTACCGCGATTGAAAAGGCGAATGGGGCTTTTTGCGTGACCGGAAAAGGTGAAAGCGGGGAAAAGAAATGGGAGGCGGCGCAGGTGATTAATTCTGCAGGAAGGTCTCCTGCCATTTTTGATATGGACCTGGAAAAAGCCAATGTTGCCTTTGGTGAAAAAGGAGTTGAAGTGAATGAATATTTGCAAAGCACCACTAATCCAAATGTCTATGCTGCCGGGGATGCAGCAGATACAGATGGTATTCCCCTTACACCTGTTGCAGTTATGGAAGGACATATTGTAGCATCCAATATATTAAAAGGCAACATTAAAAAACCAGATTATACCGCCATTCCCACTGTGGTTTTTACACTGCCCACAATGGCTTCGGTAGGATTTTCTGAAGAAGAAGCTGTTAAAAAAGGTTTAAACTTTAAGGTAAACAAGGATCGTGTTCCCGACTGGTTTACCGCAAAAAGGATCAACGAGAAAACCTATGCCTATAAGACTCTCATCGAGAAAGAAACCGGAAAAATTTTGGGAGCACATCTCATTGGCCCTCACGCCGAGGAAATTATAAATTTATTTGCCATGGCTATAAAAGCCGGATTTACTTCCAAAGATTTAAAAACCATAATCTTAACCTATCCTTCATCAAGTTCAGATGTTGTATATATGGTATGATTAATTAAAAAAATAAAAAAATGAATTCCTTTATAATTGAATCAACTATAACTTGTCCAGATTGCGGACATTCCAAGACAGAAGAAATGCCTACAGATGCCTGCCAGTTCTTTTATGAATGCGAGCAATGTAAAGAGGTTTTAAAACCCAAAGAGGGTGATTGTTGTGTATTCTGTTCTTATGGCAGCGTACCCTGTCCTCCTATCCAACAAAATAATACTTGCGGGTTTTCTAATTATTGCTAAAAAGTTACAATAAAAAAGATGGCTCATGGATATAAGAATAGGTAAAAGCGCTTAAAAAATACCTATAGGTCAAAATCAAGAGATTTTATTGAAGTGATGTTCTATTTAAAAATTGTTTTATGAGTGATTATAAGAAAGGAAGCCTTAGTCTTGGCAATACCGTTGCTATGGGTACTGGAGTAATGATTGGAGCAGGTATTTTTGCCCTTCTGGGGCAAATCGCTGAACTCTCCGGACAATATTTCGCACTATCATTTATAGTGGGTGGAGTAATTTCGGGATTTAGTGCTTATTCATATATTAAAATGGCCGATGCTTATCCTTCCGCAGGGGGGATAGCTATGTTCCTGAAAAAGGCCTACGGGAAAGGCACAATTACAGCATTTGCAGCGTTCTTCTGTATGGCATCCACATAAAATATACTATAGCAATTACAACCCCTGTTCCACTAACGATAAAGGTAATTTCAGGACTATCATAAAACCAGATCAGACCCGCCAATGTACTTGCCAACATTGTGGTAATGCTTTTTAATTCTTCATAAGTGTCAATAGCAGTAGCAGTGTCTTTTTTATCACAAATATTGCTTATCCATGCATTTGAAATGCCTTCGGTGTGAATATCTATTTAGAAATTAATCACACTATCCAATGCCTCATCGGTATCTTTATGCATAAAGTTAGATTGGTAATTTATTGTGGTAGTAATTGATGAATGCCTATATAGTTTTTGAAGCATATTGATCGGAATTTTATCCTCTGATATGTTTCCAAAGGTATGTCGTGCTATGTGCATTGTGACTTTTTTTGATATTTCGGCCTGTTCTGCAACGGATAACAAATATTTGTTGAATTTTTTGTTGGCTGTTTTTGTTTTAGCATAGACATCTTTGGCATCTTTTAAATTTGCCTTTTTCATTTCAGGAAATATAAAATCATCATCATTTTGTTTATTGTCCTGATAGTATTCCAAAATCGGAAATATTTTACCGGGGATTTTAAGGGATAACAATTTTGAATTCTTATTCATACGATAATGAAGCCTTTCATCATAAATGTCGCTCCAGCGAATTTTCAATACGTCAGCTACTCGAATTCCAGCAAAATAAAAACTAAAAAGCCAAACATTTCGAGCGTGAGTTTCGTTTTCATTCAGATTTTTAACGGATTCAAGTTTTATGACCTCATTTCTGGTTAGACCTATTTTTTCGGTTTCTGGGAATTTAATTCGTATTTTATCAGAACCGAAGGGATAGAGTTTTCTATCTACTATATCCAATTTAATAGCTCTATTATAGATAGTCCTAATCACTATAAGATTATTTACTATTGACCTTTCTGATAGGCTGTGTTTTTTACGTAAGTAGATTTTAAATTTCCTTAAAAATTGTTCATCTATTTCCTGAAAGGTAAGCTGCTTTGATTTGGAAAAGTTCAATACGTGGTTAACGCGAGCCTTATCGGTAGAGAGTCTTGACAATTTCTTATTTGCTTCTAGTTCATCAAGAAAATCTTTTGCAACCTCAAAGAAAGTAATAGATTCAGAAGAGGCATACAGTTTCTGTTTTATTTGATTAGCTGATATATCCTTTTTCCCCGATTGCAAATCAATTAGCATCTTATTAGCTTCAGAAAGTTTAGTGGTTAATAAGCCATTGAGACTATCTGCATTCAGATGTGATTTCCTAACTCGGATATTTTTCTCATCCCAATCTTTTAAATTTATATAATGACCTATATAATGATAGTTTGAACGGCGATTCTTTGTAATACGAACCGCCAGTGGATACAGTCCTTCTTTATTGGGTTTTTTTCTGAGTACTATTTTTGCATTTGACGTCACCTCTTTGATTTTAGAACTATAAAGATAATCATTTTTGGTACAACATAGGTACAACAAACTTTGATTTTAAACCATATCAAATGAAATTAATAAAAATTACATTTCTGTTAATCAATTGTTTATAAGTATAATTAGTTTAATTTATCATTAAAAACGCAGGATTCAAAATCCAGTGTCTTCGGACGTGCGGGTTCGATTCCCGCCTCGAGTACTATTAATTTGAAAACCTCTTTCACCACAGAGGTTTTCTTGGTTTTGGCATTTTTGGAAAAATGGAGACTGCAAGAATTAACCAGGATATGTCTCCCATTACTCAATTCTCTCAAATTATATTTTTTTGCAGTTTCTTAAAGTAACCTGATATTTTTATATATTCGGTGCTAAGTGGATTACAAAGAGGTTCAGAGACAAGAAGAATATAAGGCACGACAAATTTCCAAGTTATCACTAGGAAACCGGCTAGAACGACTTGACTCCAAATCGCATCGAGCAGATGGTTAAGAAGTTCAATCTGAGTACTAATTAAATCTTTGGAGTGAGCTAGGAGATGTACACCCACGAGTGTGTTCAGAAGAGCTCTTCACTTATTTAAATTAACTTCATGGAAAACCTTATCTACGAATTAGAGACTGCACTTGACAACGGTGCATATATAATTTCATTGAACATAGCGCTAACAGTTCCGGATATCTGTGCAGCACTACAATCTGAGAGTGGAAAGACCACCGGAAAAAAGTATTCAAACTGGTTTAATAAGTACGTTGCTCACCAGTACAATGACTTTATAAATGGAGAGGATATTTATAAAATCAGATGTGCAGCTTTACACCAAGGAAAGCTAAATAATGACAACAACCCGAAATTTAGAAAGATCATATTCCAGATCCCTACACCTAATGGAAATATATTCCACAATAACATTTTAGGAGACTCAATTAATTTGAACATAGAAATATTTATCAGAGATATAATTAAGGGGTTTGAACAGTGGAGAAAAGAACATGAAGGAAATCCTATAGTCGATAAAAATCAAAAGGAATCAATAAACTTCTATCCAAATGGACTAAAAGGTTACATGATTGGAATGCCGCTTATGTGTTGAAGAAACTTATCAAATACTAATTCGGATACTGGATGAGGGAAACTATTAATTTTATTAAAGCTTAGCCTCTATAAACAGTCTGCGTCACTCACCTCTACAAATTCAAAACCCAGTCTCTTCGGACGTGCAGGTTCAATTCCCGCCCAA
>JACLAD010006384.1_pt1 | contig 12906 bp, 5 predicted proteins | sample 8027901 | NCBI WGS metagenome assembly JACLAD01 (sample SAMN15725071, study PRJNA655200) | protist metagenome | isolation source: fluorescence activated cell sorting (FACS) single amplified genomes of... | place: Spain: Blaines Bay Microbial Observatory, Mediterranean Sea | collected 2016-07-05
CTTTTCTTCTACAACGTCGAGTCGACATGTCATGTGTCGGGCTCGGTCTTGTCATGTGCAGAACTTCAACGCATGTTCTACTTCCACAATACATGCTGTGACAAGCTTGCCCACAAGTTTTCCCGGCGAGGGCCTAAGCGTTCGACGCAGTCGCGTTCAATGCAGTCGCGTTCGATGCAGTTGCGTTCAATGCAGTCGCGTTCGATGCAGTCGCGTTCACGCAGTCGAGTTCACGCTACTAGTCGCCCCCTGGAAGTGCCATAAAGAAAAAGGCTCCTCCACAGGCATTCCCTTCCCTGGAGCCACTACGTAACATTCAAGGCCTCATCCATCCATCAAACCTGTCACAAGCAACAAGCAAGCAAGCCGACGCAAGCAAGCCGACGCAAGCAAGCAAGCAAGCAAGCCAACGCAAGCAAGCAAGGCAGCAAGGCACCAAGAAAGGGGTTAGGCAAACCCGAAAAGGCTGTTGTGGTGAACGAGGAAAAAGAAAAGAAAAATTGAAAAGTAGGTGTTTTGTGGAGAAGGGAAGGAAGAGATAGATTTTGTTGTTATTTTGTTTGTTGTTTTTTTTCGTTTTCTAATTTGATTGACTGGGAAAATACAATGTTAAACATGAATAGGTTGAGATCTTTGACTGTTGACGTGGTTCGTAAGAACAACGTGGTGAGGAAGAATAGATGGATTAGTTCTGTAACTGGTGATGGTAGTCAAGGTGATAAAAATAAAAATACGAATCGCCAATACAATAACAGGCAAGGGGGCGGAAAAAAGGCAAAGATGTTTGGACCAAAACGTACCATGCCCGAATTTTTCCCAATCCCACCAAAAGATAACCCAATTGATATCAAGTACTTGGAAAAGAAGCTGGATGAGTTGATCCCAAAATGGCAAGAGATATGGAGCACAATGAGCGTCGCTGAGTTGCAAAAGGATTTAGGAAAGGATGGACCGGACGAAGAGACTTTGGATAAAATGTTTGGAGGAAAATACAAAAACAAAGAGCCTGTTGTATACGAACAGAAGCTTGACAAACAAGGGCGTGCATATGGAAAGGGTGGACGCAAAAATGCTATGGCTATGGCTTGGGTGAAAAAGGGCACAGGAACAGTAACCGTCAACAGGCTCTCTTTGCACGAGTACTTTCACTCAAGCCAATACCATCGCGTTCACGCTATTCAGGGATTAGTCCGTACTGGATACCTAGGAAAAGTAGATGTACAGTGTATTGCCAGAGGTGGAGGGTTGACTGGACAAGCCGGAGCTGTACGACATGCTATCTCGAAAGCACTTTTAGCTTACGACCCCGCTGTGAGGCCAGTACTGAAACCAATGAAGTTGTTTACGCGGGACACGCGTGTGGTTGAGCGAAAGAAAGCTGGCCTCAAGAAGGCCCGAAAAGCGAAACAGTGGGTGAAGCGCTAGTGCAAATTATACAATTAGGTGTAAAAAAAAATCATCTCTCGTCTTTCAAAGCTAACTCTGCAAGGCCCATAAGGTAACCCATGGATACATCGTCAGGGTCGCGGCTGGATGCTTCCATGGCCATATCAAAATAGGAATTCGTACCAACGAGCTCGGGGATATAGAGCTCGGTGAAAATTTTTCGCCATATGGAAGGCGGTTTGCAGGCAACGTCTATGTACTCTTCTGTAGACAGCAAAGGCTTAGGCTTGCCAGAACTATGATGCCAATTCTTCGCAGTCTTCTTTGCTACGGCATCTGACTGTGGAAGCACTGGATTTTTAAAATACATCCTTGACGCATGGAGCATGATGCGATCGTACTGCAAAGCACCGCGCTTCCGTAAACGGACATCTGAACGAGCGCCATACAAAACATCGTTAATCAACGGATGCCCTAGTTGTGCGAAATGTCGCCGTATCTGGTGCTTACGCCCACCTTTCATCCTCACTGCGACTAACGTATTCACGTCCTTTGTCGATCCTTCAAGCGACACCGCATGGGACAACGCCGCCCACTCGAGATCGCCGTCGAGTTTCGTCGCTAATTTCGCGGGCGTATACATCCTTTCTGAAGCAGCATCTGGGAACATCTTTTGATATCTACTACTACCCCTGCGTTCTTGACTCTGCCAATATCTTTCATAAGACGTGCTACCGCCCTTTGTCACACCGTTACCGGTTAGCTCTCCACTGACAAGGGTCAAATATTCTTTTTCGATTTCGTGATTCTTGAACATTTTCATCATTCGCTTTGCTGCTTTACTCGTCCTCGCAAAACACAACAACCCGGAAGCACTGCGATCTAGTCTGTGTAGGTTCGCTAAATACACATCCCCTTGTTTCTGCCGTGATTTCTTTACATAAGACTTGGCCAGCTCGATAATGTCTATAGCACCAGATATATCCGGTTGAGAAGGAATACCTGCAGGTTTGTCCACAAAAAGAAGATGATTCGTCTGAAATACCACCTCGCTATGTTTCAATTCTCTTCTCTCCCTCAACATACCAGCACCACTCGTCTCGCCTCTTTTCCTCGCTTTCTTCTCCGACGCCTTTTCGTTGATCTTGGTAATTTCCTTTCTATATTCTTTTTGCCGATCCACTTTCTCCATTCGTCGACGATAAGCTTTCAATGCAGAGATCTCAGCGTGCCGATTTACATGTTTAGCAACATGTTGACTCATTTTGCCACCACCTTTTACCACCGAAGCCATCTTCACTTTTGATTGGTTTGGTTTTCCTCTTTCTCAATGACCACTATGGTGGGTTTTACACTTCCCGGCTGGTTAGACACATCAAGGAGCCGCTTGAGCAAGCTTGCACAAGTTTGGCTTTTGAAAGTACACGTTGATTTCAGTTATAACAAACCTATGTAGATAACAGATATGTAGATCGAGGTACCTAGGACTTCGCGAGAATGTTCAGGGCTCCCGGGTTTCCAAGGCGGTTCCAAAAGGGGGGAATTCGGGTTGATTTTATATTTTTTCAGGAACTAGGGGGCGGATGGACGTTTTCTCATCGCCGACGCAAGAGGTGACGCAAGGAGATTTTACTTTAGTCGTGTAATAGAGAAAAATGAAGAAACAAAATCACAAAGACAGACTGCCTTCGTAGTTACTTTTCTAAAAAACGCCAGAAATGCTCACCTGGATGTACTAATAATAGCAGAATGATATAGTTGTGGAAAATTCTTTACGGGGTTATTAAACATTTGCGAGAGTCAAACTTTTTTTTATTCGGGTATTCTATCTACCTACAAACCGTTTCAAAATGTGCGCTCGTCGAAAACCTTTTCGGGTTAATCAAAGTTTGAGAATATTGTTAAATACCCTACTATCTACTTTGGGGAAAAACAAAAAAAAATCCAAAAAAAAGAAAAATCAAGAAAAAAAAAAAGCAAAACAGAATCTTTTAATTTAAAACTTAATCGTTAGGCAAAAGAAAAGAAAAGAAAAGAAAAGAAAAGAAAAGAAAGAAAGAAAAAAAAAAAAATTGAAAATGGCTCCTGCAAAATATGGTGATGTCGCAAAGTCTGCTGGTGACTTGTTAAAGAATGATTACTGCTTTGACCGTAAATTCAAGCTCAAAACGAAATCCGAGAACGGACTTGAGCTTACAACGGAAGGAACTTTAAAATCGAAAGGTGTTTCGGGCAAACTTTCGGCCAAGTTTGCTCCATTCCAAGGAATTACAATGAAAAAGCTCAGTGTGAACACTAGTGGGCGATTTGAAACGGAAGCTTCCCTTGATGACGCTATGGAAGGGCTCAAGTTGACAGTCAAGGCTGCTGATGGAGCAGACGCTCCTCCTTCCGGTGTTCTTGCTGGGGAATATAAGACTTCTAACGCAACTGTTCTTGCTGAAGTTGATGTATGCAACACGAATGGCGGCCCTACGCTATATTGCGCGTCGACATTTTCTTACGACAACTTTGTTGCTGGAGGAGAAGTTCGCTACAACACTGGATTTGATTCTTCGGACGGCAAACCTTCTGTTGCTGATTACAACGGTGTACTTGGTTACAAAGCGGGTGATTTGACGGCTAGTTTGCAGACGAAGAGTAAGGCTTCTGATGCTACTTTGAGTATCCATCAGCAATACTCAAAAGATACGGAGCTTGCTACGACATACAATCACAAGAGCAAGCTCATTACGGTTGGCGGTATTTACAAGCTAGACGGCAGCACGACGTTTCAAGGAAAGGTCGGCTCAAATGGTATCGTGTCTGCGAATGCGATCCAAAAAGTAAGTCCTGGTGTCAAGCTAATCTCCTCGGTTGAGGTTGACGCCAAGAACTTTGCTGCTGACAGCCACAAGTTTGGCCTCCAGTTAATCCTTGGTTAAGTTATGAACGGGAAGGAGAAGGAGAACAAGTAGAAGTCGCCGATTTAGAAGAACGTTGTGCAAGGGTATAACAAGTATAAAAAAGCGAGATTTTAATTTAACCCATATTTATCAAAAAACAAACAGAAAAAAGTCTAACCTAAGGTAGCTGGTCTTTAATGATGGCTAAGCGCACGAGGTTTTCGTAGTATGCCAAGTTTTCTGGTGTGGTGACGAGTTTGGGCATATTTTTCAGGCCACTGTCTACAGTATTGCGGCCTTGAACGATCAAGTTGGATGCCTTTACAGCGTCTTCTTCAACTCTTCGTAGCGCTTCGGTGATCTCACGGTGCCGCTTGCGTCCTATTTGGGCTTCGGTTAGGAGCTCGGGTGGACCGTTCGAGCCTTGGCGCTTGACGTAGATCAGGTTGCGCAAGCGTATCGCTTTTTGTTTGGCCACCTTGAGTCGAGCATTGCCTTGGTGAATGAGCATGTAGCCTTTGGCAACGCGGCCATCACTGGCGGCTTCTTGGGCTTGTTGCTGCGTCTCGCGGGTGAGTTTGACAAGATTTTTGCTTCGCGAATTAAAAAAACCAGTTCATGAGCCCATTTATTACGCGCACCTTACGCAGTGGCTCGGGTGTGTGATCTGAGAATCGCAGGTGGCGAGCAAATCGCAAGGAATCAGACAAGGCAACTTGGACGTCTGCGCATCGCATGGAAAGGACTGTGTTAAACTGTGCTTCGTGCGTGCGACGCTGTTTTTCGATAAACTGCACCTGTTGCTCGATACTGTCGGCATCCTGGGTGGTTTCCCCCCCCCGAGTCTTCGATGAGAGAATCGGTGCGATCCATCCAGCATCGCGAAAACACGTTGATTTGGTCGACTTGGCGCAGCACGATCCCCAACGACATAATGGACGTAGCACTACTGTGGCCGTGGAAGCCAACTATGAATTCGTCCACAAAGCGCATTTTTCCAAAGCAATTGATTTCTCGCGCCTGTGGCAGCAAAAACCGTGTGCCCGCGTCCCCTTGCCCGTACCAAGGTGAGGTGCGACCGTGTGATGTTTTGAAGCGAATCTTGCCCCCCACGACGTGATCAAGGGCATAGCCCTCGATGGTCTGGAGGCGCTCTTTGGAGTTGGTCATAGCGAACTCAAAGACCTCAAAGCTTGGGCCTTGGGTCATAACTAGTCCATGACCTTGTTTAGCAGCAGCCACGGCGGCGGCAGATTCCAGATCGTAGGGGACAAACCCGCGAACGGGAGAATGCCAGGTGCGTGGCGCGGTGTCAGTCCCCGAGCGCAGCTTGAGCTGCAAGGACACAACCATTCCATCCGATACGCCCACCAAGACGGATGCTACATTGGTTGACGCAGTGACCTCTACATCGTGAAATTTGGTTTGCGCACTTTCGTCTTCAACTTGTAATCCGACAGGACCCACAAGTACGTCATTGTACGCAAATGTAGCGCGTTCCTCGAACGCAGAACAAAGCAGTCTAGATTCCAGTTCAATGCGACCTTTAGTGAGCTCTGCATGGCGAACAAGAACCTGTTTCAGGTACGAGAACTCTCTGCGGGGGTCGGTTACCGTGAGCTGCAGACGGTGGCGCACAAATCTGTTCTTTGAACGCAACTTGGTGCTCAGTAAGCGCGGCTCGTTGTTCAAAAGTTTACACTTGTATTTGTCAATGTCGTGTTCGATTCGCACGGATGCAAAACACCTTGGCCTCAACATCGCAGTGTGTCGCACCCGCAGCCCACTGCGCCAAGCATCCAGCACTCGCTGCTTGTGAAGGAGGCAGCCCCGGGCACGAAATCTCTCCACCACAAACCGGCGCGTGGCTGCTTTTTGGGTGTACTCTTTCCAACGAATAAACCACTGATCTACAGCCGTGCGCTCGATTTGCGACAGTCCGTACTCGCTGACCACCTCGCTGTAATGAAAAAGTAGGGCCTTCCGGCGCGCGACTTGCTCTCGTAACCCCGGGGTCTCGTGCTGGTAGCGATGGTCCATGAACTTGAGCCAAGTGTTGAAGATGCGCCATTTGATTCGCAAGGCACGATACTTGGGCATAGCACGCCATAGTTTGCGCAGTTGCACACAGATCCGTACCCAGTTTTCCAGTCGCTTGCGCTGAAGCTGTCCAAACGATTTGCGGTACACAATTGGAAACCGCAGGCAGCGAAATACTTTGCGCTTGATGTCGATGTTTTGCTCTTGCTCCCACCCATCGAATACGTTATATAGAACGTCATGTAGCATGCGTGCACGATTTTTGTACAACGCTTCCGCGTTGGCCATTTGCAGGTCCTTGCGCTCCTGCAATTCTCGGCGTTTTGCCTCCAACATTCGCTCCGTTTCAACTTGGCTGAGCTCTGCATTCCGTAGGGCCCCCTCTAAGCGCTCCTCATGGCGTTCGAGTTGCACTTTGCGCGCAAAGCGCTCTCTACGCAATCGCATTGCTTCTTTTTGTGCCTTGCTGAGTGTGATTCGACGATGAGTATTATCATGGATAAGTTGTTTTTGCCATTGTGTCCGTTCTTGTTGCTTGAGAAATGTGCTCCGACGTCGACGCTGTTGTTCAATTTCTCTTTCGGATTGCCTCGCTTCTTCTTGTTCTTGTTGTTGCCGCTGCTCTTGTTCCTCCTCTTCCTTTTGAATAAGAACTTTTTTGACAACGCCTTTCTGTGTAGTAGCCTTGCTCTTGCGAATAATACGGGTTGCTTTGCGTTGTTTCCGCACCTTTGCGGGAAGGGTATTGTACCAAGTTCGAAACGCTTTCTTCTGGAGACCCTGTACGAAATGAAACCACGCATACCGGTGTTTTTGATTGGCTTCTACGAATTCGCGCCATTTTTGCAGCACAAGTGGCCCCACGCGATTGCGCTCAATGCAACGCGTGATACGATTTATACGATCTTGGTCTTTTGCTCGTTGTACATAGTTAGTCAGTACCTCCAATGCGTATGCGTCCTTTGCCACAAATTTGAAACAAGTTGAGCCCAAGATCTTTTCAAGGTTCGGGTAAGCTGGCACAGGATATGAACGATATTCTCTTGACGGCATTTTCAGCTCTAGGCGCGACATATGGTGCTTCTCCTTGAAAGATTTCCAAGGAGCGAAGCTATAATATTTGCACGCACGGTACTTGTTGATGCATGCGGTTCGAGAAAATACCTTTAGACCACACCACGCCTCGAAAATAGCCGGCATCATCACCCTTTTGCACAATGCTTGTCCATCCGTGAGCATGATAGTATTGAGTCTCTTTTCGTTGCGGAAGTACGCTTGCCATGCCAAAAAGTGAGATGATTGGATCCTCTCACCGATATTATTGATTTTGTTGCTCACAAAGACCATCACCTCTTTGCTGCGAACCATTACATTGTGCCATCCTCTTAGGCATCGCATCTGAACTAGAGCGAGCCATACCTGTCGCAAAAATCGTGCTTTTCCTCGCGCCCGTATTTCACCCGCAGCAAACTTGCGCCATGTAAAGAAAGGCCAATAACACAATCGGAAAAACTCCCGCTTGCGTTTGACAGCACGTACGTATGACTTCCAGCGGCAGAGGACCTTCCACACGTGCTTGCGCATAAAGATTGCTCTTTTTGACCATGCAAACCAAATCTTTGCGATTTTGAGCGACTTTCGGCGCCACACCTTTTGCACCAACAGTTCTTCACGATTTGCCTCTGCCCGAAGACGGACAAGGCAGCCCCTGGCAATGCACTGGATCGCACTAGAAGCAATATTACGCGTCACCTGTGCGGCACGCAATAAGCTTTTGCATTGGTTCAAGTCGTGTATCCGGAAGTTTGCTGTGTAGTCACTCTCACGAAACGTTGGCGCGTGGCGAACTGCCGTGGGGGAATTCGTGCTTGACTTGGTTGTCAACATAGCCAATGTCCTTCGATGGGCTTTCTTCTTTACAAATTCACAGTATAGCAATTTATGATATTGACTCGACGACCCTAGTTTTTCAATGACTTGTTCAAAACCTCCAGGACAGCCTATTGCAATACCCTTGGCTTTCACTGCGGCTCGAATTTTTTGCTGGTACCGAGCAAATTTTCCTTGTTGCTCTTCTTCCCCTTGTTGCTCGTTGGAATCTTCTTCTGCTTTCAGAAAAAACGGCACAGCGTCCAACGCATCCTCATATTCTTCCTCCGAAGCACTCGATTCTCCAAGTGTTTCCTCATCAAAATACTGGTTTCGGAAATCTTCAAAAGCTACCAAGTCCTCCCCTGGGCCCAGAAGCTCCGATGCGAGCAGCACAATTCTCCCCGCATGGGGTGCCGTGATTCCAACGTCAAGCAACACTTGTCGAAGAAAGCCCAGGGGCATTACTCCTCCGCTACTTTGAAAACGAGTCTTGATTTTTTGCCAGTTTCGGCGAATAGCACTGCTTTGAGAATGACCAGCATCCCTTTTGGCTTGAGTAAGTGCTATTGTGCGCACAAAATGATAGTCAGGGTGTTCCAGCTTTGGTAAAGACTCAACACCGTGTTTATATTTGACACGATTTTCAAGCTGAATATTGAGGCGCCGCATCTCGGCCTTTTCCAATAAAAGCTTTTTTGCTCGTTCATTTATTGGCCCTTCATCTACTTCTATTCTTTCCATTTCATCCTCTAGGTATCCATTTCCTTCCTTTCCGCCGTCAACCTCCTGCTTATCCGCAGCATCATACGCACAGTTATCAGGAGATTCGCAACTATCTTTTGCATTTGATATAGTTTGTCGTTGTTTTACACCTTCCTGTTGATCTTTATATTTCGATAAAAGTTCAACCACCTTTTCCTCTTCAATATCATACTTGATCCAAGACTGAGAGTTTTCAGGAATACCTTGATAATTAAACGATCTCCTGCTCCCAGGAGATCGTAACCGTTTATTCCCACTCCCACCAGCACCGTTTTCTGTTGTATAATACACTTGCCCTTTGGGAAGATCAAACCAAGCAGGCCCTGTATATCCTGATTCTCGTCGATCTGTCCATCCTGGCCCAATCTGTCTTAGCCTAGCACCAATTTGATTCCTAGCCGTAGTTGTATTAATATCAGTCTCCTCCTCCTCCTTATCATTATTACTTTCCTGTCGGATCAGCCGCAGCTGCCGCTTCTCACCCATGAACCCTGAAGTCCTTATCTCCGCCGGGTTTGTTGGACAGTGCTCGACGACACCAACGGCTAATTTTTAGGATAGGTTTAGGCCATTTTTCATGCAAACCCTAGGGTTTACCTCTAGGCTTCCTTCCTTTCTGCAGGCATCTTTTACTCCCTTCCTTGCAAACTCTTGCTTGCCACTGGTGGTTGACTACGGCTCTTTCAAGACATTAATTTATTCTGTATAACAGAAAACATGTTTCGGTGCTCTTGTCCAGAATGACCACGTGTAAAAAATCTCACCACTGCCTTTTTTTTGCAAAACTTTTTGCAGACCCTTTTTTGTCTCCAGCATTCTCACTTGATCCATTTAGAAAGTTCTCCATTTCTCCAAGGTTAGGTTCAAGTCTTGGAAGACAGGACTACAAACCAGTACAACCATATCTATCGAATCCTCTCACATTTCAAGTAAGGGGTCTTCTATAGATCTACCTATAGATACATGTACACATGCGCATGACACACAAAAAAAACACGTGAAGAGAAAAAAAAAAATCAAAAAATCAAAAAAAATCAAAATCAAAACAAAAATGAAAACAGTCCGTTCTGTTGTAGATTATGTCGTCCTTGGTGCAGGATCTGCTGGAAGTGTGCTGACAAATAGATTAAGCGCTTGCGGTAAAAATCGTGTGGCTGTTGTTGATGCTGGAAGAAGTGATGTTGGGCGATGGGATAGCTGGACGATTCAAATGCCTGCAGCACTGACTTATTCTGTAGCGGATAAAAGGTATAATTGGGATTACTATTCAACGCCTCAAAAAGGTTTGAAGAATCGATCCGTTCATGAACCACGAGGAAAAGTACTAGGCGGGTCCTCAAGTATCAATGCTATGGTGTACGTGCGGGGCCACGCGTTGGATTTTGAACGGTGGGAGAAAAAAGAAGGCGTGAAAGGATGGGGATATAAAGATTGCTTGCCTTACTTTAAACGTGCACAAGGATACCTGGGACAAGATGAGACTAAAACGGAGAGTCCTTATAGAGGTAGTGATGGCCCGCTCAAGGTAACAAGTTATGAGAGCGAAAAAAGTCGCACGAATATCCTGTTTAATGTTTTAGAAAAAGCTGGTGTGGAAGCGGGGTATCCTCTTACGAATGATACGAATGGTTATCAGCAAGAAGGTTTTGGTCCTTTTGATATGACAATTGATGCTAGCACTGGTAAAAGGTGCAGTGCAGCAGCAGCTTATTTGCATCCTGCGTTGAAAGATTCATCTCGAAATGTGGAGCTGCACACTGAAACCACGGTGAGACGAGTTCTTTTCGACGAGAATGGCGGAGAGAAGCCACGTGCAATCGGGGTGGAGTGTCAAGATGGTTCCACGGGCGAGATATTTGAAATTCACGCAAATAAGGAGGTAGTATTGAGCATGGGAGCTGTTGGGTCACCACAAGTATTAATGCTTTCGGGCATCGGTGACGCTGACGAGTTGTCCAAGGTTGGTGTAAAGAAAATTGTACACAATAATCCAAATGTGGGTAAAAATCTGCAAGACCATCTTGAAGTTTACTTGCAGTATCTATGCACTCAACCGGTAACTTTGTATCCTGTCGCGATGTGGACTCTACAGTACTTGCACAAACGCGTCGCTGTTGGTTTGGAATGGTTTCTTCGCGGTACAGGCATCTGTGCGTCGAACCAATTTGAGACGGGGGCGTTTATCCGCTCTGATAAAGGCATTGAGCATCCAGACATTCAATACCATTTCATTCCTGGATGCGTACTTGGTCAACTAGACTTTCTCCCCCACCATGGATTCCAAATCCACGTAGGCACACTCCGTCCCACTTCGCGGGGCTCTTTGTCCTTGCAAAGCACAGATCCGAATAAGTCTCCTCTTATAAACCCAAATTTTCTAGACACAGACAAAGACATCCAGGACATGATGAAAGCGGTACGTCTTGCGGACGAAGTTATCCAGCAACCTGCGTTTTCCTCTTACAAGGGCGCACGCCTTGCGCCTGGGCCCGAACTCGATCTTCACGGCGATGACGCCAAGCTAGAAGAGTGGATTCGCAGCTCGAGCCATTCTGCATATCATCTCTCATGTACAGCGGCAATGGGCAAGGTGGTAGACGAGCAAGGCCGCGTGTTTGGGGTGGATAGTTTGCGCGTGGTAGACGCCTCTATCATGCCGTCTATGACTAGCGGGAATCTCAACGCACCCACAATCATGCTTGCAGAGAAGATCGCCGCAGAAATGACAGATACCAAACTTGATGCTGATCCAGCGGAATTTTACGTTGCCGAGAATTGGCAAACTTCACAACGTTAGAAAAAAAGACTAACTTTATCTACTTTTACGCTCTAGCTAGAGGCTACCTACTACCTGGTATTCTTTGGCTGGATTTCTTCATTCTTGGAGCGATGAATATAAATGGTCGCGGTATTCTGCTGTGGCGCCCTTGCTTTACCCATGGACCAGTCGTATGAAACGGCATATGCGTACAACCTTCCATCAAAATTAAATGCAGACGCAACAACAGGCACAACGTTGCCGTCAGGACCTTTAATCTCGTGCCCTGCGCTAAGACGTGACTTGGACGCCTTGTCCCAGAAAAACCAACGCCCGTCACCACCCGCCGTGGCAAAAGTTCCAAACGGGTTGAATGCCAGAGAATGCACAGAGTAAATCTTTTTGCTATTCTTCTCTCGATGGCACTTGAACGCAAAATTGTCGCCTTTGTTTACGCGGTCCATACCAAAATACTGAATCGCACACCTGCCTTCGATACTTGCTATGGCAAAACCACTGATATCTGGAAAAATTGAAAGTGCTCGATATTGTTTTCGCAATGGCTTTGCTGTGGGAGCCGTTGACTGCGAATTCGTCACAGACGAATTCAAAACGCGCTCTGGCTGACTCGGATTTGCCGCTAAATTGTAAATCAAAACTTGGCGCTCGTTTTCGGTTCCTCCCGTGCCCACAACGCAATAGTTTCCCCGGATATCCATACAGTCTACACGCCCTGGAAGCTGCACTGTCAACGCTGCATTCGGCGACCTCAAGTCCCAATAACGAATCGTCTTATCCCAGCTACCCGAAGCAACAAGTTGCTTGTCAGGGATCCACTTTACCGCTTTTACAGGTGCGTCATGGCGCCCAACATCTTGGGCTTGTTGCTGCCCTTGTGCTGCAGAAAATTGCCAATGCTTTACTTTGTTTGCAGCATCCCCAGAAAAACACCCTGTCCCATCTTTAAAACACACATCTAGCACAGGCGCTTCATGTTCAATGTATGCACGCAGTGTTGCATTCAGTTGATGACCGTTATCTTGCACTTCATAGCATCGCACCTTTTTGTCCCATGACCCAGCCAACAACATGTTCTGCCCTTGTTGTGGACTCCATGCTATTTGCGAGATTGAATCTTGGCTCGAATATTGATCACGCGGAATCTCATAGTCGTTATTGGAATTATTTACTACTCCCATTGGT
>JACLAD010001186.1_pt1 | contig 12885 bp, 14 predicted proteins | sample 8027901 | NCBI WGS metagenome assembly JACLAD01 (sample SAMN15725071, study PRJNA655200) | protist metagenome | isolation source: fluorescence activated cell sorting (FACS) single amplified genomes of... | place: Spain: Blaines Bay Microbial Observatory, Mediterranean Sea | collected 2016-07-05
CAGCACGCCTGTCCGACAACGTGGTGTTTCAAACCCCGGGCGAACCCGAACTGGTCGGCAAGGAAGCTGTGACCGAATGGGCTTCGAGCTTCTTCGAAGCATTCGAAGCGCACTGGGACAAGACCGAGCAATCCATCGATGTCTCGGGCGATCTTGCAGTCAGCCGGTACACCTACAGCGCCCGGATCCAGCCGCGTGAGGGCGGCGCGCCGATGGAGGAATTCGGCAAGGGAACGTGCGTTTATCGCCGCGGCGACGATGGCAAGTGGCTGCTCGCGATCGACAGCTGGAGCACGAATGAAGGCGCGCAATGATGCAGCGTATCTGGATATTGGCGGCGCCGCTCGTCCTTGTAACCGGATGCAGCGCCGAACGCGCGGAACCGGTCGACAAGGATGCGATCGCGCAGGCTGTGAAGACCGACGTCCAGTCGATCGTCGATGCCTTCAATGCCCGCGATGCCGATGCCGCGCTGGCGGTGAACGCGCCCGATACGCGGGTCATGTCGCATGGTCAGCCGAACATGGGCTTTGAGGAGAACCTCGCCACCGTGCGTCAGTATGTCAGCGATCCGGCAGTTCATCTGGAGGTTGCGGACGAAGAAGTGGATGTCGCCGATGCAGGGGACATGGCGGTCTACACCGCGACATATGACTGGGAGTTCACCAATCCCGAGACTGGTGAGCTGGCAAACGAGCAGGGCAACTGGGTGATGGTCTTCAGGCGCCAGGAAGACGGCTCGCTGAAAATCTACCGCGAAGTCATCTCGGACATTCCAGCGAGCGGGGAAGGTGTCAGCTGATGACCATGCCAACACCCAAACCCGCCCATGTCGTTTACCGGACGTGCCGCTTTGCGGAAATGCTCGACTGGTACGCACAGGTGTTCGGTGCCGAGGTCGTTTACCAGAACCCCGCGCTGGCGTTCATCACCCATGACGACGAACATCACCGGTTCGCCTTTGCCGATCTGAATGTCATCGCGCCCGGCGTCGATCCCGATGACCGTGGGCGGGTGGGCGTCGATCACGTCGCCTATGACTGCCCGTCGATGCGGGAATTGCTCGAAGCCTATGACGACCTAAAGGCGCGCGGGATCGCACCCTACTGGTGCGTCAATCACGGCATGAGTGCGTCGCTCTATTACGCCGATCCCGATGGCAACCAGTTGGAATTCAGCGTCGATTGCTTCGCCAGCAAGGCCGAATGCACGGCCTATTTCAAAGGCGATGCGATCGGCGAGAACCCGGTCGGCGTGGAATTCGATCCCGATGAATGGCTGGAGAAATTGCGCGGCGGAATGGCCGAAGCCGACTTGCTCAAGATCGATACGCAGGGGCCGGTCTCACCGATCCGCGGCAAGCTGATGGAGATGATCGATGTCTGAGTTTCGCAGTAACGCACAAGTCCGATCCGGATGGCTCGGCGCACTCCTGGCAGCCACGATGCTGGCCTCTCCGTCGATCGCGCAGGATAGCGACGTCGCCACGACAACCGGCGGCGGCGACGCGAATATCGGCTACGCGACGGGCGATCCCGATACCTGGCCAGCCGAACTCGAAGCGACGGCGGCCGCTGCCGACAATCACAAGATTCTGCTGGAGAACGATCAGGTCCGCGTGCTCGAAGTGACGCTGGCGCCGGGCCAGGTCGAACCGCTGCATTTCCATCGCTGGCCCAGCGTGTTGTATCTCCAGCAGGCAGGCGACTGGATCGACCGCGATGCCGAGGGCAACGTGATTTTCGATTCCCGCAAAGTGCCGCCCATGACATTCCCGGTTACGCTGTGGAAGGGGCCTGAGGCGCCGCATTCACCCGTCAACCTGAGCGACGATGTGACGGTCCGGCTGATCCGGGTCGAGATCAAGCCGCAAGGGGCGTTAGCTCCTGGCGGGCCCAGCGATGAATACTCGTTTTTCCCCGCCGACCGCTCGCTCACTCACGCCGAAGACGGGGTCGTCCTTCCCGACGGCAGGTTGCTGGTCGGCGATTGGGGTCACGGGCTTGTCACCCTGTCTGCCGACGGCACCAAGACGCCGTTCGGCGATTTCGTGCAAGCGGGCTTCAGGTCGAAGCCGGACCCCATGTGGAACAGCCCCAACGGCGTTTCTTGGGAGCCCGATGGTCGCCATGTGCTGGTCGCCGACATCACCGGCGGACACATCTACCGCGTCGATACCGAGACCGAAGCGGTAACGCGGATCTACGATCACCCTTACGGGGTGAACGCGGTCGTGCGCGACCCGTCCGGGGCGATCTGGTTCACGCAGTCGACCGAGAACGCGGCAGGCCCAGGCAGCGAAGCACGCATGTTCGCCGCAGCGGACAAGCCGCTTGGCGATGGTGCCGTCTGGCGTATCGCGCCGGGCGAAGTCGGCAAGCCCAGCCCGGTTGCGATCAAGGTGGCCGACGGTCTTGATTTCGCCAATGGCATCGCCTTCGATGCGGCGCGAGCGCGGCTTTACGTCGCCGAGATCGTGCGGAGCCGCATCATCAGCTTTGCGGTGGATCAGGCGACCGGCGAATTGAGCGAGCGCCGTGTCCTCGCAATTCTTCCCACGCCCGATAATATCGAGCTGGATGGCGATGGTATGCTCTGGGTCGCCAGCCCCTTCGCGAACGCCGTCTACGTGGTCGATCCCGACACGGGCGATCGCCGCACAATGTTCAATCCTGCGCCCGAGACAAGCGCTCGCATCGTCACCGAGACCTATCGACGGCTGCAAGCGGGCGAACCGATCCTCCCGCTCCTGACACCGGAGATGTGGGGTCCGATGCCCGGCCTGCTGACCGGGATCATCTTGTCGCCCGATGGCACGATTTACGGCTCCAACCTCGGCGATGCGCTGGTGAAGCTTGGCCCGGAAGGAGAATGAGATGACCATGTTCGAAGGAAAGATCGCCATCGTCACAGGCGCAAGCAGCGGGATTGGGAAGGCGACCGCGCTGATCCTCGCAGAACGCGGGGCCACGGTCGTGGTCGCGGCGCGCCGCAGAGATGCGCTCGACGAACTGGTCGCGCAAATCGAGAAGCACGGTGGCAAGGCAAGCGCCGTCGTCACCGATGTCGCACAGGCCAGCGACGTCGAAGCGATGGTCGCGCATGCGGTCGACACGCACGGACGGCTCGACCTTGCGGTCAACAATGCGGGCATCGGTGCCGAGGTCTATCCGCTGATCGACACGCCCGACGATTACTGGGACCGCGTGATGGCGGTGAACCTTCGCGGCAATTTCCTGTGCCTCAAGCATGAAGCGCGCGCGATGCTGGCGGCGGGCAATGGCGGATCGATCGTCAATATCGGATCGGTCAACACGTTCCTCGGTTGCCCCGGTGCCAGCACCTACACCGCGTCCAAGGCCGGTCAGCTGGGGCTGACGACCTCCGCCTCCGCAGAGCTGGCCGAACACGGAATTCGCGTAAATCTGGTCTGCCCCGGCGTGACCGACACGCCGCTGCATCATGAAATCAAGGGCAACCTCGGGGCCGAGGCCTTCGACGGAATTAAGGCCCAGATCCACCAGCGCCGCTTCGGTGAGCCGGTCGAGATCGCTCGCGCCATCGCCTTCCTGTGTTCGGACGACGCCAGCTTCATCACCGGCACGACGCTCACCGCCGATGGCGGCTTCCACCTTTCGCTCTGAGAGAGAACCAGAATGACCAAAGCACTCGAAATCGTGCAGCAATTCTATGCCGCCGTCGGCACAGGCGACATGGACACGGCTGCATCGCTGATGGCCGATGACGTCCGCTGGATGGAGGCGGAAAACTTCCCGCTGGCGGATCGCAATCCCTATGTCGGGCCGCAAGCCGTGCTCGAAGGCGTCTTCGCGCGATTGGGCGATGTGCTGGACGACTTCGGCGTCGAGCCCGGACGGTTCATCGCCAACGAGACCAGCGTCGTAATGGAAGGCCGCTACACCGGCAAAGGCAAAGCGACCGGACAGCCCTGCAACCCGCAGGTCGTTCATGTCTGGACAGTCGAGGATGGCAAGATCGCCGCGTTCCAGCAGCATATCGATACACTGGCGGTGGCCATCGCTACGGGGGATGCAGGATGAGCGCGCAGGTTGAGCTACCCGAAGCCACTCGGCGGCGCTTTATTGGCGGGGCAGCGGCTGTTCCCCTTTTCGGGCTGGTCGGGATGTCCAGCGCCCGGGCCGAAACCGCCGAAGCTCCGCAAGTCGAACTTGCTCTTCGCCTTCAAATCGAAGTCGAGGAAGGCAAGGAGGTCGGGCGAACCCCCTACGGACCGAGTCGGGAGGTAAAGGTCGTTGGCGGGCGGTTCGAAGGCCCAGCGATCAAGGGCCGGATTTTGAGCGGCAGAGACTTTCAGGTTCTGCGCGACGATGGTTTCAGCTGGCTCGATGCGACGGCCATGCTCGAAGCCGAGGACGGCACGCTGTTTCGACTGCACGACCGCGGTCTCATGAACATTTTAAAGAAAGATGCTGAGCAACTCTACTGGCGCACAATGGCGACTTTCGAGGCTCCGATGGGGCCGCACCAATGGCTTAACGAAGCGATGTTCATCGGTACGTTTGAAAACTGGATACCCGACACCCTGACGCTCCATCTCGCTTTCTACCGCTTGATCTGAGCGGATGACTGAGCAGACTATATCGAATTTCGCGGTCGCCCCGATTACTGCGAAAGACAGGGTCGGGGAGCTCGACGTGCTGCGAGGTTTCGCCTTGCTCGGAGTAATGACGATCAACCTGTGGGAGTTTGGCGGCGAGAGCGTCACCATCACCGCCGATCAGCTTGCCGCATTACCTAATGCCGCGCTGAACAGCTCGATCGAATTCTGGGTGCGCCTGTTCATTGCTGACAAGGCCAATACGCTGTTCGCCTGCCTGTTCGGCATGGGGTTCTGGATTCAAATGGAGCGCCTGGAGGCACGCGGTGCGCCTTTCCGTTCGATCTATTTCCGACGTGCCGGCATCCTCCTGATCTTCGGTTGGCTGCACTTCTTTCTGCTGTTTTCCTGGGATGTCCTGCACATCTACGGGATCGCCGCGTTCATCCTGCTGTTCAGTCGCAAGCTGTCAGAGCGCACGATGCTGGTCGTCGGAGGGGCGCTGCTCCTGTTTGCCAAACCTTTGATTTCCGGCATTTTCGAATGGTCCGGCATTTCCGTCACGCTCGATGCGATCACTTTCGCCGATAGTGAAGTCCTTGCGCGTCAGGCTGCGGCGCAGTCCGGCGATTTTTTAGCCTTCATGGGCTTGATGGCGCAAAACAATTGGCTCGGCTGGATCTTAAATGGCGGTCTGGTTGCCTGGATCGCTTACGCTACCGGGAGGTTTTATATCGGCGGGTGGATCGCGCGTAAGGGGTGGATTCAGAACGCTTCCACGAACCTCGCGCCGTTCCGCCGGGTATTGTGGCCCACGCTGGTGATTGGTCTTGCGCTCGAAGCGGGCCATCTCCTCACGGAGAATGCCGAGCCGGGCACGACGTTTGCCTTGATCGGCGCATTCGGCGGCGTCCTTCACGCGCTCGCAACACCGCTGATCGCGCTCGGCTATGGTTGCGCCCTCATTCTCCTTTTCAACGGCCGATACGCCAAGTGGCTGGTTGCCCCGTTCGGCGCAGTGGGACGGATGGCGCTGACCAACTATGTGCTTCAGAGCGTTGCGATTGTCCTGATCCTCACAGGGGTCGGGCCGGGACTCGCTCTGGCTGGCAAGGCCGGTATCTCTACTTTCCTCCCATTGGTGATGATTTTCTACGGGGCGCAAGTTCTGTTCAGCAACATATGGCTGAAGCGCTTCGCCTACGGTCCGCTCGAATGGGCTTGGCGCGTGCTGACCTATGGCGAGCGCCCCCCGATGCGGCGCAATTCGAAAGTCGTGCCATGACCGGACAAACCTTGTGCGCCCCCCCGGAATGTCTGGACTACCTCGTTTTCACCCAGACGTGGGAGCGATTTTCCTACTACGGCATGATGATGGGGGGCGTCTACCTTGTCGCATTCTCGAGCAGCACGTTCGCCAGTATCCTGTCAGGGCTTTACGAAGGCGCGTCTCCAGCAGGTTGCTTCGCACTATTGGCGCCTGTGCCCGTCCTTGCTGCTATCGCGATCATCTGGATGCGCGGCCCGATTTCGCGCGCGCGACCGCGCGAGCGAGCCGGAAGCAGCTTCGCCCCGGCTGACCAGCCCACATGAATGAGCGACCTATGGAGTCAAGCCGCGGGGTGAGCGAACCATCAACTCGACTGCAGAAACGCCTGGGCTTGCCCTTCGCAATTGCGACTTCTGTCGGCAGCGTGATCGGATCCGGTATAATGCGCGCGCCTGGCACCATTGCGAACGAAGTTCCCGATATGTGGATCGCGCTCGCCCTATGGTTCGCCGGCGGCCTGTATGTCTTGCTCTCGGCCAATATCACCGCCGAGCTGACAGCGGCACTGCCACGCGCAGGAGGCCACTATGTGCCGGTACACGAGGCATTCGGCAATGGTCTCGGCCTAGTTGCGGGATGGACGACATTTGTTGCCTATCTAGCCGGTGCCGCTGCTGTGGCGCTGGCTTGTGCGGACTTCCTCAGCATGATCGTGCCCTGGATCAGCACCAACGGTCAAGTGAGCGCAGCACTGATTTTGCTGGGGCTCGTGGCGATCAATATGTCAGGTGTAGAAGAAGGGCGTTGGATCCAGATCGTTGGCACGGTGCTCAAGGTGGGGTTGCTATGCGCGGTCATTGCGATTGCGTTCTTTGCCCAGCCGCCAAGTCAAAACGGCGCCGTCATCGCAACTACTGCCGCGGTGGGTGCCGTTGGCATCACAGCGTTGATCGGCGCGTTCCAGCTCATGCTTGGCAGTTACGAGGGGTGGTACAACTGCATCTACACTGCCGAGGAAGACAAAGACCCCGGTCGCAACATTCCCCGCGCCCTGTTCCAGACAGCGATCATCATCACAATTGTCTACTTGGCCGTTAACGCCAGCCTGTTCACGGCACTCGATCTTGCTGAACTCAGGGCATCCGACCTGCCAATGGCCCTTGTGATAGAGCGGGTTTTCGGGCCCGGCGGCGCAGTGTTCGTAATCCTTCTCGCCACGCTGATGGCCCTTGTGACGCTCAATTCACTAATAATGCCGCTGCCCCGTATTCTGTTCGCCCTTGCGCGGGACGGCCTGTTTTTCAAATCGGCAATGAAGGTCAATCGCGGCGGGACACCGTATGTCGGCCTCGCAATCGCTGCGGCTATCATCTTCCCGCTGATTTTTTCCGGTGGTTACGTTTTCGTATTCAAGCTGATGGCCGCTCTCGCGATCTTTCTCAGCGTGCTCTATACTGCGGCTTTCTTCGTGTTGAGATGGAAACAGCCAAACCTCCACCGCCCGTTTCGCGCGATCGGTTATCCGCTGCTCCCCGCGTTCCTGCTGCTGGTGGTAGTCGGCCTCCTGATAGCAGTGCTCGTCGCCGATCCGGTGGGCGCGTTTTGGGTTATCGGTCTAGTGGCAGTGTGTTTGCCCATTGGAGCAGTCCTGGGAAGACAACGAAGAAGGTCTGTCAGAGGCTCGGTGTAAGCCAAGCGTTGGCTTCTGTTTCGGCAATCCCGACCCAAGATCGTCAAAACTTGCGACAGCTTTCAGGAACACTACTTGCCCGCGGGAATGGCTGGGATTAGGGCGCAAAGCTGCCGTCAGGCCTGCTATCGACGAATGACAGCTTTCGAGAAGAATTCGACGGGACTTGAACGACCAGGATTAGGGCGCAAAGCCGTCATGGCGTACTCAGTCCCAGGAAATCGCCAGCCCAAGAAATGGAGTTATAGCAATCAGGCCGCCAGGTCGAACCCTTCGGCGATCTGCTGCTGGAGCCGGTCGGCATAAGCGCGCAACTCGCCGGCAAGCGAATGATCTGGCCGCCTGCGTAGGAACCCCTCGACCAGTGCGATGATCGCCGGCTCGAGCCGCAAGCCGTTAGTGCCCTGTGCGACGAGCCAACCCAGCTTGGCTATCGATAACAGCAAGCAATCCAACTCGACATGATCGCGAAGCGCCCACCATGCGCCCTTGCTCGCCGGACGCCTGACGCCAGGCTTGGAGGCAATCAGCGCGAACGGCACACCCATACGCAGCAATACTTGGCTGAGGTGGCTCCATGTTCGCCCACCACCCTTCATTTGCAAGCCGAGCTCAAGGTGTGGTCGCGGCCCCTTTCTACCCGGTCGATCGATCAGCTGCGGCGGCAATCGGAGCCCATGCGCAATGCTAGCGAGGAGTAGCACTGGGACATCAGTGGCAAGGCCGCCATAGCTGATGATTGGCGTGTCTTCGTGCGCGCGCAGGTAGTCGAAGAGCTGACTGACCACGCCTTCCTCGTCGCCCCAGTCCCGCTCCGTCCAGCTGAGGGTCTCGCCGACCGACACCCGGCCTTCATCGTCGATCGTGAACGGGAAGACGGCTGCAGCCATGACCTTCTTGACCGCAACCGCCCGGGAATCGGATTTCGGATCCATGGCCTTGTGGGCTTTGTGCAGGTCCTCGTCCCAGTAAAACTCCGCATCGTGCGCGATGTAGCTATTCGCCATCTGCCTTTTCCTTTCTCTAACTGTTGGCACCATCACGCTTCATCAGAAGGGCAGCGGGCGAGCCTGCTCGATCGCCCGCCAGGCCTGGAACGCCGAGCCGAGCGAGGTCCGGTCGCTGTCGCGGCAGCAGCTCGCGAGGAAGGTCAGCCACATCACTTGCGCCTCGTCTGCGGCGCTGCACGCCTGTGCGAGCGTCGAGGACCCCGGACCTGCGCGCCGGATCGCGTAAGCAGCTGCGGTCTCGTTTAGGGCCGTCTCGCGGCACTCGATTGAGACGATATCGAGATCACCGCGGAGGCGCTGGATGAGCTGCAGGTCCGAGGGCGGAAACGGAATCCCGACCATAGACTTGCGCAGATGATGGAATGCGGCAGGCGGCGTTTTGCAGATGAGCGTAGCGTCGGCGGGAATGCTCTTGGCGATACCCTCGATGATATCGGAGCGCTTGGTCTCGCGCTCGAACGCATAGTGCTCGCTGGCAAAGCGCGCGCCCCATTCAGGGCATCTGGTCACGGTGAAGATCGCGATGCTGCGGATCGCGGATCGGTAGCTGGGTTCGACCGGATTGCGCACGATCTCCAGCGAGGCGAGCACGCGCGGATGGCGCATGGGTGAAGAGTTCATGGGAGGTGGCTTCCTGTAGGATCAAAACGGCACGGGCGGCGCCTCCCGGAGGAGACGCCGCCCGTGTGCGGTCAGAGGTTGGTGGGATCAGGCGGCGGGAGCGGTGATCACGTCGCCGCGACTGTTGAGAAAGGCGTCGCCCGGCAGCGGACCGCCGGTGCTCACCAGCGGCCCGATCGCGTCGGCGGTCGCCGCGATGCGCTCGGCCGCACGCCGGTAGTTGCGAGGCTTCTTGGTCGCCGCTTCGATCGGAAGCTCCGAGAGCATTCCGCGCTGGTCGATAGCGAATTGCCGCTCGCGGTCTTCGGTCATGAGAACGAGAGGTTCATCATAGCCCGTCGATGACGGCACGACCTTGCTCGCAAAAACCTGAAAATGATGCCGCAGAAGCAGGAGATAGAACTCCGGGGTGACCGCTTCTTCGTCGGCATAGACGGCGATTACGCAGTCCTGCCGCTCCTCCGCGACCCGGCGCGCCGCAGCTTCAAGGATCGGCCCGTCGAGGCCGGTGACCGAAGCGAAGCAGACCGACGAGGCAATCTTCCCACCAAGGGCAAGACCAAGCTCGAGCTTGAGCGCGTTGGCATTTGCCCGGCGGACATCGTGTCCGCAGGTATGGTGCGTATTCATATGTAGTATCCTTGTGTTCGAGGGACGGCCTTTCTGGCCGGAGCCTTTTCCCTTCCCGGGACCCGGCTCGCTCTCACCGCAGGAATTCAGGCACGCTGACCTTGGGTCGCTTGGGCGACCAGGTCTCGTTGGCGCGATATCGCTCGGTCGCGGGCAGCGGGACCACCATGGGACGCTTGCCGATCATCTGCCGATACCAGCGGTATTCCGATCGGAAATCCGCTTGGCGGACATGCTTGTGCCAGATCTTATGGGCGCGCTCCGGCGCCCATCGATATCGGCGATCCTTCAGCTCGCCCTTGAATGCGTATGGGGCGCCCCATGCCTCGAACCGGAAGGCGGGTTCTTCAATGGCTGCGAGCACCTTCGCCATCACGCTCTCGCCATCGGCGCACACATGATCGAGCAGCTCGATGAGCGCGAGCACATCGTCGCGCGCGCGATGGGCACTGGGCATGTAGTAGCCCGCCTGCGCCAACAGGTAGCCTTGCGGCCCCGGCTCGAACCCGAGCTTGCGCCACTGCACGTCCTGCATGGCGCACCCCCACGGCACCGCGACGTGCCGGCCGACATGCTTCTCCACGAAGGGCCGGTCGAAACCGGCGTTGAATGCGATAACCCCATCGCAATCCCCGACGAACCCGGCCAGCTGCTCAGGGCAGATCGACTTGCCCGCAAGGTCGGCATCGCTGAGCCCGGTAAGCTCGGTGATCTCCGGTGGCAACGGGTGACCCGGATCCACCAGCCCGGTCTTCACTTGTTCGACTGCGACTACGCGGCCTCGATCGTCGACCAGGACGACCGCGCCGCACAGCTCGATAATCTGGTGCTTCTCGATACGCAGACCCGTAGTCTCCGTATCGAGTACGCAAATTCGTCGGACTCGTTCGCTTTCCGATGCGGTGTGTGGCCAGCCCGCCCGGCCGCGCACCGGATATAGGATGCGCAGCTCACCGGAGCGTGCGCCATTGGTGCCGGGGGCACTCGCTAAATGCTGTAAGCTGTTCATTGATATGCCTCGTATCGCGAGGCCGGCCGAAGGGCTTTTCCCCTCTACCACCGACTTCGGACAGCACCGCTGGCGGGAGGAGTTTTCCTAGTGCGGATGCATGCGAAGGCAGCTGACGTTGTATGGTGGGATGACGGCTTTGCGCCCTAATCGCGGCCATTCGATGGCCACCGATCCAATCACGAAAGCCGACAAGGGCCGTCAACGCACGGCAGGTTATTTCTTAAAGAACGCCTCCATCAAATGGAAATCGAGCTGCTCCACCTGGTCCACGGGATTTAGAAACTGCTGCATGTCGTCGAACACCTCATCGATCTTGGCGAGCTGCTCGTCGGTGTAGATCAACGCGTAGATACCGTGTTTCTTGAAGAAGGAGCGGTGCTTCTCCATCTCCTTTTCGAAGTTTCCCTTCGCCATCTCGTTAATCTTCGCTTGTGTTAGGCCTTTTATCTTGCGCAGATAGCCATGCGTCGACCATGGCGACAGCTCGTACGCTACCTTCTCCATCGTGAATGGATTGATAATCGTGAAGTCGAGACGGTATCTATGTGCCGACGCCCTTCCACCATAACGATACTCTGGGATCAGAAGCGGAATGCTCTCAGGATCGTCCGCTGCCTTGATGTAATCAACATAGAGCTTGGCAATCGCCTTCTCGTACGGTGATCCGGACGCCCTTACCAAGGTGTTTTTGAAGAAGGTCAGATAGTCTTTCACCGATGCGAATTCGATTGGGTCTGGATCACCATCGACGACCAGCCCAGTATGAAGGACGTGTCCGATCGTCCAGTAACGCTTTGGAAAACGGCGGATCTCGCTCCGGTCATTCTCCCAAGTGCCGTTCTGGTAGCGCGGTGTTATGAGCAGGCCGTAATCAGCTCTGTTCTGCCCAATCCAGATCTCCGATTCCTCGAGCGGTGGGCGCACCCGCGACAGTTCTTCATAGTGCTTCAAGTACGCTCGCTTGAGAAACAGCATGAAGTATTTCTGGGCGGCCGGCGACGCTTGCAGCGTCTCGTAATTGCGCCGATTGAAATCCTTAAACATACCGGGCGGCGACATCGCCTTCTTGAAGCCTTTCATATACAGCGATGCGTAGGCTTCGGGCGATAGAATATGCTCGTGGTGCAAATCAATGAAATCGGCTGCCTTGCCGCCGATCATCGCATTGAGCGAACTCTCGGACCTGTAGCCGGTTTCCTTAAGCACCTGTGGGAGCATGGCGCGCAGCTCGGCTTTCATCTGCTTTATCATTTTGTTACGAGCAGTTTTGATAGGGTCGCGCTTAGCCATAGACTCGCTTCATTAATCCAATTGTGGGCGGCGTTGGTGCTAGCACCTTTACCTCGCGTCGTCAGCGCGGCCGCTCGATTAGGACCATCTCGCGGGCGAGGTGGCCGTTCCCATGAGCGTTTAGAAGTTCAAGCGAGATAAACGGACTGCCGAACATTGGGAACCGGAAAGGCGCCGTGCATGACTGCTTGTTGGTCTTTGCGACTTCGGACGCAAGCTAGACGCATGTCCGCTTTACTCGCACCACTGCCCCATACCCGTCAATTTGCTGTCGGCCCAGTTTTTGGGGATCGACGCGTTGACGACGAGTGGCAGGGTTCAGGGTTGCCCGAGATTCATAGGTATGACCGAAATTGGGTGGAAAGCTGCCATTGCCGCAAATGGGCGACGCGGTATCGCCGCGACAGTTGTCAGAACGCCCGCTGGGGGGCTTCGATCTTCGTGCAAGTTCCCGTTCTTGGGGTGCTAACCTTGCCCCCGATATAGACCGAGAGATCGAAACTCAAATCGATCCGGCTGATCGTCCATTGCGTTCGCATGAGACGGTCGGCACCAGCGGATTCCCAAACAACGCTGTCCGGTGTGAAAATCGCGGGCCGTTTGAAAATGTTGCCATTCCCAAGGACCTCATAAGTAACCTCGTTCTTCTCGTCGTCGGTCGTTATCCTATATCCTGGACCATCGGCTACCGCTTCTCCTCCATGTAAGGTTATCTTGCAGATAAAGTAGTTGGTTGCAGCGTTAGCAGCCGATGGTATGAGGAGCATTGCTCCAAGGCTGACT
>JACLAD010010918.1_pt1 | contig 12883 bp, 17 predicted proteins | sample 8027901 | NCBI WGS metagenome assembly JACLAD01 (sample SAMN15725071, study PRJNA655200) | protist metagenome | isolation source: fluorescence activated cell sorting (FACS) single amplified genomes of... | place: Spain: Blaines Bay Microbial Observatory, Mediterranean Sea | collected 2016-07-05
AAAATGCAAAATTTTCATTTTTTTCTTCCAAATTTCATTATTTTCGCTCATTTTTTGCTAATTTTTCATTTTTTTCCTCCTAATCCCTTTCTTTTATCGAAATTTTTTCGATTTTTAGGTTGATATTGGCCTTGGGATCTGGGTACAGGATGATGTTGAGCTTGTCGCAAAATGGTATAAGTTTTTGACTGGGGGCTGGTCAATAATTGAAGGAGGTCTTTTTATTGCTGGTGGTATCACTGGAAGTTGCGCGCTGATGTATTACGCGCTGGCGTCAGCACTTTTTGCAATTGCTGTGCAGATTCTAATCTTGGTGTTATCTTTGGTTAATAGAGATCTTGAGGATTATGAACTGATTTTACTGATTGTAAATGTTGTGATCTCAGTCCTCAATGTATTCCTTTGCTCGTCATATACAAACTATCTGCGCCACTGCAAAGCAAAGCATGAAGAGGAAGGTAAAGGTGCTGACGCTCTAGAACTTTAATATTCACAATATTTTTGCAAAGTTTTTGTATTATTCATCTTTGTTGACATTTGTAGTTGTGTATTTGTTCGAGAAGTCTTTTTGATTATTGACTAAAATTATTTTCAATTTATCTCCCATTGATCTAATATTACGATTTATACAGTTTCTGAACTTAGATTACGTCCAAGCAAACCATTCCGAACGTTTTTTTCGATAAAATATGGATAATCCACCACAGGCTCAAGACACACTTACAGAGCCTGCTGACATCGCTCCAACTGGTTTAGAGCCAAATGATTTACCAGCTACTCCCGAGCCTCCCGCCGAGAAGAAAGAAGAAGTTGGCCCGCCTGAAAAGAAAAAAAATTGGCTTAAGCAAGAATGGGATAAACCAATCATAGATCGGAAAATATACAAACCCAGCACCGTTGTGTATGATCCGAAGAAAATGGAAGACGACCTCTTGTACAAGCAGGCACACCAAGTTTATTTCGATATTGGGATTAGAATTTATACGATTCATTGCGGTGTGATCTTTATTGGAAGTATTATCTGTTTGACTGCGTTGATTGATTTTGGGATTGCAATATGGGGTCAGAAAAATGTTGAGCAGAAGTGTAAATGGTATAAGTTCGCGGGAGGTGGTTTTGCCGTATTGCAAGGTTTGATATTAATCATCGGTGGTATCAAACGGAGTAGGAAGATGATGTGGTTCGCGGTGTTGGTTTCATTTCTTGCAATTGGATTCCAGATCTTTCTCTTGACGATGAATCTAGTGAATAGAAAATTAAAAGCGACTGACATCGTGTTGCTGATAGTCAATGTGGTGATGTCGGTTGCGAATTTCTTTATGGCGCTGTCATACCAAAATTACATTCGGCATAGTAAAGCACGACGGGAGCAAGGCTACCGCGCTGAAGGGCAGGAGGAAGAGACCAAACCGCTTATTACCGGCAATAATGTGGTGTGATCCAACTTTTTGAAATTGGTAATCATTAATCTTTCGATTTTGTTGGTCTGCTGTTGTTTCTTTGAGTATGATTTTTGAAAAAGATTGCAATGATTTATTTTTATCAACTCTCCTCTTCGATCTATATAAGTTTGTTTTATACTACTGTAAGTTTAGTTGTTTGAGATGTGGAGGTTCCATTTTGATTGATCACCAGCTTCATAAAGTATGGTGTTCGCCACCCAGAATTTAATTTTTGAAGATGTCAACCTGACGGCGATGAAGGAGTCTACGAATAAGATGGTGCAGAAAGTCATGCACGTTGACGTAAGTTTTTCAAAAATTGAAATTTTGGATGCAAATCATGTGATAATGAAGTTTTTCATGTGAAGTTTGAATGAATATTATACCTGATTGCTTGTAAACCCCCCTGGCAGAGTTTTTACATATTTCGCAGAATTATAATTTATTTCGATCTACAAAAAAAGTAAAATAAGAAAAAGCTTGAATTTTCAATCATGTTGCGATTATACGCTATGTTATTAATTCCTGTGGCTGCTGACTGGCTGTTTCATTCGAAAGTCACTCAAACCCGTGCTGTCGATGTTGATTTAGATCCTGAATATGCATCTGACTTCACCAAAGCTTTGGTCAATTTCAAAACCATGAAATGTGCATTTTTTGATGTAATTTGATAAATTTTTGTTTTGAGGGATGGTCGGTTGGAGTTTGTCTGGTGATTATTCAATCGATTTTGTCGATTGGTGGTTTGACCATGCAGCGTTTGTCCGCTAGAGAAAACGGTAAATTGCCCAGCAGAGAGAGAATTAGTCGATGGCAGCGGCCGATGTGGGTCGGTGGGTTCTGTCTCTTCGGCATAGCGCAGTTGATCAATCTACCCGCCTTGACCTTGACGCCGATGTCCATTATCGGGCCGTTGTACTGTGGCACTAGTATTTTAACAAGCGTCTTGATGAGCATTGGTGTGACCGGGGAGGAGTATCTATTCCTTGATAAGATTGCGATTGTGCTTGCCTTTTTGGGGAGTGTAGGTGCGATTGTGTTTGGCCCGCATAGTGGAATCAACGACGCGCTCACGCATAGTATGCTTATGGTGCAGTTTTGGAAGCAGCCAACCACATGTGTTTTGGTGATTGTAATTGGTACGTTTTTAATTGGGTGTTGTGCATTGATTAGCATGAGAAGGGTATTAGAGCAGAGTACCACATGGGCGCCGGCGGTTGCGATTAGTTATCCGATGCTTGCTGCGATTTTAGCTGCTATTAGTGAGACGTTTACGAAGATTGTAGGGATGTTTATGGCGCATGGTATGAGTTATGTGGGTGAGCATATCTTGCTGTTTACTGCTAGTTTTGTTACGTTTGTATGTACCATCTTGTTGAGCTTGTTTGTTACAAGCTGGGCAGTTGAGCGATTTGACGGTAGGTATTACGTACCAGCGTATAGTGTGATGCAGGCGTTGTTTGTGACGATTAGTGGTGGGTTTACATTTCAGGAGTTTGATAGCTTTAGCGCCAGCCGAATGTCTTTGTATTTTCTTCATTCTCATTGTTTTTAAGGTTTTTTATTCAATTTTATTTTTTGTTTTCAGGTTTGTTGGGAGCGTGTTGTTTTGCGTAGCGAGTGTCTTGATCGGAAGTCAGCATTCTGGTGTTAAGCCCGAGGAAAGTTGCGATTCAGTGCACGAGGATGAAGCGATTAAGACGGGATCAAATGCTGATAGTAATGTCAAAAGTGAGTCTTCAATTCGAAGTACAAAGAAAGGAAAGGTTGTCACCGAGAAGACTCCCCTTGTTGGTCGACGTCCGGTGAACGAGACGAGCGTTGGGAATTAAATCGTGATATTGATAGTTTAGATGTTTGTGCTGCCGAATGGCAGCATGGGATTTGCATTTTAAATCGTTTGAAATGTGAATCCATCAAGTTTTTTGTTGGAATATGTTTTCATGTATCTTCCGTCTTTGATGGTGCTTGTAGTAGGTAGTAATATTTATTTGCATTTGAATTATGGTACATCAAACACACATTTCAGTTTTTTTCATTCACTTCAATTTTGTATTTTAATTAAAAATGTCTACTATATGACGGTAAGATGTCGACAAAACGGGATGCAGACGCCTTGATACAATCGTGCGTTATTTTCTCTGGAGAATTAGCAGATGGCTGCAAGGATATAAGTAAAGAAAAAATCACTGTTGTGGGGGATGGTATAACAAAATTTGCAGAGAGGTTGAACAACAATGCGATTACTCCCGCGTTGAAGAATGCATGCACATCCTTATTACATTATCTTTTAATCGGTAAAGATGCTGATTCAACAGGCAGTCTGTCGCATCAAGATTTATGTCAAGTTTGGTTTCACCCTGATAGAGAAATTCGGTCTGCATGTTTACAAGTCCTATTCCACGCATTAGTAATTTCTACCGGCAAAGTAAGCAATGAAAGTGATATTTCGAGAAAACGAAAAAGGGATGAGATGCCAGAATATGTCAAACGAAGAAGGATAGGGCATGAGGGTGGTGCGCAAAGGATTGTAACGCAAGGATCAGCATGGCAGGATGAAAACATGTGCTTCTTGTACATCAAAATCGCGAAGATAGTTACCATGTTACTAAGCGATGTGGAGCTTGGCGTACAACCTGGTGGAAACAGTATTGGTGTCGCCACGAATCAGAATGCTTGCTCAGCTTTATCCTTTCTGTTACGTCTATTCACACCAAACAGTGATGGTAAAATATTGTTACCAGCTCATGCACAATACGCCTCGCAGATTCTACCGCTGCTCATGCGAAGTTACATGTGTTTAGCTCAAACTCTGGAACGAAATACAGATGGTGGGGGTAGTTTGCATCAAGTATACCCAGTGATCAGAGCTCTCCCATCCTTTTTACATGCATGCAAATGTTGGCTAGACGTAGCTAAAACACCAAAAGTAAAGGATTTGATATCATGCATTCCAAGCATCCCGATTTCAGACAAAGAAGCCAATGCATTAGTAGATATGTTTGTTCTTGCGCATAAGCCAGTCCAGGAGTCACGAGGCAGAAGCGACTGGGAGGTCAACCCGACCGTGTATGAAGACTGTTTTGTACGGCTGTGTCATCTAATCGGTGGATCGGATGAAAGGATACGATACGAGTGCTTACTTGCAATTCAAAAGTTACCGGAGCTATCTCCTCTGTATTGTTTGCGCAGCGTACAGTGGTTGGATAAACCATCCGGTGAAAACGAGATGGCAGATGAGAATTTAAGTGTGTTTCAAACTATTGATAGCCGGTTTACACCATCGGTCTGCGATCGGGCGAGAGGGAAATTGTACAGCACGTATGAAAGCGAGGACGCCGGCGTGAGGATGCAGCTATTCAAAGTTCTGGAGGTAATCGACAAAAACGTTTCAATTTTTTTAATATTCACATTTGCATGATAATATTTTTGTTGTGTAGGTGTATTTGTTTTATGGTGGTCAAGGAGCAGGTATTGATCAGTCTGAAAAGAGGATGTTAAATCGCGCTGGGAACATTATAAGTGACGGGCTGAGTGATCCTGTTGATGAGATTAAGATGTTTTGCGGGAAGGTACTAGCACGATTATGTTGTCATAATGAGTTTCCACATGGAAGTCCAGTGTTGATGTTAAAATCAGTCAAATCAAAACAAAGAGCAAACCAAACAAAGGACACGATATCCCTCTCTCCAATTCTAGTATCAGTGCAAGACAATAATCCAGACGTACGGTATTCAGTACTTGACGTTTTACGCTGTGCAAAATTCCGCGATGCTGAAAGTTTATTAGCTGTAATACAGAAGCTTTGCACAACGCCGTATGGTGAGGTTGATTTATTTCGGTTGGTGTGTATTGCAGTGGCGATGGGTAATCGGTATGCGCCATGGTTCAAGCCAGCGAATGGTAAGGGGAAAGCACATAATAGAGACGCGCAGATGCTGAAACGGTTGTTCAGGGAGCTGGCAGAAGCTACGGCGGTTGATAACGATGTGAAGAACACAGTTTTAGCAGCTTTTGGCAGTGCTATTTTATCAAATGAGGAAGTGAAGGAGCTGTCTGGAAATTACATCCCAACGAAAATTGAATCTGTTCAGACATGGAAGGAGCTATCCCATATCTTCAAGCTAAACAAAGAAAAACTTAAGACGCGGCCAAACATCGACAAGCATTTCGATCAAAAGATGAAGCAGTACCAATTCGCACAGCTGCCGCGGATTGATCTATTATACCAACAGCCCGAGCTCGAACAAGTCTTCGAAACGCGCCATGCACCCCGTGCTATTCTAAAACCACGCGATGGCATTCCCATTTCCTCTTCTCCACCTCTTGTTTCCCAGAGTAAGCAGATGAGTATGCAGCAATATTCAAAGATGGTCTTTTCGGTATTCGCAAAATGCCCGGGGTATGATACAGCTGAAGAGCTATCAGAGATTAGAACGATGGTGAAAGCAACTTCAGATGCAGTGAAGACATTGGGTCAGTATGCTGATCCTCGAATGCAGGAGAGGATTGGCTGGAATAGTAATGACAACGAAAAGGAAGTAGTGCGGGTGTTGGTATCATTTTTGTCTGCTAGCATCCATTTCTCACAAAATAAGACGGATGAGCAATTCAAGAAACTGAAACTAGAAGCCGAAAAGTTCAAATGGAGCTTTTCATGGAATGATTTTTCTGGTAATACCATTTCCAAAATCGTTCGGACGGTCAGTGAGAAGAAAAGTCCAACGCCAGCAGAGATCAGAGAATCAGCGCGATTGTTCGAGGACAAAGAGAACATACCCATACCGATTGTTCAAAGTATAAATTGGTCGTCAAATTTTAATATAATACAGAAGAATCAAGAGATTTGCGCTACCAATGGTGTGACCATTAATCTAGTAGCCGATTTGAACGCAGAACCCGGGGATGGCAGCGTTTTCAAGATGAACGTACAGGCGCCGTGCTGGCTAAGTCTGCACAAGGAGGAAGACAAGCAGCCAAAGCAGGTTAGGCATTTGTTTTCATTGGTTCTGCATCGCAACCCAGATATACGAAGCGATGACGGAAGGGTTCAGTTTTTGCGGACCCTGCGCCTTTTTAGAATGCCTAAAAAGTTGGTGCCCCATGAAGGAAAATTAAAGTGGGAGAAAATATCATTCGATACCGAAGGCCAAATCGCTTTTCAATTATTTCGTGCTGTGCCCAATGAAAAAGATATACCCATCTCAACTGCGTGTTCAGTCAAAGTAGCCGTTCGGCAGGCGGCGCCATGATCTTTCAATTTTTTTGTTGCCATTGAATTACGTCATATTCGTCATTGTTGTTGAATTATTGCCAAAAGAATAGAGACATAATTGTTATCGGTCCCACATTGTTTGCCACAAGTCCAAAACTTGTCCCTTCACATTTGATACCATTTTTCAATCATTATCCAAGAATTCATCAAGATTATTATTATTATTATTATTATTATTATTATTATTATTATTATTTTGAAAAGAACGTTGCAACCATGTTGCTGTATCACGGACAAAGTACGAATTTATTTTTCGTACGTGGCGGGTTACTATGGACCAAGTCTGTCATGACGATGTGTCTTGGCCTGCTTGTATGGACATTGATTTTTCGAGCAAGTCAGAATGCGTACGCTTGGGTTAGGCCAAACGCTGAGTGGTGTGAGAAGCATGGTCGAGATCTGTCCAATTGCGGTGCGTATGGCGACCTCTCGGAATTGTGGACCAGCTCCATGTGCCACGACGCGGCGGATGGATCCGGTTTGAGAATATGCCCCATCCTCGATAAAATGTGCATCACATCCGTAGACCCAGCTAGTAATCTGTATAACCCTCCAAATGCCCAGTCTGCTACAGACGGATATAAAGGTGTATCTCTGATCGGTTATCTGATTTTTGCTACCTCCATTTGGTTGCTGAATTTTAGAATGAACAACGCCTGGTCTCGCTATTGGCAGGGCATTACCCATCTCTCCATAACATTTACCAAATGGACAGATTGTTTCAATCATCTATGTTCATTTATCGACATCACACTCGAACAACCATGTGAAAAAGAGGTGCGGAAGAGTTTGATACAAGCCAAGAGGGAGGTTGTACATTTATTCTCGTTAATGTCCGCCGTGGCTAGTGATCGTTTGTTATCAGGGGATCTGGTGCTAACAAAGAAGTTGGAACAGAAAAAGAAGCGGTTTGAGAGTGGTATCGTCTCTCGAGAGAAGTTGTGGCAGATAGAACGCAGTGGTATTAACTACCATTTCACGTTTTTTTGATTTTAGTTTTGATTTATTTTTGGTTGATGTTGAGAAATGCCTGAGTTAGATGTGATTCCGCTTGATCAGTTCGGAGATCATCAGTCAACTGGCGCTTCAGCCATGGGCAATTCTCGCGGCACCGCGCTCGAACGCGGGGTCACTATGGACCTTGCCGGTTCTATGAAAACTCTCGACGATATTTTGGTACATTTTCAAAAGAAAAAAGTTTGATTACCACCAATTTATTTGTTTTCTCGCTTTTGTAGTGGCATGGTGGGATGTTGCGCATTCTCGATCCGCTAACAGAGAGGGAGCACTCATGGTTAGATGGTAATTGTCTTGATAGACCCTCTGTCCTTTGCAAATGGATTATAGATGTGTTTAATCGCACTCAACCGTTATTAGTTGTTGGTCCACCCATCGTCTCGCGTATTCACGGTGAGTTAAATTCAGCAGCGGAGAACCTCACACAGAGTTTTAAATTAGCGGACATCCCTTGTTATTTTGCGCACGCACAAGCGCAGTTATGGACGTTTATCATCTACATTGTCATGCCGTTAGTTTTCCAATTTATCCTGAACGACCCAGACAGACCGAAACACTGTTACGAGTTTCAAGAGATGGACGACACCAAAAGAAATTGGCACGATATAGGGATTCATAATGAAATTTGATTTTGATTTCATGCAATTTCTCATATTTTTGAAATTGTAGGTACCGTTGGCTTTTTTGGCCGTTGCTGCCCGTGCTGTACATCGCGATTCTTGGAACAGTATTGTGGGCAATGCTTCGCATGGCGCTTTCCTTGGAAAACCCTTTCGGGAGTGAGCTGCAGGAGTCGAATAAAGTGCCCGTGTTAGATTTGCATGAGAAATTTCTTGAGAAGCTTGTTGAGATTTACTTCGCGCCCAAGATTACTGATTCAATTCCAAAACCATACAAAAACGCAGTGAAGAAGGCTTCACCGAAAAGTTTCCGACGTAGTGATTCTAACATCGAGCTTATGAAAAAGAGCAGGGAAAATTATTCGATGAAAAGGAGCATGTCAAAATCCCGATTGTCTTTCACGCGAAGGAGCTTAACGATGGAGGCGTATGATTGGTTCTCATTTTTAATTTCCAGTCTAGTTCTGTTCTCAAACATATTTTTTGTTCAGGAAATCTGGGGACGCGAGCAGAAGGTCTGGCATTAGTGTTGACAGCAGTCGTCCATCTGTGTGCAGCCGCGCGACTAGTTTCCAACGAGAGGACACGTACAATGCATTTTTGATTGATTTATAATTTTTTGCTTGGTCAAATCACAATTTTGTGTCTAGGTCGAGTGATCTGGGGAGCCGGCCTAATTTCGATTTTGCGATTCCGATTAATGTCATCGACACCTCTCGCCGCCCTAGTTTCAGCATGCGTATTTCATTTTTCTTCCATCATGATGCGTATGTTGAACTTGAAATGTTTTTGTAGGGATGATTTCGGGAATGAAAGAGAAGATGGCTGATTTGCGACGCGCGTCTTTGGAGAACATCAGATAGTTGATCGGCCTTAGAATTTTCTTAATTTTGAATAATTATTTTGAATATGTTCATAATTTGATTTACGGTTTGTAAAAAACAAATCAATATTGTAAGTATTGTCACGGATAATTTTTAGAATAATTAAATGAATTTAATCACATGATTTGATTGATTGTCATCATTTAAGAGGTAGTGTACAGTTTGATGTGACAGGAAGCAGGTATATAATCTTTTGCGCTGCGTTCATGATCTACAATTATTTCTTGTCAATCATTCCCTGAATCTTTTTTTCTACATTGTCTATTCCAATCATGAAATCTAAAGTAAAGTAGTACTGAAATCTGTCCATTGAATTCACCTAGTATATTTTTTCTACTACACGAACTAGACTAATTCTTTTCACACACCATGCTACGGTCTCTCCTCCCGCTCGCTGTGGCTGGCCAGCAAACATCCATTAGTGTAGTGCCGAATCATCTGCAAAATTTGATGATTTTAGACGAACCTAAATGCCCGGTAGGTGGTAGCGCATTGCTCCCTGCACCGGCGCTATTGCTTGAACCGAGCGCGGGAAAGTTTCTTGATCTTGGCGGCAGCACCACATCGTATTATTTTAAAAAGTATAGTAAAACATGTAGATTTTGATTTAAAACATTTTTTGGAATGCAGGTCGATCCGAGTGAGCTTGAACAGTAAGTTTATCAACGCATATCAACAAGTAGATGTTGCCGTCTTCTCTGTGTTCTGGGTTGAGAGCGCTGTGGACCCAAATATGAAAAGCGTAATCGTTGTCAACGGCAAAGCTCCAGAGGATGATTATTTTTTGAAGCACATCCCGGCTGGTGAACATATCGTCCATGCACGAGTTTTACGAGGTAACCATTTGAATACTGGTAAACAATTCTTTATTGTTCGATTTTTTTTTTGCGAGGAGAAGCACCGCACGAGGCTTTACATCACGCGGCTCTAGCAGGGTTTGAAACGTTATCTATGGCGAGTGCGAATGTTTTTATGAAGCAGTTCCGCACCTTTCCTGCTACATTTAACTGGCAGAAAGTCTACCCTTGGCAACGCCTCGACACCGGCCTCGAGGTTACCATGGACCTGGCCACCGACCCATTCTCTAAGGGTGTACACGCAAGGGTACCCGACCCATGGCCGTTGTTATTATCAATCAGAAGCACAACCTACCCCAAATTTTTACTTGCGAGGGTAAATGTGAGAAGGGGTTGGGGGAGCAAGGATATTTTGAAGGCGGTGGGTGAGTATTTTAATGAACCTCGATTAGAAACGGAGTGGATCTTATACGATGAAGCTGCACGACAAGAGCTAGATGTCTGCACGTACTTTTTTATTTAATGTCAAGAATTTGTTTTTGTTTTGTACATTTTTTGTTTGAATTGAGGGGAAATGGATGCTCCACGCGAGATCAAATGGAGCTGTTTAATCGCAGGGGTAGTCTAGTCTTGATGGATGCGCCAACATTTTCCGACACCAACAGCAATGCTCTTCCCGCACCGTCACCAGGCATCTCCCATGGCTCTCTGGATGTATTTTTTAAAAGATTTCAATGTTTTTTTAATATTTTTTACGTTTTGATGTTGATTTGAGGACTATAAAGCACCGATGCTAGTCACGAGTGAAGACCAACCGCAGCAAATTGAAAAGAAGCGCAAAAGGAGGAGGGCTCTTCCTGGTTCCAAAAAGAAATAGTTTTTTGTTCAAGTTGATATTCTTTTCCTATTTTTTCTTCGTATTTTCAATTTCTTTTGTCGAATTTTGATTTTGTATCCCAGGACGTTCACGTAAAATCGACGCCTATTAAAACACATCTGGCGTCGCATTCAGATTTGATTTTCTTAAGTACACTAATTACTTCCAATTTTTGTCGTTTTGCTACTCCCAGAATACGGTCAAAGATTCTGTGTACATTATCTATTATTTAAACAATTTTGCAGTTTTGACCAGCACAATCAATCATCAAATCCCAATTAAAAGTAAACAAAGGTATACTATGGTTAGTCATTTTTTGTTTGTGTGATGTTATGATGTTTTCAAAATTTCAATTAATGATATTATGGTTCAGACTTTCAGAATTTGTCATTATGCGGAATCTTTCAATTAAGCAGTTCAGAAGCCCAGCTTTGCGCGTCTGCAGGAGAACGTGCAGTACTGAGCAATCAGCTGCATTTGGTGCGGAGAAAGCGTCATTGGATTTAAAGGCGATCCGGAATCGAGAGGTAAACGACCGCTGGACAAGGTTAAAAGAAGCGAGAGACCTGGTTGAGACGCCGCTTCCGCCTGAATTGGTACCAAGGCCGGTTGCATTTACAGATCTAGGAGATCGATTGAAGGATGCGGATACAGCAAACACCGCTTTGTTGCTGGCGATTGAGGAGCAGGGTGATAAGGGCGGCCTGTCAGTGATAGATCATGTGCAGTTGTGGAAAGTGGTATTGCCGCAGCTAGCAGCAGGGGAGATCGATGAGAATATTAAGGACTTAATTGGTAGGCTGGTGCCGGATTTAAAGTTAAGGTTGCATGATCACTCCGCAGCGTCTTTATCCCTGCTCGGCGCTGCGCTTTCTACCCCTTCTGCTATTGTTGTTGCAGCGCAAGTGCCATGTTTATCATCTCTTATGTTGAGTATAGGCGAGCATATCGCGCCGCCCCCTACTAAAGGTGATGGTGACCGTGCAAGATTACTATCAGCAACACCTAGAATTGCCGTGCGCGCATTGAATTCTCTATCCGCGGCCGAGAGTAGTGGAGTACATTGCGGGGAGGGGATCCAGTCTAGCACTACAAGCATTGCGGAGAGATTGGGTAAACCGGTTACAAACAGTGCGATCAGTTTGCAATTGAATGAGTGGGTGCATATGTTGAATGCAGTGGCTAAATTTGAAAAGGATGAAACCAAGAAAGCAGTTGAAAAGTTCACAGCTAATGTGGTCAAGATGCTCACACCCGACGCGCCTCTACTCGGTCTGGAGTCCTTCAGTCAAATTCTCTGTGCCATACCACATCTACCGGACAGCGTCAAATCCTTACCCGAGATCGAAGAATTAGCTAGCATGACCATGAAAACGGTCATTCGAAGAAGGCGTAGCTTCCCCACAAGGATAGTATCACCACTGGCGGAAGCTATGGGGAAGTTAAACATGATGCAATGTAAATACCAATCCGCGTTCTACCGAGCTCACTATATGCATATGATGCCTCTACTATCCTGGACCGAGCGCACGCAGTTAGCATATGCAATCCCGCAGTTTCACCATGAGTTTGATTTCGCTCCAGACTCCATAAAGAATGATATCAAAGAAATGCTCTCCATTGTGAACACCGAAACCATCACACAGAATCCAAATCCAGGTGTTGTATGGCATGAGGCATTATCTGCAGCACGTGCAATCTGGTCTGCCGCATATGCCGAGTTGGAAATGGGCGAAGAGAAACAAGCGGATGATGCTGAGGAAGAAAAGGCAGAAGGAGACGAAGCGGGGGAAGTTGAAGCAAAAGAGGTTCCCTTACCTATGAAACTTGCAAATGAAGTGAAGCGAGCGGTATTCACCAACAAGCCAGCAGAGAACTGGCCACGAGAAAGTAAGACGTATAGACAATCTTTAATCATGATCGCCGAAGCGAAAGCGAAGAAGCCGGAATACTTCCAAGACATACAGTGGC
>JACLAD010011390.1_pt1 | contig 12881 bp, 13 predicted proteins | sample 8027901 | NCBI WGS metagenome assembly JACLAD01 (sample SAMN15725071, study PRJNA655200) | protist metagenome | isolation source: fluorescence activated cell sorting (FACS) single amplified genomes of... | place: Spain: Blaines Bay Microbial Observatory, Mediterranean Sea | collected 2016-07-05
TGACCGACGACATCATCCGCGCCAGCGGGCGCGTCGCCTACAACGAGGGCTACATGCCCGGTTTCGGCAACGACTTCGAAACCGAGGCGATGCCGGGTGCGCTGCCGGTGGGGCGCAACTCGCCGCAGCGCTGCCCTTATGGGCTCTACGCCGAGCAGCTCTCGGGCTCGCCCTTCACCGCGCCGCGTGCGGCCAACGAACGCTCCTGGCTCTACCGGATGCGACCGACGGTGCAGCATTTCGGGGCCATGGAGCCGCTCGATTTGCCCCGGTGGCGCAGCGGCCCGCTTTTGGGCGAGGCGAAAACGCCCCCCGTGCCGTTGCGCTGGGATCCTGACCCGACGCCGGAGGAGGCGCTCACCTTCGTCACCGGCATGCGCACGATCTGCGCCGGCGGCGACGTCTCGGCGCAGGCGGGCTCGGCCACGCATCTCTATCACGTCACCGCGTCGATGGAGGACGACTACTTCTACAACGCCGACGGCGAGATGCTGGTGGTGCCACAGTCGGGCGATCTGCGCTTCTTCACCGAGATGGGGATGATCGACGTCGCGCCGGGCGAGATCGCCATGATCCCGCGCGGGATGAAGTTCAGGGTGATCCTGCCGGGAGACGCGGCGCGCGGCTATGTCTGCGAGAACTACGGCGCCAAGTTCACCACGCCCGAGCGTGGCCCGATCGGCGCCAACTGCCTCGCCAACCCGCGCGACTTCCTCACGCCCGTCGCCGCCTTCGAACGCAAGGACGGCACGCCCTGCCGGCTCATGGTGAAATGGCAGGGCGGGTTCCACGTCACCCGGATCGACCATTCGCCGCTCGACGTGGTGGCGTGGCACGGCAATTATGCGCCCTACAAGTACAACCTGCGGCACTTTTCCCCGGTGGGGCCGGTGTTGTTCGACCATGCGGATCCGTCGATCTTCACGGTGCTGACTTCGCCAAGCGAGACGCCGGGGACGGCGAATATCGACTTTGTCATCTTTCCACCGCGCTGGACGGTGGCCGAGAACACCTTCCGCCCGCCCTGGTACCACATGAACATCATGTCCGAGTTCATGGGGCTGATCGAGGGGGTCTACGACGCCAAGCCCGAGGGCTTCGTGCCGGGCGGCTACAGCCTGCACAATTGCATGCTGCCGCACGGGCCGGATGCCGAAGCCTTCTACAAGGCGAGCTTCGAGCCGATGGAGCCGCGCAAGCTCGACCACACCATCGCCTTCATGTTCGAGACCCGGATGCCGCAGCACCTGACCCGGCATGCAGCCGAGGCGCCGACGCTCCAGGCCGGATATCCGGATGTCTGGAAGGGGCTGGAGAACAACTTCGACCCCGAGCGCCCGGAGTGGAACGGTTGAGGCGGACCGCCGGGTTCGCATCGTAGCGGACCCGTCACGCATACAGGGAGACACGCAAGTGAGCCTCAACGAGACCCATGACCCCGCGCGCCGCTCGCGCGTGGAGAGCGCCAACGCGCTCGACACCGACTTCCCGATCCAGAATCTGCCCTATGGTGTGTTTTCCATAGGCGATGGCGAGAAGCGGGTCGGCGTCGCGATCGGCGAGATGATCCTCGACCTGACGGCCGCCGAGGCGGCCGGCCTCGTGACACCGGCGGCGGCGCCGGTGTTCGACGCGGGCGATCTGAACCCCTTCATGGCATTGCCCCGCGCGGCCTGGTCGGCGACACGGGCACGGATCGCCGACCTGCTGGCCGAGGGGGCGGGCGAGGAGATCGTGCTGGTGCGGCAGGCCGAGGTACGGATGCACTTGCCGGCCTTCATCCGCAGCTACACCGATTTCTACGCCAGCCGAGAGCACGCGACCAATGTCGGCACGATGTTCCGCGGGCCCGAGAACGCCCTCATGCCGAACTGGCTGCACATCCCCATCGGCTACAACGGTCGCGCCTCGACGGTGGTGGTGTCGGGGACGGAGGTGATCCGCCCCATGGGGCAGATCAAGGGGCCGCAGGACGAGGTGCCGCGCTTTGCCCCGAGCGGCAAACTGGATATCGAGCTCGAGCTGGGAGCGCTGGTCGGCACCTCCACGGAGATCGGGCAGCGGCTGAGCGTGAGCGAAGCGCGCGACGCGATCTTTGGCTACGTGCTGATGAACGACTGGTCGGCCCGCGACATCCAGGCCTGGGAATACCAGCCGTTGGGGCCGTTCCAGTCCAAGGCCTTCGCCACCACCATCAGCCCCTGGGTCGTCACCGCCGAGGCGCTGGCACCGTTCCACGCGCCGATGCCGCCGCGCGAGGTGCCGCTACTCGACTACCTGCGGGATGCGGGCGAGAACAACCTCGACATCGTGTTGACCGTGACGCTCGCGCCCGAAGGGGCGGAGGGCGCGGTGATCTGCCGCTCCAACGCGCGACACCTCTACTATTCTGCGGCCCAGCAACTGGCGCATCACGCCTCCTCGGGCTGTGCGATGTGTACTGGCGACCTGCTCGGCTCGGGCACCATTTCGGGGCCGGAACCCGACAGCCGCGGCTCGCTGCTCGAACTGACCTGGAACGGCGCCGAGCCGCTGCGGATCGGCGGGCTCGAGCGACGCTTCCTCGAGGACGGCGACAGCGTGTCGATTGCCGGGCGCTGCGCCCGCGAGGGTGCGCGGTCGATCGGCTTCGGGGCTTGCGAGGGACGCATCGGGGCAGCGCGATGAGTTGGACCGATTATGCCAGCGCTCCCGAACCGGGCACACGGATTTGCGCGCGGGTCGAGATCGACGGCGCGCTGTCGGTGTCGGTCGAGACCGGGCGGGGCCGGTTCCCGATGCTTCTGGTCGAGACCGATGCAGGTCTACGCGCCTATGTGAACGCCTGTCCGCACCAGTATCTGCCGCTCGACCATCGTGGGGGCAAACTGCTCTCGGCCGACGGCGCCAAGCTTCTGTGCTCCAACCACGCTGCGCAGTTCGACGCGGCGACCGGCGAAGGCGTGGCGGGCGAGGGGCTCGGCTGCGCCTTGGACGCGGTCCCGGTGACCATCGATGCGGCGCGGGACGTGGTGATCGGGTCAGCCCCGTGACGCGCCGTCCGCTGCTCTTCGACTACTGGCGCTCCTCGGCCAGCTACCGTGTGCGGATCGCGCTCAATCTCAAGGGCATCGAGGTCGACACGAAGGTCGTGAATTTGCTCGCGGGCGACCAGCGGCGGCCGGAGCACATGGCACGCAATCCGCAAGGCGCCGTGCCGGTTCTGGAGATCGACGGGATCAGGCTGACGCAATCCCTGGCCATCATCGAATATCTCGATGAGACACGGTCTGAGCCTGCGCTCTTGCCCCATGAGCCCCGCGATAGGGCCCGTATCCGCACGCTGTCACATATGGTGGCCATGGAGATCCATCCGCTGTGCAACCTGTCCGTGGTCGAGCGGGTGGAGGCGCTTGGTGGCGCGGAGGCGCGTCTCAACTGGACACGGCACCACATTCGGCGCGGCCTCGACGCCTTCGAGGCCGGGCTCAGAGATCCGCGCACCAAGGCTTTCGCCCACGGGGATATTCCGGGCCTGGCCGAATGCTGCCTCGTGCCGCAACTCTACAATGCTCGCCGCTGGGGCCTTTCGCCAGGAGACTGGCCGGAGATTGCCCGGGTCGATGCGAACTGTGCCGAGATACCGGCCTTCGCAATGGCGCATCCCGACGCGATCGGCGCTCCCGGTGCGGCCTGAAGCCATCTATCATCAAAGCGGACGCCAGTATTTCTGCCTCCGTTTCCATGACGAGGGAGAACGATGAAGAGTTGCCTCTCTCCTGCGCGTGCGGCGTCCGTCGTACAGGACGGCGCGGTGGTGATGATTGGTGGTTTCATGGGGGTCGGCAGCCCGCACCGGATCATCGATGCGCTGGTGTCGCGCGGCGTGCGGAACCTGACGGTGATCGCCAATGATACCGCGCGGCCCAGCGTGGGCATTGGCAAGCTGATCTCGGCAGGCTGCGTGGCGCGGGTGATCGCCTCGCATATCGGCACGAACCCGGAGACGCAGGCGAAGATGATGGCCGGCGAGATCGAGGTCGAACTGGTGCCGCAAGGCACGCTGGCCGAGCGCATCCGGGCTGCCGGGGCGGGCCTCGGAGGAGTGCTGACACCGACCGGCGTGGGCACGCGCGCCGCGGAGGGCAAGCAGGTGATGCATGTGGGTGACAAGGACTACCTGCTCGAGACTGCGCTTGGCGCGGATGTCGCGCTGGTCGCGGCCCGCAGCGCTGACCATCTCGGCAATCTCGTCTATTCGCTGACGGCGCGAAACTTCAATCGTTTGAAAGCGGAGGTAAGGCGTGTCTCGCGCTGAGCGCGGTCGCGAAAACGCAAGCGCAAGGGCCGCGAAAGCCCTTGCCTGCAACGGTGCCGGGCGAGGCCGGGGATAGCGCTCTGGCGCATCGGGCGGCACCGGATTGGAGGAGCGTTCCTGTCCAACCGGCCTTCGAAGCGGCCCGCATGGGGGTCTTTGCCAATTACCAGTATGATTGAGAATGGGCGTTAGGATCATCAATCGAGCGGTAAAGGGAAAATTATAACAGTATCTTGATGCTAGGCATTGAACCGCAAGGGGCGCGATGCTCCTGCCCGCGATGCGCCGGGGAGCGGGACCCGGATCAGTCCCGGGAAAGGGAAGCGGGGTCGTGCCACGCCATCCGCTCGAACCCTTCGCGATGGGCGAAGCGGGCGAGGTGGTCGTCGATGACCGCCCGCGCGCGATCGCGCGCCTCGGCGGTCTCGACCGAGATGCGGACGATCAGTTCCTCATCGGTCGCGGTGAGGCGGAGCGGGCCGAAGGGCATGGCCACCCGGCCGTCATGCGTGCCGTAGGTGACCTCCACCTTGTGCGCGAAATGCTTGCAGAGTTGCTGGAGGTAGCGGCTGGCATTCGGGGTCCGAAAACGGCCCTCGTCAAAAATTCCGTCTTGCATCCGGTAAATCCTGAGTTCATTGGTCGGAAATATACCTGACTGAAACAGTAGACTCTGTCCAGACGAAACCGGACAAGGCTGCGCCGCAAGAGAGACATGCCATGAAGATCATCGCCACCAGCCTCGTTGCCCTGACTTTGCCGAGCCTCGCGCTGGCCGCCGGGCTGACGGTCGAGACCGCCGCAGGCGAGGCCAGCCTCGCCGCGCGGCCGGACAAGGTCGTGGCCTTCGATCTCGCCGCGATCGACGCGATCGACGCGCTCGGGGTCGCGCTGGCCGGCGTGCCGGAGGTCACACCGCCGGCCTATCTGGCCGGGGCGATGCAGGGGGTCGACCGGGTCGGCACGCTGTTCGAGCCCGATTACGAGGCGCTGGCCGTCATGGCCCCCGACCTGATCGTCGCCGGCGGCCGCTCGCAATCCGTGGTCGAGCCGCTTTCGCAGGTTGCGCCGACGATCGACATGACGATCTGGGGCGGGGCGCTGATCGAGCAGGCCAAGGCCCGCCTCGCCACCTATGGCGAGATCTTCGAGCGTGGCGAAGCGGCCGCCGAGCTGACCGGGGCGCTCGACGAGAAGCTCGCCGCGGTGCGCGACACGGTTGCCGACAAGGGCGACGCGCTGATCGTGATGACCAATGGCGGCAAGGTCTCGGCCTATGGGGCGGAGTCGCGGTTCGGCTGGATGCACGCCGCGCTCGACCTGCCCGAGGCGCATCCCGCGCTCGATGCCGAGACCCATGGCGAGGCGGTCTCCTTCGAGTTCATCGCCGAGGTCGACCCGGACTGGATCCTCGTCATCGACCGCGGCGCCGCCATCGGCCAGGATGGCGAGGCGGCGCAGGCGACGCTCGACAACCCGCTGGTCGCCGGGACCAAGGCGGCGCGGAACGACCAAATCCTCTATCTTGACAGCGCGCCGCTCTACCTTGCCGGTGGCGGCATCCGGTCGCTGATGGGCACGCTGGACGAGATCGAAGCCGGCTTTTCCGAGTAAGCCATGCGCCTCTCGCTTGCCCTGATTTTCGTCCTGCTGGTCGGCGCGAGCCTCGGCATCGGCGTCGCGGACCTCTCCTTGGGCGACGTTGATGCCGGCCTGTTGCTGGCGATCAGCCGCTGGCCCCGCACCGCCGCCGCGCTGCTCGCGGGGGCGGGGCTGGCGCTGGCGGGGGTGGTGGTGCAGCTCACCGTGCAGAACCGGCTCGTCGAGCCCGGCCTGACCGGCACGCCGGAGGCAGCGATGATCGGCCTTCTGGGCATCACGCTTTTCGCGCCGGGCGCGCCGATCCTTATCAAGATGGCCGTGGCCGCGCTCGCCGCGCTGGCCGGGACGCTGGGTTTCCTGGCGCTGGCGCGCCACGTGCCGCGCCGCGACCCGGTGCTCTTGCCGCTGGTCGGCCTCGTCTATGGCGGCATCCTCGGGGCGGCGGCGCTCTGGGGGGCCTGGATCACGGATCTGATGCAGTATCTGGGCACATGGACGGCAGGCGAGTTCTCGGGCGTACTGCGCGGGCGCTACGAGCTCTTGTGGCTGGTCGCGGGACTGGGCGTGCTTCTGTGGCTCGCCGCCGACCGGATCACCATCCTCGGGCTGGGCGAGGCGCAGGCCCGCTCGCTCGGGCTCGATTACCGCCAGACCCTCGTGCTGGGGCTGGGCATCGTCTCGGTCACCGTGGCGGTGGTGGTGGTGACGGTGGGGGCCCTGCCCTTCGTCGGGCTGGTGGTCCCGAACATCGTCTCGCGGCTGCGCGGCGACAACCTGCGCGCCAATCTCGGGCCGATCGCGCTGTCGGGCGGGGCGGCGGTGCTCGCCGCCGACATGGTCGGGCGGCTGGTGCGCTTTCCCTACGAGATCCCGGCCGGGACGGTCTTTGCCGTCGCCGGGGCCGGGGTCTTCCTGTGGCTGCTGCATGCCCCCCGCAGGGAGGGCCGCGCCCATGGCTGAGCGTCGGCTGATCCTGACGGCGGGGATGCTGGCCCTGGGCTGCGCCGCCTTCCTTCTGTGGAACCTGCGCGCGCCGATGGGCTTCATCCTGTCGCTGCGCGCGACCAAGCTCGCCGCGCTGCTGATCGTCGGCGCGGCCACGGGCGCGGCGACGGTGCTGTTCCAGACCGTGGCGGGCAACCGGCTGATCACGCCGGGCATCGTCGGCTTCGACGCGCTGTTCGTCTTCTTGCAGACCATGCTGGTGCTGGCGCTCGGCGGGGCGGGCTACGCCGCGCTGCCGGTGCTGCCTGCCTTCTTGATCGAGACCGCCTGTCTCGCCGGGGCGGGGATGGCGCTGTTCGGCCTGCTGCTCAGGCGCGGCGCGGGCGACCTCGTTCGGCTGGTGCTGAGCGGGCTGATCCTTGGCGTGATGCTGCGCGGCCTGTCGGGCTTTGCGCAGCGGCTGCTGGAGCCTTCCGAATTCGCGGTGGTGCAGCAGGCGAGCTTCGCCAGCTTCGGCGCGGTCGACCGCGTGCAGCTCTTCATCGCCGCGCCGCTTCTGGGCCTTGCGCTTCTGGTGGCGTGGCGGCTGTCGCCGCGGCTCGACCTCGCGCTTCTGGGCCGCGACAAGGCGATCACGCTCGGGCTCGATTTCGACCGCCTGGTGCTGGGCGTGCTGGGGCTGATCGCGGTGATGGTGGCGGTCTCGACCGCGCTGGTCGGCCCGGTCACCTTTCTGGGCCTGCTCGCCGCGGCGCTGGCGCAGGCGCTGCTGCGCCGCGCCGACCACGCGGCGCTGCTGCCCGCCGCCGCCGGGCTCGGGGCGCTGATCCTCGTGGCGGGGCAGTTCCTGTTCGAGCGTATCCTGGGCTTTCAATCGACGCTGGCCGTGATCGTCGAATTTCTGGGCGGGCTGGTGTTCCTCGCCCTCGTGCTGAAAAGGACCGCGAGATGATCGAGATCGAGACGCTCAGCGTCGAGCGCGACCACGCGCCGGTGCTGCACGACCTGTCGCTGGCGCTGCCCGCGGGCGGCCTCACCGCGCTGATCGGGCCGAACGGCGCCGGCAAGTCCAGCCTGCTCCTGACGCTGGCCGGGCTGATCGCGCCGCGCGCGGGGCGGGTGCGGCTCGACGGCGAGGACATCCACGCCATGCGGCCGCAGGCGCGGGCGCTGCGGCTGGCCTTTCTGGGGCAGGAGCAGGCGCAGGTGTCGCGGCTCACCGTGCGCGAGATGGTGGGCTTCGGCCGCTGGCCGCATCACCGCGGCCGCCCCGGCCCGAAGGACCGCGCGGCGGTGGCCGGGGCGCTGGCGCCGTTCGGGCTCGGGGAGCTGGCCGAGCGCCCGGTCTCCTCGCTTTCGGGCGGGCAGCGCCAGCGCACCCAGATCGCCATGGCCCATGCGCAGGCCACGCCGCTGGTGCTGCTCGACGAGCCGCTGAGCGCGCTCGACCCGCGCTATGCGCGCGAGGTGATGGAGGCGCTGGTCGCCATGGCGCATGACCCGGCAGCACCCCGCGGCGTCGTGGTGGTGCTGCACGATCTCGGCATGGCGGCACGTTATGCCGATCATGTCGTGGCGATGAAGCATGGCCGCCTCGTGGCGGCGGGCCCGCGCCGCGAGGTGATGCGCGACGCGGTGCTGAGCGCGCTGTTCGACACCGGGCTGAAGCTGCGCGAGGTCGAGGGGGCGCAGGTGGTGCTTCCGGCCTGATCGGCGGCAACATCCGCGCCGCGCGACGCAAGGGCCGAGCAATTGCAGCTCCTTGGGCGTGACGAAGATGGCCTTCGATGCGATCTGGATCCACGATGCCGACACCGAAAGCCCGCATGTCCCCCCCTTCCGGGCTCTGTTGCTGGCGCCGTGGGCCATCGATCAGCCTCTACAATTAGAAGCCATCAGCATTGACCTGCCCCCCGCCGGTCCCTCGGTCATAGCGAGAGTTTGCGGGTTTGTGCTCTGAGACCCAACCTTGGACCGCCAGGATCTGAAGTTTTCGGCCTTCATTCCTATGACAGGCTGATGGCGCCACCGGGATTATGGATGTCGATCGGGACGTTATATCCGATCGCGCTGTGGGGCCGAACTTCGTTGTAGTCTCTGCGCCAATTCTCCAACTTTTCGCGGGCATCGGCAAGCGTCAGGAACCAATGCGCGTTCAGACACTCGGTCTTAGGTGTATAGTCCCGGAAAGAGGTGGCACGATATCCGTCTCTGAAATGGAGATGGTATGGGACAGGTTCTTCACGGCAGCGCCCGAACGACAGCGGCAGTTCGTCGAGCAATCCAAGGTAGTGAAGAGAGCGTAAGGCAGCTTGCCCGGCGCTACGGGATCAGCCCGACGACGGTGCAGAAATGGCGCAAGCGCGCCTCCACGGCCGACCTGCCGATGGGACCCTCGGATCCCCGCTCGACGGTGCTGAGCCCGGAGGAAGAAGCCATCATCGTAGCTTACGTCAGCGCCCTGAAATCGGGAAGTACCTCACGATGTCCTCGGGCTGCTCGCGCTTTCCACCCATCGCTTCGTCCTCCTCCTGGCAAGATAAATCTATCTCAGTGGGCTGTACACTGCATTGGGAGCAGACCAATGCAACCCAGCTACCACGCTGGATGCACGAGTTGAATCCTATATCAGTATTTTCACAACAATGCCGGGCACAAAGGTCTCTTTCCGTGTCAAAGTCATGTCAGCCTTCGGGAGCATCTGGGTCACGGTTCGGTCTCGCAGGCCTCACACTCCACCCGGTGCGTCGTTCAAGGGGTGGCAGGAGCCGAGGTGTCGAACAGGGCGCGCAACGTGCGGCCCCGGCTTGTGATATCGCTCAGCCGATAGCCGTCGAGCACCTTGAGAAACGCCTCCATCGCCTCTGTCAGAACACCGGGCAAGCCGCAGGCGGGGGCGATGAGGCAGGCCGTGCAGTCCACGAGGCTCTCCTCGCCCTCTGTGTGGCGGATCAGCGCACCGAGGCTGATTTCCTCTGCCGGGCGCGCCAGCCGCAATCCGCCATGCCGGCCCCGCACCGTTTCGACAAAGCCTGCATGGCCAAGGCTTTGCGCGATCTTCATCAGGTGGTTGTAGGAGATGCCGTAGGTCTAGGCGATATGGCGGATCGACACCAAATCGTCACCCGAGCTGGCGAGTTGGATCATGGCGCGGAGCGCGTAGTCGGAATGGCGGCTGAGCTTCATAATGTCACATTAGATGCATTTCATTTGAATGTATAGCGGGCCGGGCATAGAGGTATTTTCAATGCATGTATAAACGGAGACCCCGATGCCGACCGCCCTCTCCCCCCAAACCATCGCCTTAGTGAAATCGAGCGTCCCTGCGCTCGAAGCGCATGGCTCCGCGATCACCGAAGCCATGTATCGCCGCCTGTTCCGCGATCCGCAGATCGCGGCCCTGTTCAACCAGTCCAACCAGAAGAGCGGCGCGCAACGCTTCGCTCTCGCGAATGCGGTGCTCGCCTATGCGCGCCACATCGAGAACCCGGCCGCTCTCGGCGCGGCGATCGAGAGAATTGCGCAAAAACATTTGGGCTACGCGATCCTGCCGGAGCATTACCCACATGTCGCCGGCGCGCTTCTAGGCGCCATGGAGGATGTCCTCGAAGAGGCCGCAACGCCGGAGATTCTCGCCGCCTGGAGAGAGGCCTACTGGTTTCTGGCCGAGATCCTGCAGGCGCGCGAGACCGAGATCCGGACGACCATCCAAGCGCAGCCCGGCGGCTGGACCGGCTGGCGGCGCTTCGTCGTGGTCGAGCGCCGCCGTGAAAGCGATACGATCATGTCGTTCATCTTGCGCCCCGAAGATGGCGGGCCGGTGATACCGCATCGCGCAGGCCAATATCTGACGCTTCGGTTCGATGCTGCCGGGCTGGAGGGCGCGAAGCGCAACTACTCCATTTCCTGCGGCGCCAACGCCACGCAGTACCGGATCACCGTCAAGCGCGAGCCCGGTGGCGAAGTCTCGGGCTTCCTGCATGACGAGGCCGTCATTGGCACGGTGGTCGAGGCCACGGCGCCTGCGGGCGATTTCCACCTCGTCGAGCGTCCGGAGCGTCCCGTCCTGCTGCTGTCGGGCGGGGTGGGGCTGACGCCGCTGGTCAGCATGCTCGAAGTCATCGCCGACCGGCATCCGGACCTGCCGACATGGTATGTTCATGCCACGACCAGTCGAGCAAACCACGCGCTCGACGCTCATGTGAGCGCCTTGGCCAAGCGCCATGGGCATGTGTCGACGGCCACCTTCTACGAGGATCGCGCCATGGCCGAGGAAGCGTCGGAGGGCCGTATCACGGTCGATTGGCTGCGCGCGAACACGCCCCTGCAACAGGCCGAGATCTACTTGTGCGGCCCCAAGCCCTTCATGCGCGATCTGGTGACCGGGCTGCTGCAACACGGAATTCCGGCTGATCGGATCCACTACGAAATATTCGGTCCGAGCGACGAGGATCTGGCGGCCTAATCCATAGGGTGAGCGCCCCTTGCTTCCTGTTGGAGGGCAAGGGGCGGAGCTATGCATGGCACTTCGCGTCTAGGCGAAGTTATCTCAGGCTCTTTCCGCTCTTGCCCCAGCCGTCGCCCATGAGCGACAGAGGCTCGATACGGGTGCGGTGTAGATCGCCTCGGCATCATTTGCATCGTTTTTCTGACGCTTCACAAAAGGCTCACATGAGGAGGATCGGATCAAGCAGGATTCTTCAGATCATTGGTTTCTCTCCCTGACAATTCGGATCCGGGTTCGACCGCTTGATAGAGCGCGTGTCGTGGACCAACGCGCTCAAGCTCACATACGGTCGCCGGTTATACCGACTGCACCATCATCCCGCTTCCTGTGGTCGGGGTTCGAGCAGACGGGACCACTCTTAGCCGAGCACAACGCGACCTGCCGGGTGCAGCCCGGGCCGCTGCTAGCGGCGCTGGCCGAGGGCGGCGCGGCGGATCTGAAGATCTGAGGATGCTCAGAGCAGCGCCATGCCGGCCGCCAGCCAGCAGCCGAAATCGGCCTCGGTCACCTCCCCTGCGGCGAGCCCCTCCATCATCCTGACCCCCTCGACGGGCTGCGGCCGGAAGTCGTAGCCATTGAGGCGTAGGAATGTGAGCGCGGTGACGAAGGCGGTACGTTTGTTGCCGTCGACGAAGGCATGGGCCTTGGCGATGCCGAAGGCATAGGCCGCGGCGATCTCGGCGCGGTCCGGCGCGCCGTAGGTGGCGCGGTTCACGGCCCGCGCGCAACCCATCTCCAGCAATGCGCGGTCACGCAACCCCGGCGCGCCGCCATGTCGGGCGATCTGGCGGTCGTGGATCGCGACAATGGCGGCGATCGGGACCCAGAGCGGTGCGCTCAAGCCAGCGCCTGCAGCAAGTCCCTGTTTTCGTCCATCACCACCTCGGCGGCGGCCAGCGCGGCCGCCACAGCCGGGTCATGCAGGGTGATCTTCAGGCTGCCGTCGTCGCCGCGCACCACGAACAGCGTGTCGCCCTCCTTGGCGTCGAGCAGGGCCAGCATCTCGGTGGTCAGGGTCATGACAGCGGAATTGCCGACCTTGCGGATCCGGGTCTCGATCATGGTGCGGCTCCTGTGGATATATGTTAGTATATACGTATCCAGCCCGGTTCGCGCAAGCCCCCGGCGCGGGGCCGGGGGGCAAGGTCTGCGGTCAGCCCAGGCGGGCGCGCGCTGCGTCGCAGATCGCCTCCAGCATCAGATGCGCCGAGGCCGCGCCCGGGTCCATTTGCCCGAGCGAGCGGGCGCCGAGTTTGGCCGAGCGGCCGCGCCGACTCTCGATCTCGGCGGTGTGGTCGCGGCCCGACCGCGCACCCTGGCAGGCGGCGTCGAGGCAGGCGCCGAGATCGCCGCCGCCCGACAGCGCAGCGCGAGCCTTGGCCGCCGCCGGCAGCCAGGCGTCGATCATTGTCTTGTCGCCGATCTGGGCGCCGCCGCGCGACTGGATGCCCGCTGCCATGCCTTCGATCCAGGCCACCATGGCGCGGGCATCGAGGTCGAGCCGGTCGGAGACTGCCTCGCCTGCGCGGC
>JACLAD010001306.1_pt1 | contig 12872 bp, 12 predicted proteins | sample 8027901 | NCBI WGS metagenome assembly JACLAD01 (sample SAMN15725071, study PRJNA655200) | protist metagenome | isolation source: fluorescence activated cell sorting (FACS) single amplified genomes of... | place: Spain: Blaines Bay Microbial Observatory, Mediterranean Sea | collected 2016-07-05
GTCATGCGCATGGCGTTGCTCCATCTGTGCGCCAGTAGAGGCACATGAGCGTGATCCGGGCTGATTTTAGCCATCATATCTTTGAGCTTGGGAGATTTATTTTCACTAAAAGCGCAATATTTTGGTTTTTTTCTTTTCATTGGGGGTGAATTCTTATATAATGCACAGCAAATAATTGATTGTTTTCATTTGAACGAGGAATTTTCATGATTGTAGTTCGACTTGCGCGCGGCGGTAAAAAATCCAAACCTTTCTACCGTGTCGTTGTTGCTGACCAGCGTTTTCCAAGAGATGGCCGCTTCATTGAGCGCCTAGGTTATTACAACCCTGTATCAAATCTAAACGGTGACCAAGTCATCGAAATTGATCTTGAGCGTCTTGACCATTGGATTAAGCAAGGTGCTAAGATGACTGACCGTGTGACCACCATCGTCAAACGTCACAGAAAAGCCAAGGCTGCCTAAGTACCCCATTCCGGTTGTCTTAGCCCGCTTGGTTTGATTTGCCTACAGCATGTGTTATTCTGATTGAGAAGGCACTGAATAAGGCTATGTGTTATGACAACAAAAAAACCTCACCACGCATCTCAACTTGATGATCAACAGACTGATCCCAATGCTTCTGATCAGCCACTCAATGACTCAGAATCGCCCAATCACTCATCGGACGCTCGCTCACAGAAGCTAATATCGAGCAGCTGTGAAGATGTTTTGTCGCATGATCACGGCTATGTGGTGGTCGGCAAGATTGGTCGCAGTCATGGCTTGCAAGGCATGGTTTTCATACAATCATTTACTGAGCCCAAGGAAAACCTGTTTAGCTATGATCCGCTTTTCCTCGGCAACAAAGACAAGATTTGCTTTTCGCGCTATCAATCGCATGCCAAACAAATGATTGCACAAATCAAAGGCACGACAGACTGCGATCAAGCAAAGCGCTTGGTGAATAAACTGATTTATCTGCATACTGATCAACTGCCTAAGCTTCCTGATGGCCAATATTATTGGCATGAGCTTACCGGTTTGCGTGTACTCAGTCAGCATGGTGCTGACTATGGCACAGTGGATTATATTTATGCCGGTGGCCAATTCCCTATCATGGTTGTCAAATCATCTGCCCACGGCAAAAACACTGAGCTGTTGATCCCGTATGAGTCCTCGGTGGTTACCCGCGTTGATCAAGAGGCGCGCACCATTCATGTTGATTGGGAAGTTGATTGATGACACTTCAAGTTGACGTGGTCACATTGGCACCGGATATGTGGCATATCATGGATCAAGGGGTCGTTGGTCGAGCGAAATCATCACAGATCTGGAGCCAAACCCTATGGCAACTTCGCGATTTTTCAGAGCGTGATGACAAGCGTGTCGATGACAGAGCCTATGGTGGCGGCCCTGGCATGGTGCTCTCGCCCCCGCCGCTACGGCGCTGTCTTGAGCACATTCTCAAGCAATACCCAAACAAACCCATGATCATACAAATGGATCCTGCTGGTCAAACATTGGATGATCAACTGGTGGACCACTTGGCAACACAGTCAAACTTGGTTGTATTGTGCGGACGTTACGAAGGCATTGATGCACGCATTACCCAACACTATGTTGATTTATCGATCAGTACTGGACCGTATGTGCTTAGTGGTGGAGATTTGCCTGGTATGTGCTTAATTGACGCGGTGGTTAGGCAATTGCCGGGCGCGCTTGGCAATCAGCACTCTGCTGAGCAGGATTCCTATGCTCAGGGGCTGCTGGATCACCCCCATTTTACCCGACCCGAAGTTGATGCCAGTGGCATAGTGCCCGAGGTGCTGACCTCAGGCAATCATGCTGATATCGTGCGCTGGCGCAGGAAAATGGCCCTGGGTCGCACTTGGGCAAACCAACCGCATCTGCTTCAAGGCCAATCACTTAGTCAAGAAGATATTAAGCTCTTACAAGCCTATATCAAAGAGCATATCTGAGGTGTGTGTGCGAACTCTGGCACACCCGAGGTTATTTGTGTGAGAGCAACCATTGCAGAAAAAAGAAGCTGTCATCTTGACGATCGGAACTTCTGTGCGTCAAACCGTTAGATTATCTCTATTGAACCGCACAGAGTTTGAAACCATTGGCACAGTGCCTGAGGTACTGACATCAGGCAATCATGCCGATACGGCGTGCTGGCAAAAATGGTCCCAGATCATACTGGAGTAACCAGATCTGCCTCAAGGTAATTGACAACACGCTTTTATCTCTTCTCCTGTAGAATGGTTAACATTTCTTGTGCCGCAGAAACGTTCCGAGCAGTTTTCGGTATTACAATCGAGAAAAGCGCAAAATTTATATAGACACTGTTTACACTGGGCCTTACAATCTTTAGTGTTATCTATTGGTTTGCCGTGGGAATAACAATCAAGATCTTCGATTACCTTATAACACGTACCTCCATCAGCTTCGGATGCGCTCCATGTCTTATTTCCACCCGTATCTTTGCATGGCATCTCTAGAACACTCGCTTGAGCACTAGTGTAACTGGCAGCCAGAATGAAAACCCATAGTAGTTGTGAATGATTCATTTCAATCTCCTTTATTCATATACCCTATGCTATAGCATATGTGGACGTGATTAGCTGTTTTTTTTGATGTGGGAGTCTTTTTGTATAGTCAATGACCAAATACCATACGTATCGTATTGAACTGACTATCTTGATGTATTCGTGCGCATTCTGGCACACCCCAGGTTATTTGTGTGATGTGCCAGATTGTAATGACTTTGCCAGGTAGAAGCGGTGTCTTGCGCTTAGATGCACTGTTCTGCGCTACTTTTATGCACTGACTTGGATGAACACACTTGGCTTGGTGAATTTGATAATCCCCTCATGCACCCATATGCATTCATGACTCATGTACTTGGCTACGTGATTGCCCTCACGCCCTCATGTGCCGATGTGAATGAACACATTGGGCATGGTGATTGCTCCAATCTTCTCATGCACCAAGATGCACTAACGCACTTGGCTGCGTGATTTTTCCAATACTTTCAATAAAGCGTGCCAGCGGGCTTCAAAGCGGCGGTCAACTTTGCTGTTTTCTCTATCCAGCTCAAGGAAACTCACTGAAGCATGTTGAACTTGATTGTTCATGGGATGGTATGTGACCACATGCTTCATTTTCATCTGGGCATCTACCATTCCATTGACTGACACATAATCGCGACCGATACTTTGATCAGTCAGCACGATTTCTCCATCCTTGGTTGTGTAAAATGCAAATAAACCGGGTGATTCAATCGAGTATTGTTGCTCCTTCTCATCAAACTGCTCTAGTGGATGGCGCTTGATGGGGTATTCTTGGCCTTTTTGCATGGTACGTTTGACAATATAGCGACCGATACCACCCGCGTCACTGGTCCTTACCAACTGATACTCAATACAGAGCTTGGCGATGGTGGTTGGGTTAGGCATTTGCTGGTAGGCACCTAAGGTATAGTTGGCATTTTCTGCTGTACACCATTTGCCCTCAAGCTCGATAGGACTGATAGCCTGCACACCCTGAGATAACACACTGATTGCACATAGAAAAAACATTTTCAACTTCATTTTTACTCCTGGATTGTGGGTTTGCCCTCACCGCAACAATTGCAGGTGATTCGTTTCAGTCTACCCCCCCTGAGGCATACAGGTCAACTGCCCTATCAAGTGAATTGTTCATGATCGTATCATCCGCAGATCTCATCTGGCCACCCCGCCATTATGGATGACGCGCAACCCCACCCATGCCTGGTAGACGACGCACACCTTGTTCTCCTGACTGACACAACCAGTGATTTTTTAATCACGGTGACAGCCTATGGGGTGCATGAATAGCACCGATCATGCTCTCTACTTTTGACTACTTACGCACCCAGTGCTTTTTTAATCATAGTGACAGCGTATGGGTTGCATGAATAGCACCGATCATGCTCTCTACTTCTGACTACTTACGCACCCAGTGCGTTTTTAATCATGGTAATAGCGTATGGGGTGTAAGATATGGCCCCGCTCATGCTCTCTTCTCCTGACTGACACAACCAGTGCGTTTTTAATCATGGTAATAGCGTATGGGGTGTAAGATGACCGTTCATGCTTTGTTTTCTTGACTTGCAAAGACCCATACTTCAGCCTATCACCGGCCTACACTCGTACTGTATCAAGACTCAATTCATCCCGTTTTTGCTGTGCAAGCACAACCACTCCCAGCCTACCCCATTTTTGCTGTGCAAGCCCATCCAGGCTTGGATCATTTTTTTGTGCAGCATGGTTGTGATCATATCGTTATGGGACGATTTCTATGCCTTTGACCCAAACTGATTGTTGCATCCCCTCCACCCTCGGCGGCCATGCTTTCTTAATCATATGATTATATGACTTTTTATGAGACATCTATTATAAAAAATATCTGCAAACCTGTGATTTATGTGCTATACCCATCATGAAACATAGAAGGATGATAATATGCCAGACCCAAATGGAACAACGGCAATCAGCGCCAGTAAGAGACCACCTGCAGCTGGAGGTGGCCCAGGTTACAATTCCGATAAAAATAATCTCACTAGTAGCGTCGAGTTTACAAATCAGCCAGAGCAAACACAAAATCTGGTCAACCGTAAAATGAATCAATTTTTCACCGCCAGTAAAATTGGACAACAGCACATGCTAAAAGATGATCAACAGTTACAATATTATTTAGAAAAAGAGGCTTATAAAAGCACTATTGAAATATGGGCAAAGGGGGTGCCTGGCGCTCCAGCCTCACAAGAGAAGATTCTTGAAGGTTGCCAAAAAGTGTCAAAAGATGGTTACAAAGAAGTTGCGTGGGCTGCTGAAGCAGCAAATCAGGCTCAAAAAAACCTTGCCAAACGAAACTTCTATGACAAGTCCAATCGCTTTACTGAAGTGCTCGGGCTGGGGCGTAGTGGGAAAAAGACTCCTGAGGCTAATCGTGAACGCATGCACGAATCTGGCGAAAAAAGTTGGTGGCGAGGGGAGAAAGGCTCTCGGGGTATGGGGTATACCATCAACGATACGCCTTATGAGGTAACAGCATCGTCTCGAGAAGGCAGTTTTTTCAGCTACACTCGTACCCAGGCGCATTCACTGCTACAAGGCTTAGCCGCTGCAGGTCTTCTTGGCGAGGATATTGACATCACCTTACACACCAATGATCCTAAACTGGCTCGCAAACAAATCAAGTCCTTGGTGGATGAATGTCGTAAGAAAGGCATTCCACTGAGTAGTATCCGCATTAAACCCCATCCAGATCTTGTGAAAGAAAAAGGTTTTAAAGATGATGCCACGCTTGAGGATTATGTGATGGATGCTCATAACGGCCGATACCCCGGTCATAGGCCAGGTAGTTTGACCTCTAAGTATGCAGACTGGAACTCAACGCTGGACCCAAAATGGGCGAAGACGTCTATCGATAAAGGTGCACTGGATAAATCACAACCTGCGCACAAAGCGGTTTACAATGAACTGGGCACTTATGATACTATTGATAATGAGAGAGTTGATGTCGTTGATAAACAGAAAGACCATCGGAATAACATTGCAGCCAATCTGCAAACGACACAGGAAAGTCTTACAGCAAAAGAGGAAGAGCTGAACAAACCTCCGGCAGAAAATCCAACTGACCAATCAATAAAGCAAAAAGCAAAACTTAAAGAAGAAGTCAATGCATTGAAAATTGATGAACAGTATTTAAGCATTAAGAAGGATTTGCAAGACATAGGCGGGGCTTTGGATAGCCCTAAGACAGATGAGCTTATTAACGATAAACATCTTACAAAAAATGATAAGGATGGAACCTACTCCAACACGGGTCCTGTGCTTAAAATTAACAAATTAAACGCAAAAGAAAATCCAAAGCTTTTAGAGAAAATCGATAATGACCCAGAAATTGCACAGCTAAAGTCAAAAGTCGAAAAGGCCAATAAACACGATGAGACACTGCTTGATGGAGAGATTGACAAGGCCATGGGCGAATACAAAAATCTGAAGAATCTTGATGCATTAGAAAAAGAGGTAGCAGATTTAAAGCAATCCCATGAATCAGAACCCGATCAGAAAAATAAAGAAAAGCTGGAAAATCAAATAACTCAAAAACAGAGTGAAATTGAAGCTCTAACAAAAGGTCTAAAGCTCACCGGAACCGCCTCGCCTGACAGGGAAAAACTAAAGACGGAAACACTTGAAAAACTGCGAACCTCATGGAATAAACGTTGTGCCCTCAAAGGCAGAAATCCGCAGCATCAAATAAAGGAAGATAAAATCAAAGAAATTGCAGATCAATCCGTTGCTTCTGTCAATGAGGTCAAAAAGTCATGGAAAGGCGGTGAAGTTTTAGGGGCTGTGTCGCGCAATACGCTCAATGTCAGGAAGTTTAAAGATGCGGCTGAGAAACGCGTGGAAACTACAAAAGTAAAACCCAATGATACAGAAAACCCACACTTAAATATGTTAAACAAACTTTAGCCGCTAACATGATCAACTGTCTGACCAAACAACAAACAACAAACAACAAACAACCGAATGATGACCGATCATTCACACAATCAGGAGAAATCTATGAACATTCATTTAAAAACCACATTCATCACTGCAGCATTCGTATGCTTAACCTATGGCCATAGCTGGGCGCAGGATCCATCTTGTACGTCTATTTATCCGAATAACACTGACTGGACGAAGGTGGATTGCGGACGACAACCAAATAGCTATGGTGGAACTCCGTGTTCACCCAATAATAGCTATCCCATCAAGAATTGCTATTATCAAACTCAAGGGGGGCCACAACAATGTACAGTTGAATCGCCGGGCCCAGATTGTTGCAATACTCAGGATAACTGGTGTACCTGATAAACTGAGCTGGATATGCTGCTGTGATCAAGGTTTGTAGCATTTCATAGCAGCATCTGTGAGAATTACGGCCAAGCCATAGGCTGTTGTACCGTGAGCTAGGCGCCCAGTTGTTGCGCCATAGATTGTTACGCTGTGGGCGAACCCGCATGTAACAGATAACGATGCTATCTCTCACGTTGGTGTGCTTGCGTCCTTGTATGCTCTGAGTGCTAAGCGCCTTTACGGCCACTGATTCGGAGTTTGCAACGTCGTTAGTGCCTGTGCAGATATTTTACTGTTTTTTCAGCGATTTTCAGTGGGATCACAGACTGCCACATCGCTGCAGCCTGTCAAGGATAAGCAACTGCCTTTTTGGTGGTAGCCATTTGTGCGAGCGCAGATTGATCTTACAGTGATATCTATCGCGTTGGGGCTCTTGCGTCCGTGCATGCTCTGAGTGCTATGCGCCTTTACGGCCACATATCACTTTGATATGACTTTACCGTTTTCGCAGCTTTTATCATTGGGGTTATAAATTGTACTACCACAACAATCTTGAGAATCATTATAGACTTTACTACCACAGCAGCCCCCGTTCTCCGGCACAGCTTTTCCATTACAGCAGGATGTACTATACGAGATTTGACCATCACAGCAGGTCTGATCATCATTTTGCAAGACTGTACCCTTACAGCAAGCCCATTCGTATTTGGTCTCTTCTAAGCAGCATGCTTTGCCGGTACCTCCTCCATATGTGTTGCCATAAGCATCGTTCTGTTTAAAACACCCTTCTCCACAGCAATCAGTGTCGATGTCACAAGGGTAGTTTGTTTTATTCGGATAACAGTCATCCGCGAGACACTGCGCACTGCCTCCCACTACACAAAGCAAACCCAAGAACACATGCCAGAATAGACGGTATCGCATACAACTCCTCACACTAAAATAGATCCATAAGGAAATATCATCAAGGGAAGGCACTTTGGTCAACATCAGTATCTGGTGAGCTCAAGGGCTGATTGTTGCAAAGCAAGTTTGAGAGGTTGTGCCTATATTGACGCAAATCTGTCGTTCAGACATCCGGCACCCATACTGATGGCTCGATAAAATTTGCGCAATGTGAGCACAATCCAGATTGTTACACAGACATACTCATGTTGAATGAGTACAGTCTCACAGATCCCATGTCACCGCGGTTGCGGCTACTTATCTCGATGCTGAGTTGAGATCACATGAACACAAGCTGAAAGGATCTGAAAGTCTGAAGAATGCATTAGCGTCACGGATCGATCCAATCATCTGAGCGGTTGTGTTCACACCACTCGATCAAAAGAGTGCAAAAAATAGATCATTGGCAAGTTTATCTTGAAAACGATAACGTAATCAGGCAACGGGCCTCATCGGTATATGGTTCATATCCCATATTTCGATGCAGGCATGACGTAGATCGTCCCATGAGGTGCTTAGAATGACTTTCCAATCTATATCATCAGCATCAGTAACTGCCTGAGAATCGCGACCTATATCATCAGCATCAGTGACTGCTTGAGAATCGCAACGTGCTTTCCATGCACGGTAGAAGAGTATTGAGTAGACCCACAGCACAGCACTTTGAGCGTCAAACTGGATACCCTGAGGGCAGGCCTCTTGGCTCAGAGACGTGATCATACTACGCAGTCTCTGCGCAAGATCTCCATCAATGCTGTCACCAGTAAGGTAGGCAACTTGATCCTCAGTCAGCAAATTACGAACAGCTGCGACGATGTCTTTCTCTTCAGCAGAAGCTACCGGATTGAGAAAAGCCATGCGCACGCTATGGATTGCGTGAAGGCATTCAAAATCAGCTTTTAGGGATGGCGTAAGATGATGGGCATCGCCAAATAAGCCATGCTTGAAGATGGAATCGTGGGTCTGTGCTTGCTGCTGGGGGATGGGTGCACGAAGTTTTGGGATACCGATGAATGTCATGGCGATTTTTCGAGCTTTACTGAGCATATCGTCTCGAATCTTTTCATCCAGATGGATAACAGCAGGCAGAAGCCTGCCTGCAATATCAGACGGAAACAACACCAAGTCAGCAATCATCCACACCAGTAACCACTCCAAGTTATCCTTGTTTATGCCCAGCAATTGCACTGTGGGTTCTAGGAGCGCAACTCTGAGCGCATGGGTTTTGTTTTTGAAAGAAGCTTTATCCTCTGTGGATTGTAGCTTTATGAAATCCATAAATACCTTATCTAAGAAACGTGCCTCAAGCGCGTCTGGCAGGCGCGAAAGTACATCGGACTCATCGTGGTCGGTTTTCTTTTCAGAGGTCAGAGTAGCCTCGTAAGTGAGTATGTCCTCTTCTAATTGACGCATAAGGCGTATGGTTGTTCCTGCTGACCATTCGGTCTCACTGACTGTAAGCATCATGATATCTCAATTTCATAGTGCCTGTACATTACCAGCACAGAAGAGTTATGACAAGGAGGAAGTCATTTGGCCATGACAAATAATATGTGTAAAGCCGCTGTCATACAGTTTTCACAGTCAAGGAACCCACAAAGTAGTCCACTCGCATGCCAGTACACCAAGCAAGTCACTTTGCTCAAGGGCACACCTATGGCCAAGCTTTGAACAACATGGTCGTTTTTCGTTGACAAGAGGGGTAAAAAGTAGGAATAAAACACATCAAAGTGGTGGTAAGTGGTACGAGTTTTCGAGGTGTCAGCGTTTGCAACGTCGATACGAAAGGTCGATTCACGATGCCAACGAAATATCGAGACGCATGCGCCGATGCCGCCGCCAACGAATGTGTGATGACCATCGATACCGAAGATGACCGTCTTGATGAACAATTTTTTAACTTTTTTGCCAAAGACCAGCATTCATGCTAGATTGGATTATCCCTACACTGAGCTTGTTATGCCATCACTTATCTCACCAAGAAACAGATCTTATCATGCCTCCTATCTACTCTGTTGGTGCACATTTTTCTTACTGATGACACCAAGCGCTAGCGTTGCCCAGCAAACCCAAAAAGAGACCAAAAAAAACACCAAAACCACTACCGCACAGAAGGCAGGCGGTCAAACTGGTGCTGGCAAGTCTCTAAAGAACGTTCGCCAAGATGTTACCACTCATGTTTTTGGTAATGATTTGGTTGTTCCTTCTGCTTCGTGGCAGCGAGTAGATAACTCACCTTCCACGGCATCTGGCTTACCGTTTAAAGTTGATCGATTCCAGAAAGACCATGTTTTTCTACTGAGTTTTATTCCTGCGAATGAAACCTTTAAGAACTGGAAGAATCTTTATGTCATCATGGGTGTGCAAATGCCATGTGACGCCAAAAGCGATGTTTATGCGCTGTCTAGATTCAGTCACGATCCAACAATGGAATCATGTGAGCTGCTTGCGGTCAAAGAAGACTTCCTTGAGAAAGACACGCACCAAGCTATGATGGTCACTGATTATTGCGAAACCATCAAGGGGAGCAAGCAAGGTAAGATATCTGTCAGCTACGTAGCACTCACCCCCCAAAATACTTATATTGTTATCTACAGAGCCTGGAAAGGGAAATCATTCAGCTATAACGATCGGTCCACCTGGCCCGTGTCAGAAAAAACGCTGGCTGCTGTTGAGAAAGAAATGAAAAAAAACATCACCATCACTCCTACCGTGCCTCCTTGTCCCAAAGGGGCCTATAAACGCAGCGGCATGGCAACTTCATACGTTAAACAGCTCAATGATGCCATCATCAGCCATCAAGCTGATATGGCATGACTCAACTGCCTGTTGTCCTATCCTCTATGAACTGGGTGTTTGTCGTGCTGAATGAGCGCTACTGCCATGCAGTTGGCATTGGGCCAGAAATCAAACTTTTATTGCGCCTTTTTCGTTGACTTTTACAGATAAAGAACGTAAAATACGCTCAAGTTTAGGTAACCAAGGGCATATTATGATCAGCACCCACGCAATCATGGCTGAGTTTGAAAAAGCACAAATGACGACAAAAACAGCGATTCCTAAGTTTCGTCCAGGCGATACGGTTGTTGTTGCGGTGAAGGTCAAGGAAGGTAACCGTGAGCGTATTCAGAACTTTGAAGGTGTTGTCATCGCGACCCGTAAACGTGGCTTTAACTCCTCATTCACTGTCCGTAAGATTTCTTATGGCGAGGGTGTCGAAAGAACATTCCATCTTTACAGCCAAGAAATTGACAGCATCAAAGTGGTCCGCTTTGGTAAAGTCAGACGCGCTAAGCTCTATTACTTGCGTGAATTGACTGGTAAGAAAGCTCGAATCAAAGAGCGCATCATCCGAAAAAACAAAAAGCCTAAGGCAACTGCTAAGCCAGCAGAGAAAGCATCTGACGCCGCGCCTGCTGCTAAGGATTCACCTGCCAAGCCAGCGGCTAAAGCAGCAGCTAAAAAAGCCCCTGCAGCAAAGGCCAAGTCTGATGACAAGAAGTCTGCAGACAGCAGCAAGAAGTAATCGGACTTTCATCATATATCTTTGAAGGCAGCATCAATCCACAAGGTTATTGGTTACATTCTGTTTTCCTATTGTTTTGAACGACCTTGCTTTGGTCTTCTCTTGCTCCATCAACATCACAGCTTGTTTTCATGCTTGGTAAGCTAGCTTCATGCGTTTGTACACCCAGTTATCGCTTACTTCTGATTGATACCTTGATTCAAAAACATCAAACCTAGCACTCATGCCTGACAGACTGGCTTAAGAGGCCTATGCACTCCTTTGCGCTTACCCTAGATTCATAGGACTGCACTGGACCCCGATTGTCGGCCATCTCATTGTTTTTAGCTAGATCCCTCAGCACCAAACCAAACTTGGTTGTCTGTAAGACTGTGCTGCATTCTGGCCGCTTGTGATCCTATTGTTTTCGCCCAGATCCTTCAGCACCAAACCTGACTTGAATGTCTGGCAAGACTGCACTGGAGTATGGCCAATCCCATTGCGCCCCCCTGTTTTGCTTGAGTGCTGGCGGCCATGGTTTAGCAGGGATTACTGCCAGGACGCTCTAGGCAGTCTGAAGACTTTGCGTTATACTCTAAACACCGATTGCAGGGAGAGACAATGAGCAAACCCAATCTGTGCATAGCACACTCAGGTGGCGTGACAAGTATTTTGAACACCACAGCGGCAGCTAGCATTCAGCAGGCACGGCGCAGTGGATTTTTTGGCACCATCTACGCAGCTGAGTTTGGCCTGAATGGCTTGTGTCAAGGCAGACTGTTTGATACCACCGCTTTGGATGATGCGGACCTGCACCAACTCAGTCAAACACCGAGCAGCGCCTTTGGCTCATGTCGATTTAAATTGCCAGATTTCGCCAAGGACCCTACCTCTTATGAGCAACTCTTTACTACGTGCAAACACTTCAACATCCAATACCTGATTTACCAAGGGGGTAATGACTCTCAAGATACCACCCTCAAACTCTCGCATGCACAAGCACATTTTGATCATCCGCTGGCGGTGATAGGCCTACCTAAAACCATAGACAATGATCTTGAAGGCACCGACTTTTGTCCTGGTTACCCAAGCGCTGCCAAATACATTGCCACCAGCCTGGCCGAGGCAGCGCTTGACACCTGGGCCATGAGCCGTAATTCAACGCAAGTTTTCATCCTTGAAGTCATGGGTCGACACACTGGCTGGCTTGCCTTAGCATCTGGTATTGCCAGACAACACCCCAGTCAGGCCCCGCACAGTATTTTGGTGCCTGAACAAGCATTTTGTGAAGAAACCTGGCTGCAATATGTTCAAGAGTGTGTTCGCTCGTATGGTCACTGTGTCATTGTTGCCTCTGAGGGCCTGCAAGATCAACAAGGCCGCCTTCTGTGCACCCAACAAAGCCAAGACGCATTTGGACACCAACAACTGGGCGGCGTTGGGTCCTATTTGGCTCAATTGGTCACCACACGCGCTCAGCTTAAATCGCATTGGGCACTTCCGGATTATTTACAACGATCAGCAGGCCATTTACGCTCGTCTGCCGATGTCTCCTGCGCACAG
>JACLAD010015709.1_pt1 | contig 12870 bp, 13 predicted proteins | sample 8027901 | NCBI WGS metagenome assembly JACLAD01 (sample SAMN15725071, study PRJNA655200) | protist metagenome | isolation source: fluorescence activated cell sorting (FACS) single amplified genomes of... | place: Spain: Blaines Bay Microbial Observatory, Mediterranean Sea | collected 2016-07-05
TGTTCTGTTTAGTTTTTACATTCATCGCTGGACACACGACTATTTTTAATCGATCAGCTTAAGTTTGCGCCAAACTCCACTCCGAAAACGGATCACCATCGCAATGAGAAGCAACGGTGAACTGAAAACGTGAATTGATAACACTTGATCTGGGGTAAGTTTGACCAGCCGAATTAGGATAATTATCAAAAAGAATTGGAACCACCAAAAAGCAGCAAAAATAGTCATTACCCCGAAGGTATCCCCAGCTCCCCGCAGTGCACCACCAAGGATTCCGGACCATGCTATGATTAGTAAAATGAAAGCATTGAGTTGTGTTCCCCAAATTGCCAGGTCAATTGTTTCTGAAGGGGAATCGGGTTCCAAAAACATCCCAACCATTGCATGAGTCGCAAACAGAAAGGCTAGTGCAGCGATCAGAGCATAGCTGGAAGCTAGTACGAGGCCTGAGAACACGGAATCTGAAGCAGAGTCCGGGTCGCGAGCTCCGATAAACCGTCCCACCAGGCTCATCGTACCAATCTCCAGACCGATCACTGGTATGTGAAGCGTTTGAATCCAAGTGAGACCTACCGAAATAGCCGTAGAGACCTCAGCTCCGTAGGACTTGAAAGTAAGAATCATCAAATCAATAGCAAAAATTATTAGTGCTATCTCCAGCCCACTGGCAAATCCAAAGCGGACAAGTTTTTTTAGAATTTCCAGGTCCAACTGAAAGCTCTGCAAAAGCTGATATTCTGGAAAGCTGATCTGTCTGAAGTAAATGACGCACAATGTGACCAAACCTGCGAACCAAGCGAAGACAGTTCCATATGCTGCTCCTTCAATTCCAAGTTCAGGGAAGCCCAACTTTCCAAAAATCAATACGTAGTTCGCGCTTATATTGGCAAGAGCCATCACAAAGGTCGCCAACAGCACGACTCTAGTTTTACCTAACCCTCCAAAATAGTTATTGAAGCTGTTTCTAAATAAGTCTAGCCCCGTCCCTGCCATGTGAATTGTCAAGTAAGCCTGCGCCTGCACCACTTCTCCATCAGAGATCCCTACCGTATCTAAAATCCATCTGCCTGCAGGTATCAGTGCAAGGATGATAAGTGCGCTGACAAAACTAAATACAATGCTTTGCGTGAGCACTCTGGGGCAATTATGAAATTTTTTTGACCCAAAATATTGCGCTACCAAGGCTGTACCGAAGCCAAGCACTCCAATGAAGAACGACTGAAAAGCAAAGGAAGTAAAGCCTCCACTCAAGCTAGCGTTCATTGCCTCTTGGCTGACCTGCTTGAGATAAAGGCGGTCGATGAACAACATGATTGCTACCGTTGAAGTGGAGAGCATCAGTGGAAAGGCGATGTCCATCATCGGCTTGATTCCGCCGGGACCCTGGAGCGACTGTAGGAGTTTAATTGTGAGTACCTCTCAAAAATTGATGCGCTGCGCGATTATGATTTACACGCAAACATGGCAGATCTCTCCACTGAATGAGAGGGAAAATATTGATTTCCTCGCATTCTGACCGAATAGGTTTTCAAAATTTATAGAATTTTAAAATCAAATTATATCATAATTTTACGTGTGATCATGAGCAATTGTGAATTTTGATTGCTAGCAAAACTAAATTTTTTAGTTGAACATAGAACCTGAAGTTTAAATTCTTGTAAGCTTCATGGTAAACACTGTCTGGATAAACCGGACGAGAGAACCTAAATCATATAATCAATTCAAATAGGCTTTTTGAAATGAAAAAATTCGCAGCAGTCCTAATCATTTCGCTAGCGTCCGCTGGAATCAGCTTTGCTGGTGGAGGTTGCAGTAGCAGCAAATCTTACACGATGGCCAACAGTTCCAAGGCGCTGAAGGGCGATGTTGTGCTAATGGCTGAAGGCAAGCGCGTTATCAAGCACAATGGCAAATTGGGCCAGATCTTTTTCACCATTCAAACAGATGCTGGTGAAACATTGGCGCAAGAAATTAGCCGCGAAGAGTTTGGCATTCAATTCCCAAAATTGTCCAAGCAAATCCAGAGCTGAGCTATTTCACTTTGAGTGGGGAGTTTAGATACTTCCCACTCACCGGTCGGCTGATCTGCTAAACGGCCGACTTGCGACTGATTCCAGACTACGCACGTCAGTATCTGACCCTCGCAAATACCAGCCTACCCCAGCTTTCCAGCGATTTGTTGCCAACAAACCTGAGCAAGTAATTCATACTTTTCCAAATGTAGATTTCCCAAAATATTTTGACGAATACGTCGAAATAGGCAGAAATCACAAAATGGACAGGAAGCGCTCGCTGATCTAGGGCTCGCTATCAGATAGGTACTTGATCTTTTGAGGGGGTGTCGTTCTCCTTGGGCAAAAGCCGTTTTCCTTTTTGAAGATGAGTCTGATGACCCCAAGACGCTCACTCTACGTGATGATCAGTGGTAACGGATTGAGCAATTGCTCCCCAGCAGAGTGGGCACAGTCGTAATTACTGCCAAAAACAATCTCCTCTTCATCGTGGCGGTGCTCTTACCGCTGGCGACACATGATTGAGAACTTCTTTGCCAATTTGAAGCAATTCAGGGGAATTGCCACTCGCTACGATAAGCGAGCCTTTGCTTTGCTGGGAGGTGTCCACGCGGCAGCCACGGTGATTTTAAATTGATTACAGACCCTAGTCTACTTACTGCAATCGTATTTCAAAAAAGAATCAGAAGAGCTTTTCGTGCTATCAAATCATCCAGCTAGAATTCCACAATTGGTAAAACTGATGAAAAAACTGAAATTGCAAATTACCTTTGTTTGTTTACTGGGAATGTTCGCAGGTGCCTGTAGTAGCAGAGGGGGGAGTGGAGGTGATTTGAATACTTCCAAGGCTGCTGTTGATCTTCCAACTACATATAGTTCATGGCCCTCGTTAAGCAGTGAAGTTAGTCTAGATGTTGAAAGCACTGTGGCTTCAATTTTGTCATCAATGACAACTGCTGAGAAAGTTGGACAGATGGTACAGGCAGAGATAAGTAATGTGATGCCAAATCAGGCGCGTGATTGGAATTTTGGTTCTGTGCTCAATGGTGGCGGTAGCTGGCCCAAGGGGCAATATTCCACTGTGGCTGACTGGGTAGCTTTGGCTGATAGCTTTTATGAGGCTAGCACTGATACCAGTGATGGCGGTGTTGGCATTCCAATCATATGGGGTACCGATGCGGTGCATGGCCATAACAACGTGGTTGGAGCGACTATTTTCCCTCAAAACATTGGCCTTGGCGCAACAAACAACCCACAACTAATGCGTGAAATTGGCGAAATCACCGCATCGGAAGTCGCTGCAACTGGTATTGATTGGGTATTTGCGCCAAACCTCGCCGTGGTTCGCAATGACACTTAGGGAAGAACATATGAGGGCTATTCTGAGGACCCAGAAATTGTTCGTGCCTATGCTGGAGAAATTGTCAGGGGTCTGCAGGGTGATGGTGAAAACCTGTTTGGTCCAGCCAGTGTCATAGCCACAGCAAAACATTTTGTTGGGGATGGGGGCACTGAAAATGGCATTGATCAGGGCAACACAGTAGTTACCGAAGATGCATTAATAAATGTACATGCCCAGGGTTATGTCAGTGCTCTTGAAGCAGATGTACAGACTGTAATGGCCTCATATAACAGCTGGAACGGCACCAAAATTCATGGCAATCAATACCTACTAACTGATGTCTTGAAACAACAAATGGGTTTTGATGGCTTTGTGATTGGTGATTGGAATGGACATGGCCAGGTACCAGGTTGTCGTGATGATCAGTGTGCCGAAGCTATTATGGCGGGTGTGGATATGATTATGGTGCCCAGTGCATGGCAACCCTTTATCCAAAATACCATTGCACAAGTAGAAAATGGCATCATCCCAATGAGCCGTATCAATGATGCAGTCAGTCCAATACTGAGGGTGAAAATGCGTGCTGGCTACGCTGATAAAGTTAAACTTTCTGAAAGGTTACATGCTAATAATCGTTCGTTAATCGGCGCTCCCGCTCATAGGGCGGTAGCAAGACAAGCTGTCAGGGAGTCACTAGTTTTACTCAAAAACTCAGACAATATTTTACCGCTTGATCGCAATCTTGATGTTTTAGTTGCCGGTGATGCGGCAAATGATATTGGCAAGCAAAGCGGTGGCTGGACGGTCAGTTGGCAAGGTCTCACAAACGCCAATCATTCATTCCCCGGTGGCACCTCAATTTATGAAGGTATTCAGTCAGTGGTGAACAGCGCAGGCGGGACTACTCGACTTAGTGTCACTGGCAACTACAGTGGTTCTAAGCCGGATGTTGCCATTGTAGTATTTGGTGAAACCCCATATGCCGAGGGTGCTGGTGATCTTTCAAATATTGAATATCAAGTGGGCTACAAATCAGATCTGGCAATGCTTGAAGAATTAAAAGGACAGAATATTCCGGTTATTTCAATCTTTATTACCGGCCGTCCACTCTGGGTAAATAAAGAATTAAATGCATCGAATGCATTTGTTGCTATATGGTTACCGGGCTCAGAGGGCGCAGGCATTGCCGATGTTATTTTTAAAGCTGCAAATGGTGAAATAAACCATGATTTTACCGGCAAATTATCTTTTTCATGGCCTAAACAATCTGACCAGTTAGTGCTTAATCGAGGGGATGAAAATTATGACCCTCTGTTTGCTTACGGCTTTGGATTAAATTATCAGGTCACCGACACTTTAGGTGACAACCTCGATACAAGTGATCATGGGACAGGGCAACCGGTTATTATTCATGCTACTCCGGGCACCATTGAAGCTGAACAATTCTATGCCATGTTCGGTATTCAAACTGAAACCTCCACAGATAGCGGTGGTGGTACTGGCGGTGGGATAAATGTTGGTTATGTTGATGTAAGCGATTGGCTTAAATACAGTATTGATGTTCAGACTTCAGGGACTTATACCATTGAGTATCGCTTAGCGAGTGATTATGGCAGCGATGGATTTACCACCCTGGTTGATGGCACCCAGATTGATCAACAACAGGTACCCAACACAGGTGGGTGGCAAAGTTGGGTTACCAAATCAGCTACTGTAGATTTACAAGAAGGTTCACAAACTCTTCGAATCAACGCTATCGGTAGCCTATGGAACCTAAATTTGATTCGGTTTACCTTGCAGTAAAAAGCTATGTCCTGCTATCAGATAGGCACTTGATCGTTAGAAGGACATCGCTCTCCTCAAGGGGAACAGTCCTTTCTGCCTTATTCAAGAGGAGTCCAATGACTACCAGATGCTACGCTCTCCTTGATGCTCAATGGCAACGGATTGAGTATTTGCTTCCTGGCCGAATGGGCACAGTCGGGTTACTGCTAAGAACAAACCCTGCTTTGTCGAGTTAGTGCTCTTCTGCCAAACGTTTTGGTGACTTTTTAAGTAATTCACACTCGCCACATGCGACTCTGTCAGGCCCCCAACTTTTTCTAGCATTTCTTAAGAAGACCGTTCTGACTAGTCCCTTCAAGAAACACCGTGGGTTTGAGGCTAAGATCCTCTATGTCTACGACAGAGAAGTTTTCTGCTAATTGGAGCGATGAATTCTTTGCCTAAGAAACAAAAAATCATGGAGATTACTCAGGCGTCTTCATAACTCTGCTGAACAGAAACAAACTATCAGCCAACCACAAACCCTCCCCAAATTTTTTTACCTGAAATAGTTAGGAAAGGTACTGATGAAAACCATCCTTTGTTATGGAGACTCCAACACGTGGGGATACGATCCGTCCAGCCAGCAACGTTTCGGTCCAGATGACAGATGGACGGGAGTGCTCCAAAAAGAGCTGGGAATGGAATATCGGATCATCGAGGAAGGGCTAAACGGCCGAACTACGGTTTGGGACGATCCGATTGAAGGCTTTAAGAATGGGATGAGTTACCTCATTCCCTGTATCGAGAGTCAAAAGCCATTCGACCTGATCACAATCATGTTAGGAACTAACGATCTAAAAATTCGTTTTTCGGTTTCGGCTCAAGATATTGCTGAAAGCGTTGGCGTTTTGATTGAGCATGTTCAACGAAGTACGGTTGGCACAGATAATACAAATCCTACGATACTGCTGATGGCTCCTCCTCCTTTGGGAAAACTCAGTGACTGTGAGGAAATGTTCCAGGGAGGGCTGGAAAAATCTCAACTTTTTGGCAGGTATTTTCGAAAAAAAGCCTTGGAAAGAGGATGTGAATTTTTGGACACCTCAGAATTCATAAAGAGCAGTGATCTGGACGGGATCCATTTTGAACAGGAAGAGCACCGCAAGCTGGGTGAAGCTGTGGCCCAAAAGATAGGGGCAATTGTTCGCTGACCCAACATCTTCACAGCAGCTCAAGGGCCGGTTGAGTCAGTGATCATTTATTATGAGAGGATTCCTGACAGTAGAAATTTGCTTGGAATGCAACTTATTCGTACATGAAATGACTGGTGTTCAGTGTTGGTGCCAAATCATGGTTGAACTGACAGCGGAGAATGACTGAAAATACCGTTACTGGTTAGAAGAGAATTCCTTAGCGTGAGTCTGATCACTCTTGGCAGCAAATATAAAGTCACTCTCCACCAAGCCATCAATTTTGTGTGTCCAGATGCTCACACGCACTTTTCGGAAAGAGAGCAACAATTCAGGATGATGCCCTTCTGATTCTGCCAGATCTGCAATCAAATTTGTGAAACGCACCGCTTCCCGATAGGAGTCAAAGGCATAGTCTTTCTGAAGATGATGCTCATCAATCATCTCCCAGCTTTTCTCCAGTTGGTCAAACAGCGCCTGAAGAGCATCCCCCTTGAGCGGAGGGATCCCGCCACGGCAAGGGACACATTGTTTTTGAGCTAACTCCATTGTTTATTTCTCTGTAAGTTTACTTTTTAGAACTGGGTTCGCTACAACAGACTCAATCAATCCTGGCCTGCCAAAGACCGAAAATTTATTGTGGGTAGCTTTGTTGGTGCCTAAAAGCTATTTGAAATTCAACTTCGGATTTACTGTATCGTTTTTGTGCTGATTCTCAACTTACCATCTAGTTTCCAGATAGCATGTTCTGCATCTGGTCCTGTGCCAGATGGGACCTCAACCTTCATCTCCTCAAAATGATAAGTAATTTCAGCTTTCTTTTCTGTAAGCGCTTCATAAAGCCCAATTGCCAGTTCAGGCCAGGTCTTAGTATGTTCAGACATAATCTTTTCAAACTACATGAGGTTCTTGGTTCCCATGATCATGACCATGGGTGATATTTTGGCGGTGACACCAATAGTCGTGCTCGCGTTTCTTTTGCAGAGGCCAAAGCAATACAAATAGCGCCAGCAGCGCTGCAAACACAACTGCTGCAAAGATGAGTAGACTTCCTAATATGATATCAATCATGGTTTATCGGTTAATTGTTTCAAACTATGTTTGGGGCATTTGGGAGAGTTTGTGGAGGCTATTTTCAGGTAACCAATACAAACTAATTTTTCAGAAGCGATCACTGGCCTATTTGGGCCAGTGATCGCTCAAAGAATAGATGAAGAAAGGGTCAGTTCTTCGGTAAAATCACTGTATCAATGACATGAATTACACCGTTGTCAGCTTCCACATCGGCTGCCGTCACATTGGCTCCATCCACACTAACTTTCCCGTAAGACAATTTAATTGATACCTGTTTTCCATTGACAGTCTTGACCATTTGGCTTTGCTTAATGTCCTTGGACATGATCTTGCCAGGGACTACGTGGTACGTGAGGACAGAGATCAATTTGTCCTTGTTTTCTGGCTTCAGCAGACTTTCGACGGTACCTTCAGGGAGTTTGGCAAAAGCTTCATTTGTTGGTGCGAAGACTGTAAATGGTCCTTTGCCGGCCAAAGTTTCCACAAGTCCTGCAGCTTTCACTGCTGCTACCAGGGTCTTGAAGGCATCGTTGCCTGCCGCCGTCTCAACCAAATTTTTCATGTGACCGCCGGCCATCGCAATTGCTGTACTTGAAAACAGGATGAACAGCATTAGAGTCAATTTTTTCACAGATATACTCCTTTAGAGTTGTTAAAAATAAATATCGGAATTGATACTTACTAAAGACAACCTCTCCGAAAGTTGTGCCATTGAAATATTGTATTTAAAATATTGATATTATTAATTATATTATTTTTTTGACTGACATTATTCATCACAAAAGAAGAAATCTTTTTGTGTTTCTTCTATATTTGCTTTTTTCTTTTTTCAGTACTTCAGAAGCCTGCTGTAACCAACGAGCTAACAACTGGGACTGCTAGTGCCTTCTATTAATTGAATTTGAGTTGGTTTCATCATTTGCGTTTCCTCCAATCAGCAGGCAAGTAACAGAGAAATGTTCTGCAACAACACGTTGCCTGAGGGCACGATCATTTTATTCCACCCAGTTAGTTGATGAGTTAGTAGAAGAGAGAGGACGCTGATGATACAATCGATCTACTGTATTTTTCCAAAAAAGCGCTCACCCTAATCTGCAAAACTGAGTTAAAGCAATGAACTACTTCATTTAGAAAATATTACTATGAATTCTGCCAAGCAATGAATCTCCTAAAAGACAACCAGAACAAGCTACTCTCGAACAAAATTTAAAATTTCATGATTGAGAATCAAACAAGGAGTGAGGATGTATAAATTTGAAAATGTGTTGATCAATGGTGCCAACGGGGGACTAGGATCTCAGTTTGCTGAGGAGCTCCTCAAGTGTGGTGCAAGCAAAGTGTTTGTTACTTATCGATCAGACACAGGGGCAGGAGTTCAGAGTGGGAAGTTGGCGGGCTTGATACAGAATTACCCCGATCGTATTCACCCGATAAAGGCCGATAGTACCAAAGAAGAGGGGATGATCGAAATTGCGAGGGTGGTCAGTGAGGAAGTGTCTGAAATTCACTTTCTTGTGAACTGTGTTGGCTATCTTCACAACAGTGACCACGGGCCTGAGAAAAGCCTGCGAAAGATTAATGAGGAGCAGTTTCTTGAAGCTGTGAGGGTCAATGCCTTTCCTGCGGTCTTGCTGGCTAAATATTTCATGAAGTTGATGAGACACAAAAAAGAAGCTGTCTTTGCTGCTATTTCTGCAAGAGTCGGAAGTATTGAGGATAACCGCGCTGGTGGTTGGTATAGCTACAGAGGCTCAAAGGCTATGCTGAATATGATGCTGAGCAATATTGCAATTGAGTTCAATCGGAGTTGCCCAAATGTCAAAGTCCTTGCCCTTCATCCTGGCACAGTAGATACGAATCTTAGCTCCCCCTTTTCCAAAAACATGGATCCAGACCATCTCTTTACTCCTGAATATAGTGTAAAACGCATGCTGGATGTCATCGAGAGTGTGGACAAGAATCCATTGGGTGCCTTCTACGCCTGGGATGGAGAGAGGATTCCATGGTGACAATCTGGAAAAAGCGGTTTGCAACGGTTCTCAGGTGAGAAATTTTACTCCTGTCAGAAAAGAGTTCCCCAGCTATCCCCAAAACGCTACAGAACCAAATCAAATCAAGCTGACCCTCTGTGCTAATGATAACTCCAAGTAGCCTCTTTTGATCCACAGTAGCTGCCACCAGCTCTTTTTTTCTCAATTCTCAAAAACTAGTCCGACATGCCACAAAAGGTAGCCATCTGGCTCTTAGTTTTGAACATGGGTTGTGGCACGGTTGGAACCACGATCATTTCTCCGGCTCTCAGTTCCATTACAGAGCACTTCAGCGTTGAGGAGTCTGACTCCCAGTCACTTTTATCTGCATACTTTATCTCGCTAGCAGTTTTTCAATTGTTTTATGGTGTTCTCTCAGATCGCTATGGTCGTCGAAGGCCGTTATTCTTTGGCCTAGCTATTTTAGCACTTGGGGGCCTCATAGCAGCTTTGGCCGAATTATTCGAAACGTTAATTTTAGCAAGAATCCTTCAGGGATTTGGTGCTGCCTCAGTCTATTCAATTATCAGAGCGATTATTAATGACTCTTATGGCCGTTTGGAAGGTGCAAGTGCTCTCGCACTGATCACAGGTATTATGCTCGTTGTGCCTATCTGTAGCTTCGCTCTTGGAGGGCTGATTACGGATCTGGTTAGCTGGAGGGGGGTTATGCTGGGAATCTTCCTGGCAGGATTGGTACCGCTTGTATTGAACATGATCCTGCTGCCTGAAACCAAACTTCAACCACTAAAAAGAGTGGAGTTGAGGAATTTTACAAGAGATTACCTGGCACTCATGACCAATCGAACATTCTTGGCCTTCATGCTGGCTTCCGCTTGTTGTGTGGGAATCTGGTTTACAATGATTGGCTTCATTCCTTTTGAGTATCAGAGAATGGGAGTCAATACTGCAGAAGTTGGTTTCTGGTTCATGTTCAGCCCAATTGGTTTTGCTCTTGGAAACTTCCTGACAAAGCACCTGGTTCATCAACTCGGCCTTGAAAGAATGGCTCAACTAGGGGGTGTATTATCTGTCTTTGCAATTAGTGCTTTGCTTTTGCCCAGCTTACTCAGCGTGAGCCACCCTATTTTGATAGGAATTCCCAGCTTTTTCTTTGGCTTTTCAGCTGGATTTATAATGGCAACCACAACGATGGGAGCGATTTCGTCTGCTGGAGAACTTGGGGGAAGTGCTTCTGGAATTGTTGGAGCCACTCAGATGGGATTTGGTGTGCTGGGAGGGGCAATGGTCGTAGGTGTTGGAGGATATGAACAATTTGAAAAGGGAGTCACTGTCCTAATTAGTTTGGCTTTGTTATCAACACTGTTTTCAACATTTGCAAAGCATTTGGGCAAACCATCTCGCGCTGTGTGAATTAAATCCTCCTTTTTTGTGCTGCTCAGCACCTACAGTGAAGTTTGCTCAATAGTTGATTCTTTCCTCAATTTTATAATCCACCTCTGTTGAGAATTTTGAATCGTCCTGACCCACTTGAATGAGATTATCTTGCTCTGAATCACTCAATTGAGCGAGCACCTGCTACTCGTCATGGACGAAATGGGGAGACCTTCCTTACGAATAATGCGTTTTGCTCTTTTCTCAATCCAACTCTAAGCGTTAGCTGTTCGAGCTACAAAAGCTGTATCCATTTTATTTCGACTGCACTCTGCAAAATAGAAATTTTTGGTCGGAAGTTTCCAAAGTGGGCAGGTCGACCCCTGATTCTTTGGGTTACTCAAAGAGGTCAAAAGTTACTTTGTGATAGAACTTGAAATAAAAGTAAATGTTTTAATTTCAATAAATAAGTCATTTTCTTTGTGTCTTGCTTAGCTGTTTTATTGCTATTCGATAGCGCAAGTTCTCGAAAATATTTGAAGACTAGGTCCAACAGATTGGGTAAATTAGCAATTTAATTAATGTTTAACATTTTTAATTGCAATCAATCTAATGCAGCTACACCCAATGAAAAGTCTTCAAAAAAATAGAGCGATCTTACTCGGGGCCGCGATAGCAGACGCTGCCGCGCGCCCATTACATTGGATTTACGATGCTCAGAAACTCAACAAACTCACAGCTGGCACGACCGGCCCGGAGTTTTGGCCAAACAGTGAATCCCCATTCTACACCCTTCCCACCGGTGCTAACAGCGCATACTTTGATCTGACCTTAGTCATGCTGCGGTCTCTCCAAAAAAATTGTGGTTTGTTTGAACCTAAAATTTTTATAGAACACGTGCTGTCTCATTTCGGTCCAAACACTGCCTATGAGCAGGCTTTTCAGAAAAGAAAACTCAACTACAGTCCTAAAGTTAGAGAAAAAGGCTGGCCCGCCCCAATCAATGGTCCATGGCGCCATGGATTGGTCAGCACAATGTTAGAAAATTATCACCACACTGGTGAAATACCAGTAGGCCCAGATAATGCCGATGAAATTGATGGCTTTTGTGCAGCCTTGCCAGTGTGGCTTTATTCCAAACCAGAAAACCGGATTGCTTCGAGCAGAACAGCCTTGAAAATGGTTGCTGGTGGGGATCTTTGCGAATCTCACGCATTGGCTTTTTTCCAACTACTAGATCTTGCACTCTCCGGAGAACAGTACCCGATCCATCAATTAGTTCGCAATCCAACTAGATATGGTTTGAGCAAGCAAATAACCGAAGAAATTGAACAAGTTATTTCTGCGTCAGAAATTGCTCATGAAGAGTTTGTAGAGAAGGTCGGCAAAGCCTGTCGTTATTCCGGCACTTTTCAGGGTGCTTTGCATGCAGTTTTGCAGGCTTCATCCTATGAAGAGGGGGTACGATTAGCTATTCTGGCTGGAGGCTGTAATTGTTCCAGAGCCGTACAGGTGGGATGCTTGCTCGGAGCAATTCACGGTGCAGAAAAAATTCCCACAAAATGGATAGAGGCAACTCACTCAGCAGCAGAAATTCAATCTATCTCGGGGAAGCTATCCAACAGATTAGCAAGCCAGGCTGCATAAAGCGAAATTTGATAACAGATCATCTTAGCTGCTCCAATTCATCTATGAAGTTTCAGTTACCTCGCTCTTCTGTTCAAAAATCCATCCCCCACCGTTTTCAATGGTTCCCCCTCTCCTATCTGGCCTATGGTATAGGCACAACTTTATATGACTGTTCGTTGACAGAGCAGTCAGATTTCGTGATTTACAGACTTTTTCAGGAATGGTCTGATGTCTATGTCTTTTCTACTGACATTCGGGTTCAATCTACCAAACGAATTCCTAAAAAAAGCTCGTCTATTCGTTCTTAGGATCCCCGTTCGTCATGAAAAAGGAGGTTTGTATACCAATTGCCACCCTCGAGAGAAGGGTTAAGTGGGTTCAGTTTGGTTATTGGGCTTACAAATTCTGTGATGGGTTAGTTGTGTCAGCAGCATTAAAAATACAGTAACAGGAATATAATTGAGTTCCATACTGAGAGGTAAATTCAAAAC
>JACLAD010007334.1_pt1 | contig 12867 bp, 13 predicted proteins | sample 8027901 | NCBI WGS metagenome assembly JACLAD01 (sample SAMN15725071, study PRJNA655200) | protist metagenome | isolation source: fluorescence activated cell sorting (FACS) single amplified genomes of... | place: Spain: Blaines Bay Microbial Observatory, Mediterranean Sea | collected 2016-07-05
CTGAGGAGATTGCATTGAAAGAGGTGATGGTATTGAATGGGTTGAACTGATTGGATGTGGCCATGAAGGAAGACGACGGTTAAGATTTGGAGGTGGTGTATTTGAATCTGATGATGGTCCAGGATTTAATCCACTCCTTTGTGGTAATTTTGCCGTTAAATGTGTCATTTGTGATTGATGAATTTGATGATTATAAACATTTGGAGATAAAGACACTGAATAAGGAGCTCGTGGTGTTGATTTAGAGGAAGATGTATTACAGATTAATAATGGTGTTGCTATTGATGGTTGTGGCGGTTGTGATAATTGTGATGGTTGTGATGGTTGTGATGGTTGTGATGATGCTGTAATCTTTGATGGCATGAAAGAAAAACCACCAACTTTTGCCAGCAAATTATCAACCTGAGCGGATCCTGCATTCATGGTCATCATTTCTTCGGTTTTAGACTCTTCAGGATCATGAATGTATTCCTTTGTTGTAGATGTAATATGGAATAACCATTTTGCTGTGTGCAAGGATAAAAAAATCAAAATTATACGCAAAATCGCAACAATAAAAAATATATTAAATCTTAACTTTTATCTGTATTTCTCTCATGGTCGGATTGATACGCTTTTAATTTAGCTGCAAGTGACCATCGTTCTGTACTCAAACCAATTGCAACATTCACTATATGCTTTTTACCCTCTGCATCCAATTTGACCCCCATATGTTTATACCAATATGCCCGTGCCCGCATTTTGTCACACATTTCCACATAAAAATCAATGCAGGAGCTCCGGGTGCTCCAAAATAAATAACAAATCATTACTGGCACTAAAAAATCTCGCTCAATAGCATGAAACGAGAATTTTAGTGTCTGTGAAAACGGTGAGTCATCCATTCCCACATACTGCGCCACCACAGCTAATCTCGATAAAAACTCAACCAATGTTACATCACGACCTAAAACGCATCGCATCCATGGATCATCAAAAGCGGTTTTATTCTCTTTAGTTGATTTTCTTTCCAAATTCTCATCAAAATGTCCTGGGCATGGTTGATTGAAATTTTCTGGATCATCCCATTGTGAAAATAACTTCAATTGTTCTTCGGTGTTTAATTGGTCCAAATCATTCCAAACAGCAATTTGTTGATGTGCTGTTTTCTTAACACAATGAATGAAAGCATCACAATGTGATTCTTGCTCAGTTAAAGGACATCGTGTAGCACCAAACCAATCATTACCTGGAGTACTTCCATACGACTCGTCTTTTACTTCGGTATCATTGAATGCATCCTTTTTTTCTTCGGTTTCATTTAATACAGATGCTGCGATTTCCCGTACTTTGGATACAATGTCACCTGGTTCCTTTGAGGTGAAATACTCATTTGGTAATCTATATAATTTCTTTATAACCTCTGGTAATTTACTACTATTCTTGAACGTTGCTTCTATTGTAGACCAAAATGCTATGTGAGGTTGAGTATCAACCTTGCTTCGGTTGTTCTTATTCATTCGGTTTTATTGATTTAAATATTAATCAATGCTGTAATAAACTCACTTGTACGAGTACTAAGTGGTTGATAACAACAAAGAAGAGTGAGAAAGTGTTAAGGTTCAGTAAAAACTTGATGTGAACATGATATAACTTTGTCAGTTGAAGCGAGACAAATAAGACTGTTTGTAAAATGAATGCTACGTTGTTGCTAATGGTAGCAGAAGAAAACTCAAAATTCTCTGCTGGAACCCACGTTGTATTTGGATAATATTTCCATACCACATTATATCAATTTTTTTGAGGTTGCGTTGTTTGCTACCTCCGTACCTAAGTTAATGAGACATTGCAAATATTTGTGGTTGGTCGCAAATATTTGTGTTTTATTAATACTGATTTCGTGACATTCTTTATGAGATTATTGAATATCTTCCAATTTTGCAAAAGTGCTTTGTGAGGAACTATACAAAAAGAGTAATTTTGTATATTAGTTAAATAGTTAATAAATGATAATATTATGATAGAATTTGTTGTCTTTTTAACGTATCATCGGATTTGGTTTATTTATTTCTCATATCATAGGATTTGATTTATTTATTTCTCACATCATCGGTGTTTATTTATTTATTTCTCATATCATCGGATTTGATTTATTTATTTCTCATATCATCGGTGTTTATTTATTTATTTCTCATATCATCGGATTTGGTTTATTAACAATATGTACTTCTGTTATATGGTTCAACAACGCATCATTATCTCGATACCTTTTTGATGGATTGCAAAATGAACATAACTGACCTTCATATGGATCTTGTAATTGTGGATCAGGTGGAACAGGGGTTGAATGTGGTGATAAAATGATTTCAGGTGAATTTAATGTTAAATTGTTTAAATTTAGCGGTGATGACATAATACTCGAAGATGGTGTAACTGGGGATAATTCCGGGGTAACCACTCTGGGTGCGATTCCTGTCAGACCTGGAAATTCCGCGTGCATCTCCGTTTTCGTTTTTATTACAGGATAAATAATATTTCTTTCCTCTTCTGATATCCTATCACTCTGAATTGATATAAATACACCACATTTAGGTCGACCACATTTAATTCCTTTCTGACCTCCTTTCATACCAAGATTCCATTTATTATGTGCACCTACTTCCTTACAATACATTCCATCACATTCTCTATATAAAGAAGTGATATTGTTGTGTTTCTTCCATGCATTCTGATGATGTTGTGATTCATGCCAATCTTTACTTTCGATACATGCATGATATGGATGTTTGCATGTTGGTCCATGATAACCACACCAAATATTATTAGATTGTAAATGTATCATATCACCACTTTCTCTTTTCCACTCAAAATGTTCTATACACTCTTTAGCTTGTTTGTCTCCCCACTGTGAACCACAAACACACCGATAAACTGTTGTTTTTATGCATGACATAAATATAATGTGTCCTAAATAACTGAGTATATACTATACCTTCGGTATGACCATGAGCTGTTTTTCGCCGTTTTATTGCACGATGATCTACATTTTGGGTTTGATACATATTTGCAGTTTCTGTTTTTAAAAAAGAATTAATTTCAATTTCTAATGCTTTTGGTAATGTCCCTATGTTAAGCTGAGTTAATAATTGTTGTTGAAAAAAATGCACATTACGTTCTAAATCCGAATCCTTTCTGGCAGATTTAGATAATGCTTTTAATTTTTGTTGCCATTTATCGATTAAATTACGTTTAATAACACGGGTTATAACAATTAAATCATGACCATGTGTATCATTAGATACATACTGATTAATTTCTGTTTTTTCTTCGGTGTTTTGATGTGATGAGTTATTTAAATGTTGATTTAACTGTGATGTTTGGACTGTATTCCAAACACGATCATCTCGTTGTTGATGTAATGTGAGTGCTATTTATTATTTTTAACTATTTTTGTTTGTATTTTGTGTATAGAATTAGAATTACGTACCGCTCTGGGCTTGTTCATCAGAATAAGTTCTTTTAAATACAGCTATTGTTTCCTCAATATCAGTAGTATCTGTGCTTTTAATCTGCAGCTTTAAATTTATGAATTTAGTTAGTAATCAAAAAATAACAAAATAGTAAATGCATCATTTAAGGGACATACCGGAAGGCCAGGAACTATGCATGAATGATCAGGTAATGGCACTGGTAAATCAGAGGTGAAAAAGCAAGCATTTTGAGCTGTATATTTAATTTTTTTCTTACAATAGAAATAACCATTCTCTGTGTCTAATATTACTAAATAATCAGTCCTGCCATTTTTTAATATTAATCGTAGATAAGACCATGATCCAACAGACGAGAACGAGTGAAATTTTTGAATGTCTTTGGTGCCGATTTGATATTTTGCTGACGTTAAAAAGACTGTGTTACTATTACCATGTCTATGTTGATATAACGATGGGTATGAATCTACAGAAGACATTTTAAAAATGAGAGATTTGCAGTTTTCAGCTGAGCAGTTTTGTGTAAAGCAATTTTTAAAACTGAACTTTGAGATATTTTACAAAATTAGAACAAACAAAAAAAACGGTCTGCTGCGGATTTCTTCGGTTTTTCGTCGGTGTTATTCTTAGATTTTTGCTGTATACATATTCATATATTAATAAGTATCAAGATATTTAATTGTATGAATTTTTTGTGATAACTTATTAACCTCAGGATCATCCGTTAATTGAGTCCAACGATTATTATCTAGTTCAAAGAATGTTGATTCACGATATTTCATAACATCATCTTTTTCAACAATTGGATATTCCTCAGATTTAAATGAGTTTCCTTTACATTCTAAATGTACTAAATTTTGAATCATTCCTCTTTGGGATCCCTGTAATTCGATGCAACCATAATTAACCCCATTGGTACAGACAAAAGTACTGTTATTTATGGATACTTTTTGTGTATCATAACCGATGCGTATTCCTGCTCCATCTCCTTCAATATGACATTTATTTACAGTCAAATTATTCCCAAAATGATCAATTGCTACGCAATCAGCTGATACTCCACAATTAAACATGGATAATGAACAGCCTTCATTTATTTGAATTGTTTTTGTATTCTTGATCATATCAAAAGATATGCCACGAATATGTACGCTGCATTGATGCGATTCAGAACCAATCTCGAGAAAGGTTACATCCAATGTATCGATGTTTGGTTTACCTTCATATTGAGGACCTACTTTGGTTTTGGATGGAGAATGATAACCATTTGGATTTACACCATATATACTACAATTTGTTGTAATACTTATTATTGGTTCAAATCTTTGAGGATATGATGCGAATAAACCATAATTAGCATATTCTGAAAATTCTTGTTTTCCAGCATGCACTAAAATTATATCTCCTGCTTTAAAATCTGTGTGCCTCGATATATATCTTAAATCATTATAAACGCCTGCAATATTTAACTTTTCTTCGACATCATTCCTTTTTCCATTTTCTCTGTCTGGACGAAGAATCCATTTGTTATTCTCTTCGGGATTATATTCTTGTGGTAAAATGGGAAATAAATCCTTGTTATAATGTTTTTCTTCATTTAGATTTATTAATTTTGACCATAGTTTACATACTCTTTTTAGTCGGTTATTATGAAACAGTTCAAATGATAAAATAACTTGGATAACATCATCGGGAAATAAATAATGAATTGATAATGTTTTATATTTACATTTTTCTTGTTCTGATAACTCTAATTTGGCCATTTGACCAATACAGAATTCTTTGAGTTCTGTTATTGGGATTTGAGTCAGATTTAATAATGGCAATAAATCAGATGGATGTTTTGCATTATTAATTGCTTTTTTTATGTCGTTGTTAATGTTGTTCATGTTGTTCATGTTGTTCATGGTCAACGAATTGTTTAGCAAAAAACCTACCTAGTAACACACTTCAAAATGTCTTTGTCATCCTTACGATTAAAGAACTTCTGAATGAGTTATATATTTAAGACTGAAGATATGATGAACAGCTACAAAAAGGAAAATCCCATTCATGGCATTATCAATTCAGTAAAAAAAAAGAAGATAATGAAAAATAAGATCAGTCGTAAACAATCACAGCAAATGATGTTAAAGAAACAAATTCGAAATGCTGGAATCAGTAAAAATGCTAAAAATAGTGATAGAGCATTTTCATTTTATCGTGGACTAAGTAACAATATAAGATATAATGTACGAGAAAGAATGAGAATACATCCACCGATTCTTATTGAGCAACGAAGAAAATTAAGTATTAATCCAAGAAATAATAATAATTATAGTAAACGTATGATATATATATAACACCGATCTGAATATAATATATAATATAATATATAATATAATATAATATATGATAATAAAACAGAGGGACCTGGAGGTATGAAAACAAAAATATTGGTGATCGATACATAATACAATTATATGTATATACTATGTTCATAATAAATATTTTTGAGCTGATACGGTGATACCTCATTATATATATAATACAAAAATATATTTATATCATGTAAAATGTACATCAGATAAATATCGTGGATCAAATCGTATTTGTCATCGATCTCTTGTATCAAATTATAATACACTTATTGCACAAAAATTGGATGCAATTGGTCCATATTGTGGTGATTTAAATAATGTAATTGAGGCGATCACGGGAACAGCAACAGATACAATTAATATAAATAAAGGAAGAGAAGAAAATCGTATTCAAGTACCAAAATTTGGATGTTATACCAATGGTACATGGTCTCCACTGCTGGTAAATAGACCCAGCGATTTCCATTTTATTTCTCCTGTGTCCTTTGCAGGTTTGTATGATTATATCATTATAACATATTTTAACAATCAAATACAATATACAATATTTTCTAAATCTATGTATATTAATTATACTGTTCGTATTCGACTACCTTTATAGTTCGGGACTGAGTGTTTATATTACTTTAATATTATATTATTGAATTTAGGAGATCGTCGTTATCGATATAATTTAAACAGACCAGGTGGAGAAGAAGAATATTCACTGAAGGAAATAGAAGCATTGGAGAGTTTGACCAATTTCAATATACGAAGACATAATGTAACAACAACAATAATTAAGAAAATAATGAAAAAATTCATGATTATGGGACAATTAAATTATGCAAAAGGTAATAACTTTATTTATATTTTGATTTCAAATTACTGTCATCATGTGATTTACAACAACATATATACAGAAAATCAATAATACAGACGCAAGCACACCGAAGAACACCGAAGAACACCGAGAAATTATATATAATATTTAATTTGGATTTAAATAATTCTGTTCTATTTATTTCAGATTGCTTTATTTTATTTTTTTTTTCTGTCACAACTTAAAGTTAATGGTGCTATAAAAAAACTGAAAACCTCTAACTACACCTCCTTTACATTACCAACAGTTACAACAATGTCTTCAGAAAAATTCTATCGGGTTGAGACAATCATTGCAGTCGGAGCACATTTGAAACATGGATTATTTTACAGAGTTAAATGGCATGGTTATGATGATGAACATAATTCATGGTATACCTATGTTTCAACAAAGTATATATCTAACAAAATCAACATTTTATGTGTTACGCAGGGAACCCCAAGCGAATATTCCCGAAGATTTAATTGCTGATTTTGGTTTGTTTTTCCGTTATTATTTTTTACATTATATCTATATATAAAGGTATCACGTATATAATGACAATAATACCATAACAAAAAACAGTATCAGATGATAATACAGTAACGGTGATCCAGGATGAGGACATTAAAAATTATTTGATTCACCAAATCAAGGCTGAACAGTCACCGGTTGACACTGAAGAAATGGAGGAAGATGAGCAGGATCAACAGAGACAATATGAAAATAAGGAGGATGAAGAGGATGAAGAGGATGAAGAGGATGAAGAAGATGAAGAAGATGATGATGATGAAGAGAATGAAGAGGAAGAGAAAGATGTTGGCGATCTTCTAAATGGTTTACCTTTATATGAAGTGGAAGAGATATTAAAATGTAGAAATCACCCAAATCACCATGGTACAAAACAGTGGTTAGTAAAATGGAAAGATTATGCATCTTCACATAATTCTTGGGCAGATGAACAAAGTTTAGCTTTTGCCAAATTATCTGTTGCACGATTTATAAGAAAACAGAAGAAAGGATTACCACAAAGAAATAACACCTACGAAGTGAAGAGAATATGTAATCACAAAACTGTAACAGATGGAGCTGGTGAAAGAGTTAAATTTTTGGTAGAATGGGCAGGTTATGAGGATTTTGCAGCATTAAGCAGATCATGGGAAGATTTCTCAGATTTAACCGATTGTGACCAGGCATTGATAGAATATTGGACCAATGTTGCAAATAAAAAATCAAATCGATAATATATGGGTATACCTATATGTGATTCCGAGGAAGATACCGAAGATACCGAAGAGACTATATTTTATTTATTTTTCTGTGTTTGTTTCAATACCGAAGTTTGTAAAATTAAATTTTTTCATCCTTGCACTTTGTCGTAAACAAACAATCAATGTATAATTTTGTCAATATTTACAACCCTCTATAAAAAGACGATTATATTTGGTATGGAGAAAATCAAGTCCGTTGTTTATGCAGTGATGATAACTGACTCACAAGTTTTTGATTTTCAGTACAAATAAAATTAAAATACGAATCATGGTTGAGGTAACAAACTCTGTTGCAATAAGAAATGACCAGACAATATTTGATACATTCCTGTTCATAAAACATCAGATGAAATTCTTAGAAAACACACTGATGGATGTTATGTCTGATGTCAGAACTAAGAAGAAAACGAATAGTAATGATTTGGAGTACATACAAAGAACAGTTGAATCAATAATGAATGATTTGATGGCTTTAGAACAGCAATTAAAGATACAACAAGCCAAAGAACAACAGCATTGCAAGATTTTAAGATCATTAATAAAGAGTACAAAAGAAACTGCTTACAAAGCAAATATGGAATTTGTAATTGATAATTTAAAATGACTTTCAATAAAAGTTGCACAGTAAAATAAATAAAATAAATAAATTATGATGTCTTCGGTGTCTTCGGTCTCTTCGGTTTCTTCGGTATTTTCAATATCTTTCTCATGATCATGGCTCTTCGGTGGTGTTTGGATGGTATATCATTGATTATTTTTACTATTTATTACTTTCTTTATTTTTAAAATCTCTGTGATCGAACACCAATAATATTCACCATCATCTGTTAGTGCATGGACACGACCTGATCTTTTAACATAATATACTCCGATTACCTTTGCAATAACAACTGGAATATTCCAATTTGTTTCAGCTTGAAATTCATGCATATATCCAAATACCGTCAATTGATTTTCATAATCTTCCTCATCTATAAATACATGATATTCTGCACAAATCTTTGGCATTTTAAAACCTGTTTTTTGAACAATACCATCATTTAAACCAACAATAAATATATCATTATAATTTAAATCAACCAAATCATCAACATTTGACTGATGATATTCAGGAAATCCCGATTCTGCTGCTCCAAAACCAATAATATGATCATTATAATACATAAATGATGCTCCCAATACATTTGGTATTTTACCCACACATTGTTCAATGGATTTATTTGTAATATTTACTTTGTTAATTGTTCGATTACGGACTGATACATCTCCACTTTGTTGTAAACATCCAATAAAATAAATTGTTTCACCCGAAACAATAATTTCAGCATAATCACTGCCAATTTGTGCATCCATAACATATTCAAATTGATCTGTTGCATCTGTCCATTTATATATTTTTGCATTGTCAGCTCCTCCCAATAAATAAATAGCATTTTTAGCAGCAAATAATTCAGCGTTATTTCCATAACTTTCGGTGTGATCGAAAGTTGTAACATTACCATTACTTATATTTATAAATGTTGACTGTTTTCCATCGAGAGTAATAATACCAACTTTATCTGGTGTTGCTGCGATTGAACCCTGCTGTTGATCTGATGTTAATTGATGGGTTGTTAATGATACCCATTTATTGCCATTATCATCGTGTTTCGATATTCCTTTAAAATTCAATATGTATTTAAAAGTATATCTATTTGCAATATATATGAAAGAATCAATACCTCTCACATGATCCATGATCAAATGAAGATAATTGGTATTTCCATGTCTGAGATCTAAAGATTTGTCAGTATCTATAAAATTATCTGATTTGTTCCACTGTAATTGAGCCATTGTATAATTCAAATAATATATCCTTGCACGAATTCGATGTCCGTTTATATGTTAAAGATGTTGGAGTAAGTACGGAAGTAGTTGATGTTGGTAATTTGTTGATATTTGAAAAACCTTAGCAATAAGTTAATATACCACATAATGTTTGAGGAGATATCGCAAAAGTGGTATCAACATTCGAACGTAATATTGACGTAGGTATACACTTAATATTCTAATTAAATTTCTCTAATTAATACCTACAATGCCTACACCAACTGAAGATGAATCAACGCACCTTAGATTTATTGTTACATCTAATACCCCGATGCTGCCCCATCATCCAGCAAGAATTGAAAGAATTATCTGTAGTAAGGAGTCGATTAAGAAATCACTGAAATTCTTAAGAAAATTGAGAACAAAACGAGAAAGAGATTGGATAAAACATCTCAAATTTTCGACTAAAAACAAGTTTTGTTTTAAACCAAGAAATTTGAGCAAAAGAAATAACAATCGAAGCAATAGAAAAAAGAATAAAAAAACAAATAGAAGATAATTGATTTCAATTTAAAACAAACTGTTTATAGACTCCATCATCAGATCAATTAAAATAAATAAGACATTTCACAAATTAATTACTTTAATTTATTGATGAAAAATACAAAGTCTTCGGTGTGAATAAATTATTAAAAATTCAAATCTTACCAATCATCGTGATGATCAGATTCAGATTGAAATATATCATCAGTGGATTGTGATTGTGATTGTTCTTTGGGTGATTTATTTTTATTCGTATTTGATTCAGGTCCATCAGCGGCTTGTGATTGTTCTTCGGGTTTTTTATTTGTATTCGATTCAGGTCCAACATCATCTATTTTATATATCATTGAAACAAAACATAATGAATGTTTAGGTCCACCATGAATATAATATATATTTTATGTAAAAAATAAACATCGTTTAACTACAAATATTCGCTAATGAAGACATTATATATTCTTCACAATAAGTTGATAACTCATCAATTGCTGCATCATTTAATGAATCAATTGAATATGGATTGTTACCTTTGGCTAAATGATAAATATTGGAAATTCTGGTCGCTGTGCAAGGATAACAATTACATCACGCAAAAACGCAAAAAAACATATCTGAATCTTAACTTAAATTTGATGCTGGGTCTGGCTCAAAAGTATAAAATTTTCGATATTCCAAACAACGACCTGTTTCCATCATGCATGCTAACACAAATTCAGCATTTATCATATATTGTGGTGAGAAACATCGTCTGTATCCACAAGATCTGAGATAATTGCAAACAGCAACATAAAATTCAATATTTGGTACTTTAACTGACCACCACAGATAACGGACCATTATCGGTATCATGGTTGATATCTCAACATCATGTATCTCGTCTTTTAATACTTTATCATTTGTATTTATTTTAATGGATGATGCAAATCCCCTCAACGTATCGGTGAAATCATGTATGGTGCAGGCGATATCGAGTGAATATTGCTTTAATACTTCATCAAAAATATGGGTTTCACCATTTTTAATTGTTTGTTGCTCTGGGATTTCCTTAAACGCCCCTGGCCAACGCTGACCAAAATTTTGTTGACGTGCTGGGTGATTCCAAGGCATATAGGTCAAGGCAGTTGTAGATTTATTAATAAAACTTGGTTTTTGGTACCATCTAGTTAAAACAATGATGGTTTCTGCAATAACTGCTGTTTCAAAGGCGCTTCCACCAACATATGGAGCTTTTGCTTTATTATCCTTTGATTTAATATCATCGGTATTATGTTTATCATCCTCTGATTTAATATCATCGGTATTATATTGTGCTTTATTCTGATTTGATTCGTCTGAATCCGAGTTATCATCATTATCACCATTACAATGTTGTTCTTTATCATCATTATTATAATAATGATCATCATCAGACTCTCTGTCATTTGATTCATCAGAATCTGTTTTATCAGATTCATCACCCGTATCATCACCACTATTATGATCAGAATGTTTTGGTTCATGATCAGAATCTTCTGGGTCATCAGATGGCACTTGAAATTCTGGAGGATCATAATCAATTTCCTTTGGACGATCTTCTGAATAATAGGGATATTTCTCCACATATTTGTCTTTTTCAACATGTGTCATTGTCAAAGTATGTTCTGTAGTTTTTGAGGGTTTTTGACAAAATTGTTTTGTCCTACTTGCACACTAGAATCAAGCATTTCGCATAAACTGTTACAATATCAAGTAAAAATCGGAAAAATTGTGTTAAAATAATAAATTAGTTACATTGTAAATGTTTTTGTTTATTTTTCACATCGGTATTACCTGAATTTATTTGTATTAATCTTCAGTTTTGCAATTCAGATTAATTTGATTTCTTCTTTTCTTGTGATTTCCTTCGGTCACCAAATGTCCATTGCGTTGCTTCATATTTCACTCTAATTGTATTTTTTCTGATTGAGCATTGTTTCCATAATCCTGGATTTTGCTGCATTGTGAATTGTATAAATGCTGAAAAATCTAATACCCATACTCTCACACTTTCAGCCTCAACAACTTTCTCGCTAACGGTGAGTTGTTTTTCTCGGATAAATTTCCGTTTACAAAATGTTATATCATCAAATTTTTCTATAAACTGATAAAATGTTAATTTGGATTCAGAAATGCTAAAATTATCATTAAGATAATCAATATACATTTCTTTAAGTATACTTCTTTGTATTTGCCGATTTTTTTCATAAATTGTACCATAAACAGATGCCAAATTGGATAAATCATCATTTATTTCATATAATTTTAATACTATAAACATAAAAAATGTAATATACTTCGGTGCATTACGAAATTCACATGATTGATGATAATCTAAAGTTTGGCTCAGTTGCGAGATTTCATCTTGAAAACTATATTTATTGGTTCTCATAAATTGTTTATCTGCGGGCGTTACATGAGCTGTGATCCATTTATAAAATGCTGCAACCGCTGTTCTTTTGCCAATTTGTTCTCTGATTTTATCAAAATATGGTTTATCTCTTGCTCTGGATTCACTAAAATGCATCAGTAAAACTCGACGCCCTGGATGCTTTAAAGTA
>JACLAD010004537.1_pt1 | contig 12865 bp, 8 predicted proteins | sample 8027901 | NCBI WGS metagenome assembly JACLAD01 (sample SAMN15725071, study PRJNA655200) | protist metagenome | isolation source: fluorescence activated cell sorting (FACS) single amplified genomes of... | place: Spain: Blaines Bay Microbial Observatory, Mediterranean Sea | collected 2016-07-05
CATGTAACGGTGCGGCAATAATTCCCATCTCTAGAAGTTTTTCACAAATCACTTCTACTCGATAAGGATCATTTACAAAAACCAATGCTGCTTTGACTCCTGGTTTTGATTTGATAACTCTCTTTAAAGTATCAAGAGCTTTAATGCGAGGACAAGATATTAGGCCATGGTGGATGCCACTTGGGAGAGCTGCATTATTATCAGCCACTACTTTTTGCCACGGCTTGTGTTCAGAGTCCTGCGTCCCATAGAGATCGTTGATAAAATCTGTAACCAGGGGAGAGTTTCCAGTTGCGGAAGCGAAACAAACCATTCGCTTACGTTTCGGAGCGTATTGATCATACCCCTGTTCCTGCTCTTCTTTGTCGTCGTCCTCCTTCCCATCCCCTTCTTCTTCTTCTTCTTCTTCTTCCTCCTCCTCGCTGTATTCTGCATCTAATTCCAAATCTATCTCATCCTTTTCCCTGTCTGGATCTGGGTTCAACCACTTGAAGCTTTCCCGGGCATTTCTTTGTACATCATCCAAACTTTTCCTAAAGATCGGGGTTGCTTCTAGAATCGTCTGTATTTCTCCAGAATAGGGCTCACGTAACAAGTTGTCAACTTCATCTAAGACCACAGCTCTTATCATTCCTAATCTTAATTTTTCGAGACCGAACACAATTTCTGCTAAACGACCCGGGGTGGCAACGATTATTTGAGGTCTATGGTCTCTCATTCGTTGGATTTGTCCTCTAACATTTGCACCACCAATTATTGATTGTATTCTAATACCTGTATTTTTGAAGAGTCTGTCCCCCACTAATGCAATTTGAGCAACCAGTTCACGTGATGGCGCTAAAATGATCGCTTGTACTTTTTTGCTGTCTCTATCCAGCACATCAACAAGTGGTAGAAGGAAGCCCAAAGTCTTCCCTGATCCAGTTTGAGCTTGCACCAATACATCTTGTCCATTTTGCAGTAGTGGTATGGATATCTCTTGTATTTTAGTAGGGTTGAGTATATTCATCTCCTCGAGGTTTTTCAGAATGACCTGGTCGTTGATTCCAATTTCGGTGAAACTTTTAGTCGTAAATAACTCATGTGTCGACTCCTTGTCGTTGAAAAGTGCCTCATCAAAATCAAATTTAATGTATTGATTATCCTCTAAAGATCTTTTAAGTTTTCTTTTGGCTGCTTTTGCTTCTTCTTTTGCAAGGAGAGCCGCTGTTTTTGCTTCCTGTTTTTTCCTTATAGCCTCCTGCTCCTCTACAGAGACTGCAGGAGGCCGACGAAGACGGAAGCCTGGCTCGGGATCTGCACTCACTTGAATTTGCTTGACATCGTTCTCAGAATCGAAATATGAGTCTATGGATTCGTCAGTATCGCCAGGCATGTTGAAATCAAAAACTGTATCATCAGTATCCATATCTTCAAGATCTGGGAACATATCTGTTTCTATTTCTGATTCAGTTTCTATTCCTCGTATAGCTTTCGTATTACCGAGCAGCCTCCCCAGAAGAATCGATTTTCTTTGAGATTTATCATTGTGTATCTTTAGATTGGTTGTTTGTAACTCTTTATCGTCGTCTACATATGGTTTCCCTTTAGTTGCACCAAGAAATCCTGTGAACTTTGCCTTCTCCACGTTGGGACCTCTTGTTTTAGGAGAAGGCTTCGAAGATTCGTACTCTTCATCGGATTCTTCCTCCACTACATTAATTTTCATTCCATACTTCCAACCAACTGATCTTTCTAACTCTTCGATATCTCTATCTTGCAAAGCGTCCTTGGAACCTTTCCTTATGGAGTTGGATATCGATGAGGCAGAAGCCGATGTCTTTTTGGCTCTACTAGTTTTAGATTTGGGTTTCGGAGGTTCCTGTTGAGATACCATCATCATAAGACTACTCAAATGCGATGATGGATCAGAGGAGGAGGAATATACGGGCATTGAATGTTTGCAATACTGATCACGATGAACTCTACCAGAGTTCCGGTTGCCGGTGATCTGGAATGCCTCCGTCGACGCGAGCAATAAGATATAGACCGCAAACCATAGTTGTACTTGCTCTGACAGTTGTGTCCCCATTCTCACACAGAAGTTTACGCGTGAAATTATGTTATCTATTCTCGAGCCAGCAGGCTCCTCGCCCCCTTCTCCCCTTCCTCAAGTAGGTCACTGCTCATTGCAGCTACAGCAGCAGGCTAGCTGTGTGTGTGAGCCGAGCTGCTATCACTCCACACATACATTTTGTCGTGATATATATCAATATCAAGTAGTGATATATATATATATATTTTATATATTTTATATATTTCATATAATATTGTGACAGTTGATTTTTTTTGTGTGCGATGTATTTTTTTTAATGTGTGCAAAGGAACACATTTGCCGTTACCTTGTGGTAAGCTGTCACTAATCGACAGAGGACAAGTTATTCGCACCGATTGTAGCCAAGTAGTTACTGAATCTACATAACATTTATTTATCGAACTTTGAGTGCACGCGAGGTGTCGATATTATTTGAGCTGTGTTTCTGGTACAAAACTACTTATACTACTGACATCGTACGAACCCCATAAAAAAGTACTTGAGTATTTTTTTGTTATCACACAATCGGGACGACAGTTGTTTGGGTGTGTTTCTGGTACAAAACTACTTATACTACTGACATCGTACGAACCCCATAAAAAAGTACTTGAGTATTTTTTTGTTATCACACATTTACTACTTTTCTCAAACAAAAAAAAAGCTCCTTTTTCATAATTTTTGCCAATTTTTATCATTCGTGCGTGTGTGTTTCATGTTTTACATAAAAAATGCGGAAATAAGGAAATTGGCACCCACTTATTTGAAGAGATACTACTACTACTACTACTACTATAGTGAAGTTTTTGTGTGTGCTGAAGTTTGAGCTTTTGATAATATGCATGTAGTAGCATAGCACCTCTCCCCCTTTTCGTTCCGATTAATCTTTTGAAAGGTGGGTGGCTTGCAACTTGTCTACAAGATGCATTATTGTTCTCTCTTCTGCGTGAGTGCTAGACGAGGTGGTGTCTGGCCTATAGTCTTATCTGCATCTAGGTTCACATCTAGTGCTGAAAATTGTTTCCGCACGCGCATCGTGTAATCATATAGTTTCATAGTGACAGAGGAGTGTAATATTTCCCCACCAAGAGGAAGAGGCACAAAAGAGAATGATACGAAGTCAAGGCGCTTCGGCAGCTGTAGCTGTAGATATACGGGGAGCACGGGGCTCTAATGCTGCAATTATCAATGGTATATATGAACCTACTGATGAAATATCAAGTGGTTGGCCTATTTATCGCAAGCGTGGAGATGCTGGAAAATGGCTTGAATATTTTGTCGCTGCAAATAAATGGTATATCAAGGCAACAACAGATAAAGGGAGGGCCAAGGTTTGGCTAAGATTGGGTAGTGATCCACCGACTCGTCCAGAGCTATCAACCGGTACTTGTGAAGTATGGGATGGGGAAAGGTGGGTAACACAAACATCAATAACAATTTTTACTGCGAAAAGACGCCGAGACGAGGATAGGAAGTTGGGAACGGAAAGGAAGGCCTCTGCCGTATCTGTAGATATAAGAGGTGCCATCGGTCCGTCTGCTTCCTCTATAAATGGTGTGTATGATCCGACGGACGAAATTTGTGGGGGGTGGCCAGTATATCAAAAACGAGGTGACACAGAGAAATGGTTGGAGCATCACGCCTCCACGAATGAGTGGTATGTAAAACCGACAGCAGATAGAAATCGAGCAGAGGGCTGGATGTGTTTATCATCAGATCCGCCGAATAGACCAGAATTGAGTCGAGGATTGTGTGAGGTATGGAATGGTGAGAGATGGACCCGGGCTGATAACGTGACAGTTCTGGTTTCATCGGTGGCATTCAAGTCAGATGCAGAGTTAGATATGTTCATCGTGAATGAAACAAACGCCCTTCATGAACGGATGCAGCAATCAATTGATAAAGCACTAGAAACTTTGCAGGTAAAGGCGGTAGACGCTGCTGGGGACAATACCCAAATGGAGGAAACAGTAAGAGATCTCACCAATGAATTGTCAAAGTTGTCGACGATCACTTAGTATCAGTTGTCTTCTACAGTCTATAGACTCAGCTTTAATTGGCTGCAGAAGACAATAAAATGCACTTGTTTCTCTGTTTAGTGGCAGATAATCGAGATAAATAGGGAAAAGAAAAAAAAGAAGGAAGTGATAGATAAATGTAAGTCGTCATATATAGACCAATTTAAACGGCTAAAGAAATACGATGTAGAACTGTGTACATATATCTATTGCCAGTTGAAAGAAATAATGAACGATGCCGCGCAATAGATTACTTGACCATTCTTGACTGTTTAGACTTCTTCCAATTGTTTACCTATATACTACTTCTATTTACCTCTATATGTAATGATAAGCTAAGTATAGGTAGTAGCGTACAGTAGTAGCTTAGAACCATAGGAATATGTACGAGGTGGGTAGTCTAGAAGTAACAATATAGAAGTAAAAAGGATAACAAAATACCTCCAATATACTAATATTATTGCTCTATGAAAGATATTAATATTAGTTCGACCTTCATTGACAGCCACCAAATGGAAGAAGTGGAAGTGGAAGTGGAAGATTTACACTTCGCTCGCTCCAAGTCAAGTACAAGTACAAGTATGTACTATTTGAACATTTGAATTTGAACCTGAATTGGCTGCAAGTACAAGACAGCTAGCAACAATTGTCCATCAACACATCAACACATCAACACAAAACGTTTTGCTTGTTTTTGTTGTTTTTGATTTTGATCGGTAGTTTTAGTTTGTAATGAAATGAAATGTTCTTTCATCCAAGTATCCAAGTACCATCTTGGATGATACCAGAACTTAATTAAATGATTGGAAGATTTCATATAAAACAATTATTAACAGTTAACAGTTAACAGTCAATTAACAGAAGTATGATCTAGGTACTGTACTAAAGTAGCTATAGCTATATAAATGATAATAAAATAATACATACTTTTTCTTCTACTTCTAGCTAATTACTTTCTCCATATAACGAAGTGTAGGTACCTAGAAGTAGAAGTACAGTAGAAGGTAGAAGTAGAGGGTAGAAGTAGAAGTAGAAGTAGAAGTAGAAGTAGCTATTTCCAACTATCGCTAGAAGTAGGTAATTATCATAAAATCACAATAATAATTAGCTACAAATTATACAAAACTAACACTAAACATTGCTAGAAGTAGGGGATACTGATGGTGATACTAATACTAATTATAAATCATAATCATACTAATTCTAATACTTATACTTATCACTAACTAATTATAAAGTATAATCATATCTTCGTTTCATATTTGAATAAGTACATAATCGCTACCAAAAACTTTTGTTGGAAAAACCATAATGATATATCAAAATACTCATCCAAATCCTCTACCTCCGGTCAAGATACTAACAATGTGCTCAACTGTACATCCATCTAACCCGGGGACTCTGTTTCTCTTTACTCTTTTTATGACATTGATAACATCATCTGGTTGAATAGATAACAAATTGTCACTATCATCTAACTTAGAAAACATTTGATCTCTCTCCTCTGGATTTAAATTATTTAGATTTCTGTTTGGTAGGCACTGATCCAAGGCTGTACGTATAGATTCTGATTGAATTTTTGCATTTACTTTCTGTAAAGTTTCAAAAGCCTTCCTGTAATCTCCGGCTTGTACATGTTTTGTTGCCTCTTCACTATGTATTCTCTGACTAAATGGATAATTCTTGGACAGTTGATCCTGTTTTGATTTTGACTTCTTGAAAAATCTCTTACTAGAATATCATCTATTCTGTCTTCACAAATCAAAGTAGAAAATTTTTGTGCTCTAATTTTCATACTATTACTATTGCTATCTTTTCTAGGACCAGATTGAACGATTGAACATTGAACCATCAAATACGATAATACCATAAAAAAATGTTACTTAAAATAACGATTTTTAACATGATTGTCACTTGTAGTAACAATAACAATAGTTTTAAAAATTAAGAATTAAAGGTAGTAAAAGTAAAAGTAAAAGCAATAGTAGACAATATCAATATCTATATGTATATGTATATACATACCTATACCTGCTACTGCTACATAGGACATAGGTATCCTCTAGGTCTATACTAGAACTAGAAGTATAGACTACGCCTAGCTAGCGCCTCCTAGCTATGTAGCGCGGCCGATCTAATCCTAATCGGAAATATTCCTCCACTCTTTCTAGGTAGTAATGTAGTAATACGATACATATTTGTACTTGTTCTGCTGTTACTGCGGGCTTAGAGATAGAGATAACCTATATCTATATACTTCTAATTTATTTCTAATGGCTGTAGAACAGGAACAGGAACAGGAACAGGAACAGGAACAAGAACAGCCACGACTTCTACAAGAAAAAGAATATCCATATCACAAAGAGCGCCAACAACAGTAACAGCTTGGCAGCTACAGCTACGACCTCTGGTTACAAGAAAAAGAATACCGATAGCACAAAAAGCGACAAACAGCGCAGACAGTACCAATACTACTACTTCCACTACAACGACCTACTAGTTCTCCTGAATACTGTACTCATCATACTCTGTCTACGTTAGAACTAGTGTCGCGATTGCTTTTTTTTTTACCCTTACCTTTGCTGTTACTGATAATGCTACCTTTATAAGCGTCGCTCTTGCTATTTCGAGTGTGTGAAGTGACATTGCTATCACAATCGATAGATGTTCGAACAGAGCTCGTGAGGGACGACGTTGTTAAGTGTTTAGTTTCCTTTTTTCTACACACTTCCATCTCTTGCAATATCTGGTGATTTTTTGTGAAGTATAATCTTTCCATGATACATACAAAACTATCTTTCAACATTATTGAGACGATGAGAATAAGCAAAATCATCCAAAACTCCAATGATTTTGTAACGACAAACCATACATTGTACCAATTATAGTCGACACTAATGATACTATTGATTAATGAGGCCACTATAGCCCATGAGGCAATTGAAAATAAAAGAACTACCACATGGTAGGATGTCACACAATGTTGCAGAAGCAGTATTTTGAGAGTACATACAATGACAACTGCTGTGAAACAACATGCACCAGACTCCCAGAGAGAGGCAGAGGTGCCATTGTCTGCATCGAATGTTTGCAATAAATACAAAGGAAGGGTGGCACACATTATGCTCTCTAACAATCCATTGAACAACCAAAACCAGAATCTCATATTCCCAAAATATAGGTTTCGCACGCAATCCTGATAAATCTGAGGATAGCTGGATACGGTCAGATAACTGATGTCCGCATCAAATGCGCCAAGTATCAGGATTGGAATAGAGGTAAAAACTACATTGAAAAGCTGAATACCACCTTCAGTATAATACTTCTGTCCAGAAAACCCGTTGTAGAATGTGAACCAAAACTGGCAGATGCTCATGAACAAATTTTTGTAAAACATGTATATGACCAAGGAAGATAGCCTAATATAGTTACTTCTCCCGTGCTTCAAGAGTAAAGGTGCCAAATATCTGAATTGAGAAATAGCAAAATCCGCCGAATTTACTGCTTGTAGCCCCTCGGCCCCTTTTATGCCGACACCTACATGAGCAGCCTGAATCATAGCGACATCATTTGCTCCATCACCGATAGCAAGTGTGCGCACACCCTCAATGCCATTTTTTATGAGTGATGTCATTTCCTTCTTCTGTTCAGGAGAGACACGACAGCCTACAACCGCCTTGCATCTCTTACCTAATTCTAACAACAATACTCTGTTGGCTTTGTTCGCCATGACCTTTACTAATGCGGGGCCATCTATGACGAGTGCACGGGGGTAGTGTTTACCAGCATTCACTTCAATATCGAACTCAGTGATTTCCTGCTCAAACAGTCGAGTTGTATTGGACTCGTTTGGGCATGTATACTTGTTTACAATTATATGTTTCATAAATTCTTTAGGTCGAAGCAAATTGCAAGCAATGGCGATGTTAATAGCAGTTTCCTCTTTATCACCAGTTAGCATCCACATTTTGATACCTGCAGCTGCCAACTTGTCTATACAGTCCGGAACTCCATCTTGGAGTCGATCTTCTATGGCAGTACCCCCTATAAGCATAAGATTGCTCTCAATTTCATCTTGTAATTCATCTATGTCATTTTTATCGCCTTTTTTCTGTAGATTTATCTGGAGTAAACTTGTCGATGCAATCTTGTACCTTTCGTGCCAACTTGAAAATTCCTTTTCACCCAAGATTTTACATGACACGAGGAGACAGCGTAATCCCTCTACAGCAAATTCATTCAAGTGGTCAACCGTATTTCGAAGGATGTTATCTTGATCTTTGAACAAAGATAGAGATGTTAAAGATTTAAAGGCTTTTTTTTTTGTAATTGCCAGATGTTGTGAAGTGGGTGATACTTGCGACACGAGACGTTCTAATATAACAGAATCAGCCCCTTTAGTCATTACAATAATTTCACTGGTAGCCAAGTCACGCACAATGACTGTCATTCTCTTTCGTTCTGAGGAAAATTCTATGGTCTCGAGGAGTTCCATTTTTTCTACCTCACCTGTCTCATGATTTTTTATCACCATAGTCTTCTCCTTACGATCGCTGAACTCATATCCGAAGTACTTAGCCGCAGCCACAGTGGCTTCATCATCCGGATTCGAAGCTGAAAGAACAATATCTTCCCCTATGTGCTCAGGAATTATATCATGACATGTTGCCAGGACTTTGTAGAAGAAACAGGCCTTTCGCTTGGCCACAGAGTCAGTCTTCATCATCCTATCATACTTCGGACAATAAAAAGATACATGTGGAGTGGAATTTTGTTTTGCCAACTTCTCATAGTGTAGCACTTTTTCTGGAATTTCTATGCCTTGTAAACTCCACGCTACTCTCCCAATGTCTGTTATTCCCTCACCATAAGACTCTCCTCCAATTGACGCCTTTCGAAAATCCATGATATTACACGTCAAGGTCCCAGTTTTGTCAGTGAATATATGTGATATTTGTCCTAGTTCCTCATTTAAGGTCATGGTTCTGACAAGCGCTGGTGTATCAGTTGGCTCATGATACATGTCTAGATCAAGATTCATAAATTTAGATTGAAAAAAACGTACTGCAGACATGGATACATACAGAGAAACTGGTATAAATGTTGCATGCAGTAAAAAATAATAGAAGAACTGGTTTATCCATACAGCTCCCTCATCAGGGTCCCAACGAAGATACCAGTGATCTTGTATTTTGACTTTCATGTCATTGTCCCATATAGCTTGCCCTGTCGCTCCTGCAAAACAGACGAGTATTAGCAAAAATATAATCCTACGAATTTGATTTGTAGCTCTAGTCTCGAGAGTCGAAGTTTTCGAAGGTGTACCCGAGCTACTCATCATAATTTTAGTATCATGCCCAGTATTTACAACAAGACCAATTACAAACTCAGTGTTCCGTAATACACAACCCCTAAGGAGCACATGTTTTGGCTGAATACTTTCTCTGCCGTAAACATCCAAATCACAAATTCCAGAAAATGTCTCGATCAAATTGTTAGGATGCTCCATTTCGATTACTCCATCCAATGACGAGACAAAGTCTTTAATAGACGCTGTTGTTATTTGGGGATACGTTGATGACAAAGCAGACTTCAGCTTTAAATTAGTCTCACCATCCAACGATTTCGTTTCGACATAGCAAACACCATTCTGATGTGACCTAGAGTTTTCAGCCACACCTAATGCGAGCACATCAGCTGGAAGCGTTTCCCGCGATTTGATTTGAATTAAATCGCCCACCGCAAGATCTTTCCATTTCACCAGTTTGAAAGTATCTGTCCGTTTATCATACTTGTGAGTAGGAGAGGCGTTTGCATCTACACTCATGAACAAGATGAATAGAAAGAGCAAAGGAATGTTAAGTGACGTGAAGAACTAATGGACATATATATGCATAGACAGACGTAGAGGTCAACACAGGGGTCAATATACATATCGATTAGTAAGATCATTCGGGGATAGACATTTATATAGACACATCAATTTACCTTCATCTGCTCGGTGGCGAGCCATATCTTCAAGAATCTGAAATATAGCGTCGACAATCACCACAAGGGAGAGAGGGATCAATGTAGTCGGTACACCATTAGTGTTAGAAATCGCACGTATACACTGAAGACAAGAGATGACCAAAAAATAGATGTTTGCGAGCTTTGTTCGAGGATTGAACTCTTCGAACAGAAACTTTGGTAAGAAGTTCCACACTTCGTACTTAGATGTCTTCACAAAGTTGTTCCTGAAGGAGAATCTTTGCGGTTTTCCTATATATATGACTCTACATGGTCTTTCCTTCATATCTTTCTCTGAATGAAAGGGAAAGTTTTTGGGTGTGGAGGAGGGCATATTGTGACCCGACCATGCACACAGGCTGCAGCACCTCGTGCATATATGCCACCACCCTCTGTTACAAGCACAGTGCGAAGACTCTGGTTTCTTCGTCTCATTCTGAGAGTCTATTTCCAAATGTTTCTCAGCCTCTACTCCATTATTATTGTGCTCGTTGCAATCATCTGTCGGCTGGTCAGTGTTTCCTCCCTCTGAGGTCGCGTCCAGAGCATTACTTCCCTGACCTCCTTTTCGACGTCGACTTATCATTCTATCTGATTATTACTCGCTCCATAGATGACTAGCATTTCTACACACCTCATCTTCGCTTACGACTGTCCTCTCCTCTCTCAGCTTCGGGACAGCGATAATGATGTAGGGACAACACCTTGCCGCCTCCTCTTTCCTATGTCCATCGGGGTGGGTGTGGTGACGGCCCAGCTGCTGGCAGCAATTTGGAACTCTGAACTAACTATTTCATATCTCTTATTAGAGTGTATTTGCAAGCATTCAAAGCGCAAAATTGGTATGCTTCGGAAAATTTGTTGCCCCCGAAGCTAAGCATATACCAAACGAAGCATACCAAATTTTGAATGCTTCGTAAATCGGAGGAGATCAGCGCCCACGTCACCTCGAGCCCGTTCCATTTGGTTCCCTTTTGACCCACTTGAGGTACACACTTTGCAAGCATACCACGAAGCATACCAACCTTTTTTCCCCAAGCATACCAAATTTTGCGTTTTGAATGCTTGCAAATACACTCTATTATGATATGATAAAATGAGTACTCAACAAAATAGGAAAAAAAGTATTAAAGTATTGTTGGTGGTGACCATATCAAAAAACACAGATCCCGCTCTCTCTCTCTCTCTTATACTTACATCTTACGTTTATTTAGCTACATAAAAATATATAAAATATCAATCGATTGATTTTGGATTTTTGGAAAAAGTGAAGAAGCGGAAAAACATGTGCATTGTTTAATAAAAGCATAAAAGATGAGGAAGATTGGAGGTGAAATCTCTTTTTTTAATATTGCTCAGATTGAATCTGTGTCCATCATCCCAGTATTTCGCCTCAGTCATGGCCATGGTGAGGTACGAAATTCTCTTCTTATCAGAGGACAATGGCATATGAGATGTGCCGGATGTTCTCCGATAAGAAGAGAATTTCGTACCTCACCATGCCTATGATCGAGGCGAAATACTAGGATGATGGGCACAGATTCAATCTGAGCAATATTGAACACTATATGAGTTGGCTTCCATACTTTTGGCTTTTGGCCGCTCTACCGAATCAATAATCTGGAGGATAGAGGATCTTTCTCTCCTCTGCCTCTACGAAGCCAGAACTACAACTACTACTACTACTACTACTACTACAACTACAACTACAACTACTTCAACTACTACAGATCAACAGATGGCCGAATGACTAAGACTGAAACCAAAACTAAAAATCCAATAATAATAATAATAAGAATACTAATACTAATACTAATGACTAATGATAATGATAATAATAATAATAATAATAATTATAATAAACTACTTCCACTTCTAAAAGCCACGCAAACACTGCCTAAAACTAAAAACTGCGACTAGATTTACGTAGATTCATGTATAAGTACAAGTACAACAATTCGATACATGTACATGTATACCGTGCAAGATGTACTGTTTCTGCTGGTACTAGCACTACCTACTTACAGCTTACAGTGTGAAGGCAATGGTGAATGATTGCTTCATCTTTTTTCGATAGGGATCATATTTGTGTCCAAAGCTGTTGGTAAAGTGCCTCCTGCCTTGACTGAGTCAGACAGATACATAGCCACGACAAATTCGTGAAGATCCAATTGTCCATCTTTATCCATATCTGCTAGGTCCCATATCTTCCTTAATGAAGAAGTATTCAATCCTGAACTGCTAAAAATAGTCTTCGCCTGTGCTCCAGATATGAATCCGTCTGTACTAGATGTTGCGAAGGTGGGTGCGAACTTGTCCACGTACTCCTGCAGGATCCACTCGCCACTGTCTGCGTACGGATTAAGAGTTTGATGCTGAAACTCGTCCTCGTCGTTGTCCCAAGCCGCAGTTTCCGGAAGTATCACACCAGCTGCGGTTATAGTTGGTCGCTCTACAGAATCACCGTAATAATTATCTGCTTCTACGTCCAGTCTTGGCAGTGCTTCCATCAACCGAGGAAAATCCTGAGCAAGAACGGACTCCACATCATCGATCAATTTTTGTCGTGCATGATGAAATTTGGTAAAATCCTGATCACCTAGCTTGAATTGAAAATCTTCGATGATAGGAAAGTCGCCGGGGCTCAAATTGTGTTTTTTCATCACTGTTCTGAATACGGAGGGTAGATCGGCTATCAACTGTTTTTGCTTCTTGCTATGTCCCATTAACATGGGCATCTGCTCTCGGAGATAGCTTAAAATATAGC
>JACLAD010016817.1_pt1 | contig 12862 bp, 13 predicted proteins | sample 8027901 | NCBI WGS metagenome assembly JACLAD01 (sample SAMN15725071, study PRJNA655200) | protist metagenome | isolation source: fluorescence activated cell sorting (FACS) single amplified genomes of... | place: Spain: Blaines Bay Microbial Observatory, Mediterranean Sea | collected 2016-07-05
CCCAAGGGATTCTATATTAATATGCAGACAATGTCTTCCGTTTTGGTCCGCTATTTTTTAAGAAGCGGGCCAAAACTAGTAAGCGAAGCTTCCTTGGTCAGCTAGTAACATGTGATAACATGGGTTCAAATCAGCCACATTTGGCACAAAAAGTTGATTTTCTCAAAAACTATGTTTTTTCAAGAAAAATTTTTTCGGTGCTCGCTCGGTGGCATACTGTGCAACTTTTGCGCATAAATCCAATACGATTCCTTATGCAGTTTTCGAGAAACCGCATTTTCGTGGGTCCCTAATTTGTGGCAGCGCGCTAGATTAATTTAGCTAGCACTAGCTATGTATTCTATTCTCACATCGCGCTACGGAACTCTATGTAGGTCCGCTAGCTATCTTCTTCTCCTCTCTCTCTCTAAAAAGGGGTCCGCAAGCGGACCAAATTAAAGCCAGCGCTATAACCAGCTTTGAGGTCTTACTTTATGCCCTGCCATATGGATCTAAATTTTCTCTTCACGCACCTATGATAAACGCCGCCCTCGAAATCCAGTCGTCCAAGCGAGTACCCAAGACCTCTGCTGTGCTAAGTCATATACGAAATACCATCAATAAAGTTAGGTTCGCACAGGTCAAACGGACATCGCACACTACCCTCGCTTTGCGTCTGGACTTTCGACTAGAATAAAATCTTTCACGTCGCACTTTTCCTGACGCACCAGAAGGCCCACCCAGATTAGATGCTACGCTTACGATATTTCGTTGACTGTTAAAGGCCTACATAGCGGCGACATCTTTCCCTTTCGTTGACACACGAAGTCTCACCCACTATTCAATGATTTATCAAATATATAATATATTTTGTAGATCTTAGTTGTGCCCCTGTACTTTAGTTTATGGCATCGCCTTTGGTGTTGCGTTTGTCCTAGTAGGTATATTAAAAACTACATTATCGAGACCATATAATTCCTATTGGCATTACACTTATTGTACCTACTGACATTAGGATCATACAAGCACTATTAAGGAACCTATAGCACGGTACTGCAATGCAATCTGAGGATGCTGCTATAACATGCAACTCTTAGGTAGGCAATCCTAGTATGGCTAGTTAGAACAAATTCTTTGTACAAATAAATACTTATGTCGTAACTTAGAAGATGTATGTCACTTACTAGCTAGAGTATATTTTGACTTACAATGTACACGTGTAAGTTACACATTAACCCAAATTAACGTTGTGGTGAATTTGGTTCTTGAAGTCTCCGATTGCGGACACACTGTGTTCGGACACAAGAAACGATTTCGTAAGCATAGAAGAAAAGGGCTGAGACAAGTGATACCTTAAGTTCCTAGATTTGGGGGAACACAAGCCGTATTGACAGGCATCGTGACGCCAATGCATTCATAGTGGTATTGTTTGAAGAAGAATGCAGTTAGACGCATCATGTGTCTCCGAACATCTCTTTACAAAGAACTTTAATTGCACGAGCTGTCCCACTAAAGACAGCTTGCACTAGTGAAATGGTGGAACCATTATCAGTTAGGATAATGCAATGCAACATGCACAAGCTGACGACTTCATGTAATGAACAAATGCTTTTAGGAACTGAATTCAGTCTTCTTCCACTACAGTATTTAATTTTAATAAATATCTTTTATTTAACCAAATGGTTAAATGAATAATGTAGTAACATCAGTGATCACAGATTTTAACTTCTGCTGCAAATGCATGACCGCCGTGTTCTTTCTTCAGTCAGGCACATCCGTAATGGAAAGTGAGGAAACATCGTCTCATAATGTCGGTGTCCGCTGGGCGTCGTACATATGTACTACGTGTAGAACAAATATGCTAGTAACATGGCGATGTCGTACTTCGGACAGTATCCAACAAGGTCCTATCCTAATAAAATTTAGTATTACTTTATGTATTACCCAGTTACTAAATTTAGTAGTATTTAATAAATTTTAGTATATAAAATTTTTTAGCCTATTAGTATTAATAGATCTAACATCTATATATTTTGGTGCCACATTTGCCGTCGTCGTTGTGTTCAAGTCATCTGCCACATTGGTGCTTGTCACTTTGTGGACGTAGGCCTATGTTGTACTGTTGTACCTTGGCTTCTGGTACCACCTTCCGGTGTTCCATTTGTCCTAGTCCTAGGTGTGGTTTAAAAGTCTATCTATATTCCTTATTTAAGGTTAAGGTTTGGTGACCCCAAGCTTCAGCTTAGGGTAAGTATCAATGAATTCTACTGACCGATTATCTTTTGCAGTCGCAAGTCTCTTCTTTTGCTGAATCTTTTTCTTGTCTTTTTTCTTTGCTCTACGCAAGGCACGACGTTCAAGTCTTGCAGCCCTGCATTTCACTTTTGCCGCCTTTTTTGCCGCTAGGTCAAGTCGCGTCCGAGATGACATTCGACGAAGGGTAAATGAAATCCTTTTGCTTGTGACTGGCGGAATAGAATGTAAGTAAAAATCAGCAGCTGGACCAGTTAGCCGAATTATTGACTGCTTGGGCAGAGCAATCGAATATTCTTCAGTTTCTGTCTCTGCAGCTCGTCGAAGGTTCATTATCTGGCAGGACACGAGGCTGAGAATAAAGAATGGTCTATCAAATCCCGAATGATCGCGATGGTAAGGTAACCAGTCACCTGCAGCAGGCGACGCGGGATCATTGTAAGGCAATCCTGCACCTTTTTATTGATTAATGATTTCAAGGACCTACCCTCTTTGTACCGACCAATTACACATGTGTCGGGTACCGTTTGAATCTTTTCGCCCCCAGGCGCGATGGTAGCGAGAATATCAAGGTCGGCTAAAATATTTATGAGCCTTAACACAGGTGGAGGAAGTGGTTCGACGTCTGCACCACATTCGATTCTATTTGAGTGAGTGTAGATACCGTACTGTAGCAGTTCGCGAGACTGCCCTCGTCGTGCGAAATTTGTTGCGATGGGTGTATAAGTCTTTCCGGTGAGTTTTCCTGCCCTGCCCAAGGCAAAGGCCGATTCCGCAAACTCCACGAGTTCGGTACAAAGATCTGCCTTTATAGCTTCGGGGAATAGATCAAGACCAGGAATTTCGGGAAGTTCGGGAAGTTCGGGAAGTTCGTGGCTCTCGATTTGCATTGTCAGCCTGTCTTAGTCCATCTGCATAACCCTAATCGCTTATATTTGAACGGTGTATTGGCTGCCGGGGTGGGGTGTCTTGTCGACTGAAAGAACTCATGGCATAGCGGGCAACCCTAAAAAGATCAGGAGCTAGCCTAGCCAGGCTAGCGGCTAGATATCTGTCGTCCATGGTTACCACATCCTGATATATACAGCTCAGCCTGGCTAAAAGCTGTGCTAAAAAAGCTGCTTGTGGAGAGTAACGTAGAATTTAATTTTGACATGCATTGTTCCTTTTACTAGAATATAGACATTCTTATTGTCTAAATTTCGCCTGTGGCACCATAGAATGTGGTTTTGATTTAGACTGTTCATTTTGCTGAGTACTGAAGTCAACATATCAAGAATTATATTTTCCCGAATCAAACAAAGGCACAACCGCGTCAATTTATTGCATCTTTTTGGAGTGGAATTAGTAATGTATGTACCTGATTTTCGGGATTAACCTTGAGTCAGCTCCACCGCTGCTGCTAGCCAACTGGCTCCAGATTAGAACTAGTTGCTAGCTAGCTAGAGCCTAGCTAACAACCGTCTTGACGTCTGTCTCCTTCAGGCAGACCCAAGGGCAGACCCAAGGGCAGACCCAAGGGCAGACCCAAGGGCAGACCCAAGGGCAGACCCAAGCAATCCCTCCTCTGCATATAACCAGACCACCGCAAACTTGTGGTCAGAAAGTGAAACTACCTCATCATCAACGGCATGATTGCTTCCCTCTCTACCTTGCCTTTCCTTCTTGCCTCAGAGACTCTACTTTCTCCTTCAAAGACATGCTCACCATTAGTTGTGCCTAACCATTCAGTTTTTATGCTGGAGTCTGCATCGTGTTATAGCGGTCGTAACTTAACGCTTAAGGACGGACCATGTTTCTTCCAATGCAACTCCGGATTTACAATGCACTTCATCAATACTCAGATTGTCAAGAAGAACGATTACACGGGAACGATACAATGCAAAAACAGTAACAATCAGAGTGGTGCTGTAAGTCTCATCCAGGATTTTGCATGCGTCAAAAGTACTAGTCCTGCTCCGGAAGCTATTGTTGGCATAGTTGCTGGTGCTGTGATCTTTATCCTCGCGGTGGCCCTGGCCTCCTACTTCCTACATAAGCGGAAGATTCGATCCGGCGACAAGCTTAAGGATATCTTGTTAATTGAAAACGCGATCACCTCTGGACTTGGAGGTAAGCATTTTTGCATTGAAATGAAAGACCTCACGTTTGGAGCTTTAATAGCCCAAGGTGGAATGGGCCAAGTGTACGCCGGTAAATTTCAAGGTGCGGATGTAGCAATAAAGGAGCTCTATGGTGCTATGTGGAAGGATAACTCAGACACGCGTGACGACTTTTTCAAGGAAGCTGAACTTTTAGCCAGTCTTCACCATCCGCATATAATACAGTTCTTTGGGGTCTGCGTGTCTCAGGATAGTGTTACAGCTTCTCATGTGAAGCGGCGATTTATAGTTACCAAACTTATGCCGACGTGTCTAGCTGATGCGATACTCACGTTGCCCGATGAAGTGCAGCAAACGAAGAGGCTGGCAATGTGCCGGGACATTGCGTCTGCTTTATCTTTTATCCACAGTGCTGGTGTCATTCATCGTGATATCAAGCCACAAAATGTTCTTATGGATCAAAATAAGGTACTTTACCTATGTGATTTTGGCATAGCACGGAAAATCATGGTGGATCAAATGACTATGACTGCGAATCTCGGAACACTGACATATAGTAAGTCGGCATCATCCCCCGGCGCAATAGCCTTTGATACCCGTGGTTGTAGGGTCGTTGGTATATTTTTTGGTGTTGTCTGTCTAGTAATGCTAACTGTGTCCCAATACTGACGATACGGCTTCTCACATTTGTCGCTACGCAACCGGCACAGTGGCTCCTGAGGTCATGACGATGGGTAAGGCGCTACAAAAACGCATGGAAGTGAGCAATGATCTCCAAGCAGATGTTTCGGCTCGTGCATTTTTACACGATAATGAAGCCTCGCGAATGTCGATTCAGCCTGTTGACAAAAATATAACTCCGGGCACCAACGCAACGATGATGGCCGCAAAGCTAGACGTCTATTCCTTTGGACTTCTTTCCTGGTCAATTCTTGCCGGTGCATATCCATATAGTGAATATAACACGCTAGAGCTTATTCTTGCTGTAACCCAGCACAAGGAACGCCCAAGTCTCGAACAAATTAAGAGATACTTTCCAGCGACGCCAGAAGTGGAATGTTTGCTACAGCAGTGCTGGGATCCCCACCCTCATAATCGCCCGAGCAGCGAAGAGACTCTTGCAAAACTCGATGCAATATTGGCAGATGTGTAACAAAACAAATATTTTTATGGCATGTGCCTTATGTGCGTACGTGTGCCAAACAACATTAGCTTCCTAAATTGAGCAGAAGCCCGAAATAAGAACCTATAGGATGCTAACGTCGTATTTCCTAATAGGATCCTGCTTTTTCTTAACCTACAAATTGTAAATATTTAGTACAATGTTAATTAGTAACAGTGTTACTAACACAGAATACAATTGCTTTTTCATTCTGGTCACATCGCTGGCTCCATCAAGGTACAATAAAGCATTAATATCATTTTTTTTTTAGTTCTAGTCGGGTTACCTTCTCATATGGGGGTCATTAAATAATGGGCATTGTTGCTTTTCTAAAAAACCAACTAAATTTTAATAGCGTTGTTTCCAAGGTAGGAAACCTAAGCAATAGAGTATTCATATCATTAGTTCTACTAATACTTCTAGTCGGGTTACCTTATCATATAATATATTGTGCATAAGGTTCATGTTGTATTTACTAAATCAGTTATGCATAGGCAGTCTGACATTGGCATAAAATTGGTTTTTCAAATTATTACTAAAATTTAGTAATTTAAAATATGTATAACCTAGGATATTCCTATATAGGATATCATAGCTATTATATTATAGATTTTAGGTCGCACGATACTATCGTCGATAGATAGATTTTTAAAACACACCTACAAGAACAAATGGAACACCAAAAGGTGAAACCATACTTAAGCCAAGTACAAAAGGATGGATAGATAGATTTTTAAAAGTTTTAATAAAACAGATAGATAGATATATAGGATAGTAGGATCCTGGATACTCTCCGAAGTATATTGCTATTAGCATAGTGGTTCTACACGAAGTTTTCATGTACATCAAAAGTTCTTGTTTTCGACGACCTTAGAGTCGTTGGTGGTCTAATCACAACCTCTTTTCGATTTTTTGTTTCTTTTTGGGAATTGGGTTCTGGAAGCTGGACCTCGCCTTTGTATAATGCAAGAAGGTCAAGATCTGCCTGGCTTGTGAAATTCGGCTTAAACTCGTGCAGCTGGGCGGTAGCATACTTTTTCATTAAAATTTCGTTATGTTTCGTCTTTGGTCGCGGTGGTGGAGGAGGAGCAGGCAAAGGTATTGTCGCTATCTTCTGCTGTGGCGGATGCCGTAATGCAGTAGTACCGTGCCCAATTATATTAGATCCTGCGGCAGATGTGTGTTTTTCCCGTAGTTTACGAGCACCAGACTTCTGGGATGCACGCCGTACTGCACGGGTGCTTACGATTTTATCTTTTTTGTCAATTTTTGCTGGACGAGGATGTATGTCTTTCCGCAAGCTCTTTGATCGGTATTGCGCCAACAGCGACTTTGGTGGCGGCGGCGGGGGGAGAGTGGAGGATTGCCTCTGTTTTTGCTCAATACTTTCCCGGTCTGGTGACAATGGTTGTGGTGGTGGGTGGTGCACTTGTTTTCGCTGCATACATTTCTGGGATGCACACCGTACTGACGGGGTTTGTGTGGTCTTAATATTTTTTTCGTTTTGGCCATGTGAAAACTTTAATTCTTCTTCTTTACGTTTCCGTAGCTCGACGCTTTTCCTCAAATGAGCTGGACGAGGAGGCATATCCTTTCGCAATACCTTTATGCAGTTAATTGCTGATGACGTGTTTGATGACAATGGCGGCGGCCGCCCCGGTGGGGCACTGTGGTTTCGCGCAAAGTTCCAGCTTCGTCTAGAACTAAGAGGACGCGTGCTTTTTCTTAAGCTCTTCGACTTCTGCGGCGGTACAATACCCTGGAGGGAACTAGGTCTTCTTCCTTGCCTCGATGGCTTCTTTGTTGTCTCTGACTCCGGATGCACACATGGGTTGGGGTTAGGGGACTCCATGGTTTGGTTAGAAACCAAGATTTCAATATTTCTAGAATTCTGTAATGGTCAAGTTGCATGCACCCTAGCCTGGCTATGTACCTATGTAAAACCTATGTATCTATAGATAGCTCACTCACTCCCAGTTGATTTCGCATTCGCACTCGTCATGGGTCTAGAAGGCTGGCCACATCCCGCTCTTGCACCTCCTACTCACTCTTCCTAAATTATTCCTGCGCGGTCCTCAGTTGGATGTGCTTCGTTTTACTTTCCTAGTACTACCGCGTCGCTTCTTTAGGTACTTAATAGTGTCTTAGTTTTGGAACTGTACGAGAGTTCTTGTACTCTAGTTCACATATATACCTTTTGGTATTATGTTTACTTTAGTAGGTGTGACCTAAAATCAATCAAAAGTAGGTGTGACCTAAAAAAAGGACCCTCCAAGTTTGGGTTGTTTGTCTGTATTGTTTTAATGGTGGCGTCATCCTTTGGTTTTGACGTGTCTTCTTCTTGCAAGCTCATCCCGGGGACATGGCGGCGCCGGTGCCAACAAGTGCTAAATTAACCCGAATGCAGAAAATTGCTCTAGAGAGTTTGTCGCCAGAGAAGAAACGGGAGGTTGTTCGCAAGCTATTTTCCAGTATAGGGGAGGTGGTCAAAGCACAAAAGCGTGAAAAAGCGGTTGATATAGATATGTCTGACAACGTTGTCTTCTCGCTCAATGTTAGTGGGGGGCAAACCTTGGGAGATCAGAGTAACAGGACGTACACCGTTAATATGTTGACGGGTGATGTCTTTACTGACACTGATCTTCACCGACCAGCATCTACATGCTCTATCACCGCGTCAGAAGAGACACTGATTAAAATTTCTACAGTAAGAATCCTTTATTAGCGGCCTACTGTTGTTTCTCATTATCCTTGTCGTTGGATTGACCTTTTTTTGTGCTACGCCTCACCTGCCTATTTTCTATCAGGGGAAACTCGGTGTGCCTGGGGCAATGCTCCGACGACTCGTACGTTTCAGTGGCAATTTAAAAGACCTACGCGCTTTTACGTCGACATTTAAAGTCGCTGCAGAAAAATTGAAGGAATATCTAAAGGAAGTACTTAAAGAGGGCGCCGGAGCCGACACGCCGGCCGATGCAACGAAAGCCAGGGACCAGTCACCCAAGTTAGTGTGTCTTGATGGGACTCTCATGAAAGAGAGGGATTTTGTAGGTGGTTGGCGGCCACGGGAATTCATTTTGAAGGGCACGAAGCTGGATTATTACGTCCCGGGGTCCCGTTCAAATAAACCAAAACGCAGTGTTAGTGTTGTAGGTGCGAAAGTAACAATCCTTGCCCGGACTCAGGCCGAGTTTGGTTTTTCTGTCTACATCGCAGATGGGGGCTACTGCTATAAACTTCGGGGATCGAGTGAGAAAGACCGCCGACGTTGGGTCCAAGCCATACGGTTAGCGGCATCTCCGCCAGGATCAAATCATTGGTTAAGAGCCCACGGTTCGTTAACCGATATAACTGACGCACCACTGCCTCCCCCTGGGTCGATGGCCGAGGCTATGGAGCTTCGCCATTTGCAATCCTTGCTGTTGGACGTGCAACGCCGTGTAAGCGTCCACTGCAACGACGGTATGGTTAGGGATGGCTTAAAACAAGGGCCGGTACTGGTGGAATCCGGTGCACATTGTCTTCAAGAATCCGGAATACCTATCGCAGAGACCAACATGATGGAGGTTCTGGCGTCACCAAAAACGAACCACAAAGTTCCTTTAACCCCGCCTACTCGTGACTTTGAGAGAGGGAACTTATTGGCTCGAGTGAATAAAGCTATTTCAGACGAAATAGACCGGCCTTGTGTAGGTAACATGGTGCAATCCGAACGTCACTTTGACATGTGGCTCCGCGTCCGCGATCTTGAACACAAGCTGGCAAAGATTAGCGGCAGGGGAGACAGGGCCGCCGTAGGGCCTCTAGAAAAATCAGTTGTCATGATTGCGACTATCCTAAATGATGCATGGACTCTAGTTTTTTCTGGTATTTGCTTTGCCATTATTGTATCCCCCCAAAGCATGCGGCTATCAGCCGTTGCGCTGTCAGCATCGGGTGGCAACTCTGAGTTTACACAGGGTTCATTTTGGGGCAATATCTGGTATGCTCGTTATTTTGCTTACTTTGTCCTCGCTCGGTCCATGCTGTCTTCTCTTAGAGATTTCATTCTCGTGGCCGTGGCCCTCGCATTTTACTTTGCCGTTTTATTTTGGCTAGTGGGTTCCGTGACGGCATGGCAGACAATGTCAGGGACGGCCACAACTGCCGCAAATGATATTGTTACCTATCCAATGACGGCATGCATTGCCGCCGCAGGCCTCTGTGTTGATGCAAAGATCCAAGCTATATTTGGTCGAACGTTGGCAATATATAGTCTTGCAGGAACAATAATTGGGACTTATGTAGTTACTCGACTGACCCTCCGGCGCCTTGGTTGCTCTAACAGACGGTCGACGTTATGTTTCAAGTTTCTGCACAGTATTTTTGCGCCGCTACTTTATAACCGAATCATCACACTCCGGTCAGTGTGGCTAAAGTTTGGACAGCAAATGGCAGGTATGCCGGATGTCATACCGGACGAGTATTGCCGTATCCTTGGCCGGCTCCATGATAAAATTCCACAATGCCCGGTAAGCTATGTACGAAGGACATTGGAACGAGATTTCGGCAAACCCATGGATGAGATTTTTGATACATTTGACGACGAGGCCATTGCCTCCGCATCGATCGCCCAGGTCCATCGAGGCAAGCTCAAAGACACGGCATTGAGCGACGAAGTTGCTGGTGGAAAAATATCTCTGGCAGCAAAATGGAACGGCAATGTAGTGGCGGTCAAGGTGCAGCACAGGGGGATTCGACCTATTATCAAGACGGATTTCGTTGCTGCGATTCGATTAGCAAAGGTTGCAGGGTATTTTAATGATGAATATGCCGTCATGAAAGAGATAGTCACGGAGGGCAAAAAAGTGGCAGTTAAGGAGCTTACATTCACAAATGAGGCAGAAAATCTCAAAACCGTACGCCAAAATCTTGCTAAGGGTGGATTTATTTTTAGCCCCGGCGACCCAAAGAGTGACCTTTGCATTGTTCCAGAACCGTGTGATGCCCTAGTAGGTGAAAGCAGTCTCGTTATGACCTTTGAAAAAGGTTTTAAGATCACGGATTCTGCGGCTTTAGATGAATTGCATATTGATCGGACGGCGCTTATGCAGCGTGTGGTGCAGATATATGCGCAAAAACTACTTATCGATGGTTTTTTCAATGCAGATCCGCACCCGGGAAACGTATTTGTCACTATCCGCAATGACAAAAATGGGAACTCGCGTTTTATGCCAGTGTTATTAGATTTCGGAATAACTATAAATATGACTAAAGATGTCCGTCTTGGTTTTTGCGAAATCGTGTACGGTATTCACACGGCTGACCTTGACCTCCTCCAGGAAGGATTTCGGCACATTGGATACAGTGATAACCTTCCACCTGAACTGAAACATGAAAATATGTCTTTTATGTCCTTTGCCACGCGTAATACAGGGCGTCGGGATACCAGCCGCGAGGAGTCTGTGAAATTCTTTGAAAGACAAATGGAAATAGATGCTAAATTTCGAAAGGATGGTTGGAAACCGAAAATTGTTATTCCGCCTGAGGTAGGCCTGTAATAATATTGATAAAATTCCCTTGTGCTGTGTAGCTACCACCACAGCACTAATTCAGCGCACTGACATTTTGTTCGCTGGCCCATGCTTCACCTTCAGATGATATACTTTTTCCGCATCCTGGACCTTATTCGGGGTCTCTGCACTTCTCTTAATACTGAAGTATCTTTCATTGACATATTCGCTCTTTATGCTCAAAAGGCATTGTTAGATACCGCCGTGTTGGCGCTGCCACGGTTACGTTCATCGAGAATGCATCCACGACGAAAACTGGACCCTCGCTTTGACAAACTTCAGGCCAATGTTCAACTTTTGCTTGACCGTTTCGTTGAAGATCGTCTAATTGTAGGTTGTCAGGTCGTGTGCTATGTCAAGGGACGTGCGACGACGTCCTGTGTCGCTGGAACACAGGGGTGGAACAATCCGACGCCGGTGTCACACGAAACACTATTTCCGACACTTGAGTTAACATCATCAATGATGGCATGCATTGCGCACTACTATGCAAAAGAAGGCACATTGAACCTTGATCACTCGCTGCAGCATTATGTTGATGCAGCTCCTGCTAATATTACCGTGCGGGAAGTATTGGAACAACGGGCCGGATTGCATACCACACTAACAGCAAGTGATATTCGAAATATCCATGCTTTAAAAAATTATAATCAAATGCTTGATAAAATTTGGAAGTCAATTCCAATACCTGCAATAGGAGCACAACCATCATGTGTAGCCGATGGCGGGGTTGCAGAGGGATATGTCCTTGCCGCAGTCCTGGAAGGTGCAATCAATTTACCCTTTGACGCCATCCTTCAGAATGTAAAAAGTGCATTGGACATACCCAAAGCCGATCTGGCTATTGGTGGTCCCTGCCTTCAGGCTGGAGGAGAAGATGAGCGCGCTGGCCGACTCGCACGACTATCAAATGGATTTATCGTTGACATGAAACAGCTTGGGAAAATGCAAGGTACCATAGAGGTTGACCAAAGCAAAATGCACGAATTCTTAGAAAACCCGGAGATGACACGCCTCCTTTCCCAGACCAATGCCAATAATGTAAATGTCCGTGAAGCCTTAATTCCATCTCTAACGGGTTTTGCCACTGCCGACGCTTGCTGCAAGTTATTTACGGCGACGTCGGAACGTGTCCCAGAGATAGTACATGCCACAGGATACGAGAAACACCCATTTTTTGGTGACCGCAGCTGGAGCACTGGCTTCCATTGCTACGAGCCCGGCTCGACTCCGGGAAAGAAATGGCTTGGTCGGCAAGTGTTTGGCGGATCACTATGCCTAGTTTGTCCAGAAGAGAGCGTGTCAGTTGCAATTTTGATAAATGATTTACGTCTTGATCCCACGCCCATACAACAGCTGTTAGACGTTTTTTCCGACCATTTGAAACTAGAGTTTCCATCGGTACCACACGTTGACATGGTTGGATTTAGCAAGTAACAGTGAACAACTCTGTGGAAAATGTCATGCATGTAGCAAGAGTTGCTAAACAGGCTTATCCCCTAGTGTTCCGACTTCCAACTACTATTATTCACTTCGGTATACTACAGTGTAGTCTACAGGTATTATTTCAGTCCTTGGGACTTAAATTACTAAACTACTTTAAATTTAGTATTGAAATGCCTACTAATTTAGTCAATCCTGCCATGGCGCCATTGTATTAATAATATTATTATATTTATAGCAACTGGTGTGTAGGCGATGTCTTTCCATGCAAGTAAGAGGGGTCCAACCCATCTGAGAAATCTTTTGTTGATGTATAGAAATTCATTGATTTTAGATTCAGGCGTTGAAGTAGTTAAACTACTAGTTTGATA
>JACLAD010014858.1_pt1 | contig 12851 bp, 22 predicted proteins | sample 8027901 | NCBI WGS metagenome assembly JACLAD01 (sample SAMN15725071, study PRJNA655200) | protist metagenome | isolation source: fluorescence activated cell sorting (FACS) single amplified genomes of... | place: Spain: Blaines Bay Microbial Observatory, Mediterranean Sea | collected 2016-07-05
CCTTCTCAATTGCCATAAGACCGTGGACACTCTTGAGCTCAGGAAGATCAACCTCACGGAAGTTCGTTCCATAGGGTACGTCGCCCTCTCGTAGCGTGGGGACGTAGAGTTTTGAACCGTACTGCGTGTACTCTGCGATGATGTCCCTCTTGGGCCGGTGCGTCTTTCCTAGCCTTACGACGGGCTCGGTCTTCTTGCGAGCGACCGAGAGCTTGCGCAAAGTCTTGATTCTCCTTCGCTGGATATCCGCAATCAAATCTTCCTTTTCCTCAAGCTTCTCCTGCCTCAATGACTCAACGCGCTGCTCCTGAAGAAAGTCTTGTTCCCGATCGCGTGCATAGAGCACGCGTTTGAGAAGTTCCAGCTTCCGGCTATGCGTACGGAGCGAGCATTTCAGTTTCAATGCACCAGGTTTCAACTGAATGGGATTATGCGCATTTGCAAACTCACGCCTGCAGCTCGTCAATCTCGCGCTCGCGAAATTTCCACGTTTCAAGTTCCTGTGCAATCATCAAGTTACGCCGAATATTAAAGTTGAACTCGTCGGTGGTGGGCGGAAGGTTGGCTTCATACTTTCGTTTCTCCCTCGCCCTCTCGATCGCCTCGACCTCGGTTAGGCTTGCAGGAAGGCCACTCTTGAAGGAGAGGGACGCCAAGGTCAAAATCTCCGGGTTGGCTCCTGGTCGAACTGTATAGTCTGGTGTGTACGGATCCGTCTGCGTTTCAGAGTCGCGATAGTCCTGTGGGGCATGCGGTGGGTCAGTAAGGCCAGGAGGACAACAACGGAGTAAACCAACCCGAGCATAATCTAGAAAACACCTCGCAAACGCTTCCCACGTCCAAACCCACCGTCTGCGTCCCCATATCGCTCTTTCCGTCGACTCGAGCGTAGTCTGCGGGAACTTTCACAGGCGCAGTGCCACCAGAGGTTGAAGCGTCCCCCACTGCAGCAGCCTGCGGGCGCGCGAGCAGGACCTCGGGTGGGACCGAGTGCATGAAGGGCACAATCGGTCGCCTCGAGTAAAGGAACCTAGTGGAGCCCGAGACGCCCGCGGTGTGCTTGTGTGTCATCGCATCTCTCGTTCGATACAACGCCTTGTTAACAGGAATGGGTCGCTGTCCCCCCGTCGTGTACACTGGATCATAGACCGAGTCGTACCTGCGTTCCGCCTGAACTACGCGGGTCGCCATGGTCGACCTTCCGAAAGCGTTCTGAAACGACTTCCCAACCTTTCTTAATCTGCAACAAGCGGAACGCCTTGCGAACGAACAAAATTGTTTTTGCGTCGCCCAGCAGCACCCTTGGATTTTGGTGGACGGCTCTCTGCACCTATCTCCTCCCGATCTCGTCCGTGGGCTCAATAAGTTGAGTCACGATAGTTACGCCTGCATGTTGTACAGTAGGCGGAGTCCACGGTCCACGGTCCACGGTCTTCCTGCGTGTCTGATTGCAAGCCACCGTGATGGATCTTCCTCCTCGTGTAGGAGTTGGATCGGATCCGCGTAAGCTTGGTAGAACAGAGATGGGTCGGATGAATGCACCGAAAACAGAAACTTTACGGTTTCGTTCCTGAGTCGATTAGGATTGCTCCGAAACCGACGACAGTGTCAATCGCCTTCGACATACCCAGCCCCCACCCACAAGCTCGCCCTTCTCTCCCCAACCTTCACCTGCAGTGACCTCGGCGAAGCTGCCCCACACGAGTCTATCGCCACAACAGTTCCAATTATTTCTGTCGCAAAGCAAGATCACGATGGTGCTTGACCTTGCTAGTGGCGCCGGAACGGCGAAGAATATCGACAACAGTCCAGCCTACCAGTTTCTCGATGAGCTTCAGTCCTCAGGCACGCTTACGCCGGCCCAGGTCGAAATGTACAAGGCGAAATACGCTCAGTTGCATGACTACGTGCTGAAAACATATGCCCTTGAGAAGGCAATGGTCGACCAATCGCGCAAGCTCAACACAATCGTGTACGAGGAGGGAAAGAAGATTGAGAAGCTGAAGACGAGCAGATACAAGCTGCAGGAGCAGATCAAGCAGAAGAAGAAGAACTTGGAGGACGCTCACAAGGAGCTGCAGGACTGCGAGGAGCGGGACACGCTCTTGCAGTACGAGCACATCGAAAAGAAGCGGGAGAATGCCGATCTTTCCAGGCAGGTCGAGCAGATGCAGCAGGAGAATCAGGCTCTGGTGCAGCCACAGATTCAGAAGATCACAGAGCGCATAAACTCGAGCAAGGAGGAGACTGCCCGAACGGAGTCCGCCTTGGAGCACGAGAGCGCCAGACAGGAAGAGTTCACGAAGAAGGTCATGGCGATCAAGGAATTGCAACTTGAACTGGAAGATGAGAAGGTGGCACAACGTAAGTTTGAGAGGGAAGGAGAGCATGCAGCCGGCTCCGTATTGCCAGTTGTGATGCACACTTCTCATATCAATACGCGTCTCTTACCCAACCTCAGGGAGCATTCTATCAAAGCTCCAAAATGATCCCGAAAGGATTAGGAAGCAGGCCGATGTAGTAGAAAAGGCTGGAGATAACCTGTGGGTCTTGTCGAGTGGCATTTGAAAGAAGAAAGAAAGGTATGTGCAACTAACGAACATTATCCATTCCCAGACGTGCGGAAAAAGCACGGATAAACAAGCAGACCGCTGATTGTGAGGCGGAAATAAAGATGCAGGAGGAGAAGCAGTCGGAGTCGCGGGATGTTTTGAAGGATCTAGAGCGCAAGCTCGAGCTTCACCGAGGCACAATTTCGAAGAGGCAGCAGGACGCTGATGCTGTTCGCAAAGGTCTGGAGTTTGAAAAGCTGCGCAACCGCGACCTCCTCGCCGTCAAGTCCGAGTTGGACATCGAGCGCAAGTCGGCCAAGGAGTGAGTGTCTTAATCGTTTTGATAAATGCCACTATTCTGAGTATCTATGTCTCACCAAGCCCGCCGCCAATGTAAAAAAATAGGTCGCTGAAGATGGAGGTCGAACAGCTTGCACGAACCAGCAAAGATTTTGAGACAAAGAAGAGGCTGCTCAAGAAGAAGATGAATATTGCTGAGAGCGCAAGACTTGAGCTCCCCGGTTTCAAGGCCACGATCAATGACATGGGTGTGTGTTTGATCCTCGCTCTCTCGCTCTCTCCCTCGCCCTCATCCCCTATTTCTTTCTAAAACAATCCCCGACGTAAATAACTCGCAACACCACTGCCGTTCAAACAGTCCACCTTCGCGATCAACATCGCGCCGAAAACAGGAGGCTCAAGCGCAATCTGAAAGATCTTAAGCAGGATGTAGACATTGCCATTGCAGACTATTTACAGAAGGACAACCTTGAGAAGGAGAAGAAGGAGCAGCTTGAGATGGAAGGTCAGGTTATCAAGGACCTTGAGCGGCAGATCGCGCAGTGGCAGGCGGAAGAGATGACCATGAACAAGCAAATCGGCGTCCTCTCTGCTCAGCGCGAGATCAAGGCCAGGGAGGCCTCTAAAGCGTTGCAGATGGAGCGTAACACAAAGGAAGATCTCAAGATCAAGGAGCTGGTCATTCTTGATCTCGGGAAGAAGTACCACGAGACCAATAACCACTTGAAAGAGTTCAGGTAGGTAGTGGTGTCGAAGGATCTGGTTTTGTGGTCCATCTCCCACCTCACATATCCACCCGATGCACTCTGCAAAAAGTGTTCTTTATGATGTCGTGAAGAAGGAACGCAACAAGTACGTCAACGCAATCCAGATGTCGTCGCAAGCTCTGGCGGAGATGAAAGAGAAGATCAAGATTCTGCAGAATGAGGTCGAGATCCTGCGTAACGAGACTCTGGCAAAGGATCGTGCGCTCAACAAGGAGCGGATGACGCACCAAAAGACGCAGGCGTGGCGGGATCAGCTCCGGCTTGAGTGCAACAAATGTAATTCACAGTACCGCAAGAAGCAGGAGCAAGTCGAGCAGCAGATTGTAGAGATTGACAAGCTCAATAGCGTAATGTAAGTTAGAGTGGTGTCTGAGTGCTACCGTAGTGGCCCGCCCGCATGAACTGATTCAGGAATTCTTATGTTTTTTTTTTTTTTTTTTTAACCAAACACCAACCAACACCGTGCGCCCAACAACAGCAACAATATGGAAAAAGACATGCTGCGTCTCAAAAAGCAATACGAACTGGGAGTTGAAGCCCGAAACTTCACTGGTGTTAGCCTCATTGACCGCAACGACGAGCTGTGCATTCTTTACGAGAAGGCGAACATCCAGGAGGAAACTTTGAAAAAGGGCGGTGTCGAGCTGCGGCTGAAGGATGAGGAATTTCGCAGGCTGAAAATAGCTATTGGAGAGATGCAGCGCAAGATCGAAGTCACACGCAAGCAGATCCCGAAGCTTCCAGAGTTTGCGGCTAAGATTCTGCAGCTCCAGCGCGACCTGAAAGCGGAGCGTGAAAAAACTGAGGCATGTTGCAAGTGGCTGGAAAACCCAAAGAACACAGACCGATGGAGAGGCCTTGGCGGCGACGACCCTGACTCGGACCAACTGAAGGCGAAGATTCAGGTTTTGGAGGAGCGCTTGAATGACAAAAAGGAGCAGATGTTGGAGAAGGAGTGAGTACAGCGGAGAAGCGACAATTAGACACGTGGATCCTACCAGCACTGACCCTGCGCTCACTTTATCGTTCACTTTATCGATATACTACTCACCCCGTGCAGGCTTGTACTCGAGGAGGTTACTGCTCTAGCCGAAAAGTTGAGGAGTCAAGCGACGCAAGGGCGCAAGGAGACGCTAGAGTTGGCGAAGAGCGTGAACGAGTTCCAGTCAAAAATCAAGGTCTGTCATCAATCACCTCCGTCATCTGTTGGGTACATTTGCAAGCTGACTAAACAATGACACACTTTACTTTGTTCTCAGGATACTACGAGAAAGATGATGGCGACCGTTTCCGAGCTGTCCATGTATCAAGCCACTGCGATGAAGTTGCAGCAGGAGAAGCACGATAGGGAGATGGAGCTTCAGGACATGCGGTGGTGCCTAGAACACGGCGAGCCACCAACTGACGGTGCCGAGCAGGAGTGGTGAGTCACTCGCGCTCAACGCATTCCCTTCATTCCATTCCATGACCCTCTCAGCACTGATCACAATGCAAAAAAACGTGATCCCAGGATTCGAAGCGAGCAAGACAGAGTGCGTAGGGAAGAAGCTCGAATGCACAAGATGGCTGGCCAGCAGGCCGGTGGAGCAGGAGGTTTCGACGGAGGCGCACCATCGCACGTTACGCGGACGACGGCAGAACCTCGACCCAATGCTTATATTCCGGACGACATCGGTATTCCCAAGCCATACGGAAAGTATGCGCCTTTCAAGCCTCAGGAGGCGGGTTCTACAATGCGACACACTCGCGCCCCAGTGCAGAGGGAGATCGAAATATAGGAGGATGACGATGAACGAATCCCATCTTCCATTTTCTCTTTCTCACACACAAACTGAAGTGTGTGTCCCACTCATCCCACCTTACAGACTCCTCTCATTCAAGCTGTCTTTCGTACATTCACTTGTGACTCTTCCTTGTCGACGCAGCCGCGGGCGGTTTCTCCTCCTCAGCAATTGCAGCCTTTCCCTTGGCAGCGAGCTGTCCCTGCACCGCGTCGTACTTGCCCTTGGTCGAGTACTTGCTTCGCATCTTGTCGTTCTGCTCCTCAATAGCAGCCTTCGAACGAGCCATGTTGGCTCGCATCTCCTCCTTGCTCTGCTTGATCTCCTCCTGGATCTCTTTGACGGCCTTGCGCTTCCACGCAACGAAGTCGTCGTCCCCAAGCTTCTCGTGGAGCGACCTCTCCATGCAGTGGGTAAAGCTCTCGTTTCGGAGGACTCCGACGAAAGCAGAAAAGTCGGCCGCGAGAAGAGTCAACTGTGCGAGGTATTCCTCGGTACAGTTGAGCGACTGCAGCTTGCGAACAGTGAGATTGAGAAACTGTTCGTGTGTGTTGTGTGTATTTGGTTGAGATTTTTTTTCTCGCCTTATCTCAACTTAAATCTTTCTCGCAAGGCACCTCTCCGTCGGCACTCACATCGGTAGGTTCAAACTTGTGCTTATCAAGGAACTGCAGAATGTGGACTTCGAAGTCCTCGACAAAGTCGTCGAATTGCATTTTCATCTCGTGTGTGTACATGGCCTGCTGGACGCCATTGCCCATCTGCGCACAAAATGACATTGACATCCTCACAACCTGACGCTGAAAGTTGAGAGCGGACTTGTCGTGCTCGCACCAGCGCATGAAGTCCTCAAAGAAGACATCTTCCTCCTCGGTGTAGGTCCATTCGGCAGTTTCGCCGGGCTTGACGATCAAGGGGTTATGGTCCCAGCTGAAGGGAGCGAATACGCGGAGACAGGGAGGTTGGGAAAGCGACGCAGGTTAGCTCAAGTTTGCGAAACAATACCCGAGCCTGAGAAACTTTGTCAAATCCACACTCACGGTAGCTCCTTGCTCGCTTTGTCCTCCTCGTTCGAAGAGCTTTTGGACTCATGGATCGTCTGCTCCGCAATCTTTCCCTCGCTCATGGTTACTAGGGTGGTGTGAAGAAGGGCTTTTGTGAATATTGTTTGCCAAGAATCAAGGCGCGAGCCGACTCGGTTCATGAAAAACTGAAAGATCGAAAACTCGTTTTCAATCAATCGACTACTTGACTAATCCTCCACTACCCCTGTGGTACCAGAAAAAAGGTGTCACAGATTGGCCTTCTTTACGATCCCTCCTTGTGCTAACTTCATTGGATCGAGAAGCTTATCAATGTTGTCCTTCACATTCTGTGGGACCTTGTCCGACTCGAGAGCCACCTCCCTGAGTCTAGTGAGAAGAGGAGGGCAAAGGGGGAAAGGTAGGGAGGTGTGAGTCACTCTTGATGTGTCGCGCCCCGACGAAGTACCGGACTAAATCACACTTACTCCCTTCCCTCCCTCCACGCCTGCTTCGCGAGCTTAGCCCCAAGGTCGTATCCAATGATGGGGTTCAGTCCCGTGACGAGGACGGGATTGCGCCGAACGCGTTGTGCAATTACATGCTTGTTGACAGCAAAACCAGAGACACATTTTGCCGTAATTGTGCACGCAGTGGCGAGAAGGTCAATCGACGACAGGACGTTGGCGGCGATCATGGGGAGCATGACGTTGAGCTGGAAGTTCCCGGCCTGTCCGCCAATTGCCACCGCAGCATCATTACCGATGACCTGGGCACAAACCATGCATGCGCTCTCCGGGATAACTGGGTTGACCTTCCCCGGCATAATCGACGACCCTGGCTGTACGGCCTCCAGCGCAATCTCCGCGATACCCTGTGTTCCGATCATCAGTGAGCTAGTTAGAGGGAGCACAACCAAACCGCCCTAGGCCAAGCGACGAACGGGGTGCAACGTACAGCGCCAGGACCGGAGTTGTACCACCGCAAATCGTTTGCAATCTTCATCAGCGAACACGCGACCGTCTTTAGTTGCCCACTGAGCTCCACAGACGCATCTGCAGCTGACAGGGCTTCAAAGAGGTTGTCGTTTTGCTCAAACGCGATTCCTGTTCGCGTAGCGAGCTCCGCTGCGACCTCCTTGCCAAACTCGGGATGTGCATTGATACCCTGCATTCGTATTGGAGAAGAGTTGAGAGTCTTGCACGGTTTGACTGAACACTCGAGGATTGGCGGTGTAAGGTTTCTTTAGAAAGAAGAGAAAGAGGCGACTAACCGATCCGACTGCCGTGCCTCCAATGGCAAGCAGGCGTGCGCGCGAGAGCGCAGACTCGATGCGCCGCGCGCCTTTGTCCAGCTGTGCGGCCCAGCCACCGAGTACCTGCTCCATGGTGACTGGCATCGCATCCATGAGGTGGGTTCTCCCAGTGGTGACGACGTCCTTTAGCTTTGCTCCTTTCGATTTGCACGCTTCACTCAGGGCCTACGTTTTGGTTTTTAAGATTCAGGGCCGATGAGGTTCAAAGCAATGCACAGCACCCGCCGACTTGCCTTCATCGCAGGCAGGAGCCTCCGGTGCGATTCGAGGCAAAACGCTACATGCATTGAGGACGGAACCGTGTCGTTGGAGGACTGAGAGCAATTCACATGGTCATTTGGATGGACCTTTTCCCCGGCAATACGAGTGCCGAGCGTCGATACGACCTCGTTCATGTTCATATTGGTAGAGGTGCCGCTTCCCGTCTGGAAGATAGATACGGGAAACGCCTCCTGAACGTGTTTGCCGTCCACAATCTCAGCAGTTGCCTGAGCGATTGCATTGGCTTGCTTCTCAGGGAGAAGGCCAAGTCTGCAGTTAACCTCCGCACATGCCGACTTGAGAAGTGCCATGGCTTTCACAAAGGACTCCGGCATCCTATGACGCTCTCCGTAGGGAAAGTTTAGCGAGGCGCGCTGGGTCTGCGCTTGAAAGAGGGCGTCGGACCTGTCTCCAAAAGAGTGAACGAACGAGTCCCGTCAGTGCACGCGAGATCACAGGAGTGGTAGCGAAGACATCGACGTACGGGACCTGGATTGGCCCGATGCTGTCTTTTTCTGTGCGAAAAGCCATCTCAGTTAAGCCTGGGGAGCTGGTGGAGACGGTTGTGTCAGTCCGCCGTCAGCTCGGGCAATCGAGACAATATACGTGAAGCGGGGGCGTCCCGTCCCGCCTCTGGACCTAAACTCACTCACACAAGTTTAGTGTTTGAAAAAGTCCTTGATTTCTCTTCTCAATCAATCTGGAGAAACTTTGTTTCTGCAGAGGCGATTAGTTGTTTGTGTGGGGTGGCGTGAGGAAGGAACTCGTGTTTCCTCCTCCAGCTCGAGAATCGCGAGCGAGGGAGGAGGGAACTTTCGGCAACCGTGAACCTCCGCAAACAAACATCTCAAGTGCCGACAATGCTCAAGCACGCTTCTCCCGGCATTACGCTACAAGAGCTTGAGCTGGCGAAAGCGAACAGTGAGAATGAAGATCCCCGTTCAATGAGGGAGGCCAAGGAGACCAAGTTGAGAACTCCATCCGAGCAAAAGTGCGCCAAGCGTCGAGGAGGAGAAGGATCTACACCCACGAGTCCAGACATGTCTTGGATGGAACCTTTCCGTCAACGCAGCCATGAACGCATGTCGTCTCAATCTCGTAAGAAGCGGATAAAGCGTGCTCGATCGTCGGCAAAGAGGAGACGTGCCATATCTGGCGCACGCGACCTCGACATCGCCGTCTCCTTTGCAGACTCCCAAACTGTAACGGCGTCCCAAACTGTAACGGAGGCGTCAGCGTCGACAACGACAGAGCCAGCGACCAAGGTCTCACTGGGCCCAGTTCTTCCACCCACAATGACACCTCCAGAGTTGCGACTGCGAAGGTCGGCTCAGAGCACTTTCAAAGGTTGCGAAGGCCAAGACGAAGATCACGAGGGTCGTTTTAACTCCAGGGACGGCGGCGGTGTGCTGCGGCCGTCCGCGGCACTGAAGTACGTCGGGTTGCCGTTTGTAGGACAAAATGCGTCGTTGTGCGTGCCTAATCTCCTCCCACGTTTTGTGACAGCGAGGATCGGTACGACTATGCCATGATCGTTTTGACTCGGGAAGAAGCTGCAACCGTCATTGTCAAGGAAACGCTCAAGAATTCACAAATAAGACGGAATAATGGAGGAGCAGAGGGGAAAGGAAGCAAGGAGAAGGGCGTGTTGCCAGTGCTTTCGTCAGACGGAGGCCACAGGCTTGATCCTGGTTCCGAAGATGAGGCCGAAGATGACGACAAGGGCGCTGTCGTCCGTCCATCAGCGCGAAGCGAGGGTTCGTCGACCACAGCCTCCTCCACATCTTCCTCCAGCGGCGGGAGCAACCTTGTAAGCCACATTGCGGCGCTCCGCTCGCGAGAAGAGTGTCGCCAACAGCGTCGTGCCGCTGAGAGTTCGGAGTCGTGCCTTACCCGACTTGGCTGGGGTGGGGGGAGCGACTGCGTCCGTGCGATCGTGAGCCGGCTGCGCCAAGCCGGGCTTCAGGTGAAGCGTGTGCGCTCGCTTGACGGCCAGAGCGTCCTGCTCAAGATGCGAGCACCAGAGTGGCGATTGGAGGAAGAAGCAGAAAAGATGCGACTGCCAATGAGGACGAAGGTGGGTAGTCGAAGGAAAGCTCCAAATATTTCATTTCCGATCCTCTCAAACCTGAATGTCACGGCTTGCCAATTCTACTAGGGCGGGGGATGGCTTCCCTTCACCGCAGAGCTCGCTGCGCTTGATGTCTTTGAGGGCGCTCGCTACTCACGAGTCGAGGCGGGAGCGTGGGGCGGCGGCGGATCGCTGTTTCGCTCGAGCGACAGGCAAACGATCGTCAACCACATCGTCCGCGCCAAAGTACGTAATGGCGGTGCAGACTTGCGAGCAGGAGCTGCAAGTTCGAGTTATGCACCCACTTCGTCTGATGACCGCGAATGGAACGTGAGTGGAACTACTCTGAGTCTTTGTCTTGAGTTCCCAAAGCAATCTAGACTCGCACTTAGATTGTGATTATCTGCCCTCCTCCAGAGCATGCCGGGCGCTGTTGCAATGTCGACGACGGCAAGGTTGCGTTCTTCGATCAAGACAATTTTTCCTGTTCACATGAAGGTTCGGCTAAGGGAACTTCGATCGACCTGGGTGCGGTGGTGGGTTTCACGTGTCCGCGGACGGAGCCCTATCTCAACGTTGTCATTTTCCTCTGGCTTGGACCCGCCACCGTCGGATGCACAAGATGACCACTACTCAAGTTCCTGCGAAAGACTGCGCTGCATTGTGAGTTCTCTCTTGCAAGCTACCAACAACAGAAAATAACTTCTTAACCCAAACTCAATATGTGTTTTCCTTCTATGTTGCAACGTGCAGAGCTGCTGCTCCTGTTCCTGGCAAGACCAAGAACAGAGCGAATGGGTCGACGGAGAGTTGTTAGAGGGAGGTGCAAGTAGCGCTATCGACGGTGCTCCCTTTGTCAGATCGAGCAATGCAGCATTTGGAGCTAGCAACGGCAATAAAGAGAACGTCACTGTAAGAGAAGGCACACAAGGGGATGGAGACCACGCGAAGACTGTGCCCCAGCGTCGCGTGCGAAGGCGAGAGGAAACGCAGATAGACGCTGCCAAAAAATGCTTTGGCTCCTCTGGAAGCGGCGGACAGAGCCTGTGCACACCGATCTCTGGCTGCTGCAATCGAGCCACAGCGTTTGTCTTACGCTTTAGCTTTGGTGCACTCTCGCAGCCCATCGATGCGGTGCAAGAATACTTCGGAGAAGAGATCGCGTTCTACTTCGCCTGGCTCGACTTCTACTCCAAGTGGCTCCTTGGCCCGGCCATTGTTGGTGTCGGACTTTTCGTCTACCAAATGTTCGCCGGAACGCTCGACGTCCCCGTCCTCCCCCTTTACGCACTCTTTATGTCACTTTGGGCAACGCTGCTGCTCCTCTTTTGGCGCCGACGGGAGAGTGAGCTTGCATACAGGTGGGGCTCAAGCTCTGCCTGGCTGCAGGAGCCAGAGTCCTCCATCGGGTCGACCGATAGGACGGCTGGATCTGGAGGCAAGGGCACGGCCTCAACCTCGGTCTCCACCTCGTCGGCACAGAGTGCGGCCGTTGCCATCACCACGGCGACAGACGAGGCACTAGCATCCTCAGACGAAGCCGCTGCCGGTCTTGGCGGAGAGAGTGCGCGTCCACAGTTTTGGGGCGAGTGGAGGAGGAGCCCGGTACGTCCCTAGCGACTCGCCAGGCACGCTGCGCTTGTGAAAACTAATCTGTACTGCATAAGATCACCGACGAGTGGGAAATTTACTATCCACCCTGGAAACGCCGGATCAAGATTGCCTGCGTCACCGTCCCAATCATCCTCGTCTTTACACTCACCGTCGTCTACGCCACTGTGCGCATGTTCCTATGGAGAGACGAGATTATGGAGGTCTGGGTGGCGCAGCAGCAGACTGCCGGCAACGCAACCATGAACAATTCGACTTATGTTTCCTCTATTGGGCGCCGCCTCAGCCATGTTCCGCGTGGACGTGTGCTTCGATCCCTCTCAGCATGGAGTTGGGCAGATTTCTTCGGCGCCGAAGGCTGCAGTAACAATGGAACTGATGCGCAGCAGCAGCCGCTAGTCGACGATACCAATACAGCGTTAGACTACAGCAAGCTGTATGGCGTGCCTCTTTTCTGGTTGTACCTAGTCGGTCAGTATTTTTTTTGATAGTTTTCACATGGCGTTGACTTGACTGACATCACAATCTCAGCGCCATCCCTCCTCTATGGCCTGGCCATCCCGATTCTGGATGCGATTTGCAAGCTGGTCTCGCAGACTCTTAACGACTGGGAAAATCATAGGACGGATGCGCACTACCGTAATGCGCTGATCGCGAAAGTCTTTACATTCAGGCTTGCAAATTGCTTCACCCTGCTCTATTATTATGCGTTCTCCGGAAATCACTCTGCTGTCAAGCTTAGCTCGCAGCTAGCCTCTTACATGATCACCCAGCTGACGTGGAATCAGGTCGCACAGACCCTTATCCCATGGCTCTTACAAAAGTGGACGAAGTACAAGTCTCGCTCTCAGTTTGACAGTGTCGCCAATGGGTCGACAATAAGTGCGCGGAGGGTCCGCCAGGCACGTTCTCGCGCTTGGGAAGAAGCTGCGATGCCTGAGCATGACACCTTTGACGACTACGCGGAGCTCATGATCCAATATGGCTACGTAACTTTCTTCTCGCTGGCGTTTCCTCTGGCTCCCGCGCTCGCTCTCGTCAATAACATCCTCGAGGTCCGTTCCGATGCCTTCAAATTGTGTTACCTGAAGCGGCGCCCAGTCGCCCGCAAGGTTCGCGGAATCGGCGTCTGGCTGAATGTGCTTCAGATTATGAGCGCGGTCGCAGTCCT
>JACLAD010017204.1_pt1 | contig 12846 bp, 12 predicted proteins | sample 8027901 | NCBI WGS metagenome assembly JACLAD01 (sample SAMN15725071, study PRJNA655200) | protist metagenome | isolation source: fluorescence activated cell sorting (FACS) single amplified genomes of... | place: Spain: Blaines Bay Microbial Observatory, Mediterranean Sea | collected 2016-07-05
TTTTTCGGTAGTTGCTTTCTCTTAAAAGTAAAATCTCTAAATTCTTTATGAGTAATCATTTTTTTAGAAACCCATTTTGTCATTAAACTTTCAATACGAGGAAAATCTTCTACTTCCGAGAATACATCTTTTTTAAATGTTTTTAATTCGGCTATTGTATTATGTTTTTCAAAAAGATAATCAGCATTCAATCTATCAGCTAAATTGCCATCAAGTTTGTCTATAACATTTCCTCCGTAGAATTCTACAAATTCAGAAAATAGAACTTCAACATCTTCAAAAAATGGTCTTTCTAAGTCTTGTGGTTTTGTCATAATTGCTTGTAACGTCTCGTGTAAAAACAGTGCATGTTGGCGAGCTTGATTGCCCGCAGGACCGTCAAGCCTTGCAAGCGAGCCCGGAGTTTCGATTCAAGACAGGTTTAAGCACTGTTTTTGTAAATCTTTGTTCGTGCAGTTTGAGTTAATTAAAATTTAAAGGTTCTGACATTTTCTCCATCCCACAATCTTATTTCCTTTGAATATTCTTTAGGATCTTTAACCAAAGATTCAATATAGCCAATAAAATCTTTTTCTTTCAAATCTTCATTTTTTCCCACCTCCAAAAATTCTTCAAGTATAGTGAAGTAATCCTCTCTGCAATAGAAATAAGCTGTATTAGCTATATCATAAAGCGATTTCATTACTTTCTTATCGAAGGTTGCCAGAATGGTTATATATGCCCATATCCTTGGATCACGTTTCACTAAAACTGCTTGAATTAAAGAAGCCAATAAATGAAGCATAAAATTTTCAACTTTATAGGCTAATGCAGAATATTGGCTCCACGTAAAAGGACTTAGAGCATCAATTTGCAAAAGTTCATAAAGCACATCTTCATCTTCTAATTGTATTTTAGTAAGGAATTTTATTTTTGAGGGGAGTAGAGAGGTTTTTCTTTTCTGTTCCTTAATTTCGAAAGTTTCTACAATATCTTTAAGTATGGTATACTTCAAAGAAAATTCAAATTTATCATGTTGAGCCTCTTTATTTTTTATTAAGAACTCATCAAAAAGATTTAGAGCTTTCTCATAATTTCCTGAGTACATTTCTGCGTCAGCTTGGGTGCCAATAAGGAATATATTGTCTTCTTCTAATTTTCGAGCCTTATAATACAACGTGGCTGACAATTGGTAAAAATTTAATTCAAACAAAATTCCTCCTAATTCTCTACAAAAATATCCCCGCTTTAAATAAGTCTGATCAAGCTTGTAAGCTTTATTATAATATTCTAAAGCTTGTTTTAGAACTTTTATTCCTCTATAGTAATTACCAAAGTTGTAGTAGCACGTAGATAATGAATCGGAGTCGTTCAAATCTTTACAAACATCTATAATCAAATGATAGTAATTCTCAATTCTCTCATGTGATATATTTTCACTTGAAAGAAATAGAACTGATTGTAAAATCGTTTTCGTGATCTGATCACCACTTTTAAAAACGGATTTAATTATGTTATAACTAATCTGATTTTCCACATCACCCTGAAGTATTCTTGGGAGGACATATCTAAGAATGGGAGGGTGAATCATTATCTCTTTTAGAAGATTATTTTCCTTTAAGTATTTAAAAAATACATCGTTTTTGTTTATCTGATTTAGTACTAATAATAAAGCTATTTTAAAGGTATTGTGAATGATGTCAGGATTATATAGGTTTTCTTTTCCAAATCCTATAGAACTACCAAAAGCTCCGGAAAAGTTTAAAACAATCCTATCGTTCAACAAATTAATTTCAATATCCGCCTGATATCTATCTCTTGCAATTTTAATTAAAGATGAATTTTTAGAAATTTCTGCAGAAAGTTTTCTTGAAATACTGGGGGAAACTTCTATTTCATTTACAAAGCCACGAATTGGAAAAGAAAATTTCTCTGCACTTACATTTTCTCTCTTTTGTAAATATGTGATAATTTGATTTATGGAAGCTGTTGACCAAAGATGGTGATCTTCAAATTTTATATCAAAGGTTTTATTTTTTGAGCTTGAAGATAGAAATCTATATCTTACAAACCATTCGAAGTAAAACTGTCGATTTTTTGTATTGTAACGAAAAATTGCGACTGGTAATTCATATGAAGCCAATTGATTAATCTTATCTATTGGCATACGAATAGACTTATGGTCCTTAGTTTTTAAGCTTGCAGTTCCTTTAACTTGAATCCAAAAAACTAGACCAGTATAACCACCTTTAGAATTAAAAATTTCAATCTCTACATCTAGACCGTAATCTTTGGGTTTTTCCCTAAAAACCCATTCTTTGGGTAAAATTTTTCTTAGCTCAAATAGACTTTCTTCTTCAAGGAGATGCGTTTGATGTCTCAAGCAAGAGTTTTTAAAATTTAAAAATTGAATTACGAATTTTATTCTCCAATTGCAAACAGCGTCTCGAATAAAGCAAGTTTGGGCTTGGAAATTTGAATTTGTCCGTTAAAAACTGCTTTTTAAAGATAGTCAAAATGCTATTTTTGAGAGGTATTCCGCAATTTAAATTATTCATCTTAAGTTTGATTTCCTAACTTTTGAGTACTAATTAGAAAGAACAAAAGAGAGGAGTAAGGTTATGTTATTCGTGGGAACCTGGAGATTCCGTCAACATTGAAAATCCCCTCTCTTTTCTACTTCAATTTCGTTCAGTTCTATGAGACTTTGATCTCGTTTTTAAGTTGTTGAAAGCAAAGTAGGCGTCCTTTCCTAATCAATTTTCTATGAATAAATGTAGCCAAATTTATGGAGTAGACATCAGTAAAAACGTATTCGATGTTGTAGACTCCAAGGGAAATCACTCTCAGTTTAAGAATGATGGTAATGGATTTAAAGCCTTTCAAAAAGCGCTTCCTGCCGATGCCTTAGTTGTAATGGAAGCCACTGGATATTATCATTATCGATTGGCTCAGTTCCTGTATGAGCAAAGCGTAAAGGTCTCTGTAGTAAATCCACTATCTGTTAAAAGGTTTATCCAAATGAAACTTTCTAGAATAAAAACAGATAAATCTGATGCTAAGGCCATCTGTGAATATGCCACTGTAAATGAAGTTCCATTATATACTGCTAGGGACAAGAACCAGGCGGAATGCCTACAGCTCATGCGCCTCATCGATATCTACTTAAAACAAAGTACGGCCTTAAAGAATAAACTGCACGGAGAGAAAACCCTGGGGACACCATCCAAGGTAGTATATCATTCTTTAAATCGCTCTCTAAAAGCCGTGCAGAAAGAAATCCAGATCCTGGAGGACCGCCTGACGGAGATCGTAAAGGAAGAGCAACAAAAACAACTGACCCTTCTCAAAAGCATTCCCGGAATGGGCAGTAAAACAGCCATTATGCTAATTGTTCTAACCGAGGGATTTTCAAACTTTGAAAACGCCCGACAACTTTGTAGCTACACCGGGATCACGCCCACTTTGCGTGAATCAGGTATTAGTGTGAGAGGCCGGAGCCGGATAACAAAAATGGGGAATGCAAAGCTTAGAAATCTATTATTCATGTGCAGTTTTTCCGCTTGTAAACACAATAAAGCCTGTAGAGAGATCTATGAACGGATTATAGCAAAAGGGAAAAGTAAAAAGTTAGCTCTTATAGCTGTATGTAATAAGCTACTGAAACAGGAATTTGCTATCGCTAAATCAGGTCTGCCTTATGAGGAAAATTTTGTTTCGAGATTAGCTTAGAAAACTTGTTTTTTAACTCAGTTCTTCTTAAGCTTAAAATAAAACAGCATTAGGTGTATTATGGAATGTTCTGGTCCGATAACCAGCTCTCATAAGCCTTTTTCTGTTCAAAATTTTCCTGGAGATACGCGTTATATGACTGGGCTAGCTTCTCCTCAATTTCTGCATCTTTTAATTTTATTACTTCAAAACTGAGATATCCAATCAAGCTGACGAGTAGGATCAGAAGACTTCCGAAGATCATGCCTAAATTTTTAGGGAGTATGTAGGCATTTTTTAGTTTATTATCAATAGCAGTTAGTCTTTCCGCGACTATTGCTTCCTTTTCCTGCTGCTTTTGAAAGAAAAACTTTAACTGTTTTTCCATTACTTCGGTGGTAATAGGAATACTCCGGGTGTTGAGTTCCTCAGTCATTTTTTTCATCTGCAAGAGACCATTCTGGAAATCCTGCATTTCATCCGCCATAAGCTCCATAATTTCATCCAGCTTTTTCATCTTGTTTTGTTTTTAAAATCCTACACCTGTATCCAGTGCCCTTTTAATGGTTTGCTTCACCAAATCCTTTAGCATTTTGTTTATGAAGCCGGCACTAAACTGAACTGTACTACTGGCCAACTGCAAAGACTTTGGTGCTTCTTTTAATTTGGTGAAGCTATTATTCTGGCTGATTCCAAGGACAATTTTACTACCACTCATAGACCGGTGTATCTCACTTCCCTTTAGGTTAACTCCTTTAAATTCGAACCGGAAACCCTGCAGCTGATTCGATTTGTTGATGGAAGGGATCACCTTCACCTTGTACTCCTGCATTCTTTTAATGTAATCATCAAGAGATTTCGGCTTAGAGAGCAGAACGCTTTCATGAATATTCTGAACTTCCTTGCGATATTGTTTTAGCTCCACAAGCCTAGCTTGTTGCACTTCCCTTACCCGTGTAAGTCCCATCTCCCTGGCCACGTTATCTGCAGCAATTTGGCATCGTTTTCCAATGAAATTATCTTTAAATGTCTCTCCTGTCATACTTATGCGATTCACATAGATATGAATATGGGTATGTTCTTTATCTCTATGTACAAAGGAAATTGCCTGGTGGTTTTTCAGGTTCATCTCTTTCAAGAATCGTTTGGCTATTTCTCCAAGATCTTTTCGGGTCATATTTTTTCCATCTTCTATGGTGGGACTCACTACAAAGCTTAAGGTGTTATTGATGCATCTGTTATTTTGTGACTGTATGATCTTAAATTCTTCGGCAATCTCCTGCGGTGTATCTCCTGCCAGAAATTCTTTAAGAACTACTTCGGCATCTTTGTCCTGGTTCCAGCCATATGATATAGATTCTCTTGTACGAGATATGGAGTGTCCCTTCCCAATCATTTTCTAAAATTTTTTAAGTGGGTTCTTATATCTTCAGCCAAATTTTTTACAGTCGCAGCTAGCTGAGGATCGCGATTTTTAAACATGCTGCTGATTCTGGAAAAGTTAGTTTTGTACTGTACAAGTAGGCGGTAAAATTCCAGTTGTTCGGGAGTAATTCTTTCAATAATATTTCTTTCAAAAGCGGTGGAACGAAGGTACTCTGAAAGAGAAATTCCTGCCCTGGCCGCTCTTTTTTTGAGTAGCTTCTTCTCGTAAATCGAGCAGCGAATCTGAATGAATTCTCGTTTCATTTTTTTTGTTTCAGTCTTTGCAACCTCCGGGCGCAAAGCAAGATTGTCATGACAATGACACATCTTGCTTTGCTACTCAAAAAATTAGAAGTAACTCATTAATCTGATTTTGTTTTTAATGGTTTATAGTTCCTGCCATGGGTGCTATGAACAAGTTTTTCATTCAAGTCTTTATAGCCTTCATACAACCAACTTCCATCCTTACAATGCGGCCAGGCTCTTAGAACCTTTTCGGTTGCTTTGATCCCGGCGGAATCGCGGTCCAGGTATAATGTCACAGTTGAGTAGTGGGTGAAAATTTCAAGGATCTCTGGTAAAAAAGACAGAGAATTCAGAATCATTAAATCTGCACTTTCAACATCTTCTGGTACTAAGACTGCTAAGGACAGAAGATCAAACATTCCTTCCAGTACAATGATCTGGTCATTTCCCCGATTCAGATAGGAATAATTTTTAGGTGGTGTGGAGGTTTTAAAGTAAAGGTTGCGAAGCTCCCAACCCTCTAAATGGTTCTGCAGGCCCAGGGCAAAGAATCTTCTACCATTCGATGTATACCAGATTTCCTTGCAGTAGATTTTTGCTACTTCAACCGGGATATTGCGAATTTGAAGATATTTCTTAAGCATTTTATGTTTTATTGGTAAGATCTTCAGAACTTTATTTGCAGGCTCTATTACACTACTTCTGATTCTGCTATTCAGAGAAGAATTAGAAACAGGTATTCCATCTGACAAATAAGCCAGTGCTTCTGCTACGGAACAATTGAAGATGAGGCATACCAGGTCGATCACGTTTCCTCCTTTCCCAATACCGAAGTCGTACCACCTGTTTAGTCTAAAGGAAATTTTGAAAGAGGCTTCTGTTTCTGATCGCAAGGGACTCAGGAACCAGGCTTCTTTTTGTGATTTTCGAGTAGGAATATGGCCCATCTTTATCAGTGTTTCGAAGATGCCAATGCTTCGTGCTTCCTCACAGGTCATTTTTTTTGTTTTCATCAGCATATTATTTACGTCAGATTGTAGCTCTTTATAGAAGGAACCCTGTTGAGTCCTTTTTTGTCATCATTTTATTTTTGATGACAGTTTGATGACAAAATGATGACAGCCGGAACCCTTGCTATTACTGGTCTTATCTTACTTTGTCATCAATTCATCAAAAAAATAAAATAGATTCAAAGTTTTTCTTTCAAAAGCAGTCTTCATTTTGATGAAACGATGACAGCAGCTGAAACCTCCCGAAAATACTGGAGTTTCCCTGTCATCATTTTGTCATCATTTCATCATTTTTCCCCAGAAGAAGGAGTTCAGGTATTTCTGAGATCCTCAAAATTCTCCAGCAGAAAAATTTTATTTATAGTGAAATAGCGTCCTTTAGCTTCCCTGAAGGTAGTAGAGCCATCACCCCAGAGCAGGAACTTTTGATAGCGGTTAGAGTTGCTTTGGTTCTCGAGTTTCCACTCCTTTTTCAGGATATTTCGAATTTGAGTAAGATCGAAGCGGAGCCTTGATTTACTTATGGCGTTATAAACATCCATAGGGCAAAGATCAAGAGTTTCCAGATCATGGTCTTCCATGATCATAAGAAGAATACCGGCCAATTCCCTTTCCACCCTGTTTCGGTTATTCTGCACCAGCCTTTTCAAGGCAGGAGTTTCTATTTGATCAGCCGTGAACCACATCCTTGTTTGATGTTTCGAATAAAACTTTCTGTTTTTTAGGAAATACAGAAAAGCCGGAATTTCTTTAGCCAGGGCTTCCAAAAATCCTATTTGTTCTTTTTTTATCAGCGGTACCTGCAGAACCCAGAAGCGGGTTTCGTGGTGATCTATCTTGATAAAGTTTTCTTCATTGTTACTACAGAGGATAAACTTGCCGAAGAATTCCACTTCCCGCTTGTCTTTCCCTTTTGCCTCAAGTTTATTGATGTTGGTGGTACTGAGATATTTAATTCTTTCCGTCAGCTCCTCTTTATTGAACAGTACTTCATCTATACAGATCAAAAGTTTGTTCGCCCAATCAGAATTGAACTGACTGGTGAAGCTGTCATTAGTAAGATAGGTGAGGTTGTTTTCGAAGATAAGTTTTAGCCATTTCAGAAAAGTACTCTTACCTGTGGAACGTTCCCGCGACACCAGGCAGAGAATGGGGAGGATTTGAGTGGGCCTGGCAAATAATAGCTGCAGGTAATCCAGGCCAAGTTCATAATGAGTTCCAAAGATGTGCTTAACAAATTTGAAAGAAGCTCCGCAATGTCCTTCTTTTAAGATGTGACTTAACGGCGAATAGGTATTGTAGAAATCATGGAAGGAGGATTTGAAATTCAGATGATCCGGGATACAGGTGAACCCATCATATTTGGGAATGGCTGCAAGAAAAGTTTTTCCGTGGTCTTGCCGGATCGTTTCAATATTCCATGGCACCAGGGCTTCATTCTCCACGCCGGAAATACTTGGAGCATTTACAATTTTGTAGTACTGGGTTCCAACCCGGATGTATGATTTTCTTTTCTCTGCCATCTCAATTGTTTGATTCTTTTTGTAGTGACAATTGCTCACTTAAATATAACTACACCCTCTTGTTTTTGAGCTATTAACACAAAAAATAAGATTTGGATACGAACCATTTAAAATGAAGTTGTTTTTAAATTGATCCTATTTAAAAAATTGTCAAATGACGACAGATAAAGCTTCTGGAAAAAAGGGTCGAAATTTTATTTTTTGAGATTTCAGGAAGAAAAAAGCAGGAAGAGCAAAAAATTGCCATAAAATCCAATTCTTAATTTTATCTTTTCATGATTTACTTTTTGTATCTCGAGCGTTTTCCATTTTCCCAGAAACGAATTTCTGCATCTGAACAAGTTCAACCTTTCTTTTAATTTACTTCCCGTAGAGCCGTCGCTGTTACCATTTTCCATTGCCCCTTTAGGGAATTTAGAATTAGGATAGGCCGTATTGAAAATTATTTAATAAAAGGTGGAGTTTAATTCAGGCCGGCTAACTTCTAAATTCCGTTGTTTTGCATTAGTATAAATGGTAACAGCGATGGGGGGAGGTGAAAAATTAGGTAAAGAGGCATCTACCATTTACTGATATTAATTGAAATTCAATTAAGCGAACTCGTGGTAGCAGTGGCGACCGGAATGGAACGACTGGGTTTTTCCAGGAGTGAAATGAAGAGAGTCCTGCTGCTATGTGTTCAAGATTTTTTCCGAAGCTCTTTTCCCGCAGCACAGCGGAGGGGAATGTGCTGAGGAACATGGAAAGCATTTTTAAATTTAGAAAAGGGCGCTGCTGTGGCTATCTTCAATGACAGGTATAAATTATTGTTTATTTTAGCCGGCTAACTAAAAATATTATCATGAAAAAACTTGTTGAAAATATCCAGACAACCTATGAAACTTTTCAGAAAGAAGCTACTGCACAACTAGAAGATGGGAATAAAAGTGCAGGAACCAGGGCAAGAAAATCTTCCTTGGAATTAGAAAAACTGTTGAAAGAGTTCCGCAAAGTTTCCGTAGCAGAATCAAAAAAATAGAAGTTTCTATAATCAGAATGTCCCCATACCTTAGTTTCTGGGGACATTCTTTTAATTCCTCTCCTCAGAAATTCTTTCAGCAGCTAATTGTGTCTTTTGCTCTAGGATATTCATATCTTTTTCCACCTTTTCATCCAAAACTTTAGCATAGTCCTGGGTCATTTTTAAGGATCTATGCCCTAACATTTTCCCTACGCTTTCAAGAGGAACGCCTTTAAAAAGCGTTACAGTGGTTGCAAAGGTATGTCTGGCTAAATGAGTTAGAAGAAACAGGTCCAGATCATCTTTCACCGCAGAGTCAATACTTACAAGTTACTGAAGCCACGAGATCTTATTTAATCTAACATTATTGATAAAGGTTTCCCGGTGGCACCATTAGGGAACTGTATACCTAACAAAGCGGATATTGTTGGAGCAATATCTACAATTTCAGACCGTTGGGTGGTTTGGCCGTGCCTAATCCCTGTGCCATAGAAAATTGAAGGCACATGGGTATCATAGTTATACCCGCTTCGGTGAGTAGAACCGGTACGGAAGGAGGAGCCTATAACCCCAGGATCAAGAACAAATATTACATCACCACTTCTCTTGTGATGAAAACCCTGCTGAATGGCAGAGGCCAGTCCATTGGTAAAATGCGTTTGCTCCAGCTGCGTACGGGTGAAGGCCTTATTGATCATATCCTGGTTCAACAGGAAATCCGCAATTCTTTGCTCCACGTGCTCCAGGGTTAAACCTGCACTTCTTATGGCCTCGTGGTTCAGGTAAATCGGTCCAAAGACCATTTCAATAAGGTCTTCCCTCTGAAACTCTTCTTTCAGGAAATCCTCCAGTTTTGTGGAAAGTATTGAAGTATCTGTATAACCGGCGGGTATTTTCAATGATTCCAGGTAGGAAGGTACATCCCCGGCTCCGTGATCTGCAGTCAGGAAGATGGTATAGTTCCCTTCCCCTACACTCTCATTAAGGGACCTCAGCAATCTGGCGATATTCCGGTCAAGTCGCAGATAGGTATCCTGAACTTCCTTGGAATTCACTCCGAAAATATGCCCCACTTTGTCGGTGCTGGAGAAACTGAGGCTGAGTACATCCGTGAAATCGTCCTTGCCTAGCTCTTCAGCTTCAATTGCTGCCAGAGCGAAATCGAGGGTCAGATCATTTCCAAACGGTGTATTGATAATGAGGTCGAAGCCTTTATTTTCCTTCCTCATCCCCCTTAAATCATAAGGGAAAGTAGCAGTGGATTTACCTTTAAATCCCCCTTCGAAGTTGTTCAGGTCATCGCCACTTTCCGTATAGGTGGAAATTTCATAAACGGTATTCCAGGTCTTTAAGTAGGATCCCGCTTGATTGGAATAATTGAAATCCCGCACCCACTGTGGAAGCTCCTTGAGATAATAGGAACTGCTGATCCATTTTCCTACATCTCCTCCTTCAAACCAAAAGGCGGCATTCGCAGTATGGCCCGCGGGTAAGATAGCACCCCTGTCTTTAAGGGAAATGCCAATAGTCTTTCCCCGGAATTGTGTGTGAAGACGATTCTCGTCCGCAAAGGTAGTGACCTTCATCCGGTGAGGCGACATTTCTCCAGCAGAGGACATGGTACCTATAGACGAAACCGAGGGATCACCAGCACAGTATATAATTTCACCTCCTACTTTATCGTACCAGATGTTATCGATGATTCCGTGGTTTGCAGGTCCGGTACCAGTAAATATAAAGGCGTGTCCTGGGCCTGTCACCGTTGGCGCATAATTAAAATGGTTGTTTCGGAAGTTAAAGCCCTTATTGACCAGCTCTTTGAAACCGTCTTCTCCAAACTTGTCCCAAAAGCGCGTCAGGTAGTCATAACGCATCTGGTCAACAACGATCCCTACCACCAGTTTGGGTTTCTCATTCGGAAGGATCTGAGCCTGTAGTGGAATGGTAAAGCAGAACCAGAAGAGGAATCCTATAAATTGTCTCATGAGTATAATAGTTGTTTGTTTTAGAAAATAAAACCGAAGGAAAACGAAATATATTCAGGGGGATCCAACAGGATCAATTCCTCTCAAAAAATATTCCGGCCCGCAGCTCCGTTCCAACCACCTCCCCCGGAAGGATTTTTAACCACTCACCTCTTGCAATAGCGCCCTCAGGATCGTCGGTCCCGGCCGAGGTCCAAGGCTCCAGGGCCACGGTGTAACAGTCACCCCACCATGGGAAATCCTGAGTGGAGTACCGCTCCTGCCACTGCCATAAACATTTGAAAAGATCTCCCTGCCACTTCAGCTCAAAGCCAAGGTGAAGTTCCCGGTTGAAGATCCGATAATAGGCTTCTTTTGGATATCCCTCTAAATAGCAGAGTTCGCTGTAAGCCTTCGCATGCGCATCGGGAATTTTACTGCCATCCACAGCCTGTCCTTCCAGATCCTCCCCCTGCGGCCAAGAAAATTCCTTCCCCGGGGCAAAGCGTCGCGGATGGGGCATCCCGGGATCTGCCGTAAAGGTTTGGGCATTGGTCTCGATCTCTGCTCCCTCCTTCAAAAAAGGCAAACCAAAAGCAATGTGGTGTCCCCACATAATGTCAAGGGCAGTCCCTCCGAGATTGCTCAGGTTTTCCGAGATGATCAGGGTGGGTTCTTCCTTTTTTAGGCTAAAGATCTTCTCAAGTCGAAGGGGCATCCGCAACAGATCTATACTGACCTTTAACTGTACCTCTTCGGGGGTATCTTTAAGGATAGAATACTTCCAGGGTACCAGGGCTACTTCCCCGTGCTGTCCCAGGACACTGCCCCGGTAATTGAAGGCCGGGCTGTTAGGCAGGGCCTCTTGCCAGCCACCATAGTAGTATTCTTCAAACTGTCCACGGGGATTCGGCAGCTGACTTTTTTCCAGCTGAGGGTTTCGTATACCTTTGGGCAGCCTGAGCAAAGGATCGAGATCCGCAGGCTTATACCTGAATTCAAATATATCACTCCCGCGATCGACCAGGATGCCGATACGGAGAAAGCGGTTCTCGAGGAAGACGACCTTCATTCCTTTATAGGTCCAGTCGTCATTGATACTGCAGGCGTTTTCCTTGGTGGTGTCCATTGTTCTCTATTAAATTATTCCTCGCGCCTGCTTCCGGCAATTTCGATTCCCAATCCTCCGTCAATCCTGATGGCTTGTCCGGTCATAAAAGCTGCTTTCCCACTAGCTACAAAGGCGATCAGCTCCGCAACCTCCTCTGGTTGGCCCACCCTCTTTAGCAGGTGCATCTCTTCACATTCTTCAAATACTTTCTGAGGATCGGGAGATTCGGAAAGGGCATTGCGTAGCAGCGGGGTATCTATGGTACCGGGACAGATGGCCACAGAACGGATCTGCGGGCTGTAATCCACAGCTATGCTTCTTGTGAGTCCGAGCAATGCGGTCTTGGCGGTAGTATACGCAGCAACGCTTTTTTGGGTAATAAAGGCCTGTACACTGGAAACATTGACAATTACTCCTTTTCCGTTTCTTTGCATGGAAGGAATGACTTCTTTGGCACAAAGGAAATAGCTTTTGAGGTTGATGTTCATCAATCGGTCCCAGGCTTCTTCTGAAGTCTCCGTAATGCTGCCATAAAGCTGAATTCCCGCGTTGTTGACCAGCAGGTCGATCTCTCCGAAATGATGGATCGCCTCGGCTATGGCATTGCTGACTTCCTCAGCCTTGGAAACATCGCAGCACAGGTACCGGGAGGTGCTCAGCTCCTGCTGCAAAGCCTTTCCCGCGGCCTGATCAATGTCGAGGAAACTGACAGCAAAACCTTCCCGGCAAAGGATCCTGCAGCAGGCGGCTCCCACCCCCTTGGCCCCGCCGGTAACCACCGCATGTTTTTTCCTTTCCATGTTATTGTTTTTGATATTCCACAAAATTCTGTTCCTGCTGTCCGAGCCCCTCTATACTCAGCCTGACCACATTCCCC
>JACLAD010003497.1_pt1 | contig 12845 bp, 7 predicted proteins | sample 8027901 | NCBI WGS metagenome assembly JACLAD01 (sample SAMN15725071, study PRJNA655200) | protist metagenome | isolation source: fluorescence activated cell sorting (FACS) single amplified genomes of... | place: Spain: Blaines Bay Microbial Observatory, Mediterranean Sea | collected 2016-07-05
CAAGGACAATACCTGTGCATGGTGAGGCTGCGGGGCACACAAATGATACATCTGCGTCCCCACCGCAGCCGGAACCGGTGATGTTGGAGAAAGTCAGGCCATTGACGGCAATATGGTACTTTGCGTTAGGCGGTGGTTTCTTATAGGCATCATTGACTGTGATACAATCGTCCGTATCCGAAAGGACAATTGACTCCCAGGTAATGTTGCGCACATAACCGCCGCCCTCGCTACTTGAGTAGCTCTTGACACGAGCGCCGTTTTCCTGGTGGGCCATTGTAATGCGCCGGAATATTACATTCTCGACGCACCCTGAGCCTACGCTTCCGATACTAGCACCATGGCCGTATTCAAAGTGTGCGTCCTCCACCAAGATGTTGCGGGTGCACGCTGGAGAACTGTGAGGCTTGACTGCCACGCTATCATCGCCATTGTGAATGTAGACGTCGTGAATATGCACATTGCTAGATCCGCCGCCCGGGTCGATACCATCTGTGTTGTGGGGCTCCTTAAGTTCACCGCTCTTTGGGTCAACATACCAGTTAGACGTGATGTTAAGACCCGAAATCTCAGCACCAACTACGCCGTCAAGGGCCACATTAAATTGAGGAGCATTGAGCAGTGTCAGTGAGCCACTGAGTGTGAAGTCACGGCCTCCCTCGACGCGCAAGTAATTAGGACGCCCAGCCTCCAATTTGCCTTGGTCAAAGAGGTAATACCAGTCGTCGCCCTCGGGGGGTCGAGCACCGCGACCATTCAATACGCCGCCGCCTGTAAGGGTGCAGGACATGCAGTTGGAGAATGTCAGCACCGTGACATATGCTCCACTGCTGTTGACATCGCTGCTTTGGCTGTAGCCGCTGCTGCTATTATTGTATTGACCCACCATTTGCCTGCCGATGGAGGAAGAGGAGGTGCGCGGCCATGAAGATGGCGGAAATGCCATGGTTAGCCCAGCACCGCTGGCAACCTCCAGGGTCACGCCGGTGCCGTGCACCACAAGAGGCCCGCTGCGAAAAACGCCACCTTGTAGCGATACTGTACCGCCCGAGGTTGCGCATTCATCGAGCGCAGCCTGGATGGCCGCCGTGTTATCCTTGGAGGCAGGACTGGCGCCATGTTTAGTCGGATCGCAGCTGACAGCACCGCTCGAAATGGCAGCAGCAGTGCTGTCTGCCGCAACACAAGCCGAAATGTAATAGATAATTATAAAGGTCGCTAGTAAAATGGCGTCTATTGTTGACGCAGCCGCAGTGCCGCCCATCGGCCGTCTAATTCTGTCGAGCATTTCTGCGCAAGGAAAATTGTAGTAAAGTGGAGGCAAGCACAGCTCCTGGTTGGTGGTGCTATGGGAAATTTGGGGTTGGATGTTCAAAAAACTCAGGGGCTATTGGACACTATGCTGAACAAACGGGAAAGTCGTCGTCCAAAAAGAAAGTACAACCCCGACATTAAAAAATCGTATTTTTCTACTAATTTACCGGTTTCGTAAGGGTAAATTTTCAATTTACTACAAATTTACTACTACACTCGTAAATTAGCGCATACTTATACTTGCTGACGTTTAGTACTGACGTTTAGTACTGAGAAATCAATTTTATTTTTTCATGCGCACCCTCTACAATTGCAGGGCGCAGACAATCCTCCCGCACACACTCTAAGCCCTCCTCACGCCTTAGGTTTGATGTTTTTGTTCAGGGTGAAGAGATTGTTTGCTAAAATTGAGAGCGTAGAAAAAGTTATCATAAAGACGCGGTATATATATATATATATATATATATATTCACACACACACACACACATATATATATATTTGTGGCGAGTATGTGTGCGCGAGTGTGAGTATGTGCGCGCGTGTGAGTGTGAGTGTGAGTGTAAGTGTGAGTGTGAGTGTGAGTGTGAGTGTGTAGGGCGCCAGATGGTACCGCACAGGAGAATTCATGTAAGTTCGCAGCATGCATCGCATAGAGCCATTGTATGCATATGTAAAAACACAAACAAAGATGAAATGGAAGCCGAAGGATAAGGTTGTTAGTATTTTTTCTCAGGTTAACTTACGATCGTATTTAGCCTTAATTTCGGCAGCAATGCGCTTGTGCTCCGGGAGGTACGCATTATGCTCGTAGGTCTTGTCGGCACGCAGGCTAGGATCGTGCATAGGGTATGGAATGTCTACTCCTGAGTTGCCTTCCATGAGAAGGTCTTTAACTTTTTTCATCCAATCTAGGCATTTCTCCTTCTTTGCCGGCGTGTCGTAGCGCTTGTAGTTGCCCTCATAGATGACCCACCAGTTGCACTTGCGGTGCGAGAGTATTGACTTTTCCACGCTGCCGTCTGCAATTGCGCCGCCCATCTTAAAGATAATGACGACGCCTTCGTTGCTAACGTACTCCTTGCGAACCAGCCGAATCAGCTTGGTGATTGTCTCGTCCTTGAGCTCGTTAAGAGCGAGGGCGGAAGTAAGGCTAAACTTGGGCTGGTTCATGGGCTCCAGCAGATTTTGCAGCTGACGGTGATAGTCAAGCTTTCCAAATTTGTTAATTGGCTCGGCCCAGCCGCCCAGTTTGTCAATAAAGGCCAGGCCCGGCAGGTCTCCACGCTTCTTGGCCGTGGCACCCGCCTCGTTAAAGGTCGCCCCCACGCAGGCCACGACCGGCTTACCGCAGGGTAAAGCAAGGGCTGAGGCCGAGTCGCGCGGCAGGTCCATGGTCAAGTCACGCCAGTTGCGCACAATAGCTGAGGCGGCGGATATTGTAGGCGCGAGGCGGCCAGACAAGCCGCCAAAGGCGTTACTCACGTCATGCAGCTTGAGCGTGAGGCGCGTCACAATGCCAAAGTTGCCGCCACCTCCGCGCAGGCCGCGTAACAAATCTGCATTTTCAGTCTCGGAGGCAATAACGACAGCACCAGTTGCAATGACGATTTGCGCCTCGACCATGTTGTCACAGGCAAAGCCGTGTTCGCGCGATAAGAAGCCAAAGCCACCCGACAGGGTCAGACCGGTAAGGCCAGTATCGCCATTCGTGCCGGTCACAAAGCCCAAACCCGTATCGTAGAGGTGTTTGTCGACGGCTCCAATTTTGCAGCCAGAGCCAGCAGTCACCAGCCGCTTCTCCTTGTCCACAGTAACCTCGTTGAGTCCCTCCAGATTGACAACGAGAGAGTCATCGACGACGGAAAAGGAACTGTGACCACCTGCGCGGACACCCAGCTTCAGCGCACTCAGGGAGCCCGCTGCCGCCCTAACTACTGCTTGCACGTCTTCCACACAGGCCACATTGCAAATGGCGACAGGGTATCCAGAGTCATTAAAGGCCCAGTTAAGCTTGCGCCCGGCATCGTACTCTTTTGAGTCGGACGCCACAATAAGGCTTCCCTTGAGGCTGCTGGCCAGCGCACCCAGGGCCGTCTTGTGCTCGTCAGCTTTGGCCATAGCCGAGCCTAGACGGTCCATATCCTTGGCGTCCATGGCCCTGCGGCACATCATCTTGCCCGTGCACGTGTTACCCATATTGATGTTGCAAAATTAAAGTGCGTAAAGTAGGTTTACAGGTTGTAAATAGTCTTAGTCTAGTCTGCTAAAGATATTGTCCTCTGTTAATTTAATGGTAAAGGAGGAGTGTGTGCTAAGGCACTTAATTGGGATTTAAAATATATTTTAAATTTGAGGGGATTTAAAAGAGAATCGCCTGAATATTTAGAGGGGATCCTGGGCTCAAAAGGCCGACGTAACCCGTAACGTCAAAAAATTTAACTCAAAGCGTCGGAAAAGAAACACCGACGTCGGAATTGAACTCGATCGAGTTAAGAGAGTACAGAGTACGTAGTGAAATAATTTCTATTTCACTCTCGAGATCGAGACGTATTTAGTGACTAAGCCAGAGACAGGGTTTTCTTCCTACTTCATACCGAAAAATCCGTACGTACGTCCATACAGACAACGGAGTACCGTAACGTACGGTCCGCTCTGTACCTCAGTACTTTCGGTTACGATACCAGTTACCGTACGTCGTCGCTCTCGTCTATTCTTCATTTCTAGGTTTGTTCTGCGACAAAATAGTTTGCCCACTACTATCAAATACCACGGCACCACTACCACTACTACAACTGGCACTACTTGCAACCCAACCGCCACTTCCACCAGAATAATACAACGAAAACATATAGCAGATGGGATTATCTCAAGTGATGAAAACCGGAGCTGCTATTGGCAAGCCTCACCACCTCTCCAAGTCCCTCCGCAGTAATTTAATGTGTGCGATGCGCGTGTGGTTGTTGTCTTTGGCACTTTTCGCTATTATGACAGGGGAAAATGGTGTGCAATCGAGGCGGCAATATCATCATCATCAGCATCAGTCGTCTACTACTGCCACCCGCGCTAGTACTGCTGTTGCACGCGACGCCGTCCCTGTGCTGCCGTATTGGTCGGGTACGCTGCCGAATCGATCGTTTGGCCCAGCGGCGGGTTTGCCGCTGCTTGAGCCATCTGTGACACGAACTGTATACAACTCGACATTGGATGATGGACGACCCAACCCGGAAGGCCTTTATAATCACGGGCCCATGGCTATTTGGCACGAAAACACGTCCAAACTGTTCGCTGTCTGGTACAATGGGCCTTTCAAAGAAGCACACGCCAATCGTGTAGTTTTCGCGACGAGCCGTGACGCCGTCCAGTGGACGACGCCACGCGAAGTGTTTCCTGCCGTCAATAGTAAAGGTGAGGAAAACGAACCCTTTGCGTCGGTGCACGGACGACTCTACGCTACTGCATCAGACCGAGACTGGAACAACGCACATGACTCAGGGCACCAGGGGGGACTGCTTGTGCGCCGCCTTGACACGGAGCCCATGGGCGCAATATTTTGGCTCGGCAACACTAAACCCGCGGCCTCAAACTTAAGCTTTCCCTTATGGACCGAAATGGACGCAACAACGCAGCAAGATATGCGCGATTACGCCAGCGGATTTGTAAACGAGACAGTAGTGAGCGGTGTAAATGGTGTGGGCTTTAACGAAAGATCGTTGTACCCTTTACCGGCAGAGCCATCTGCTGCTGCTGCCAAAGGTAACCGCGTTGGCAGCGGCCCTCCGGCACTGCACAGTAGCTCTAATCTCGTGCTCCTGCTCCGCGCAGGTAGTGCACATCATCATCATCATAGTAGTGACAGTTGCAAGTATAATAGCTCGGCCCCTACCAGAGCGGTCTCTATGGGCAGATCTGGCGACGCTGGACCGCACCTGTGGGCGAGCCGGTGCACTTTACCTGGTCCTGCCGTACCTCCCATTTCACACAACGCGACTTCTTATACCTGTCGCAGTGGCACAGGGGCCTACGACTTTGAACAGCCGAATTTTGCAGCTCGAGTGCAAGCGTTGACAGCAGCTGCGGCAACGGCCGGCGCCTCACAGCATGAGCAGGATAAAGAGCTTCAGCTGCTGCCGCCACCACGACAATGTAATTGGAGCCAACCCGTCAACACGACGCTACCAGATGCACCCAGCCGCACATGTGCTGCTCCACTACCCTCTGGCGCCATAGGCCTTCTTGGCAACCAGGCTGGCGGATCGAGAGACCCTTTAACTTTTCTCGTGGCAGACGACGGCCTTCGCTTTGATCGCCACTTTGCTGTGCGAGCCGGTGCGCCACACCCAAAATACTTTGGGCCACCGGGTTTTCAGTACCCAGGATTTTTGTGGTGCCGGAAATGTGGCACAATACGGGACACTATATTCTTCATATACTCCGTCTCCAAGGAAGACATCCAAATTACATCGGCTCCCCTATCTGCTCTCGAGGCCACTTGAAGGCACAATCCAAATATATATATATTTAAAGCCAACTGAAAAAAAAAAACACTCTTTAGAGAGTAGTTCTCATGATTCACCAGATTAATTAATTGACTACACTGGGACTATAATATGACTGGCGAAGAAGAATGCGATTCCAAAGAAATGAGATGATTAAAAAGGAGTTGGCCGTACGTTTTCTTGTTCTGGTACGCTCGTATGCATTTACACAATACTTTCACTTTGTCGTGCGATTGAGGATACGGCTTAGTGTTAGGAAACACGGGAACTATCAAAGGACGTCAAATTTTTACGCGTCATTCCACGTCGCGCATCATTAATTGCCATGCATCGCCTTTGCTTGTTTTGTTTCGTAAGTCCTGATCAAACCAAGCGAGTTCTCTCAGCCAAAAGAGAGGCTGGCCATGGTTGTTCCATCTAAACAATACGGGCTAGCCAAGGTGGCGCTGTCTATCCGATATATTTATGTCTCTTCATATCTCCGCCTTTCCCAACCCCTCTCACATTAACGGTACCGTACAGATATACACCTCATCCTTTCGTATCAATCATTTTCAGACTATACTGTCCATACACAGAGCTGCCATACCGTTTCGTAGTGCACCAACAGTACCCGATCTAACATAGCAAGGGCCGCTGACACCAAAATATGGTGCGATATGCCGCTATAGTGCATTATATATTTTTACTCTCAATTCTTGCTCATTCTGCATACAGTCGACGCTCCTCCTCGCCGCGCACTGCGCAACGGTGCCGATTATTGGCGCTGTCCACTCGCCACAGCCCCGAATGCGGCCAAGAGTCAAGCGCAGCGCCTGGCTCGCCTATTTATCCACTTCTGGTGACGGGACCTGGACGAAGTGGTACTTTGCACACAGCCACACTGTTGTCAACTCTTGGCATACGCGTATCGCACGATAACCGCTTTGATCCTCTGCGCGGGGGATTGCGGCGCACCCACGCCGGTCCACTGCGGGACGGTTCTGTGAGCTGGATTTATGCCTTTGACGACAAAAACTACCCGGCATGGGCTGGAGATCTCAACGGGGCCCGCTTTCGCTCCGTATTCATGCAAATGCGACACCCTCTGCGCGTCATTGCTAGTCGTGCGGCCGCACCGCTCGGTCATTCCTCAGAGGAGTTTGTACGACGCCACGTAGATATGCCAGCGCATCGTACCACCTATGCCGGCGATCTGCATAGCGCTCTACACTACTGGATTGGGTGGAGTGGGTTTTTGCTTAAGGTTGCTGACTGGACCTACCGGTTGGAGGATGGAGTGGACGTGCCCGAGCTTTGTCATCGTGCAGGGCTGCCTTCGTGTCCATCTTCGTCGCTTGTTGATCGTGCCATCGCCACTGCGGCAGCGGCCAGGGCGGGCTCAAAAGCCAACCACATTGAAGTCTCGCAACGCGCACTAACATGGGACGTGCTCATGCGTGTAGACCCACATGCAACTCAGCAGGCGCGTGCTCTGGCCTGCAGCTACGGTGGATATGACTGCGATAGGCCTACACTTTTGCCATCGTCGTCCTCAGACCTTAATGGGGGCGGCACCGGAGCTGCTGCTGTAGCAGTGGATTTGATGCCGAACATGCTCAGTGTTGACGCTAGCGAGCCAGCCCTGCTGCGTGGCTTTTACGGCTATACTGTCGCTATATGCGCACGCGTTCCAGTGTTTACACCACCCGATGACCTACGCTCTTGGATCGAATTCCACCGTGCAGCTGGCATCTACAAATTTGCCTTGTACTACGAGGGCGAGATTGTAGAACAGCAACAACAAGACACTTTCGTATCAACTAATAGACCCGAGTCGTCTGATGCTTGGGATGAGGAGGGCACCAAAGATGCCGATGCGACAACAGCGCGGCCTTCTAATCCACAAAGTTCAACATATAGCCCGTATAGTTTGGGCGCTCTGTTGACCGAGTATGCCAGCCAAGATGCACTTGTGCGTATAATGAGACCCAGCATGCTGTCTGGGGTAGATGCGACTAGTGACTTTGACTACGCAGCGCACTGCGCACGCACTAACCCAGACCGTGCGAGATTTCTTCTATTTTTGAATGCGCCCTACGACTATGTGTACCCCCTGGGTAATAGCACCACTAGCCTTTCTTCCACCTTAGACGCTGCCTGCGGTGCAAAGGATGCGAGATTGCTGGACAATGCCCGTGTATCTGAGCCTTTCGCCGTGCGAGTGCCCCTTCGCTTGTATGGCGCCAGCGGACACCGCCTCAGACCAGAACAAACCGATCGTAAAGAACAGATGCGTCGCCGGCGCCGACAAAAGAGGGCAACGCTATCCAAGCAGCCCCCGTTTACTCGTTACACCACTCAAGCTGACGAATCGATGCAACACCCCACAAATGCAGCCGTGCTCATGGACGTGAGCATCTGCGAGAAAAAGGAGGGCATGGGAGTGTATAGCGCTGAATTGTGTGCACGTGCTGCCTCACAGGCCATTGCCAATTCTCAAATGCTCGGGGCTAGCCCGCCTCTTGAGAGCGGCTCGAATCAGCGCAGTGACTCGTGCATACGCCAGGCACTTGTCGGTGGTCGGCGCCTTCTTCTGTCGGTGGAGGACCAATTGCGTGTTCTGCTCGTCGAGACGCTGTCTAAAGGTGGCAACGATTCGACGAGTATCGGTACGGCCATTGAAGCGTTGGCACGTAAGCTCCGATCAAATACCCCCGACGACGACGCCATGGCCCTATACGATACTCTCGAGGTCTTTGCTGGTGCCATTGGTGGTGCTATGCTGGAGCAAACAACTATGGATTCGTTGCAGGTCGCAAGTGCGCGCATTGTCACAGCCGCTCGCCAAGATTCCTCAAATTCAGGGCGTTCGAGTGATGATACAGACGCGAATCAGAATGTAGAGCGGTATATTCCGTTAATTTGGGCTAACATGCGCCAAGTTGATGCTGCTATCACTGCCGCCGCAGCATCCGGTGCATATGTACAGCCCGAGGAACGTTTGCCTTCGGAGGCTGCAGCTAATGCAGTGATTGTAGGGGAGGGACCTCGAGATTTGCAGCGTCTTGTAGCTCCACTTGATCGACACGGGCACTGCAATGCCTTTTTCTCAGCAACAAGGGAGGCAGAATCTGCACCCTCTTTTGAGGAGGGCACAACGCTTCGCTTTTTACATATTCCCAAAACTGGCGGGACAACGCTAAATGACCTACTGGAAGTAGCAGCGCCGCTTTCAAAGCGGGTTTTCTGCGAATTGGCCACCAAAAAACTCACGCTGCAGCACATTCCTGACCTTTACAAAAACTGCGACGTGATTTCAGGCGAGTTTGACGGCTCGCACCGCTTCCAGCTGCCTATTGCCGACACTGGACCCGTTGCCGATTTAGTCCTACTCCGCGATCCAATTCGACGTGCCATCAGCCAATATGAGCACCTGCGATACAAAGGCAGATTCACGCAGGCTGAGGTGGAGACCGGCGGCAGTAATAAGTGGGATACGGTAGCCCGAGGACTCTTTACTGGCTCCTCATGCAGCGCCAAATGGGCACATGATATTTGTGCGCGATTAACAGATGGTGATAAGTGTCTCGGTGGCGGATTCTGCGGCTTACTGCGCAATCATCAAACGCAAATGCTCGCCGGTGCGCGGCTCTTCGCACCGCAGCTGCGAATGGCCGTGCGCGAAACGCCCCAGCGTTTATTGTGCACCGCACAGCGCGCCCTCTCCAGCATGTCAATAGTCGGTATTACTGATTATTATGGTGTTAGTGTGTGCCTCCTCTTGCATGCCATCCGTTGGTGGGATCTCTTTGATGATTGCTGCCGCGGCGAACCAGGCGTTTTATCTTGTGCATCCCTAGCGTCCAAGCACCAATCTAACGTCCGTGACGCCCGCGCTACAATTAAACGGGGAGCACAAGTCTCATCGGCATATGCAGAGCGCTACTTGAGCAATCCAGAACTCATGCGCGCCATGGCCGTCGGTAATGAACTCGACTGCGCCCTTTATGCCGCCGGAATGCGTCGATTTTTGGCCCAGGTGCGCTCTGTGGAGCAAGCCACAGGCACACGGCTTTTCCCAGAAAATTCCTATCCACCGCCGTACTCGGAGAGCTGTCGGCAGTATGGTGCCATCTAGTAACGTTCCCGGTGTCTATCATCAATGTGTATTTCGAACGAGTTTGGTACGTGGTATATCATTATTATTATTTTATTGCTTATAGATTACAGTTGCGTAAATTTATTTTTTTTGTATTTCCTTTTTACGCGATCAGAGGGGCTATTTCAGCCTGCTGCCTCGTTTATTACACTCGAGTAACATGTTAGTGCACCCATTAGCTCCGAGGCAAGAGCATCATCCTCGTAGAGCCAGCTGCACGATACTTTGTCAGAGCTTGGCTTGTGACTTGAAGATGCAGGTGTTTCCAACAGTTCAAGTGCGACTGAGCGGGCCGCAACGCCCGACACGCTGGCCTTAAGTAAGCTTGCTGTCTCGCGTGAGCACTGCCCGCGTAGCCAGGTCAGTAGGTGGGCTGCACGTACATGTAGAAGCCCGTCAGTCACAGCATCCGGGTGGGGTTGCACTTGCGCACGCATACGCAAGGCGTGGTGCTGAAGCCCGAGGCTTGCAGCAGCCTCACTTCGGGCCACAAGTCGGGTTCTTGCGCCGTGGCCGGGAGGGGCTGTCACAAGTACCCCCTCAATAGGTTGCCTTCGCGCATGTAGATCAGCCAGATTGGCAGTGAGCGGCTGCGGTGCGGTGCGCTTGAGCAGGGTCGAGCTCACAGCCAGAGGGCGACGTGTGCGTGTGCGAATCTCCAGCAGCTGGCCATTGGCCGGGTAGTGGCACTCAATGCCAAACTCTTGCTCAATTTTGCCTTTCAAAAATGACATTTTTTTGCGCTCACCATGTACAAGAACGACTGCTCGCGCGTCGGCATTGCGTATTAGCTGCATGATGCCTTTGGCGTCAGCGTGCGCCGAAAAGCTTAGGTGCTCCACCGCTAGCCGAACAGGTATAGTGGTCGAGGAATCAATCTCAATACGCTTAGCACCGGCCAGGACCTTGGCGCCCACGGTACCTGCCACGCAGTAGCCTGGCATTATAACCATATTATTGGGGTCGGGTGCCCAGGAGCAGAAGACATGAAGAGAGAGACCAGCATGAAGCATGCCTGGTGTGGCAAAGAGCACCATTGGGCCTGGCTGCTCTGTCAAGGCGCGGTCGAACGGCTTAATATGCTTAAAGTCAAACATGTTGCGCCGCACAAATGTGTCCTTAATCTTTTGATTGGTCCACGGAATAAACAGCTTGTAGTACTGATTGGCCTTTTCAGTCAGCCCTGCCGCAAAATAGATTGGCGCCTCGATACTGTTGCGCTCCCAGTACGTCTCGAGTAATATGCACAATTCCTGGGCGCGACCCAACGCAAACACCGGAATGAGAACTTTGCCGTTGCGCTTGATGGCGCCGTGTACCTTGCTTAAAAAATTTCGCTCGCGGCACCGCTTGCTGTCTCGAATCGTAGTCGCATATGTACTCTCTGTGATGAGCACATCTGGCCGACAGCGGTCGATCCATGCCGCACCAAGGTGACGATCAGGCGTCATATTATAGTCGCCCGTGTATACCACACTCTGCTCTCCCACGCGCACACGAAACATGGCGGCACCCAGAACATGACCGGCGTAGTAAGCCGTGATTTCTAGGCCACCGCCTGCATCCACAGTCTCGTGAAGGCCCACCGTCACCACCTTGCGCATGCAGTCACGAATCATCTGCGAGGTGAAAAAATTGCGCTGGTCTTCGCCCCGACGCTCCACAGTTATCTTGCGGTAGTCTTCGAGTAAGATGGGGCAAATTGCCTTTGTGGGCTGCGTCATGTAGATGGGGCCATCGTAGCCGCGCATTTCCGAAAAGTACGGAAGGGCCCCGCAGTGATCGAGGTGAAAGTGCGAAATTATAACGGCGTCTAGTAAATCAGTGAGCGGGCCAGATTGCGAAAGGTATCCAAAGTCGGGAAAGCGGCGCGAGTCATTGTAGCCCATGTGCATGCCACAGTCAAACATGACATTACGCCCGCCTACTGTCACCAATACGCAGCTCCGCCCAACATCTTGTCCCGCTCCCAAAGGCACAATGCTAATGGGCGGCGGCGCGGAAAGTAGAGCAGCCATAATCGTCTCGCACAGGTGGTGATGATGGCTTCAAGAAATACTTTACTCAAAGTGGAAAACGGCTCGTAGTATTTCTCAGTCGACAGCCGTAGCAGCGGCAGCAAATACAATACTACTCCATGGCCTAGGACATGTTATCCGTGCTCGCATAGACAAACATTCTGCCTCCGCCACGCAGATCCCCTCTAAAATTCTAACCCTTTATGTAGGCCTACTTCTGCAGCATAATCAGGGAGTGCACCAATACAGGCATGTCGTTTGCGCAAGCGTTTTGTGTTTGACAAACGTACATATAGTTCCAGTAGTTTATGCGACATATGACCTCTTATAAATAAAACTACTTTTCCCAAGCATCGTACAACACTCTCAGGTTCTGGTCAGAGACCTCCCAAATTTGCTCCGTATGACTTTTGCTAGTCTCTCGTACGGCGGACGTTAAAAGCCGTCTGAAAAATTTACGCGCAATATAGCAAATATCTCAGATTCGATCCGTTTCTCTGCTTGAATTTAGTCACTAGTCTCTCCCATCAAATCTCGCGCGCGAGAGATTGTGCAAAACGAATATGCATTAGAGTACATTGTCTCTATTTTGATCATCTTTCTCACTTCACCGTCCCCGCCACAGAGGGCCAGCATTTTTTGGCAACCTCGTAATGGTCATTATGGCATTGTTATTGAGCTTGACTGCTGCCTGATTATTTTTTTTTTTTCATTTTTTTGGCATCTGGAGTGGCGGTAGTGGATGGATGCCATGGCATTAGCAGCCAAGCAGTGTGCCTGAGGGCTATGCAATTTGGTGACGGGACTCGCAACCGCCGCCGGGCTGCCCACTCTTTGGCAGTGTATATTGGGCCGCTACTGACGCCGTCTCAAGA
>JACLAD010010919.1_pt1 | contig 12830 bp, 14 predicted proteins | sample 8027901 | NCBI WGS metagenome assembly JACLAD01 (sample SAMN15725071, study PRJNA655200) | protist metagenome | isolation source: fluorescence activated cell sorting (FACS) single amplified genomes of... | place: Spain: Blaines Bay Microbial Observatory, Mediterranean Sea | collected 2016-07-05
AAATCAAAAACAATGCAAAATGATATTGAAAATCCACACTGTTGCACAACCCGCTTGAAAACCATTTCAACTCACCGGCTTCACTTTTTGCATACATCATCTCATACAATTCACCAAGCGTCGGCGCGGCATCCGCAAATGTGTGCGTTCCCCATTGGTCAGATCTTACATACTTCAAATCACCAGGGTGCCAGACCCACATCTTTCCATGGTGCACAATCCTTCTTGGACGATTATGTGTACTGTAACATGAAACATGACCTCAATACAAAATTCAAAAAATGTTTCACGCGAAATATGTTTATATTCATATAAATATCGCGTGAAAAAGAAATGTACCTTCACATGCATTTCTGACTAGGTGGTCGAAAGTTTCATCTTTGCCCATGATGAATTTTCCCATGAGGATCCGCTTCTGCAATTTGGGCCTATCCTTCAACATTTCGTGTTCTTCTGCTGTGTATGGCCCGCGATAAATGCTCACCGTCAAATCATCATGATCGTATTCAGTACGGTCATTGTACAATCGGATCGGTGTGCTACTCACCTGTTCCTGGATCAAAAATAGTTTTCATTTTGAAAATTCAACAAATTTGAGATTTTATGAAAAATTCTACGGGTGGACAATCTGGCCCCAATTTTCGTGCTGTGAATAAACCACCACCATTTACAATACGTCAATAACAACATGTTTTAGAAACAACAATCATTCATAACTTTCAATTTTGCTCTCGAATTTATTTTTCTTGCTAAATCAAATGAAAATCAGCATATATATTCCAAATCATGCTTCAAAACTCATATTTTTCGAAACTTTTCTCTGTCATTTTACTTTTTCAATCCCTGTTTGGACGTTGATGTTTCCTGCCATCAGACCGGTAATTTCGTTGGCTGCAACAGCTGCACGAAATGTTGCTGGTTTGAAGATCAAATAGATCATGACGGGACCTTCAAACTTTTCGGATAGCGATTCAATACTTGGCAGCGGGTCAACCAAAATGTCCGCCGAATCATATTGATCATCTCGCACGTACTTCTCAACCTGGAATGTGAAACACACAAATTTTCCGAAATATGCAAATATCATGGTAAATTTAAATCAATTTAACATAGTTTTGTTTCATTTTCAAAACATTTGGTGTCAAAAAATAATTTTCTTCAATCCAAATTTGGAACGTCATTCTCCCATTTATAATGGACGCCGCCGTGAACAATCATCGTCGGGCGATTCTTCCCATTGTACTGATGCACAGTCGGTGCACAGGCAAGTTCAACCTAAAAACAAAAATTCAAAAAAGCAATAAAAAAATGTTTTGGAGCAAAAAATCTGCAAAAAATAAGAAAAAATGTGCACAAATTTTTACAAATCGAAAATAAAATTCATCATTTGCGTTGTTAAAAAAAACATTTTTCAAAATTCCTCTCTTGAACTGCATCGTACAAATCGCTCTCTTTGGACATGATGAATTTGCCGACGAGGATGCGCTTCTCCTTGGCCTGAATCTTCATACGATCGAATTCAACATTTTCTTCCTTGAAAGTTGGACGGTACACTAGTACTACACGTTCATCTTCTTGCACTCGCGCAGATGGATACCACTCCCTCGGTGCTTCAAGAACTTCCTCAATAACTTGCTCTTCTTCTTGTTCTGTTGCTGCAGGAGCGGCCACTGGTGATGTTGGGATAGTTTCATCATCATGGTGAATTTCTTCAAGTTCTTGGATGTCTGCGTCGGACGAATCTGCTTCTTTTTCTTGTTGTGGCGGTACAAAGAGCGGCGGAACACGACTTAATTCATCATCTGATGTTGGGTTGGTGTCGGCGTTATCATCCCAATGAGTGCGACCAGAAATGCCAGGGATACCTGAAAATGGATTTTGGAAGAAATCAACGTGAAAAACTAATTATGAAAAAAAGAAAAAAATTGAAATTTGAAAAAATCAAAATGATTTTTTGAATTCATATCCCTTTCTTGAACCGATCAATTGGCTCCATTCTTGTACTAACTCTTCTTGCGTTTTTTCCTCGTGATGGCTTGGCTCATTTACCGGGCTGATGGGAGGGGTGCGGCCATCGATTAATGCTTGGGCTGCTGCTACCTGGGTTTGAAACAATAATGAAAAAACCTGCGCGTATCAAAATTCATTTCCACAGCTTATTACCAAAAAATAAAAACGTAATAAAAAGGGAGGGGCGGGGCAGAAGCTTCGGCGGCCATGGTTACAACTTTGCGGCGCATTTCATTCGAAACTTTCGAGCTACGACCTGTAAGCAGTGTGAAATGTCTTGAGCATCAGCCTTGACTTTCTGCTTGTCATCGCAATGACTGCAGTGGCGCAGAAAGAAACCATTATGAGCATGAAACACAAGCAACAAAGACCGCATCTAAAATTCGTTTCCATAGATAATCACCCAAAAAACAAAAAAAAAAACGTAATAAAAAAGGAGGGGCGGAAAAGCAACGCCAGCTTGCCAAAGCTGGTAACATGCTCAAAATCAAAGTCAATTACCCGCTGTATCCTTGCTTTCTGGGCTTGCTTCTTGTACAAGCTCACATCCAGCTTGCTCAAGTCCTCCGAGCAAGGTAGACCATGCTTAACGATTAGCTCTTGCTTCCCGAACAGCTTGCCCGCCTCCAACAGCTCGACCGCCATTCCAAATAATGCTGAATTCGCTTTCTTCACGTCAAAACGGTTGGCAAACTTATCATACACAGCAACCGGGCACAATTTAAACGTCGGCCTGTTCATACTTCTGCTGTCCGCTTGGCATTTGCCAATCCATTCATAATCAGCTCCAAGTGGCATCTTGCCGCAATCAATCACGCAAGTCGCGTTCGGAATACTTCGCGGCGAAATATATTTAATTTGAAACTTCGAGACGCGCGTGCTAAAATTCGTTCCTTACATAATCACCAAAAAAGAAAAACAGAATAAAAAAGAAGGGGCGGCAAAGCAGCCTCTAGCGGCGCTTCATCATGCGGGCGCCCAGGAATACTATCCCAGCCACCCATTATGAATAATAAACTGAAGCGAGCGAAAGCGCGCCAATTGCTGGCGCTCGACCATGACCTATAGACACTGTAACTAATGCGCGCAATTAACAAATTAGACAACCCAAGTCGAGTGATTGGTAGAGCACAACCCTAACGTTTCATACATCAATATCGCGAACAAACTCAGTTCCATCGGTCGCGGCATGCGAAATGGGTGATGCCAACGATGGAGAGGGTTCACTACTAGGAGGTTCTTGATTCGCTGCGAAATCTTTGGTTGAAATGGGGTCGAAATGCTTCTTTCGGTCTTCCATAAACAAGCTACCTTGCTCAGTAATCTCACCATGTGCAACCGCCTCTTGCCACACCCGCGGATTAAACATCAACACAAGATCCATGTGACCATCATGATGCCTCCATCCCTGCATTTCCTCCAGTTCTGCAAGCGTTGGGACTCCTTGATTCGACTCGCGATGCTTGATATATGAATGGGTAAACTCATTCCAATGCCACACATTTTTCCCATACACAATCTGTGACGGACGATTCTTACCTGGAACAAAATCAAAAATATAGAAACTGAAAAATTGAAACATGCTTGACAAAAATGAATAAAAACACAAAATGCATTGAACAATTGAATGTTTTTTCAAGAATATTTCATGTTTTTGTTACCGTCGTAATATTGATATTATGATGTTTTGATTTTTGAATGTAATTAATAGATGTAGGTACGTAGTTAAGTTCGCGCGGATTTTTTGATATTTAACGTAGATTTTAGTGAATATATGTTTTTTAAGTAAACTACGCTACTATTCTCTTCACAGCTGAAAGAAGAGAATTTCTACAATGTTTAAAGAAATTGAAAAAATGAAACATGTTCGATAAAAATGAATAAAATCAAAAAAATGTACTGATTCAATTTCATTGCTTTCTCAAGAGTATTTTGATTTTTTTATTACCGTCGTAATATTTGATGTTGCCGATGCAGCCTGTCTCAATCGCGTGCAATAGATTTTCTTCCTTTTGCATCACAAATTTTCCTAGTGGTAATCCAAATGAGGTCGAAACTTGTTCAGATTCGAATCGCTCGATTTCCTCGGGGGTCATGGGTGGTCGGTAAATATTGACAACTACTTCATCTGCGCCGACGTGGGTGCCGGGAGTAAACGGGCGAGTGGTTGAAATATGCGGTTCCGCTAGGAGATCGGGGGAGGGAGGTCGGACTAATCGATTGTGGGCTAATTCCTCAATTGCCTCATCTGGCGACCTTGATCTAATTTCCTAAGTAAAAAATAAAAAATGGAAAATGTTTTCAAAAACATTAAAATTTGAATGCAATTCGATGAAAAAAACAATATTTTAGATCAATCCTGTTTGTTTCTGGTAAGCCGTCATCACTTCGCGATTCCATCTCATCATCGCTGCGTGGAGGCTCGCGTCCATTTTCAGGGGAGACTGCACAATAAACTCCTGCTATCAGCAAGGGTATTATTCGCAGCATGATAAAGTAATAGAGAGAAAATAGACACGTAATAGATTATATGTAAAGAAGATTCGATTGAAGATTTTAAGTAAGAATTTAAAGTTTATTATTTCGCAAATGCTCTGGTTAATGTGCAACAATTTTCAAGGACCATTCCTTGAGATATAAGAGTGCACCAATGTCCGTTTTTAGATGAAATATTTCTAAATAGATAAATTTATGGATGGTGGTACTATGAACCAAAATACATAACGTGATGTGTAAATGTGAGATATGTGTAGAACGACGAAATTGAACAAAACGCAAACTTGTAAATATATATGTATGTTCAACAACAACTACAAATAAATTGAATGTCACTACATCTAATCCTGATCCTCTCTCCATGCCCAAAACTTGTGACGATTTCGAATATGAATTGCAATATCTTTAATGACCCGACAAAAAACAATAGATGACAACAACCATCCATGAAATGGCGTCAAAAACAGAACATTATATTGGTATGATCAGAAACGTCTGTCACACAATTGCAAACTTTTACAGACTCGACGGCAATCCCCACATAATCCTTCCTCGATTCCCCACGATCACATCAATCGAATTTCCTTTTGCATGCACATATATTGCCTGGAGCAAAATAAGCAAATGAAAAGATCAAAAATAATCAAAATGGTTCGAAAACATGCCAGAAAACATAAGAAAATGAATATTTTTGGAAAATCCTGCAAGTCACAAGCATGGAAAAAATGGAGCACAATCTTGGTTTCTCCTCACCAGGAAAATGAATTTCTGACTTGATATCTCCCTTCGGTAGATTGTCTGTGTCCAAACTAAAATAAACAAATTTAAAATATTTGAAACGCTGGTTAAAACGCACGAAATATAATGTTTTTGTACAAATATTTTCCATAAATTGTACTCGCGAAATCTTTGCATAGGCCACCATTCAGCTTTTTCGACTTCATGTTCATCAAGAATCAAATCCCTGCTTTTGGCTTTCAATACCACACATAAAAAATTGTTATTTATCACTCCATCAAACCTCCATAACGCATGAGAACAATGGAAAAAAATTCAAAAATTGAAAAAAATGTACACGCCGATTTCATTTCCATGTAATTCACCGAAGAAAAATAATGACAAACAACCCGGCTGGCAAAGCCCGCACCGGGAGGCGGTCGGGTTTTTCTATCTTCCTCGATTCCGCGGCCTAAAGCAATTGCCCTTTCAAACTCTTGAGACGACACAGAACCTCTCCGATCCTGACCGGGCGCGTAATGCGAATGGAATTGTTTTGTGCTGCACTTTCAACGTAAAATGCTGCAGCGGGGACATTCATCTTGACGCCCCAGAATTTGCTCCCGCCAAACAAGCGCAAAGTTGAAATTTCGCACAATTTTGATACACAATCATATTCTGCAATTTTTGATGTTTTCTTGATCTTTACAAAATTGAAAAATGTTTTGAATCAAAAATATTGTCTCTCATACCGGGCTGGCGCTTGCCATCCTCCGCAAAGTCTAGGTGTGAAGGTTTCGTCTACCTAAAACCGAAAATTAAAATTTCAACAAAAGAAAGGGAAAAACGTGGAAAATACCAAAATTGAGTGAAAATGATGAAACATTTGCAAAAATATTCACAAAAGTGGTAATATCCCTTTCTTGGACTTCGAGTCCACATTCCTCCTTCATCTCTCGTTTTGCCGCATCTATCACACTCTCCTTCGTATCAATACTTCCAGTGATAGCCTATCCAACAAAAAATGTTGAGATGAATTTTTCCACGCGATTTATTTTCTAAAAACAATGTTATCGCATGGAAAAATATTTTCCAAAAAAATGTACCTTCCAACAACCGTACTCCCATATCACCAGGGTCTCCGTCTCATCAGGCGAAACTACCTAAATGAAAATAATCAAATTTCAATCAAAAAGTTTAAACGAAAATGAAAAATGTTGATCAAAAAGCTTACATTCAAACGAAATCATCTCAAAAAAACATTTTTATAATCCATTTTTTGAACAATCACACCCACTCCTTCTGTGGATGTTGCATATGTAGGAACTAGATCTTGCACTTTTGAAGCATACCATTTGTAGTACACAAATTCAGTTGTCAGATTATGAAAATGATGAAATTTAAACCTAAAAAAATCAAAATGTTTTTTGCAAAACAAACAAATGTTTTGAAAGTGACAAAAATCAATGCCGAATGCGATGCAAACCAGCAGAAGACAAATCAAAATGCAACAGTTTTTAAACTTTCATGAAAAACAATATTTTTCTTAGTCCTAATTTCAAACTGATTCTCCTTCAAAAATGATATTGGGGTTGATGGACACTCTTCTGGGAATGCGACATATATTGCGCAGGGGTCTCCTTTTATTGACTCCGCCTCGAGAAGATATTTTGATATGTTGGCAACATTTTTACATCCCAACCTAAAGCAAAAAATTAATAGAAGAAACGGATGCTTACGAGAAAAAAACGAAATGACTGAAAAAATGTGTTTTCACACGCCAAGATGCGAAAAAAATAATGATCATCCATTTCTTCAACTTTGTAAACCGAATCCATAAACCACCATGACTACCCCGCTGCAAGGTAACGCCACTGTCCAAAACCTACATTTTAAAAAATAGCCCCGCAAACACAACGTTCTCAAAAACATATTTCATTTCTATGCCAGCGCACCACAAAACTTTGAAAGCGAAACCAACTTGGAAAAAAACGTCCAAGAATCGCATGGCTCCGTAACGCAGACTCGCCGGCCTCGCAAGCATATGTAAAAATCTGTGAAGCCATTCTTCACCGACTGAAAACTGCGCGGCAGGCGCCTTGTCTTAAATTTACTTGGATTTTACCATTTTTAAAAATTCTGTATCAAAAAGCAATCATTTCCATACCACGGCAACGCAAAACTTTGAAAACGAAACCAACTTGGAAAAAAAACGTCCAAGCATCGCATGGCTCCGTCAATCAGGCTCGCCGGCCCCCAGGATAACATAGTATACTATAAAGCCTAGCATGGGAAGAAAGAGAAACCAAGGGCGCTGTCGAATGCCGCGTCTGAAAATGACACGCCAGCCAGGCTCAAAACACGCGCCTCATCATACGCCAACAATTTCACAACTTTCAGATCCACGCGCGCAGAGAAGTAAAATGCAAAAAATACAATTTTTGGAACAACCAAAAAACGCTAAAGCTTTGATCTTTTTCATTCAAAAACGTGAAAAATCATTGGATTTTGCTAATATTTTCACACTTTTTTCATTTTTTCAAGACGTAGCATTTCATGCTCTCTTTCCCCTCCTCGTCTGAGAGCTGCACATACGCCCCAACTTCACAATCATCAACTTTTAAAAAAATGAAAAAAAGTGAAAAAAATGAAAAAAAGTGTGAAAACGAGCAAATTTTGATCAAATTCACATATTTTTTTCAAAAAAAATGAAAAATTTGACGATTTTTTAATTTTTCCAAAAATCATATTTTTTCATTTTGTGAATTTACAAAAAATAAAATATACATTTTTCCATCATTTTGTGAAAATCAACAAATCGAAAAATATTAAAGAAAAAAGTTGAAATTCAATGAAAAACTGTATGATTTTGCATGAGATTCGTACTAATCGGTTTTATATTTTTGAAAATGTCAAAATCATATCGAAAAGTTCATGAGCACAAAAATCAAAATTTGACTGTTTCAGAATTGTAAAATTTGATCGATTCGAACTTTTGTAGTACCAATCTCTTTCAAAATCATACTTTTTTGAGTTCTTTCAGAAAAATTCAATTTGTTCTTCAATGATTCTTTTTCAAAATTGTATTTTTTAATTCATGAATTTACAAAAATCATGAAATCGCAAAAATGTAACTTTCGAGAAAATCAAAAAAGCGTCAAAATTTGCAAAATCGAAATTCGAAAACCGTGATTTTGCATCCAAATTGGTCAAAATTCGACCTCCGTGCTCGATTTTTGCGTTTTTTGGCAAAAAAAAAATATTTTTATAATATTTTTCCGCAAGCACCTTTGGCCGGCGGCAACAAGGGGGTCAGCGTACCCATCGGTGCTGTAAATTTGCAAAAAAAAAACAGCAGCGATCAAAATTTAATTTTTCCCAAAAACATCAAAATTCTTCTCCAAATCGACAAGAAATCATGAAATCCAATGGAAAAAATAACAAAATCACGAAAAATTGAAAATTCAATTTTGTGAAAATATGAAAAATGTAATACAGATTGTTCATTTTTGTCACACATTTTACATGTTCATGAAATTTATTTTTTCATATATTCTGATCTCTTTTTTGTTGAAATTTCAAGATTTTCATGATTTTGGATCGATTCGAGAAGAATTGTGGTCATTTTGCCATTTTGAAAATTTTGATCCTTTCGGAGACTTACCTGTAAAAGTTAATTCCTCTTTTGCCGGCGCCATGTTTGATTAGTAAAGATAAATAAAAAACTGATACAATGATGAAACGTTTTAATCACACATGAATCATTATAATTATATCTGCCAATACAAACTGGACTAAACATAACGTAATACACACTTCTACAATGTAATCGTACAAAAAAATCAACGCTGACCAAGAACATATTTGAATGACGAAAAATATTAAAAAATAATGGATTTCAAAATAAAATATACAAACGACCCCAAGCGAGACCTTTCAACAAAAGAGAAAAGATCGAAATCGCAAGAAATCTAAATCAGACAGCACTGAGACAGTCAGGCCATCTGCCGTGATATCGATCCTTTCTTTCTCGATGATTGTCACTGGCACCTCCTGCACCCCAGCCAACTCAAAACAATGGAGGCGTCGGTTGCCGCCCGTCCACCAGCAATTAGCATGGTAGAAGACTGGCATCGGGAGAAAATCCTCGACGCTCCTGCGCTTTGCTTTTATGCCCCTGGCGACGGCCTTCAACCTGTCATTGTTTCGAAAGCGGTTTCGAATGGTGCAAGTTGAATACTTTATTCGGCTTCGCTTCATCTTGACCACCTCACGAGGGAAAAGAAGTGTATTGAGATCTTCATCGACGCCCGACCACCATGAGGTGCCGCCGTCATATTTCATAAAATACACCTCTTTCTCCGGCGCGAGCGTAACAAAATCAACCACGCAACCTGTTCGCGCGACGAAATCATCTAGCTCACGCGGGATATTCTCGCCCCAGAAATCCCCTTCCTGCCAACGACAGAACCTAAAAAACAAAATGAAAAATTCTGATGAAAGAAGGATATTTTGATTGAAAAATCACGAAAAAATAAAAAAATTGAAAAAATGTATATTTTGAAAATATTATTTTTGTTTAGGCAAATCGAAAATGATGATTTTGCAATGGTTGCTGATAAAAGACTGTGGTGTGCCATACCAAAAAGTATATTTTCTATTTTAATTTTTTTCTTCTATGCTATGATGCAAAAAATAAAAAGATTTTTGGCGAGGCTTCAATTTTCCATTTTCGAATTCATCTTGGCACGATTTTAATTGCAATTTCGCACTTTCACGCGCTGAAGCAGAAAAATATGATCATTAAAAAATGATGGCACTCCTTTCCTGGACCATCCTTTGTGGTTGTCGGTGGCAAGGTAATCCACACCCGGTCGCTGAAGTAGCAAGCGATAGAGCTCACCCGGCAGGCCAAAAAAATCTACGTCACCGTCTTCACACCGCACAAAGAAGCCACCCCCTTTGGCCAAATGCACATAGGAAACAAACCTCTTCCGTATGCACGTTTGCATACGTTTCGGCACGTCTCGAGAGCATTTCCAGGTGCCACCTTCCCGCACAATAAACCATGACCTTAGATACAAAAAAAACGTTTTTGAAAAACTTGAAAAAGATAAAAAGAATTCCATACGGTGTCAAGATCCTCGACGTTCCATTGTAAAAATTTGCTTGCGCATTTTTCTGATTTGCGACTTGAAATATTTTTTACATCCCAAGCCAATACGGTTTGTCAGGCGCCAAAGAAACCTGTTTTACCGGTGGTTCCGTGGTATTCTCCAATTCCTGCATTAAGTTATCCGGAAGGTTCTTGGACCTAAAAAACAAAAAAAATATGATGAAAGAAATCACGAAAAATTCAAATAATAATAATTTAATATAATTTACTCAATTTAAATGGAATAATTTAAATTCGAAAATCGCATAATCATTTTAATACCGATCGTTTTTCATTTTTTGGTTGAAGTCGAAAATACTGTAAAAAAACGAATTTTGAAAAATGTCAAAATCTTCCACTATTGAGGCCCCCCTGACACAATTTCAATTATGTTTTTTTATTTTTGAGCATTCGAAGAAAAAAATCGTTTACGAAAATTATGATTGTCCCTTTCTTCGACAGCCAGCGACCATCTCGGTGCCGCAAGAACCAGGAGCCGCGGAACCCGAATTCTACCTAAAAAACATTTTTTGAAAAACGAAATGGACACGGGAAAAAAACGTTAAAAAATATGAATAAGCAAAAAATCAAAATCTTTCAATCATAATAAACCAGTACTGTCGAGCGAAAAATCAAAAAATGAGACTAAAATTTTCCGTTGTCGAATTCACCATGGCCCGAACTCATCTATTTGTTATGCTCGCACGCATCCGCACAAGAAAAACCGTTCACCAACGCGATCAAATCCCTTTCCCGGACATAATCAATGTCGGCTGTGTACGGCCTGTAGACAGCGTTTTCTGGCACATTTCCCAAAGGCTGGCTGGAAGAGCTTGCCATACTGCGAAAACAATTAAAAAGTCTAGATCGTTGAATTGAATGGGGGGGGTGAGTTTTACGTACGTACGGTGATCGAATCACAACAAAATACATATTTATAAACTATTTTTTTTGTAAATTAAGACTACTATAATCTATACTAACGTCCGAAGATGCTCCAACACAGATCAACGAAGAATGTGTAATCAATCAACTTTCATATAATAACATGTCTTGCATACACATATGAAAGTCATCTTCCAAATATTAGCGAATTCAGTGTGACCTAAAAACCAAAATCAAATTTTGACAAAAAAAAATGATTTCGGAAGAAAAAACATGAAAAAATAGCAAAAATGATGAAATTTGAACACAACAATGACATTTTTTACATTTTTTGAAAGTGTAAATTTTACATTTTTTGAATATCTAAAAATTAAAAAATCAATCATCCAAAATGTAAAAAATTCAATTTTGAGTTTCCCACCACCCGAATTTCATCAAAATTTCACGTTTTATATTCCTTTCTTGCACCCAAAATGTGTGATATTAATTCATCAATTGAAACAACCTATGGTTTCACTGATAGAAAAACGATATTTATTAGTAATTTCGTACAAAGGTAGGTATTGGCTTTTATGTATGGTAGGATTCAAAACCTAAAAAACAAAATCAACATTTTAATAAAACAAAAGGATTTGGAGTGAACAAATATGAAAAAATAAGCAAAAATTAATGAATTTTGTGGAAAATGCTAAATCATTCATTTTTTGAGATCAAGATTTTTTGCATTTTTTAGGTAGCTAGAAAATCGGAAAAGTATGAGTTTACCTTAACCCGATTTTCAACAAAAATTCACGTTGTCAAACGTTCAAGCAGGAAAAATATGACACAATATCCCTTTTTTGAACATCAAAAACATGTCATAAAATCATATAAATTTCGAATTATTTAGGGGCGAGTACTGCCATTCCATCCTGGACGCCCACCACCACGAGATCCTTCGGAACCGGAGCGAAGACGACCTTTCAAAAAAACATACATAAAAATGGTAAAAATCAATTTCAATACAAAATCACGGTTTTCAGATGTCAGTTTTTCAAACTTGGACATTTTTTATGATTCTTTTGTATTTTTCAATTTAACAATTTTAAACAAACATTCATGAAATCAAAAAATATATAATTTTTGTAACAATCAAAAAATACCCGAATTCACAAAACTGACTTACAAAATGTATGAAAAAAATGCAAATTTGTTGCGTTTTGGGAATTTTCAATACTTTTTTTGATCTATTTTTTAAAAAAGTACTTGAAGCAGTTGGTGCAGACAATCTGTTGATTCGGGCTTCGCGGTCGGCACGGCTTGCGGCGAGTTCGGCACGATTAGCTTGGGAACGCTCATCAAAATTTCTCCTGTCAAACAAAATCATTGCAATAATTTGAATTCAAATTTCAAAACAAAAATAAAAAAATCACGTGATGGATCTCGCGAAAACTTGCTGCGCCAGAAACACAAAACATATCACCTGGAAAAGATGTCTTTTCCACAGGATATTTTTGCATGGGCGAGCAAATGAATATCAGTGTAAATTAATATATATAAATCTAAAATTTTGAATGAAAAATGTACG
>JACLAD010008978.1_pt1 | contig 12827 bp, 6 predicted proteins | sample 8027901 | NCBI WGS metagenome assembly JACLAD01 (sample SAMN15725071, study PRJNA655200) | protist metagenome | isolation source: fluorescence activated cell sorting (FACS) single amplified genomes of... | place: Spain: Blaines Bay Microbial Observatory, Mediterranean Sea | collected 2016-07-05
TTTACTTGCCTTAGCATCTTCTTTCGCTTTAAAAGCATCAGTGCCTGTTTTTTATATCTTGCTTTTGTTGCGCCTTTTGACTTGCTTATTTTTTTCTTTAACACCCGATGTTCAGCATCCAGTTTTTTCAATTTTTCCTCAACAACCTGACACCACCCAGCGTAGTCATTTAGACTGGTGAGGGGTGTCACAGCCTCCATTCTCCTCCGAACCTCTTCCATGTCTGGCGGTGGGGGCTCATCTTTCTTTTTCTTTTTCCTTCTAGATAGTCTGGAAAACACACCTCTGTTGCATTTTGCTGCTGGCAATAGCACCACTTGTTGCCTCTTTCTTTTACAGGGAGGTACATTGTTGGGTTTGGGTTTTGCTTGAAGCTTTCCATTCATTGTTCTGGGGGCACTGCCAGGTTCCTTTTTAATGCTTTTATTTGCAGAGAAGGCTTCACTTTCAATATTTTGACTCTCGTTGTAACAAAAAGAGTCGAAAAAAGCTTCCACATCGATTGTACTTATATCGATTGCTTCGGTCCTATCACCGGTTAGGTCAACAACTTCTGCAACCTCTCCATTTGATGATCGATATAGAACAAGATCAAAAGGTGGCCAAACCACTTGTGTACTGTTCGTGTTGTTCGGCCGCCCTGTCTTTTCGTAGTATCGCAGCTGTTGTAAGCGTATGAGAAGTTCTAGCTGGCGCCTCTTATATTCTTGGTCTGTTTCACTGTCTTTCATTTCATTACAAATATAATGGAACCTACCATCATATTTTTTCTTTCTTGTCATGAGCTGAATAAACATGTTTCTGTATTTTTCGTAAGCTGGCTTGTCCATATGCGCTTTGTGTCTTTTTTTTCGCAGAGGTCTCCCTCCATGGTCTAGTGCGTGCTCACCTACATATATCCTTGGTTCAAAGTAATAATTTACAAGTTTCTTCAACTTGCCTTCATCCAGAGTTGTGTTCTGTCTTATGTTTTTGTACTCCATAAACTCAAGGCGCTCGTACTTTAGCTGCGCGGTCTGCGCTTCCGTCTTTACTTTGGTACTTGTCTTCATTTTGTGGAACAAGTGTTTACCCTATCCCCTACATTTTACAATGTACATGTACATTTTTTGAATTGCTACCTTTCTCCACTTTTTTTTTTCTCTTTCTTAGTCTCCCATCCTTAGCTTAGCTTACTGGTATGATGATTCCATCGTCCATATGTACAATTTGTATATAGACAAATATCCTCACACGTTATATATGAAGTATGAATATTAACGCTAGTGAGTTAATTTAGAGATTTGTCATATATAGGGGGTGTAGGAGAAAAAATTCTGTCCGTCCGTACGGCCGTACGCGTACGCACGTCCGTGACCCCTACAAGTAACCTAACCCTAACATACCAACAACAATTTTGATTTTCTTACCAGATGAAACTCCCCATAGTTTCACGAATGTATGGATAAATGCACCTTTTGTTAACACGAAGTGGCACCAGCAGCTTAGCTGCTGGTGCCGGAAAAAAACGTGTGAGTTCGGCTTCGCCCATTATGTTATATATTGAGTGTTATTACAAAATATCGCGTTTTGTATATGGTACAAATATAATTTTGTATCAAATATAGTAAATTTTGCAGCAATTTTGTATATACTAAGCATTTTGTATATATTTTGTATCATTTTGTATCATTTTTGTATATACAAAACGGATATATTTTTATCCGGGTCAACACTTGTTTACAAGTTATATTTGACCCTTATTTTCTTTCTTTGTTACTTTCTTTTCTTCATACTCTATATAGCTATTGATTTATGACCTCAACTTTTGGAAAAGCCGCACGGATTGGCGAAAAATCGGCATGACCGGACACTTACATTTCTTAGGGGCACACCCTCTATATTTCATCCTGTGTTTATGTATTTTTTTAATACGGGCGCGTGACGGCGTGGTGTGGCGTAACTTAACTTGGCGTGTGCGCGCAGGTGCATCTGGACTCTTTCATGAGGTTACTTGTCTACTCTAACAATATAAATAATTTTTTTCGAACAAAATGTTCAACACATTAAAAGTTGTTACACAACTTGACGCGTTAATGTGGAGCATTCCGGTGCGCATTTTTAAAAAAAGTGCAGAAAACTGTTAAGGCTAACAGAAATTTATCAGGGCTTGCGTGTGCACAAGTATGGAAGTAAAAGAAGCCTATGTGCCAGTGCCAGTCGACATCAAAAAGAACCCAAGCTTAAGAAGTTTAAAGGCTCGCTATGAAGAGCGAATTTCAAACAAAAACAACGCACCGAAAGACGGAACATATGAAGTTACAACTGATGCGCTTGGTGTACCCTTGATATCATCAACTCCCTGTGATGAGAAGGAAGCTTTGCCACCTCTTTACTACAAAAGACTCAGAAATCTGGCCAAGTTGATATTTCTCCTGGCTTCACTAATCCTCTTTGGCCTATCTCTATTCGATCTTTTTGAAATTATTACATACAAAAGTGACAGCCACAGATGGATTTTGTCAATCCTTGTTCTACTGTCTATCTCTATCGGTTCCTTTGTGACTGGTCTTTTATATGATATTTACGGTTGGGTTATTCCATTTTTTGCATCGTGTTCTTTGATGCTATGCGGTATTCTTGTGGTTATTATTTTGGTATCTGTGGCACCCAATGGTACTCCTAACATTGCTACTCTTTCCTTGTTCCGTTTTATTGCAGGCTTAGGTGTAGGTGGTGCGTACGTACTTTCATCATCCCTTGCAAAGATAAGTGCATACGCCTTGATTCCTCCTAGTGAGTCGCCATTTTCAGACTTTGACAAACAAAAGAGAGTCATCATGGCTCTATCCTGGACATTTTTTATGCAAGTAAATGGGCAATTTTTGGCAGTCACTTTGCTCACAATAACATCCTTCATAGTATATAGCGCAGCTTCTGATCCAGGCTCAGCATACAATATTCTTCACTCAATCTTGTTTGGTATCGTTGTTGTTGTATCTTTCGGTTTCATAATGTGGTATGCTGCGATGGCATGGTCCATGGAGAAAACAAATATCACTACACAAAGAAAATGCTGCAATCATTCTATACGTAAGATAACTCGGACGCACTTGATCATACGCTTACGTGAGATTTGGACAGAGATTAGAAAGTCCAGACGCTCTCTGTTTGGGGCATCGTTAACGTGGTTCCTATTTGACTTCTTCTTCTATGGAAATCAATCTTTTGGCGATTTAATCCTTCATCAGGGCCTTTTTTTTGATGCTACAGACAAAAATATATTAAATGTTGAAGAACTTATCATTGCTCTGCTGACGTATCCTGGGTATGCAATAGGAATTGCATTCTTGTGCTATGTTGATCGTAAGAAACTGCAGCTTGTGGGTTTTGCTGCGTTATCGGTTCTTTTTTTCTTAAATATATTTTTTGAGCGGTTCATCTTTGACAAAACTGCATCCCAGGTATGTGCATCTTCTAACTACACAATTATGCATCAATGCATCCATTGGAACTTTTCAGATGCAACACCACGTGCACCTGATGGTAAAGAATGCCATAAAATATGCTGCGAAGAATTAAATTGTTCTACAACATGCGCATGTCATAAAACTGCTGGCGAGGGTGCACAGTTTGCGATCGCGATTTTAATCTACACTGTCATAAATATTGGCCCTAATCTGTGCACATATATCATTAGCGCAGATCAGGCTCCAGAGAGGGCACAAGGGACATATTTTTCAATAGCTGCTACATGCGCAAAACTGGGAGCCATGTTAGGGACAATAGTAAAATCAGGGATCCCATCGCCAGTATACGATGCGATTGCATCATGTATCATGTGTATTGTGGGATGTGTCATTACTAACTTTTTTGTCAAGAAGCTCTCTGACGTTTTTGTTGGTGATCATCAGCATTGCGATAAAGTAGATGTACAAGGGACGAAAGCGGAAAAATCATTCATCGTAAGTAACATTCAGGATGAAGACTTGTATATCCCCCGCGATAATCTTATATTTGGCAAGTATCTTGCAAGAGGAGGTCAAGGGCAAATATATCGAGGTACATATCAAGGACAAGCAGTTGTGCTCAAAGAAATATATGAAACTATGATTGCCGATGATATCGAGCCTTTCATTCAAGAAGCGAGAATGATGATTAAGTTGAACAATCCTTATGTCGTGAGATTTTATGGAATATGTATGACAAAGGGAGAAGTATCAATAGGGTGGAATATGTATCTTGTTTCACAATATCATGAAGGGGGGACAATAAAGGACGCGATTAATAGCGATACTTGCAGCCAAAGGCACATGGTACGCTTTGCGATCCAGATCAGCGATGCATTTGATAATCTGCATTCGCGTAAGAACCCAATTGTACACCTTGACATAAAGCCTGAAAATGTTCTTCTTGATACACATGATTATGAAAACGCGTTTGTCAAAATCTGTGATTGGGGAGTTTCTAAGATTAGCAAAAGAAACAATAAGGTAACAAATCAATTGGTAGGAACAGTAGCATATATGGCTCCAGAAGTTTTAGATGGTCAACAGGCTTACATTGATGGTTGCAAAGTCGACGTTTTTGCTGGAGGAATAATGTTCGGCTACATGTTCTCACGCCGCGAACCATGGCTGCAGCAAGATAACCCTCCCCTCAACGAATTTAGCATTATGAAATCTATTGTGGAAGGAAAGATACCCCAGTTTTCAAATAATACAGTTCCTATTGCATTGCAAAAGATTTTGCAAAGCATGCTAAACTACTCACCTGAAGCGCGTGCAAACTATCGTGATGTTAAAGCTTCACTGCGGGTATATCGAGATGCGTCCTGTTGACAACTATCATTATTATTTACTTATTCTCAGTGTACTACAGTATGTTGTGTGTATTATTACTGGAAACCCAGCACTCTCTTGCTCGATTTGACCCCTCCAATGTCTGGGTATGGCTGACTCTTAACCCTTGGCTTGCCTTGGGCCTCTATGGCTGAACAGGACATATATAAATTAGTAACTTTTTCGGGGGTAAGGACAGAGCCATTTGATTTCACGGAAATTTGTAATGTAGGCTTTGCCAAGCTAGGAAAACTAAGTTTCGAATGAGATCACTCGTCGCTTTTACAGTACTTCTGCATGCATTGTTATAATTAATAGCCTTATGCTTCAGTATTCAAAAATTGATGATGGCCAGAGATTTTTTCGGGCTGCTGGAGCTCCTGTGGGTCTATCTGACCTGGCTAGTAGATAGAGTAGCTAGACGATTTTTTTGGAAGTCCCTTTACAAAAAAACAAACGACATACTCTACTCGAATAATACTGAAATACCGAGTAAGTATTCGAATGCTATTCTAGAATACTATCTACCTACTAATAAAGTACCAGCAGTTAAAACGTGTGCATTCTCCAGAATTTAAATACTCACGCGCGTCGCCCACCCCTAAACAACGCTATGCTTCTTATCTTCTTGATTTGTGATTGATAGTTGCGAAGCACGGCGATTGAGATTCAAAGTTCGCCCCCGGAATTGCATCGCGTCGTATTCTGCAAATTCTGAATAACTAGATGGGTCATATTTAGGTAATGTTGGCAGTATCCAATGTAGCTCAAATGTACCTTTTCCACCAAAGAAAATTTGCATCTTTTTTTGAAAACTTAAGATCCTACCTTTCAGCTTTTTTTTTCTATCAATCATTGTTCTATTTTCCATTAAAAGAGTCCATTGATCAATCGCAATGAATGTTGTAAAGCCAGCAAAAAATATGGCTGTAAGAACAACGACATACACCATTACAAGTTCACATGTCGTGTAGTCCGGGCATGTATAGTTGAATAATTTGCTATTACGGCTACGCCTTGCGGATTCATCGCAACTTCTGTATCGTAATACAATGATTGTAAGGCAATACAAACAATGCATTGTGACATATACGCAAAATTGAACATACAACTTGTTGTTATTTATTCCTACGCAGTTGTTCAGCCAAGGGCAGTGATGATCCATTCTAACAATGCATCGCTTACAAATTTTGCAATGGTGAGATGATGCGGGCTTGAATGCTCTGCATTGTTGGCACCCCATGTTTCCATTGCTAGATTGACTGTGATTTACAGGCTGTGCTTTTCTCGGTACAGATCCTGGATCTGTAATCATGGCTTTCGTATGAGTAAAAAGTATCATTGTCGCCAAGAACACATGGAATGAAACCATCTGGTAGAATCGTGCCGTTGTACCCCATGGTTTAAAAACAACAAAATCTGTCACATATAAGTGTGTTGCAAGAACCAGCAAAGCTATGGAGCAGGTAAACGGACCCACCCAGTCTTTGCGGTTGAGCCATTGAGGTGATTCTTCTTTTGTTCCAGAATTCGCAACCTTATTGTACAAGCTGCTATCGGTGCGCTCCGAGAAGAATATCATCATCGTCAGGAAGAGAGGGTAAAGAACAAAGGAGAAAAGGAGCAGGAACCCCAGCAGATTCTATTTGGGCAGAAGCACATATAAAAAGCATAATGTATTACGGTCGGCAACAATGCAATGCACAACACGCTAATGAAAAGCGAAACGTACCATTTTGTATTATTTCTTAATGCAACGCATGGCAGTTACGCTTTGCATAGTTTTGCAGCAGAAAATAGTTTCAGGAATTGATGACTTAAGCATGTAATGGACTTTTCCTACCCATCATCATAAAAACGATTGTGTTCGCTCTCGTGATTTTATCCCTGGTTGTGGCCGCCTCGTTCATTTTCTGAATAAGCACCCCCTTCGTCACCCTTCCCATCGTCAACTTCGAGTGTTGGTTGGGCACGTGGACAGTCGAACAGTTGCATGACTCAACTCCCCGTTGGCTTTAAGTGATACCATCCTCTCTCTGCAGCTTGACCTCTCTCCGTTTGCGCTTGAAATTCTCGAGTCTGACATTCATCATTCGAAACTCGGAAAAAAACACCACCGACCGACCGCTCCCGCGTGTTATTTCACATGCTTTTTGATTGGGCAAAGACTCGCTAGCTAGCTAGCATAGCTCGATTTCCGTGCTCGAGAGTCTAAGCTGCAGCGCTGGGCCAAGTGCTCGTTAATAATAGTACACGGTTTGCTCACTTTGTTTTGCAGTAGTCAATTAACTAGTTGTTAGTTCACCAGGATCTTCCAACAATTTTTTTTTTACTAAAATCGGAACTATCAGCAAATTCGGAATAGGGAGTTTTTATATATTGCGGAAATCATATGTGTAAACATACTAACAATATTTTATAGAGATTTGCCATTAAAAACCCATTACTAAAAACAAAAAAAAAAGAATCGTCAATCATCGACTCTTGTCTGCTGCGACTGACTGCTGTTGCTCAAGCGATCCTGTTGCGAGCTGATCTATCTCCCCCAGTTCCTTGAACTTGCTTCCCTCCCTCCCTCTCCTCCCCCCCTCTCTCTCTTCGTATTGTGAGCGAGCAGCATTCTTCTCCTCTGTTGCGGCCGGGCTAGGCGAGAATTATGTATTTATATATTTCTATTCAGATAAGTGTACAAGTTGAGCATGCTTTCGATTGTCGAGTGTCGAACGTGAACACTCCTTGCTCGATCGTCGCTGACTCGTCGCTGACTCCTCCTCGGGTGAGGGCTTCACATCTCACCTAGCTTGTTGGACTATTGCGAACTCTGAAGATCCTATATTTCGATAGAGGGGCTGTGTTGGGGCATTGGAATGTTCGTCGACGACACGTGTTTGTTCGTAAAGTAAATATAGATCATCGCAGTGTAATATCCCGTGATGGATAGACACGTAAAGAAAAGGTAAACGAGAATAATAACAAAAGAAGCGAAGGGTCCTTGCAATAATACGATGAACTTGACGGTGAGTCAGCAAAAAGAGATGGGTTGATCGATCATTAACTTAATTTTGATAAGGATCTATTCCCAACGTACATAAGTTTTCATTCCTAATATACATATTTGCGTGCACATCATCACTTGTAGGTGCGACAAAGCACAATAAAAACGGTTATTATTTTTTCCTGCGTGACCCTATTGTTTTCGGTCAGTTTTTACACCTGGTCAACAAGAGACATATTATCGAAAAGGTATTTTGAAACAAATTATTTATGGAGCGTACCCTTCAAGTGTGACATTACGAACTTACAAAACACAACTACATATGCAACGAAGATACCAGACCCAATTTAGAAGAATAGAGAAAATTTTGCATAAGCTGAAGGACAAACAAGATACTATATCCGGTGAACTGCAACTGTTAAAGAGCAACGGAGCCAAAAGAAATCAAGGTTTCTTTCCAGAATTTGCCATGTTAAAGGGTTCACTTGCATATATTTTGACTATCTGTTGCCATGATTTCATAGATGCAGCAGATACCCCAGATGGTGCTTTGGAGAGGAACAAAATTAATGGTAACGTAATTACGCTTGAATCAGACGTATCAGCGGAAAGAGATAGGACCAAGCCACCCAGACAACTTCATATATTCAGAAACATTATATCAAAAGATACTTTTTCAAGGCGCAACAATACCAATATTCTGCATCAGTACAAATTTCCTAATGACATTTACTACCATCATGGAAAGATAAATGTTGATGAACTGGTTACTGTAGTGAAAGGTATCCCGGAGTCGATCTGGCAAGAAGGGGCAGAACGTGCAGCGCGATTCAAAGTGCATCAATATACATCAACAATTGCGTTCAGGCTTGGTGGTGATGATTGGCGTACCAGTCTTCATGATGGTATCACAGAAGAAACATTTGGGAGCCACTTCTACCTTCCATCTGAGGAAATTCTGAATAAATTCGGCGGTATGGCTTACAATAAACATTGGTCTCGATTTATGCCTGTGGTAAAAATCTTTCTCCACTTCGACATGATTGTATGCTTACATTGAATTTAATCACACCATATCACATGTGTACTAAATTAGTTGCAACCTGTCCTTGACATGATTAAGCGCAAGTTCCCAGAAGACAGCGATAACATGTTCTTGAGAGTATTGCTTGTGCGACTTAAAGCAAAAAAATCCGTTTCTATTCATAGAGACAACGGGATGTGGTAATGATGTATTTTTCATTGGTCTGATTGGCGTCGTTTCGTCATGTAACGCATGTGAAATCATGCACAATATTTGAAGGATGCGAATATCGCGAAGAATTCACGTGCCTTTAGTGACACATCCAGACGTGAAATTCATTGCAATTAGAAAGCAAAAGGAAAGCGAGATGAAGGAAGAAATCACTCTTCCTGTAAGCCCTTATTTTTTATAGATAGTATATTCATGGAGGGTATTGATATATTGTGCTTGCATTGATTGTTTTAGGTAAATGAAGTAGGAAATGTTATTGAGTTGAACAATGCGTGCACTCATTGGGTCAATAACGATGCACCAATAGATAGAATCCATATGATTGTCGATTATACCTCTGGTTTTCCTAAAAAAATGTCTCTTGACGAATGGCGTTGCTTAAACGGTGAAATTGAGGAGTGCTGATGCGTAAACGAGGGGAAGCTGCAGCGTCGCAAAACTCATGTGCATATGCATGGATTCAATATTACATGTATGGACAATGTGCCATGGTAATGATCGTACCCGGCCGCAAGAAAGAAATGGTGAATAACCATGCGCGTTGCAAAATGTATAATTTGTCCTCCCATGTGAAAATTAGGAGACTGAGTATTTACGAATGACCAATGTATATCGAACTTCTGTAATTATCTCAGTAAAAGGTACATGTGATAAGGGTGCAGCATCAACTTTTTATTTTTCGACTTTTTTCAAGAACCTCCTCCCATTCATCCACTATTTCAATCATCTACATGCGAATAGTATACTTAAGATTGAAGAAAAAAGTCTTTTTGATAGAAGGAAGAAAACCTCTACAGCAAAAGTTTCACATTTTGATGGTCCAATCCCTATATTCATAAAATATATCGAATTATTATTAGTACATGACTTTAAATTGGTTTGAAAGATATGGGAATGTCAATGATGTACATATACCCCAAACTTGCAGAAGGTCTTTCGATCGCTTCTTGAGATCTGTAGCCCATGATTTCTCTACTCGCCGTCTCCTTATCAATTCGCATATTGTCCTATTTTGGCATATTTTGTAAGGTTCAACAGCAAGCTCATTTTTTTTATCAAGTCTCCATTTCCGAATTGCAGCGTATATTTCAAATTCGTGGTCATCAAGTTCTTCGGGCGCAAGTGGCAACAGGTCATAATTTACGAGCTGCTGCAAGTCATCGCAACTCGTAAGTTTGGGTTCAATCGATATTTTCAATTCATGAAGCATCTCATCTTCTGCGGCTTTTAATCCTGCTAAACGGGACGATCTCCGAGTGCCAATTCTTGGTGCTTTTCTTGCTTGGCACTTCTTTCTAGCTTTCCGCTTCTTGCGTGGTGCCGTTGTGCCTGTATAATCTTTGTTGCTTGGCCTAGACACTTGTGAGGCAGAGGGCTTTGAAGTCTCAATTCCAAGCTCGGTTAGCTTTAGTTTATTTTTTTGTATATTTTTTAGTCTAGCTACCTCGTATGGAGAAAGATCCGAGTACATTGTTGCTCTACAATTATTGTTCTTATTGCGTGCTTATTCTATCGAAACTGTTAGTAGAGTTTCGAGATTCCCACAGGGTTTTGCACCCCACAAGGAAAAGGAAAATTAACTTTGCCAGCTGCTTACGGAATTGTTTTTTTTTTTTTTTCTCTGATGGCACCACTTTCCTCTCCCTCTCCTGTGACCGCGGGTGAGTGGCGTCGTCGGCATGCCCCTGGAGTTATTTGTACGGTGTTTCTGTGTTCTGCATCCCATCATGTCTGCACCTAATTCTGAGTTCCTGATACTAATACAGTGCCTTATATCACAACAACAACATTGATCAATCAAATCTTAGAATTGCGAACCGAACAAATTCGAGCATGAACTGGAATGTTACATGTTTCACTTGAGAGGAGGGAGGAAGAGAAAGGATGGAAGGGAGGGAAAGGAAGAAGGAAAGCTTCAGGATACCAAAAGGATAGCTATCGATAGAAGATCTTAAGTTTAAAGTAGGGTCAACACTTGAAAAGTGGATTTGACCATTTTAATAATTTCTTTCTTTGTTTCTTTCTTTTCTTTTAGAGAACCACACCCAAAATACCAACTAGGGGATTTTCTATATTAAATTTATGATGATCGATGATGATCGAGTGAGCGAGTGAGCGAGTGTGCTCGAGTAAGAATGCTCCGGACATCTTTTCAGTCATTTCGATCTAAGTAGCTGTACTCGTAGGTAGAGCCTCCACCACACAGTCGCCTGAAAAGGTGCATGAAGGGAGTGAGGGACTCGGCGCTACAGGCCTGTACAGGGTAGCAACCACCCCGAAAGCTTTAAGTATTAAAGGGGGTGATTGTGCCATCTATAGCGTCTACGCTTGAAGCGCTTCAGCCTGCTTTTGCTAGCTAGAAGCACTAGTCTCGCATTCTATCTGCCTAATCCCTGTACTAGGTAACTGGGCAGTAGAGGAAGCTTCCTTTTGTCAGGATGGGCGTGGTGCGGCTTCAATTCAATTCAATTCAATTCAATGCATACATAAATAGTTATTACTAACTGTATGTACATATGCGCACATGCATATGCGCATGCACATGTGATCTAAAGTCATCGATGCATCAGACAATCAGACAATCATCAGATAAAAAAAAATATATGGTATTTTTTGAAGTGTAAGACTATTTAGCTATAGATATTTAGATATAGACTATGAAAACTAGCTAGACGTGAGTCAACGTGACACCATTATTTGACGTTACAGTTTTAAAAGTCTATTATCGGGCCAACACTTTGCAAAAGTGAATTTTGACCCTTTTATACTTCTTTCTTTCTTTTCTTTTCTATTTCCGCATCCAAAACGCCTACTAGGGGATTTTCCATACTAACTAAATTTCCAACCGAAAAACAAGATAAAAACCCGAAGAAATTGTCCATTTACTTACTAGTCTTAATTTCACGCATTGATCGTATCCACATAGTGATAACTAGAGATGATGATACATGAAAAAAGTCCAGTAAATTCAGTCGATTTAGTATGTAAAAAGACTCCTTAAATTATCATATTTAGTATGTAAAAAAGACTCATTAAATTCAGTAGTTTTTTTGGCGTATGTAAAAAAGATTACTTAATTAGTATGTAAAAAGACTACTTAAATTACCACAATTACGTATGTAAAACGACTACTTAAATTCAGTCGATTTAGTATTGTTTGATTACTTCAACTTATAAGTGTTGACCAACATAGTGTATTGCAATTTAGGACCGATTTTCGACTTAAGGACCGTTTTGTAGGACCAAATCGGTCCTAAATCGAAGTTTCTAGTTTTTCTTAGGACTTTTTTCCACTAGCAAAAACCAGCAAAATGGACAAAATCTGTCGTGAACTGTTTTTTTTGTGATTTAGGACTTTTTTTTTAGTATGTAGTTTTTACGCGTTTTCATGATACTAGAACATATTTTATATTAACTGTCGGCATGGTGCGCGGAAGTATTAGTAGATCATAAGTATATGCAAAAAAAATACCTATGCACATTTGTCACGTTAAGAAAATCCTGCACCGCCCGGGTCACGGGTGATTTAGGACCGATTTAGGACCAAGTCCAATGAGTGAAATATGCTCTTTATTTCCAAAAATCTAAACCAATATGTATATTTATCATGTCAATCATTCAATGTGAACATATACTTTATATTCATTTGATTAAATTCAAAATATGCGTCACTGCGGTTTCTTCTAGTCGAATATTTAATGGAGTGAATTAGCATGTCATGCTCCCGGATGGCATCCTTAAATTCAATCGACAATTT
>JACLAD010000064.1_pt1 | contig 12824 bp, 7 predicted proteins | sample 8027901 | NCBI WGS metagenome assembly JACLAD01 (sample SAMN15725071, study PRJNA655200) | protist metagenome | isolation source: fluorescence activated cell sorting (FACS) single amplified genomes of... | place: Spain: Blaines Bay Microbial Observatory, Mediterranean Sea | collected 2016-07-05
GTCGTAAGTTGATGGGGGAGTACATGCACACTAAAATGTCGCTAGAAGAAGCTTTAGATGTTCATGATGCGTTAGTACAGGCACAAGTCGCAAAGCAAGCTGAAGAACAGCCTCAAGAAGGCGAGGAAGAGCCGGCACAACAGGAAATTGTTGAGCAGGAGGGTATGATGACTTTGCCGGAGTATCAGAATCGCATTCGTGTTCTTGTTAGTACTAGCCAACTACTCATGGCTAGCTACAAGAAGGTCGTGGAAGCGTTTAGGAAAGAAAGGAACTATGACATGTTTGTAAGGGCTTGTCATGAATATGGTAATTTGTTTTGGATCGAGGGTGAGGCGCACCATGCGGGGGCTTGTTGGTCTGACGCTGTTGATGCTACCTACCAATATCCGTTCTTGCTAACAGAATGGCAAGGTTTTGTGTACTCAGAAAAGTTGTACCCACCTCCCACCCCGCATAGGGTGGAGGTCATGTTTAATAGTTTGATGCTTATTTTCAAGCATGCTAAGTTCATTAGTGCACACAAGGCAACAGCGCAGTTACATGGGGCTATCCTTGCATCGCATATTATTGAAAAGATCATGACGACGGCACTACCACATCCCCCACATCGTATGCAGTACTCACCTGAGCAGTATAGAATGCGAGACCTTTTTGCCGGCCTACGTGAAAGTTCTATTATCATCCCCCCCAACCTGTTATATTGCGGCGTAGATGGCTTAACTTTCTTCGACGCTCTAGAATTCTTCGTAAGAATGCTGCTACGATCTGACCACACACCCGCAAGGTGTATTCCTATCTTAGCGTTGCATCGGTACGTAGCGACAGACATCTGCAACAATACCAAGATAGCGATTAGTGGCAGGTTACAAATGGTTAGGGTATTAGTAAAGTGTGAGCAATACACAGCAGCTGGGAGGGAGTTACAATCAATCGCTGCTGGTCTTGACTTACCAAGGCCGTTAGGTGTTGCGGAAACATTAGATCGTAGTTCTAGCCTCTTAGGGTCGTCTCCTAACTGGAACCCTGAGGTAGTGTTTAAGGAGGATGAAACGCCGTTTAGCGATAACAACACAGCAACTCTAGATTTCCTTCAAAAACTTGAAGTGAGCGCAGACCTTACTGACGTATTTGGTGAAGCGATTATTTACAATTTTGCCTTTGCCAGGGCTGAATTTGTAGTGTCAGTATGTTCTCATGATCGTATGATCACTACCGTAAATGATGCTGAAGAAAAAGCAAGAGTAGCAAGGTTAGATTGGGCGGAGCAGTCCCTGAGGGAAACATGGCAGATTGTTACAGGTACTGAAGACAAGTTTGCTGACGTGGTTGCAGCCGAAACGGCAGGCACTAGCAAAGAAGGAGAGAGGGTTAGTGTAGCTGCTGATAGCGATGTACCAATCCCTCAACCAGAACGTGAATTGTCTTTGGCTGATCATGATCTGCTTATGGAAGTACGTCAAACTTTATGCCAAGTACAACAACTAAAGGGCGATTTGTCAGCAGGTTTGAGGGAGTTGCAGTACGCCATGAGGTTCCTGAGATGTTGTGGCCATGCTTGGCGTGATGCTGCCATCGCAAAAACCGCCGGCGCTGAGTACACAATTTACGGCAATAGTAAGAAGCCACGAACTCGTGCACATGCTGATACCCACGCGTGGATGCAACTTCGTTTACGTATGGTAGAAATCCTGCTTCAACAAGGTAGGTTTGACGCTGCTCATGCACATATCGCACAGGGCTTGAAGGACTGTAGAAAGGTTTCGGATTCCCTTACACGCATTCATTTGTTGCACTTACGCTCTCGCGTTGAGTTACTTGAAGGTAGAATCCTTGAAGTTCCACATGATAGTCAAATTGGCTGCATCCCTAGTGCAAACATGTGCATTGCTGCGTCTAGTCGACATTTTGTCGGTGGCATGCCTTTGTCCTGCGTGCGATCTCGTTTGCTAATGGTGTCTATTTTCAAGCAGGATAGTCAAGTTGCCGTTGATGCGAAGTTAGATCCTGATGCTTGCAGTGTTGTCAAGACCCCTAGGCCGTTGACGCCGCTACCGCCTTGCACAGACCTCGCGACACTCCAAGCTAGAAATGAGGTTGACATCTCCCCCTTCGCCCCCCATGGTAAGGGCGACGCAGGCGTAGAGATCCTTGAAAACAAGAAGAGTTTGTTAGGCGATGTGGTCATTGGCGGATCTAGTCCCAGTACTGATATTCCAACAGAAAAAGCTAAGGCATTACAAATGCTACAACTAGAGAACGCCCTTACGGAAGTGAAGGAATTGATGAGTATTAGGAGGTTTAGGTTACACATGCCGGATAGGAATCGATATCAACATGAACAAGAAGATCAAGCGCATCTTTCTGAACATGTTGAACCTGATTCCTTCCTGCCTAGTGTGCCGAATGCCGCGCCGCAGTTCCCCAATCATGATCAGTCTGATGGCCGCCCCGCCCCTAGCTTGTATTCAAGTCTTGTACCTCTCTGTGTGCACATCCATTTACTACTTGCAGATCTTAAGTTACAGTCTGGAAGGTTTGACGACGCACGTGACCACCTCACAGAAGCGGAGACGTTACTACATCGACGTATGCAGTCCTTACCTTTGTTGTATAGTGAGTTCTCTTTACTCAAGTTGCGCTGGAGAAGGTACGTGTTCGACGGTAACAGCTTGAACTCCCAGCCCTTCCCTCTTGATGGCGAAGCTAGTTTGTCATGGAAGCTATGGTCTATGCCATGTGCTCCTCCCCCATGGAGTCCCTTCTACCGTATCTACCTGAAGCATGGCGACATGCCGCTATTACAGCCTAATACTAGATGGTGCATCGACCCTACAGCATCTCGCCTTAACACCCTAGACACCTATCTCCAAGAGTTGGGTAGTGTTGTCAAGCACGTGACGGCCGCGGCAGGGCATGATTACAACCTTCTCTTCTACCTTATTTACGAAGGCCTAGCGGAGTGCATCGCCACCTACAACGCGTCTCCCGACCAACCTTTGGACGAGTAAGCAAACATTTTTTTCTTCTAAAGCAAACATTTTTTTGAGCAAACATTTTTTTCAATATTCAAAACGACAAAAATGCATGTATACGAACGTATTTTTATGTGCATCATGTGCTTTTTGTTGTATCAATTAGGAGAATACCCCTAGTAGCGCATCTGTTCAGTATCTTAGCGTCCCTTTCCCAGAAGTACAGGAAGTTCTCCAACAATCTGTTATCCTGCAGCAAGGGCCCTAACGACGTCGTACATTACCAAACCATACATTTTGTTTACGTTTTACTGTAGATTTGTGATCATTTTATGTTGTTTTGTGGTGTAGTTGGATGCGGCAACGATCGTACCAAGAGTGGCGAAGGACCTCCTATTATGCCTGAACAGACAGCAACATGAGGGGGCCGTAGCCTACGCGGAAGCCTCCGCCTCTAAGATCTTGTCCCAGTACGCCTTTCACCATTCATAGCAAACATTTTTTTCTAAAATTGATGGTTTTGTAGTTAGTTTTTGTATGTTTTGGCGTTTTGAAATTTGTGTAAGGTCGGTGTTGCAAACTCTTACAAGCATGAGAAAGGAAAGCTCGGCGTTTATGCATGCGGAACACCATCGCCGTTGGTTAGCTGATATCCTTCATGTTTGCGTGAAGAACGCACCGGTACAAACATTTTTCACCAGCCAATTGCATTTTCAAATTCGGATGTCAGCGCATCATTGGTCTAGTGGTAGAATACATCGTTGCCATCGATGTGACCCGGGTTCGATTCCCGGATGATGCATTTTTTTGGAGCAAACATTTGTTTTGGTAGATTAGCAAACATTTTTTACTAATTGAGCAAACATTTTTTTTATGTACTTATTTTGTAGGCGTTTGCACAGTACCAAGAAGTGTTGCTATCGGACAGCCTCGATCTTAAGGGCAGCGCAGACGTCGCGCCAGATTCCATCACATTTGTGTACGTTTTTTTAAACATTTTTTGAGACACGTTTACAACCAAATTTTGTTAGTTTTTGTGGAGTAAATCATTTTTTGCTGTTAGGTATGGGCCAAAAACGTCAGATCTAGCTGACAGCGCATCGGTGTTACAAATTCTCCTAGGACCTATTTCTGGTGAAGAGGTAGCAGACCACCATCAACATCCTTTCGTCGCCAGCGTCATAGTCCAAAAACCTTCCCTCCGAGGACTCCACGACCGCTTCTCCCAAGACGTCGTCCACGGCGAACCACAATGCTGCCAGTCTTTCGATAGAAATTTCATCACTACCAGTCTAGACCTACTTTCCAGCGCGTTATCAGGAAAAATCGCAGAGGGCGCTGGAGACGATTTACTCGAAACGATGGTATTGGAACAAGAAGAAGTAGATGCTAACAAACTAGATCCTGAGAAGACGGTTGAGATGTCAAAATGTCTGGCGAGACTTCTGGACGTCAACGCCCTGGCCAACAGCTACACCCATAAGACATGTACAAATTTCAACTTTTTACAAATTTACACAACAATAATACACATTTTGTCGTAGATTTTGTGTTTTTTTATTTTGACGTTTATAAAAAAACAGGTTGTCAGTTCTTGAGGGATGTCTTGTTACCTTATGCTGTTGTAAGCAAGCCGGGCGACTCGACTATCACCGCTAAGATGGGTTAAAAACATACAAAAAAGTTATAATTTTCCAAAAACAAAAAAATATAATGATGTGCTAATGCTTTTAATTTTTACCAATACATTTTTTAAGTTGTTATGATATATCTTGTATATAAGTAAATTTAGATAGATGACCCCATCTTTTCCACTTGATAATTCTCATCACCTCATGTTTACGTCTTAGATTTTTATGTTGAAAGTCGTTTTGTGAAAAGCTTGTTGTAGATAAGTAAGAAGTAGTAGTGATACCTGTTTTGTGAAAATATCTTGTTGGTACATAAAAAATGCATTCGTCAACACCTCCCACCTCCCTCAAGACTTCCTGTTCCTACTCAATATAACAACAATAAAACCTAATTTTTTAGCGATAACATTGTAAGTTACATGGTTTTTGATTACACGGTAAATGTTGAAAACAACAAGTAGTTGTACGATAAGAATAACGGTAAGTTAGAAACCGGTTTGCTGCATCTTTAAATAGTCTTTGCGGAGATTTTTTAGTATGATCGAGGACCTTGACGAATTGGACAGCGCCGAAATCCTAATAGAACGTTTTGACTTCCCCAGCGATAATCCCTCTCAAAAACTTCCAAACCCACAAATACTGGTAGAACGAGATATTGATAGTGACGAAACCTGCAAAGAAGTTTTCGCATACGTATTACATTGCAAAGAACCTACTGATGAAGTCAAGGGCATACAGAAGATAGCAGCATATGCGTATCAACTATTGGTAGAAGGTAATTATACTTCAGATGATTCAGATAAATCATCTGAAGAAGAGAAACGACAAGAAGAAGATCAACAAGGTCATGATGGTGAAGAAGGTCAGGAACAAGAACAAGAAGATGGTGAGACAGCTTCCACAAAAACAGCTACTTCCGAAAAGCAGGAAGAATGGGAGAAAAAGGCCGCTAACTTATCTAAAGAAATATCTAGTTTACCGATGGCCTTGATAGCATTTGTTCTAGAATATTTCATCATTTGTGACAATACTACAAGCCGCAAGGTGTTAGCGAAGTGCATTAGAAAAACAATTACCTCCGGCAAGTATGCCAAGACGTATCAGAAAGTACTTAAGGCACTTATAACCAGGCATATTCTATCTAGGGAAGGGTCTTATTTCAAAGAGCTAGATTTGTCACTACTAAAGCATCTAACAGTATGTATAGACTTTTCCTTTCTAGATTTTTTAGATCTTACAGAAGTGCTACCAAGATTAGAACCGTTACTGGTGTATTGCGCGGATCGCATAGGCCTAGTCGACGGGGAAAACATTCTATCCGCACATGAACAGGCTATAGCTACATTAAGGCCTTGGGTGAAGATTTCTAGAAAGAATTTACAACATGAAACATGTTCTAGTACGGCAGTGAGGTCTAGTTTGCTAAGGTTAAGCAATTCTGATAGCCATGGCGTTACAGATTTAGCAACTAGTGCATTGTCTGATATCATACCGTTGGAGTTACGCCTACCACTAGTAAGAACATTTTCAGGAGGTGACAAAGGTACCTTACCATTATGGTTGAGTATGCATACGTTCCAAAATGTAGCAAGCATGTCGTTGATAAGGGCTATGGCACAGTTACTTTTCAAAACGGATGACGAAGCACAGGATTACTCCGAATTTGCGGAGGTTTCGCTGGATTACGTAATCAAATTAGGCAAGGCGAGAAAAGTTCAACCCATATGTTTGCTCCTAACGTTTGAACTCTTCCTGCCGATAGCGTTTACCGAACGAAACGCGCATGACATCATAGAATTGGTATTGTGGAACTTAGAAGAGGGCACAAGTAGAAGTGTAGTATCCGTTGGCGAACGCGTACTAAAAGGCATATACCAGCAATCCTGTTCATCACAAGTACTATCCATAGCGAAAGAGATGCCCCTAGGTGTAAAATCACGTTGCATCCTCTACACCACCATTCTGAAAGATTGCGGCTCCAAACTTTTCTTATCTGGTAATTGATTTTTAACAAGCAAAGTTAAAACTTAACACACCCACTCAAAACTAAATTCTGAAAGTATGTTTTAATTATAGGGTATTTTTCATTGTTATTGTAAATTTATAGATGCTGGTGATAAGCCGATAGCTCAAATTGTCAATTGGTTGGGGTCAGACAAACCGGAAGTCCAATCCTATGCTTTACCCTTAATAAGAGCTTTGCTTGACGATGCTGAGGAGAAACATGCTGTGATGAGTGTATGTTCAATGCTGACAAGTGATACGAAAGAACTTTCCTTCGACGCAAAATTCAAGCTCGTCTCATGCATATTTGAAAGGGATGCTACTATTTTTGCGGAGATGTTTTTATCCGGCGACCAAATTTTTTCCCTACGCAAACGTATGGCCATCGTATCAGCCTACCGCAGTTGTAATAAGGATACGTCAAAAGAAAAGCAATTTGCTTTCACGGACCAAGGTTTCGTCATCAATGACGTAGTTATAATAAGTGCAAAAGAAGTAGAATTGGCTATGACGCAAGAATGTGTCCCCACTAGACTCATGGCGATTTGCACCTTAACCACGTCCAAACTCCAAGCATGCGAAATGGAATTTGCTCATGTAGAATCTTTTATAGTAAGCGGTGGGTTGGCAGGTTTATCAACTGGTGCAAAGGATACTGTATTAGTACATTTGAAAAAGTATTTGAAAAGGAATAGCAAGCATGAAAAGATGCAGATGTTTCTAGAGAAGATTATGGAGCATTGCTTTTCTATGGATCCAACTCTTGATATAGATGTCATCCTACCGCATCTTGATCTAATACTAATGATGATAAAAATGCCGGAATTCCCAACGCAAGAACATAACGAAGTTATATTCAACGGCGCAGGAAATTTTTTAACGTCCCCTTGGGTGAAGGTACGTGACTGCGCCGTTAGAATTCTCACCAGCATCGAGTGGTTAGGCGATTTTGAACCAGGCATTATTTTACGCGATTATTTACTTCTAGACGAAGGTGTGCCAATGGAAAAAGCTGTGGCAAAGATGAGAGTCAATACGCACCATTATATGAAACATCAAAATGGCAATGCTAGAGAAAGTATAGCAAAGTGGCGAGACAAGGATACGACCCATGATATTTTGGACATGATAGAAAAGCGTATTTGTGAGTGTAAAGAAATCCCAGAGGTGAAGGTTGAATGGATCCACGCTCAAGGTTATGACTTGATCATGAATTCAACGCACATCTTACAAATCCTATTCTTATTCCATTGCCACATAACCTTAGTACTCCAAAAAAACAACGAAAGTACCCCGGAATCAAAAGCAGTAAGTGACAGCAGTGCACTTCCTATTTTGGTCCGCGTTATGTCTATCACGCATGGATTGCTAGAAAGTTTGTCAGATACGATTTATCAACTACCAGAATGCAAACGAGAGTGTCAAGACGTACTAAAAATGTGTTTTGACGTACTAGAATGGTCTGCCGACCGCGGCCATCCCATAGCAGACGTTTTAGGAAAAGATTATCGCTCGCCTTGTCTTGTAAAAGCTACATGCGGGTGTATCGCAGAAATTGCAAAACGTCTACCTACTTGTTTCGAAGGCATACCTACAAATTTTCTAGACAGATTAGTTGACACCTTATTAGTCTCTACAAGAGCAGGGTGTTTATCTGCGCTCCAAGGCGTGATTTCTACATTGGCTTTGAATTTGAACAAAGACAAGTTCACGGAAGTTCTCCAAGCAAAGGCAAGGTCGTTGGTAGATTGTGTTTTTAAAGAAACTGGTAGCGTTGATTTACCTCCTGTAGATCGACAGTCTGGTGGGCTTCCCTTAGCGGTTACAGCCCTACTCCACGGCGAGCTTGTAGATTCAAAATACGTAAACAGTTTTTTAAACAATATCATGAGAAACATCCAACTGCCCATAGTCACCTTCTGCAAGCAATGGATCACCATAAAAGAACCCCTTTCAGAAAGACATAGAATGAAGTGTGTTAGGGGTTTCCATTTCCTGATGGCGTTTTTGAAAGACCAGCATCTTCATAGGCATTGTAGGAAGAAGTACGCGGACGCTTTCAAATTGTCAATAGGTGCTGTTCGAACCAACGATTGGCAGGTATTTTTACACAAATTTTCGTTTTTACAAAATTCGCAGCGTACGTCAAATTTGATTTTTATTTTTTTGCAACTTTGTTTTTGGTTTTAAAAACATTGGTTGTGTGACAGGTACAACAAGCGGCATTGCAGTGTTTTGCAGTGGTATGTAAGCGTTTCTACAAAACTGACCTTGAAGAGAATCAAGAACACAAGAGTTTGCTTTCTGCGAGAAGTGTGTTGACAGAGGAGTTGTTTCAGATCAATCGTAATTATTTGTTGGCGGGTGCCAAATTTTCCGCATCGGATGCTGAGAGTGTGCCTGGCGGCTGGCGGTCTGTTGAACTAGCCCTCAACGCGTCTTTAACATTTTTGTCGAAGTTAGATTTCAAATGTTGTCATCAAGAAATATGGTATAAGGATGTTTATGCTGCTCTTAGGGGGCTATACAATTCTAGAAGCCAGCCGGTGCGAAAGGCTATCTTTACGATATTGAAAACCTTTGAAAACCCTAGCACCGGGGCATAATGTAACAGCTCAAGGTTTGTTTAAGCAATAATTTTTTGCGATTGTATTCACACCATGTTTTGAAGTTTTGTAACAGTTGAAGAAAGTATCTTGGTTGTTGTCAAAAGATATGTGTTCGTTGCTTCATAGCAGAAACTCCAGAACAATGTTTTGGTTCAGTGTTTGATAATGTAAACAGCAAAAAACTGTAATTATAGTGTTTTGATATGCGTGAAACATCTTGGTTCGAATATTCATTTTTGCAACCATGGTAACAACAAAACAAAAACCAACAATGCGCAAAAAGCACAAAGAATTATCACAGAGAATGATCTGTGTCGTCCTTTGTTTGTTACCCCTTTTTTCCTTTTCGTCCCAAGAATAGTTTTGTGGTTGATCCAAAAATCACACAACAGCAGCAACAGAAGTTGTCCAAAAACGTTGCCAAGTCCCTTCCCGGAAGTTAGTCCCATCCCGCGTTATTCGAACTACCAATTCATAGTTGGAGAAAAGAAATCGAGTTGTACGAAATTGCTGCACGTAGATTATGTTGGAGCAGTTTAAAACGTGTTTTTTTAGTACAATCGCAAGTTTTAGGCATTTTTGTTTAACCGAAATCAGATCTCAAAATCGGGATTTAGGAGTTTGGTCGGATTTGAGCACTTTTCACCGTTTCAGAATTTCGAAAAATCGTTTTTGCTTTAGGTCGAGGAACGTCATTTGTGGATTTTTCTGTATTTCGATTGGCGTTTTGTACGTTTCAAAACTTATGTAAGTGACCTTAAAAAACGTTTATTTTCTCTTCTCTTCTGAAATTTTGAATTTCACATTACAGGTTTCAGACACGCCCTGTTACATTACTCATTTGCACACTAACTACCTAATCAGTAATTTCAACATCTAATACACGACTTCTAAACCATATAGACTGTTACGATTTCACAACTACACTTTCACAACCCCATCGCGCCCTACCTATCTTTTGCTATCAATTATACGTCATCCTGAGTGATCACTACTATCCCCGTTAATACCATACAATTCTTACACAAATCATTATATATAATTGTCAATTGACAATTTCCGATTTGCAAATCTTTCTTATATGATCAAAGTTAAAACGTTTACTTGTAAAAACTCAAAAGTTCAGCTTCTTTTAAGTTTTATAAATAAATTTTTTGAATTTGTAATTTATAGTAGATACATATTTTGTTGCCAAAGAATCCAAAACATTTTACTTAACAACTTTTTGCCAAGCAAAAGTAAAACGCAAACACTACATGATTACAGCTATATACGAACATCAATTTTATGTCACAAACTATCGTGTAGTTTTTTTCCTGACACCATACACATAGAATATAAATTCCAAACACTAAAAAAAATACAGTACCAACAAACGCAATCAGTATTTCATGTAGCAACACTTAGGCAAAACGAACTAAGAAGAACAGTGAAGAACAATAAGTGTGCAAAAGAAACCTGAAAAAAGTCTGTTGACAAAAGACAAAAAGTGTATGTTCTCAAGTTTATGCGTACGAAAAACAGGTTTCTCAAGTTTATGCGTACGAAAAACAGGTTGAATATTTGGAAGAAAAAACAATACGAAAAAAATATTGGTTCCTATAATTCGTTTGTTGTGTATCAAAACCTTAACCCATTTTGTGCTAAACTCTCCCCAATAAAAATTTGAACTATAAACCACACAAAACTACCACCTATCAATAAACAAAAAATCACTCCTCGAAAATCTATTCAACATATGCTACCATATACGTACATGATAACTACCGCTATTTTTGACTTACCGTTTTGTCTGACTACAAAAACAATTTGTAATTTGATGGTGTGTCCCCTCTATTCTAAACACTTTTTCATTAACTACACGATTGAACAAAAATACTATCACAAAATACTATTATCATTAAATGGATTTATACATTGCAAATTTATAATCATTACGTCGGAGAGTTCGCATGTTTGAAACCAATTTGAGTTGGTTTTATAAACTGGAACGTTTGTTTTTTGACAATTTAGTTTGAGTTCATTTTCCGCAAGAATACATTGTGAATTACATTTTTTCACAACAGTATTATCCAGCTACAATCTAAATCCATTTTTTCGCCGATCTACCGCTTTGAAACAGTTATACACTAGTTTTATTTTATTCCGTCGACCCTAAATTACAGCTCATCTTCTTCCATCGTCTTTCTTTTGAAAAAAAATTAAAATCTAGTTTGTGAATTCCAATCTAAAACAAAATCCAAAAAAAGAAGAAATCTATCTTCACGTTTGTAAACTACACGATATTACGTAATCGTGTTTCTAGAAACTTACTAAAGAGAAAAAACTTTTCTAGGAATCTACTACAACTATCATTATGACAAAACGTACTAACCAGTGGCCCAAGTGCGACGGCACCAAAATGCCGTACTTTTTCAAAACAAAATCTAAACAAAATCAAAAAAATCTTACTACAAAAAAAGTTTTACTTTTTTGTTTTTAAAAATTATTTTGGGCGTCAAAATGTTTTTCATCAATAGGTCAAAGCAGGAGAGACAAGCGCATAAGGCGGCATATCTAGCGCAAATCAACCCTATGTTACACGAGCAGTTGGCTTTTAAAGTTTTTGAATATCTACCTATTAAGGAGTTGGTGGACTTGACCGTAGTATCTAAACCTGTTCGCAAAAAGGTCTGCGCCGCTGACCACGTACTTACATCTCTGTCATCTTTAAAACATTTTGACTTTTCAATTTTTTTTTTTCAAAAAATGTTTGGTCAAATTTTGAGGTATGGGCTAGAGTATGTGCAGAAAGGTGGCAAAACAAGCAGAAGTCCTACTTCATGCGCTACTGGATGAAAAGCCTCACGAAATACATCGGCGAGTAAAAACCACCACAAACTATTATTTTTTTGCATTCTAATTACAAAACATTTTAAACATGAATTATGTCAAAATAAATTAGACCCATTCAAGGAAAGACCCTTACATTTACGGCCGGTCAGCCCGTCACCAACCGCCAGACTTTTTGGATGTAACATTTTTTCAAATTTTCAGATTTTTAAAAAAGGTAAAAAGTTTTTTTTGTCTTCCAAAAGTTTGTTGTAGTATGTGTGTTTTTTTTTGTACAATTTTTATGTTTTGAGGGATAATAGGGCGTACGTGGCAGACAGCCAAGGTAAGAATGACATAGAGAGGGAGACCAGCTTCGACGACAACTCTTGGAACCATAAAAAGACAGTAAAACTCAATCAAAAACAAAGTTTTAATTTGAATTGTTGTTACATATGATTTACAAAAACGTTTTTGTTCAAAAAATTAGGAACAGTTTTTTGCTGGAAAACGTAAGGGTCGGGACAAGAACGGCGATCTCTTTGTCAACCACCAACTCGAGGATTTCAAAACGTAATTTTAAAAAACGTTTCAAACATGTCACATAATTAAGAAAATCGTTTTCAAAACAATGTGTGTCAAGAAAAAGTAAAAGAAAAGTTTGCTTTTGCATGTAAATTTCAGGTGGTACGATAGATGTCGTTTTGCCGAGAACGATGCCAAACGCCCTTTTGTGCTCAAAGACGAGGTCTGTTTTGATCAGGTTAGTTTCTCAGACGAAAAATAAATTCGAG
>JACLAD010010288.1_pt1 | contig 12823 bp, 10 predicted proteins | sample 8027901 | NCBI WGS metagenome assembly JACLAD01 (sample SAMN15725071, study PRJNA655200) | protist metagenome | isolation source: fluorescence activated cell sorting (FACS) single amplified genomes of... | place: Spain: Blaines Bay Microbial Observatory, Mediterranean Sea | collected 2016-07-05
CAATCCCACTCAGCCGGAAACAGCATATCAAACGCCGCTTCATTCTCATACTGCTGAAAGTTGACCTCGGGCGTCAGCGTTGCACCCACATCGACCTGCTCACAGCCGATCAGCATAAACAGGCTTAGGAACAACATTAGTGCTTTAGAAATAGCTCGAATTTGAAACATAACTATGAGGATAAAAACAAAATGCGCTGCCAATGCATGGTTAGCCCATTCACAAGCAGCGCATCATTTGAAAATGTTAGTTGTTTAGCTGTTCAGTCGCGGATCCATCGCATCACGCAAACCATCACCAATGATGTAGAGACACAGCACTGTAATGGTAATCATCACACCTGGCGCCCAGATAAGATGGTTGCCATCCGTCCGAATAATGAACTGCTGCGCTTTCGTCAGCATCGTTCCCCACGTTGAGGTAGGGGGTTGGACGCCAAAACCAAGGAAACTCAGCGCCGATTCTGACAAAATCAAATTGCCTACACGCCGCATCGTGGCAACGGTGACAATTGGAATTACGTTTGGAAAGATATGCTTCGCCATAATCGCAAAGTCTGTCTGCCCAATCGAGCGCGAGGCCAACACATACTCCTGCTCTCTCAGCGAGAACACCGAGCTACGCACCAGCCGTGCAATGCCGGGCCAGCCAAGTAGCCCAAACAGAACCGACAGCCAAAATGGCGTCAACGTGAACAAGGACCCTACAACAAGCAGCAGGAATAGTCCGGGGATCGCCCCAAGCGTATTGATAATCCAAATGACCGTGTCGTCAACGCGGCCTCCAAAATAAGCAGCAACCATCCCCAACCCAATGCCAAGCGCTAGCGTAAAGATCGTGCCCAGAAAGCCGATTCGCAATGAGACACGACCGCCATAAAGCAGACGAGCTAACTGGTCACGACCGACTGCGTCGGTACCAAGCAGGTGTTCAGACGAAGGGCTTTCAAACGTGGAAAGAATATCCGTTTTGTTTGGATCAGGAATGTCAAGCAGATTCGTGCTGATGACACCAGCAAAAACGGATGAGAGCGCAATGATCGTCAGTACGACAACTGCTGCCATCGTCAAACGATCACGCCTGAGGCGTATCGCGGCCGTTTTCCAAAAACTGCGTGCTTCCCCTGAGAATACGGCTTGATCATCAACGTTCCCAGTCAATTTAGGGGGTGGAGTAATGGCTGTCATTGATTGTTCCTCAACTAGATTTAGTCAAAACGAATGCGTGGATCAACCAACACAAGCAAAAAGTCCGTTAGCAAGTTGCCCGCTACCACGAGCACTGCGCCAAGGATGACGCCGGCCATTACGATTGGATAATCTCGTGCATTGACGGCATCAACAGTAATTCGGCCGATTCCTGGCCAAGAGAACACGCGCTCAATCACAACTGCCCCACTAATCAGACCCACAATAGCAGGCCCCAAGAACGTCACAATCGGAATTAACGCATTGCGTGCGGTATGCACAAAGTTAACACGTGATTTAGGCAAGCCTTTCGCATGCGCCGTACGCACAAACTCTTTATTCACAACTTCAAGTGTCTCGGCTCGCATGAAGCGCGACATCACCGAAATCCAACCTACAGCCAACACGAAGGATGGCATCACAAGATAACGCGCCCGATCAATTAGCGTGATGTTGTCATCATTTAACGGCAAACGCCCGCCTACAGGCAACCAGCCAAGCCGCACACTCAAAAACATAATGAGAATAAGACCAAACCAAAAAGCTGGTATCGCATCGAAGATGACCGCGAAGAATCGCGATAGATTATCAAACCATGTCCCGTGCCTAAGGGCAGACACAACGCCAATCAAAACGCCCAGCGCCACGCCGAACACCATCGCGCCCGTTGTCAGTTCAAGTGTCGGCCGCACACCCGCGCCAATGATCTCAGCAACAGGTTGACGGCTATATAGCGAAATGCCAAAGTCACCGCGCAAAATGCCTTTGCCTTCACAAACACCCTTGCGCACATCGCCAATCATCCAAATAAAATATTGTTCAACCGTACCGCGATCGAGACAGAATTTTTCGGCCAGAGCCGCACGATCTTCCGCCTTATAGGAAGGGCCAAACGTCATTAGCTGAATCGGATCGCCAGGAGCCGCGCTAATGATTGCAAAAGACAAAATTGTGACGCCAAGAATTGTGGGTATCGCCTGCAAAATGCGGCGCAGCATATATCGTAACATGGTTAACCTCGCTCATGAGGACGAATAGCTGAATTTACGAATAGCTTAATCGCCTTCAACGCTGATAACGATAGCAAGTGTCTATCGAGCAACCTTCCTCCCGTTTTGAAACACCCCGCTTGGGTGCCGGAAAGTTGATAAACAGAAACCTGACCGCTAGCCTAATCTCTTCATAGAGATGGAGTCCCAAAGCACAGACTGTTCTGTGCTTTGGCTTCCATTTAGAGGCTATTCAAGTATGGATTAGGGCGAGCGCTATGCCCGCCCCAAGTTAAACAATTCGGTGGGGACTAACTATGGTGCCAAGTACCACTCTTCGATGTTGTAACGTGAAGACCATGCATTTGGATCATAGTCTTGGAGGTCGTTGTACCAAACTGAATTGGCGAGACCAACATACAACATTGCGTATGGTGCAGCGTCCTTGAAGATTGCTTGGTTGTCTACGTAGAATGGAGCGCGATCCGCTTCATTACAACCAGCAACTGCTTTACCGTTGTCGAGGTTAGATTCAAACTGTTCATCGTAGAATGAAACGAAGTTGAAACCTGCGCCGACTTCATCATTCTTGAATGAGAACTGGCTAGAGTCATCTGGCTCTGGAGCACCACCACCGAAACCGATGATAACCATATCATAGGTCTGGCCGAGCAGCTCTTGAACAACTGTACCGAATTCTTTGTAGTCGAGTTCGATGTTGAAGCCGATGCTGTCAAGCGTGTCCTTCATCAATACACCGATGTTTTCGCGGGTTTCGTTACCAGCGTTGGTCATCAGCTTGATAGTCAGTTCTGCGCCATCTTTGGTGCGAACGCCTTCGTCGCCGTCACGAGTCCAGCCTGCTTCGTCGAGCAGTGCTGCAGCCGCTTCGAGGTCTTGTGCGTAAGGCTCGATGTCGGTGTTGTATGCCCATTCAATTGAAGGCCATACGTTTGCAACAATCGGGCCACCTTGACCAAATGCAACTTTGTTGATGATGCCGGTGTAGTCGATTGACGTAGCGATTGCTTGACGTACGAGCTTGTCACCGAGCACTGGATGTGGATCCTGTGCCAATGGTGGCTCACCGTCGGTGTAAGCGCCATCTTCGTCAAGGTCTTCCCAACCGTTTTGTGGGTTAGCTGGATCAGCCATGTTCATACCCACAAAGGTGTAACCATTGGTGAACCATTTGCGCATTTGCATTGGTGAACCGCTAGCGATTTCGCCTTCAATTACAGAAACGAATTGAGGGCCTACGCCAGTGTAGGTTACTTCACCAGCCAAAAGGCCAGCGAGTTCGGCCGATTGGTCAGCATAAACTTTGTATGTCCACGTATCAACGTTTGGCTTGCCCAAGTAGTAGTCTGGGTTAGCAGCCAAAGTGACGTGATCATCTGGAACATGCTCAACAAATGTGAACGGCCCAGACACAACGCTTGGTGCCAAATTTTCTGCATTGTCAACGATGTTTTCTGGATCGTTGTCGTAAACGTGTGCTGGGATAATGCCGGTTCCGAGGTTAGTCGCAACGGTACAATCCAAGCCCTTCAACTGAACTTCAACAGTGTAATCATCAACCGCAGTCCAGCTCTCGACGGTGTCGAAGCCAGAACGGCGTGGTGATGCAAGTGATTCAGTATTGATTGCGTCAAAGGTGAAGACGACATCTTCAGCGGTCAATGGCTCACCATCAGTCCACATGACATCGTCACGCAGGTTGAAGGTATAAGTCAGACCGTCTTCAGAAACGTCCCAGCTATCAGCAATCTGACCAACAATGCGGCCAGTGAATTCCTCAAGTGTAGAGAGACCCAAGAACATCAACGTGTAGTTCGTTGACGATGCATTGTCATTACCCAATACTGGGTTCAGCGTGTTGATGTCAGCAAACGAAGAGTTTACAACATCGCCACCTTGTGGAGTCGGAACAGCGGTTGGCTCAACCATGACCTCAACGATCTGGGTGACTTCAACCTCAACCATCTCACCTTCGATCTCAACGATCTCGGTGACAACGACTTCGACTTCTTTAATAACTTCTGTTTCGACGGTAACTTCGACTTCGACGATTTGGGGTTCGCCCGCGCATGCTACAAGTAATGCAGCAAACAGAACGAATAGTGCAGTTTTCAAACCTAAATGTTTCATAGATACATTCTCCTCCAAGAACGAATTATTGGTGCCCTTTGGTGAATTGTTGAACTTTCCATACTCTGTTGAATAACGCCTCCGATGTATTTGGATCTTTGCGTCAAGACGCGTATATCCAGATATCACGAAACGAATAACCTACAAATTGTACCGTCCAATAGCTAAACTGTCGGACTTACAAACAAGGATACCGCCTTTTGTAACACACTTCTGCAAAAAATGTCACCTTTTTGACACTGTTTTGCCCTTTTTAACCAAATTACCCACTCTGGTGCGTGGTTCGTAATAAAAATCGCAAGAATTTTCGCAAGCTTCCTCATACTAGGCCGAGAACAGGCTGACTCAGAAGCGTGAACCAACGATTAGCCCATGCTTATTCACGCACCAAGTGTGAGAATAATGGGCGAGCTAGTTTGCAGTTAGGGCGGTTGATGCGATATGCCTACTTACTTAGAGGGTTTAAACGCCCACATAATACAAAGTGGGTCAGTTGAGGGGTCGATTGTGCCGTGTTTGATGCGTACGGCGGGGCTATCCCATTCGGCCGAAAACTGAAAATATGTGTGTACTAACCCAATATGATCCTGATCGCCACTGTGAACCCAAGCCTTAATCGCCTTCGTTGGGAAACAGCGGTTCGAGAACGAGATGATAAAGATGCCGCCCGGCTTCAAAACACGAAACACCTCGCCAAATACCTCTAAAGGATATTGCAAATATTGCACCGAAACGGCACAGAGAACAGCATCCAGCGAATTGTCGTTGACCGGCAGCGTTGCCTCTTGATTAAGATTCTGAACGAAGTATTCGGTAAGACGGGGGTTTTGCGAGAGTTCGGCCGAATTCATTCCATGCCCCAGCACTTCAGAAAATGGCTTATCCTCCGGCAAATGGCTAATCCAGCTGCTCATCAAATCGAGCACTGCCGCCCCATCGGGTAGTTTCTCCGCATAAAATGACGTCAGCGTCGCAATCGCGCCATCATCAATATGCGTTACCAGACGCGGCATCGCGTAAAACAGCTTGTCATCGCTTGGATCTTGCTTCTCAAAATATTCGGGAGGAAATGCGGCAGAGGTTGTAGGCATGGGAGATTTAATTGCTAGGTGGTGAACGGTTGGCAATTCAGCATTGACCGTTCACCGCTTTATAATTCAAGTGTTATTTCAGCATCGCCGATCGTAATCGAATCGCCAACTGTGATGACTGTCGGCTCCGTAATCGGCACATCGTTTACCAGTGTCCCGTTGCGGCTGTTCAGATCTTCAACCCACCACTGGTTATCGCGGCGCGTAATCAGTGCGTGTTGTGAGGAAGCATAACCATTGTTGAGCACAACGGTGTTGGCGGCGGTTCGGCCGATGCTCATCACAGGCCGCAGCTTGTGCCGCAACAACTCTTTCTCTGGCATCTGAATCTGCAACTCACCGAGTCCTAAATCCTGCTGATCAAGCGTCGCAGCCGTTAACTGCACATCCCGATAAAGAAACCAGCCAACCGCGCCGACAAACGCCAGCAGCGTCAAAGCTGACAGGATACGCAAGAGCAACAAAAGCGTTTCGGGAGCCATTATTCGGTGAAGAAGCGGGGGTGCAGACGTGTAGCCTGCGTCTGCGTTAGCCCTTCACTATGCTGGGCTGGCTCGATCGGCTGCGTTTGTGCCAACCCTTCACCATAAATCAGCGTGATGTCGGCCAATTGAATGACATCACCAGGACGCAGCGCGAATTCTGTTACAGGCTGTTCATTGACTTGTGTGCCAGCACGGCTGCCGAGATCGTAAATAATGAATCGGCCGAAACGCCAGCGCAACTGCGCATGTCGCCGACTCACTACCTTACTCTCCAGCACAATATCGCAATCAGTGCGCCGCCCCAGCGTCATAATCGACTTGTCCAGCGGCACATGCTTACGCCCGTTCACAATCAAAAAAGCGTCCAGTTTGCGCAGCGCCACCAGCGGATCGTATTCACGCACAGGCTCAAACACGTCCGTTTCTTCCAAAAGCGGCTGCAAATGGCTCGCGTGGACATGAGCGTAATGGCGGCTAATGTCAGGGCTAGCTTGCAGCTCGATTTGCGGATCGCTCATCAAAGAGAGTCGATATTCGCGCACGATTTGCAGCACGTAATGCGTCAGCACCTCTGGCGCATCCGGCCAACGTTGGCGAATATACGCGTAATCGACAGGGTGCAGCGAGACCACATATTTGTTGGGTGCAAGGCCATCACGCTGTGTGTCTTCGATGGCGCGGGCAATTTCGGCCGAAATCTCTAGCGGATCTAATCGCCCGCCAAACAGCCGCCCCAGCGACCCTTCGACCAATCTCTGCGCAATCGCTTCAAATCGTTCCAATGGTTTCTTGTTCATATCTGACGAAATAGGATTATATTTCTCGCAAGATCGCGCGTCAATCAGATGGCGAGCGGGTTTACTCGCTGTACACTTTTGGGAAATAGAGAATGACGAATGACGAATGTTGAACAGAACTTCTTCATTCAATATTCAATATTCAACATTCTTCATTTCTTGTAAACACAACAACAGGAAACAAAATGACAACCCCTATCAAGCTGACATCTTTAGCTGCCTGCGCTGGTTGAGCGTCCAAACTCGGCCCAGCCGATTTGGCGCACGTGTTGCAGCCTCTAAGAGACACATTCCACGCGGTGGATTATCCAAACTTGCTGGTTGGCTTGAATAAGGCCGACGACGCTGCTGTGTACCAGCTCAACGGCGAGCAAGCGATCATAAATACCACCGACTTCTTCCCGCCGATTGTCGATGACCCTTACGACTTCGGCGCGATTGCGGCTGCCAATGCCCTATCCGACGTATACGCGATGGGCGGCAAAGTATTATTTGCCATGAACCTGGTTGCCTTCCCAGTTGACCTCGACATGGCCATCCTCCGCGAAATCCTGCGCGGTGGTGCTGATAAAGTGAAGGAAGCTGGCGGCGTAATCGTCGGCGGTCACAGCGTCCAAGATAAAGAGCCGAAGTACGGCCTCGCCGTCACAGGCATCATCGAGCCATCACAGGTTAAAAAGAAGGGCGGCGCTCAAGCGGGCGATGTGCTTCTGCTGACCAAACCGCTCGGTGTTGGCATCGTCACAACGGCGCTTAAACGCGACATGACGACGGATGAAGAAGTTGCGGTGGCGGTTGAAAGCATGAAAACGCTTAACAAAGTGGCGGCCGAAGCGGCGCTCGCAGCCAACGCCAGCGGCATGACCGACATCACAGGCTTCGGCTTGCTCGGTCACGGCTACGAAATGGCAGGTCAAGCCAACGTCGAATTCCACATCGACTCGGACAAGCTGCCGTTCCTGCCTGGCTCAGTTGCTTACGGTGAGCAAGGCGTCTTCCCTGGCGGCATGGGTCGCAACTGGACGCACTTCGATCCGCATGTAACCTTCGCCGACACTGTTCCCGACTATCTGCAAAAGATGCTGTGGACGCCTGAAACATCCGGTGGCCTGCTTGTCTCTGTTGCACCCGATCAGGTCGATACGTACATGGCACACTGCCCATCAGCTGTTGTCGTCGGTAACGTCAAAGCTGGCGATAGCCACATCTTCGTTCACTAATCAACCGAATACGCTTGTGGCCGAACCGAAGGGTCGCGTCTAGCGACATCTCCCGACCGCGCCACTCCCCTCTTCGGTCTCCTGACCGCTCCCCACGGAGAAACCCATCAGCACTCCCACCAAAATGCACACCAACGAGGTTGACACCAGCGTCAGCCTCGTTGAACGTCTGCTCACAGAACAGTTCCCACAGTGGGCAAACTTACCCATCAAGCCCGTCGCTTCGGCCGGCACGGACGCCGCCATCTTCCGTCTCGGTACGGAAATGTCGGTGCGCCTCCCCCGTATTGGCTGGGCGCTCTATCAAATCGACAAAGAGCAAGCATGGCTACCAAAATTGGCTCCGCAGTTGCCACTCTCAATTCCTGAGCAAATCGCGAAGGGTCAACCAAATGCAGAGTATCCCTATTCTTGGGGCGTTTATCGTTGGCTAGCAGGCAAGAACGCGACCATCGATCAGGTTGTCAATCCATCACAAACTGCTGTTCAGTTAGCACAGTTTATCAAGGCTCTTCAGAAAATTGATACGACTGGGGGGCTGCCAGCGGCCGAATACAATCCACGCGGGCTACCGCTACTTCATCGCGACAAAAGCACACGCGAAGCGATCAATGCACTTGAAGGCATCATCGACACAAAGACTGCTACGGCAATTTGGGAACTTGCGCTACAAGCTGACGATTGGAATCGGCCGCCCGTTTGGTTTCATGGCGACCTGCTCATCGGCAATGTCCTGTTCGATCAAGGCCATCTAAGCGCCGTCATCGACTTCGGCGGCCTTGCCATCGGTGATCCTGCCTGCGACATGATGATCGCGTGGAGCCTCTTATCAAGAGACAGTCGCAAGGTGTTTAGAAATGAACTAGGCGTTGATGACGCAACATGGACACGCGGCAAAGGGCACGCACTCTCTCAAGCCCTCATGTTCGTCCCCTACTACATAAACACAAACCCTATTGGCGTTGCCTACGCCAAGCGCGCGATCAACGAGCTCCTCAACGACCATCACGCCACCGCATAACGAGCTTCGCCTAAAACTTACGGCGCGTTAACCATTTCCATGTCGTCATATGCTATAATGCTCGTTCGCTTGGGGATGACAGGCTTCGACGCGGAAGATTAGTCGTGGACTGCAAGCCGAGGAACGACCACATCTCGTTAAACTGGGTCACAACAAGTTAGTTGTCAAACAACCAACTGCTCTTTCCTTCAACGCACTTCCTCTCGCAGCCTAATCTAGGTTGATGATGTAGTCCGTTTGCCCAAATCGGGCGGGACGCCCCCCTGAACTGCTCGCTGACTAGGTCGGTAAGGGGTGTTATAAATGTCAGCGTGCTCCCTAGTGATGTTGCTAACTAGGGCTAGAGGCGTGGCTTCAGGTCACCAGCAACTCGTTGCCTATGGTTGAGCCAGTTTGTCGGCGCACGGGCGATTAAATATACAAAATAGGCGAACTAAGCTTGTAGATGTCTATAGGCGGTTTTTCACGGACGTGGGTTCGAATCCCACCATCTCCACACGAAAAAGCTCCCGAAATGGGAGCTTTTTTGCGTTTTGGGGCATCGCGTGTTTAGAAGCATGCCACTGAACTTGTCACCTCGCGGCCAAGCTACATTCTGCTCAACTTGATACGCGAAAATTGATTGTCAGGTTAGCGGCCTAGCGTTGTGACAAACGGCAGACGATTAAGCATGATGAGGCCAAACGGCAGGCCGATGATGGACACACTGAGCAAATAACCAATGGTTGCCCAAATGAGACTGACCCACCAGCCAAAGATGACAAAGTAGATTGCGCGGATGATAAGCGGGTATTGCGATTCCCCAATATAGGCGGTCGATCCGCTTTTCTCATCAATCACATAAGCACCACCCATCGACTTAAGCGTTAAAACTTGTGGGACGCGATTGAGCATCCAGAGACCGAGCGGCAGGCCGATAATGGTGACATTAAGCAACCAAGCGATTGCGATCCAGCCAGCGGCAAGATGCCAGCCGAAAAAGATAAACCAGAGGGCGCGTAAAATAAATGGGGTTTCGTTTGCTTTTTGAATTGTCTGTTTGGACATTGTTCTCCTGAAAAATTGCGAGTTGTTTCCTCGCATAACGTTCTGATTACTATACGCAAATAGATGACTAAAGTTGCACATCATCTTTGCAGTCAGCATGATACACTTTTCAACATGATGAAACGATTGATATTGGTACTATTTTTAGCGGCAAGTGTACTGGTTTTAGGGATTTTTCGGCCGATACTCTCCGCCACAACCCCAACCGCCGCTACCCGCGAACAATTCATCGCCGATCGCATTCCTGCTGCACCGCTTGAACCTCTCGCTGCCGTGACCTGCGACAGCGGCATGGCCGCTACCTATCCATGCCGGGACGTTGACCTACTCAGCTTCACACCTCTCAGCGATATGGGTGGTGGAAAAGGCAACGACATTTGGGGTTGGACAGATCCATTGACCGACAAAGAATATGCCATCATGGGAACCACGCTCGGCACTACGTTCATCGATATTAGCGATCCCGTCAATCCAATTTATCTAGGGCTTTTACCAAAGCACAGCTCCAACAATAACGTTCTTGACCAGTGGCGCGACGTCAAAGTCTACAACAACTACGCCTTTGTCGTGAGTGAAAATCGCGGACAAGGGATGCAAATCTTTGACCTCACGGAGTTACGCTCCGTTGCCAGCCCACCCGCAACCTTCGCCAACTCAGCCCACTACGACGGGATTGGCGGCTCGCACAATATATTTATCAATGAAAACAGTGGCTACGCATATGTGGTTGGCGCTGTTCTAGGTTTTGGAACAGAAGATCACTGTTTAGGTGGTCTACATATTGTGAACGTCAATGATCCACTCAATCCTACCTTTACAGGGTGCTACAGTGGAGACAGTTATACCCACGACGTGCAATGCGTCATCTATGCTGGCGCAGATGCAGCTTACACTGGGCGGGAGATTTGCTTCGCATCGAATACAGACACACTCACTATTATCGATGCAACGGACAAAATTAGCCCAACACAGATATCCAGAACTGGGTATTTAGGCCGTGGCTACACGCACCAAGGTTGGTTGACCGACGATCAAAATTATTTCCTGTTAAACGATGAAACAGACGAAGACAATTCAGGACGCAACGCGGTGACTTATATGTGGGACGTGCGTGATTTAGATGCACCTATCATGTTTGCCGATTATGAATCGGCCGTACCAATTCGCGACCATAATCTCTACATCAAGGGCAATTTCACCTATCAAGCCAACTATCAAGGCGGCTTACGCATCTTGGCATTAACCCATCTAGCCGCTGGCACATTGACTGAAGAAGCGTATTTCGACATCTACACGCCAACGAACTCGATCGGTTACAACGGTGCATGGAGCGTCTATCCATTTTTCCCCAGCGGCAACATCATTGTCAGCGGCATTGAGCAAGGATTATACGTGCTAAGGCACAACGTCTCCCCGACTCTGTCACTGCTCAATGCGCCAGCAGACGCCTTAATCTGCGACGGTAGCAGCCAAACTGTTCCTATACAAATTAATCAGTTCGCCGATGCAAACACGTTGACCCTTTCAACCCAAACCTTGCCTAATCACATAACCAGCGCATTTGTGCCATCGACTGTCAATGGGGGCGGGGCAATCGCTGCAACGCTGCATTTAACTGCATCTGACAACACAATTGGCGAATACCCAATCGGATTACGTGCCACGGACGGCACATTCGTTGGCGAGTCCGCGTTGACCTTGTCTACACAGGTGCAGCCAGTCGCAATTCCAACCGCACCACTGACAGACTGGAAAGCCTTTGGGATGCCTGCCTTCACATGGACAGCCACTGCAAGCACACTTTATACAGTCGAAATTGCAACTGATGCCGCTTTCAGCAATGTGGTCATCTCCGGCACTGTTACGGGCGATACTTACACACCATCAATGGCACTCATACCAAAAACGACCTATCATTGGCGCGTCAGTGGTAGCAATCAGTGTGGCTCTATCAGTTCAGCCAGCACCACCTTTTTGTATGACCCAATCATTAGTTTTCTCTATCTACCAACCGTGATCAAGCCTTAGGATTTTATGCAGCCGATCTACCCAAACCGCTTCGCCCTTGCCCATCTGCCGACCCCAATCGAGCCAATGGAGCGTCTTTCGCGCTTTCTGCATGGCCCCGATCTATGGATCAAGCGGGATGATCAAACAGGCTTGGCTGGCGGTGGGAACAAAGCGCGTAAGCTAGAATATTTGGTTGGCGATGCGGTTGCCCAAGGGTATGACCATTTGATTACTGTGGGCGGCTCCCAGAGCAACCACTGTCGACAAACTGCCGCAGCCGCAGCCAAAGCAGGTATGGGATGTAGCCTTGTGTTTGGTGGACATAAACCAAACCCCAACGGCAATTATCTTCTGAGCCAGCTACTTGGCGCGCATATTTACTGGGCTGGCGACAAACTACGCAGCGAACGAGCCAATGAGGTAGCACGTGAACAAGCGGTGCTGGGTCACAAACCATATGTGATTCCGCTGGGTGGCTCGAATGTGCTTGGCACAACGGGCTATGTCGCGGCGATGCAGGAGTTGATGGGGCAGATCAACGAGCAGCGTCTCAATTTTGATTTTATTGTGATTGCGAGCAGCAGCGGTGGCGTTCAGGCCGGGATCGTGCTGGGTGCAATGGCATATGATTTTCGCGGGCGTATCTTAGGCATCAGCATTGATGCACCAGAAGATCAACTACGAACGCAGGTCTCAGCACTAGCCACAGCAACGTCCGCCCATCTTGGTTTGGGTATGTTGCCTGTGGCGGAGCGGGTTGAGGTGAATGCAGATTATATTGAGCCCGGCTATGGCGTTGTGACGGAGACTGAGCGTGAAGCGATT
>JACLAD010002411.1_pt1 | contig 12821 bp, 7 predicted proteins | sample 8027901 | NCBI WGS metagenome assembly JACLAD01 (sample SAMN15725071, study PRJNA655200) | protist metagenome | isolation source: fluorescence activated cell sorting (FACS) single amplified genomes of... | place: Spain: Blaines Bay Microbial Observatory, Mediterranean Sea | collected 2016-07-05
TGCGGTAGGGTTGTCTAGTCCTACATTAACTGGAAGCACTTGGGTAGTGTTCTGCGTTTGCATAAAAGCAATTAATGAATTTGTTAATTCTAATTGCGCATCTATTTCTAATTGCTTGGCGCGTGCTTGAGAAGTAGTTTCTAAATTAATTTTTGCTTCAGTTTCTAGGTCTGTAATCTTATTTGCTGATTTGAATTGTTCTTTTTGGTTTTCTACTTGCCCTAATTCATTTCCTATTTCTCTGATTCTATCATTAATAAATTCTGCAGATTTAATAGATTCTGCGTTTTTGTCTTTGATAGCTTCCTGATTATATACAACTACTAGTCGATTGATTATTTGTTTGGCTTTTTCTACATTAGGGTGATTAAGAGACAATTTAATTACATCAGCATCTTTATTGACTAAACTTACGTTTAATTTTGATTGATATTCATCAGTCTTAGACGCTAAAGTTTTTACATTTAATAAAAGATATTTGTAGTTTAATTTCTCTGTCTTTTTAGGATCAAAATCTTTATTTTTTAGAATCATGATGTTTGCAAATGGCAAACGAATAGTTTTATCATAAGTGGTTGTAAATGAAGAAATCTTTTCTGAACTAAGTGTTAGTTTATCCCCATTTATCTTTACATAGAAGGATCCTCCTTTTTTTGCGTCTTCATTTTCAGATAGTATTTTAACAATAATTGGAGATGATTTCCCATACAGTTCAGTATTGTGAAATTTCCCAGGAACTAGAATGTCTGTTTCAAGGCCTAATTGTTTTACAACTTCTGTCATAATTTTTTTGGACTTAAAAATTTCCATTTCATTGTCTACTCCATTACTTCCTAATTTACCAAAACCAGCAATATCATTAAGAATAGCAAAATCTTGAGCCCCAGAACCTCCTTTTGAATCTTTAATGAGAACGGTAGATTCAACCGCATAAATATTATTTTGAGTTTTAAGAAATAAATAAGCTCCTATGATAGAAAGAATTAATCCTATAATAAACCAAGGCCATCTTTTGGTATAAGGTTTTATTACTTCTAACAGGTTAATTTCTTGTTCTTGGATTTCAATATTATTATTGCTAGTGTTATTCATAAGGAATTCGTTTTTATCTTCTAAAAATTAAAGTGAGTAAACCTAAAATTACCGATGCCACGGAAATATAGATTCCTGCGTTAGGGTCTAATCTCGCTTGCTTTTGTTTAGTCTCATTTGGACTTACTACAATTACATCATTTTGTTGTAGATTGTAAAAAGGAGATTTTATAAAGTTAGAGTCTGTAAGATCTATTCTTCCCTTTGTGATTTCTCCATTTATATTTCTAACTACTAAAACATTCTCTCTTTTTCCATATATCGTAAGATCTCCTGCTAAACCTAATGCATCTAAAACTGTAGTTTTACCATCTGGAATAATGTAATGTCCTGCTCTGTTTACTTCACCTAATACAGTAATTTTATAATTAGTAAGTCTTATAGTTATTATAGGATTGATAATGTATTTAGAAAGTTTAGCTTTCAAATCTTCTTTCAGTTGTTCTAATGTTAATCCAGCAGCTTTTATTTCTCCAATTACGTTAAGTGTAATATTTCCATTAGAATCAACTAAGTAAGTAGGTCCTTCTGCCACCACTTGATTATTCATGGGTGCATTGTTAGAGCCCATTGTATATTGGTTAGTAGTTCTAGAAGAGTAGTTTTGATTAAAAGGTTTTACAACATCCATATCTTTGGCAGTCACTAAAATCATTAGCTCATCATTTACCTGGATAGAAGATTTAGCATTTTGGATAGACGTTTGTACCGCAGTATCTTCTATATTTTGCAAATAAGATGAAGTATCTGCTTTTGGCTTGCAAGAAAATAAAGCAAGTACCGCAAAAATATTGAGTAATTTGATGTATTTTTTCATTTATAAATCTGTTATTAGGATTGCAAATATACAATTTTGTTTATTTATCTAGTTTTTCGAATACTGAATTATTGCTGATAAATTCTGGGACCATTTTTTTTAGTAGTTTCACCACTTCAATTTGGTCTCTTCTGAGTGCCGCTTTCGTGATTCTATTAGCAAGACATTCAATATCTTCAAACTCCATGTGTGGGTCCATAGAGACCATAATCTTTTCGTGAGGTGTAGGAAGGTTTTTAGTATCATCACTTAACAATTCCTCATACAATTTTTCTCCTGGTCTTAGTCCTGTATATTTGAGTTTGATATCTATTTCAGGTTCAAAACCAGACAGTTTAATCATTTTAATGGCGAGGTCTTTAATTTTTACAGGTTCTCCCATATCGAAGACGAAAATTTCACCTCCTTTCCCCATGGTTCCCGCTTGAAGCACTAATTCACAAGCTTCTGGGATGGTCATAAAATACCTTACAATATCTGGGTGGGTAATGGTAACAGGTCCTCCTTTTTCGATTTGCTTTTTGAAGTGAGGGATTACAGATCCATTGCTTCCTAAAACGTTTCCGAATCTGGTGGTAATGAACTTGGTGGTGTTTCCTGGAACGTCTTGTAATGCTTGTACTAATAATTCTGCTCCTCTTTTAGAAGCTCCCATTACATTGGTCGGATTTACGGCTTTGTCCGTAGAAATCATGACAAATCTATTGATTTTATATTTAGAAGAAAGCGTAGCTAAGTTTTTGGTTCCAAAAACATTAACCAGAATCGCTTCATGCGGATTGTTTTCTATAAGGGGTACATGTTTATAGGCAGCAGCATGATACACCATTGAGAAATTGTATTTTTGGAATAGTGGTTCTAGTCTGTGTTTATTAGAAATATCTCCTAAAATAAATCTAAAATTGATATCTGGATATTTTTCTTCCATTTCCAGTTGAATCTCGTGCAAAGGAGTTTCTGCTTGGTCTAATACCACCATAAGAGAAGGTTTAAACTGAGCCACTTGTCTTACGATTTCACTTCCTATGGAACCTGCACCACCTGTAACCAATATTGCTTTTTCGAAGTGGCGTCTCATCACTTCTTCATTTTGGATAGAAATCGGTTCTCTGTCTAATAAGTCTTCAATTTGAAGATTTCTGATGCTGGCTTCAATTTTTTTATTGCTGAATTTCTCTACAACTGGCGCTTGAAGAATTTCTAAATCTTTATCTAGTAGAATATTCACCCATTCGTCTAATTCTTCTTTGGTTAATCTTTCTTTTAGAAGTAAAACCCCTTCAAGACCTAATTGTTCTTTCGATTTATTAACGAATTTATCTTGTGTTAAGATTTTAAGTCCAAGGATTTTGGCATATTTAGAGTCATTTCTTTTGGTTAAAAATCCTGTAAGTTCATAAGGAAGATTATCATTATCTAAAATAGCTCCTGCCATTGCCACAGAATGGTCGGAGATTCCCAAAATCATAATTCTCTTTTTCTGAGTGCTTGCTTTAACATGCTTAATAAAATAAAATGCTTGTTTTACTGCTAGCCTAAAAACCAACAACGCAGTAAAAGAGATGACAAAATACAGCAGTAAAAGAGGCGTATAAAATAATTTGATTTTGGTTAACCAAAAAGTAGAATATTTGAGTACTAAAAGAAATACAACGGTAATAAAAGAAGACCAAAATATTTTTTGAATATCAATAAAAGTAGAATGTCTAATTATGCCCGCAAAAGTTTTGAACACATACATGAATATGATGTTTGTGCCAATAATGACAATATATTTCCATTCTATGGGTAAATATTTTGGAAGAATCGTGATTTTATTTAATATAAAAAAAGCTGTGCCCAATGAAACAAATAAAATACAGACATCAATTAAAAACACCATCCAACGTGGAAGGTATCTTAAACTAGAGATTCTGAGGTAATTATCCCCACTGGTCATTTTATTTTTAGAACTGCTCGGCATCATTTACAAATAGATTTATCCTAACAAATTTTTTATTACCTTATTAATTCTTTCTTTATCGTCGTCTGTAAGATTAGAGCCAGAAGGAAGGCACAATCCATTATTGAACAGCGTCTCAGCAATATTTGCGCCAAAATACATTTTATTGGCAAAAAGTGGTTGCAGATGCATAGGCTTCCAGAGTGGTCTGGTCTCTATATTTTCTTCTGCAAAGGCCAATCTCCAAAACTCTCTGTCTTTATTTCCTGTTTTTTCAGGGTGTATAATGATCGCATTGAGCCAATGATTGGATTGATAATCTTCGGATGGTTCAGTAAATAGTTCTACTCCTTCCTGATTTTTGAAAATATTTTTATAAAACTCGTGATTAGCTCTTCTCTCTGCTACCCTTTGGTCTATCACTTCCATCTGACCTCGCCCTATTCCTGCGCAAACATTGCTTAATCTGTAGTTGTATCCTACAATAGAATGCTGATAATGTGGTGCGTTATCTTTGGCTTGAGTGGAAAGAAAAACTGCTTTTTGTTTATAAATTTCTTCTTTGAGCACTAATGCCCCTCCTCCAGAAGTGGTAATAATTTTATTTCCATTAAAACTCAAGACAGAAATATCTCCAAATGTTCCACATTTTTGACCTTTATAAGTGCTTCCTAATGCTTCTGCACTGTCTTCGATAATAGGAATATTATATTTTTCTGAAATGGCTTTTATTTCTTCTACTTTATACGGCATTCCGTAAAGGCAAACCGTAATAATGGCTTTTGGTTTTTTGCCTTTTTCAATGCAAACCTTAATGGCCTCTTCTACTGCAATAGGGCAAAGATTCCAAGTATCTTTTTCACTGTCTACAAAAACGGGTATTCCTCCTAAATAAATAATAGGATTAGCTGACGCGGCAAAAGTAAGGGATTGACAGATGACAAAATCATCTTTTTCTACGCCTAACATGGCTAGTGCAAGATGTAGAGCGGCAGTACCTGTAGAGACTACTGCTACATGAGATTCTTGTCCCAGATAATTTTCTAAGTCTTTTTCGAAGCCGTCTACATTTGGTCCTAAAGGAGCAATCCAATTCCCATCAAAAGCTTCTTGAATATATTTCATTTCATTCCCGCTCATGTGCGGAGAAGAAAGCCAAATTTTTGATTTATTGTTCACTTAATTTCACTCAATTTAATAATTTTACCCGGGTTTCCTACCACTGTAGCTCCTGCAGGAACATCTTTTATAATCACTGCACCAGCTCCTACAATTGCATCTTGACCTATGGTTACCCCTGGGATAATTCTTGCTCCAATTCCTATCTGCGCACGTTTTTTTATGGTAATATTTCCAGCCAAAGTTACGGAAGGCGAAATATGCACAAAATCTTCAATTACGCAATCATGCTCTATCACAGATGCAGTATTGATAATGCAATGGTTTCCTATCTTCACTTCTGCATTTACACAAACTTGTGGCATCACTACTGTTCCTTCTCCTAATTCTGAGAATCTAGAAACAAAGGCACTTCTGTGAATCAAGGTTTCGAAGGCACAAATTCCAGAGAGTTTATTTACAATTTTTTCTCTGGCATTGGCATCTCCAACGGCTACAATTACTTTGTGCTTTCTTAGCAATTCTTCTGTAGGTTTGTAAATTTCGAGATGGTGGAAAAAATCTGCAGGAGGATTGTCATCTACCAAATATTCTAATAGCATATCATTTGATAAAATGATATCATAAATTACTTTTGCATGACCACCTGCACCGTATAAAACTAGACTATTCATTTCCTTTAAAAGCAATATTAGTAGCTTCTCCTTCTCGATTTACCCCTTCTAATTTAAGCACTTTTTTCAAAGTTAAGAACATTATTTGTAAATCAAGCAAAAAACTCAGATTTTCTACATACCAAACGTCAAACATGAATTTTTTTTCCCATTCTACTGCATTTCTTCCGTTAATTTGTGCCCAACCTGTAATTCCTGGTTTTATGAGATGTCTTTTCTTTTGAAAATCATTATAAAGAGGCAGGTATTCTGGGAGTAATGGTCTAGGTCCTATGAGACTCATATTTCCTAGGAGCACATTGATGAGTTGTGGGATTTCGTCTAAAGAAGTTTTTCTTACTAATTTACCAATGCTGGTTAATCGTTCTTCATCTGGTAAGAGATCCCCTTGAGCATCTCTTTTATCGTTCATGGTTCTGAACTTGATGATTTTAAAAATTTCCTCGTTTTTCCCGGGTCTATTTTGTAGAAAAAAAACTTTTCCTCTATTGGCAAACAATAAAGCGATAAATACTATCAGAAAAATAGGACTCGTAACGATTATTCCTAACAATGACAGCACAAAATCTGATAAAGGTTTGAAAAAAATTTTATACATAACAACCCACAAATTTACTTATTTTTTTCAGGGAATGGTTATTTTTTTAACATTTTTTTAAGAATGAAATTGATTCACAATTTCTTCATATTCATAACCTTTTGACATCAAGAATTTTATCAATTTCTGTTTTCTTTGATAATCTTTCAATCCTTTGTAAGTGGGGACTAATTTTTCGATAAAATCACGAATGGTATCTTGATAATCACGCTCATCTATTTCTGAAAAAGATTTGGCAATGAGTTTATCAGAAATTCCTTTGAGACGGAGTTGTTGTTTGATTTTATTTTTACCCCATTTTTTGATGTAGAATTTTCCTCGGGTGAAACTTTTAGCAAAGCGTTCTTCGTTTAGGAAGTTCTCTTTTATGAGATAGAGGATTATTTCTTCTTTTGCTTCAGGAATCAGGACAAATTCTTTCATTTTTTGTTCTACTTCTGCATGACATCTGTCTTGGTAGACACAAAAATTGACTAATTTTTGCTTAATTTCTTGAAAGGGAAAAAGTTTTTTTTCTTGCATATTTACAAAAATAAAAAACCGAAAGATTAATTTCGGTTTTTTAAAAATTTATTTTACGATTTTACGATTTTTCATTTTGTAGTGATACACCATTATTCCAGATGCTGCAATTGCTAAAATTGGCAAATAATCATCAATAGGAATTTCTTCATCTCCTGGTGGGTTTCCTGTATTTGCATCTTGTTCGCCTCCAACCCCTCCTATAGCACTACCACTGCCAGTAGCTGCATTTTCTGACTGCTGAAATCTATTTTCTTCTGTTTCTTGAGCCTTCACCAAAAACATAGTCAACAAAAGAAATAGGCTTGAAATTAATGCTTTCATTTACTTTGATATTATTTTTTTATTGATCATTTCATCAGCAAATATAATGCTAAAAATATTAGTACCTGTATTTAAAATCGATTTTTCTACTAATAATTGTTTTTTTCTAGCCTCTATGGTTTTCAAAAGTTTGCCCGAAATATCATAAATTTTTACTTGATCAAAGGTTTTATCCGCTTTTACTACAAAATAATTTTCTGTTTCATAAATAAGCAATCCGTATTTGTTATTTTCGTTTGTGCCTAAAATTCTATTGAGCATATTGTATACAATTTCAAATCGGTCTGTGCTTTCTCCTTTTTCTGCAGAGAAGGTATAAGATTCTTTTTGTAAATTGATCAAAATATCTTCTTTTTTATCGTGTAGATAAATAGGTTGTCCGTTTGCAAATTCTCCTTCTTTTTTCGCTATGGAAATGGTATGCTTCCCAGTCTCATAAAATATTGCACCTAGAGCTACTTTATCATTTTCATTAAATGGATATTTTCTTCCTTGAATCGCTAATTTTTTATTTTTCAATATTGAATAAAAAGCATCTGCTCCTTCTACTAGAAGTGGCGAGTCATAATCTAGTTCAAAATTATTTGTTCCCCCTTTTACATAGCCTATTAGAATAGGATTTACAAAGTTAAGAGGTGTTTTGAGTTCTAGCCAGAATCTGTCTTTTTTATTATTTATTTGTCTATTAAAGAAGTTCCCCGAATTATCTTTAGATCTCATGGAATTATTGAAGAATAGGTTTCCGGGTGTATGAGCTTTTACAATGAATCCTTGACCTACTTTTATGATATTGTTAGGGGTTTTACATGTAGGGCAGTTGGTACTAGTCCCTACCGTATTATTGTTCCCACCACCATTAAAACCATAAGGTGCAGCTAAACCTCCTGTTCCTGAATAAACTGCATAATTATTGATACTTCCTGTTTTAGGATATTGATTCCCTTGCATTTCTGGATTAGGGTTCACGTTTGTCCAAAAATAAGCTACTTTCTGAATCACACCAGAGTTGGCTGCAAAAAGTAAATCAAAATCAATATTCGAAGGGTAAGGATTAGCAACAAGGTTATACCCTCTATCCGTTCCTGAAGAAGCTAATGGTACGCTAAAGCTTCCATTATGTGGCTGACCATTATAAGAACCATAGAAAGAAGCTACTGTAGAGGGAGCAGAATTGCTTGCTCTAATGGCATAACCTATTCCTCTTTGGAACGTATTGATTGTAGGATTTATGGAATAGAAAAAATCATCTGATTCATTATAGGTGTAAAATCTAGTATTGAGTGTACCTGGAGAGAAAGATTTCAAATTTTGATTGGTAACCGGACTGCCCCAATAATTATAATCTAATCTCTTTAACTCTGCATTTCTTTTTACAGTAATGTTATTTCCTGTATAATTGCCTTCTCTTTGGATAAAATTCCCATCATTTTCTACGGTAAGATTTCCATTGTTGGTTACATTACCCACTACTTCTACATAATTGCCAGAAGTATTGATGGTTAATGTTTTATTTGCATTTATGGTAAGAGTTCCATCGATGTATAAGTCATTAGAAACCGCTGTATCAAAATTATTTCCTAACACTACGTTTCCAAAAGTTTCAACATTACTATGATTATTGTTATTAACTACTTGGGTAGCGTTTCCAAGGAAATGAACAGTGCTTTGTCCTTGTAAAAAACTTGAATCACCAGCATTATTCGTCCAGTTTCCATAAAGATAGATTTGACCATCTTGTGTAGCAACATTACTATCGTCCATATCTAAAGTTCCTCCAGTATTTAAAGTTAAATTACCATAAATTTCTAATTTATTGTTAGGACTCGCTTCTATGGTCAGTGATTTATCTATGGTTAAATTTAGTACTTTGGCAATATCTCCATACAAATCAGAATCTTGAGCGCTATTATCTATTACCGCATTATTAGCCACTGTAGCATTGAAGGTTACATTAGTATTTTGACCTGGTACTACCAATGTATCCCAGTTAGAACAATCAAACCAGTTTGTATTATTCGTACCATTCCATTTTCCTTTCGCATGTACATCTGTAGCAATGGTTAACTGAGGGCAGCCTACACTCCCAATATAGTTATATCCACCTGTATCGTAGGCAGTATTATCTATATAGGTAGTCCAATTAGTGGTTTGATTTATTAATGCAATCCAATCTAATTGATCATTGTTAGTACTCGATGTAAAATTTTGCAAATTAAATTTCACTTTTCCTGGTCCAGTAGGTGCAGTAGTAGTGAAACATTTACTATTAGGGTACACAGTAGACCATTTTGCAGACTCAGATGTTCCGCCTGGAGCAGCATTCCACCCACTTTCAGTCCAACCGTAGAGAACATTCCCAGTGTAAGTAGAGTGATGTGTGGTGCTATTCGTCCAAACTCCTCCTTGCATAATCCAAACATCATCATCAGAGTTTAAGTTAAAACCGCCAATAGCCCCTCCAGAAATTGCATCTTTTGTCCAATTATTATCAATCACTCCACATGTATAAATATTAAAATGAGAAGCGTTTGTAATATTTCCTACCGCTTGATTTCCCACCAAAACAATAACTGTTCCTTTCGGTAAAGTAGATCCTGTTCTCGTTATAGAAATAACTCCTTCTGTTCCTCCCCATTCGCTTGCAAACTCTCTTTCATATCCATTATCGGTAAGATATAATTTAGTACCTGGTGTAATATCTTTGAAGGCTACAAATGCAATCTGGTCATTTGAATTTCCATCATAATCTGTATTAACTGCTAAAATCGCTAAATCTCCCGCAGATAAACTAGTAGAAGTGACAATATCAAACAGAGCACTGGTTTTTGTAAATGCACCAGAGGTCGCCGTTAGTTGTCTTGCTGTAGCTGTAACTGTATGAACAATATTACCCAATGTTACGCTTCCTACTACAAAAGTTCCAGAAACGGCAACGGCAAGTGTTCCTGTACTGGTAATAGTTATTGCTGAGGCATAATCCTTATCTATATTTCCGTTTGCGTCAGTAGCATTGATCACTACTGCAGACATGGTATCATTAATGGCAGTAGTAGAAGCATTTTGAATATATCTTAATTCAGTAGCGATTACTTGAATCACATTACTTGCATTCGCTGAAGTGATTGCAGAAAAAGCTGTTTTTCCTGAACCTGTGGCCAAGAATGTAACATTCGCATTCGATAGGCTAAATCCAAAATCTTCTCCATCAAAAGCATCTGGACCTATGGTGTTTTTAAGTGATAATCTTAGAGACAATATTTTTTGGGAATTATCTGGAACCGAATAATTTAATCCTGTAAATTGGATTTGATTTGAAGTAATTACTCCATCTGCAATTTTAGTGGTTCCATCGAATAAAGCCACTGCTTTAATCGCATCCGTCCAAGTTCCTACTTCGTTTCCTGCACTTTGTGCCAAAGTAATTCCATCAAGAATAGAAGGTAACGTATCAGTATCCGTCAAATCTGCACCACCATCTCTTACTCCTATTTGCCATACTTGTACGCCATCAGAAGTGGTAGCTATTGGAGAATCATTTTCCAATGAAGAAATAGTAACCGATTCAGATGCAGCCACTGCTATAATATCTGTTTCCGCAGAGTTAGTACCTAATCCTGTAATATTAAAGTTATAAGGATTTTCATTACTATCATCATTAGCTATGGTAATGGTTGCAGTTCTGGTTCCTGCAGCCGAAGGATCAAAAGTAATACTAAAAGTAGTAGAACCCGCCGCTGCAATAGGAGTGGTAGGTACAGCCGTAACCGTAAAATCTGCAGAATTAGTTCCAGAAATTACAATATACGGACTTGCTCCTGTAAGATTAAGTGCAGCCGTTCCTATATTGTCTATGGTAAAAGTTCTGGTTAGAGTTCCTGTACTTACATCTACCGTACCAAAATCTGTATGGTCTGTCGTTGCTGGTGTAGAATCGCCGTCTATAACAGATACTCCATTTCCTTTTACATCCATTTCTGGTAAAGAAGTGGTACATGCATTGGTATGAGAGCCTAAATTAGAAACATCATCTATTGGATACGCCGTCCATTCTGTAGCTGGATTAAAAGCATCTGAACCATTCGCATCTCCTATTTGTACAGAGAAGTTTCTTACTAACGTTTCATCTAAAGTAGAAACTCCTCCAGAAACCCACTCTGTTCCTGGATCTGTTCCTATTTGGCCGATTACATCAATTAAAACACCCGATTTCCTCAAAGCTACTGCATCATCTCCATTAAACCCTAAAGAAGCTGAAGTTTGCTGTGCTAAAGCTAAAATCGCAGGATTAGAAGAACTATTTGCTAAAACAAAAGTACCATAAGCTGGAACAGAGCCACTTAAAGAAATTGAAGCTGGTGTTGAACTACCATTTGCATAAATAGATATATCATATCCTGTTAAAGAAATTGCTGACGCTGTAGGATTATATATTTCTATTGCTTTATTATTAGAACTTCCTTCTAAATATTCAGAGATGAATAAATCTGTACATGGCGCCACAGAAACGGTTGCTCTCAGTGCAAAATCATAAGCTGCTTCATTAGCATCTGTATTATTGATGGTGACTTTATCTGTAAATGTTCCTGAGTTGGCACTGTTAAAAGTTACAGTAAATGTAGCAGAACTTCCAGAATTTATTGTTGTTGGTAAAGTAATGCCACCTATGGTAAATTTGGTTCCCGTAGTCATGTTGATACTCGAAACCGTCAATGCTCCAGTCCCCGTGTTTTGTATGATAAATGTTTTTACTACATTGGTAGAAGCGGTAGTGGTTCCGAAATCCGTATCATCTGTTGTGGATGGTGTATTATCTCCATCTGAAATATTGGTCGAATTTCCTTGTACATTAATTTCTGGTGCAGTAACTGTAAGTGTACCACTTATGTTGGTAGTACCATCCCAAGCTCCTCCTGTATTCGGAGCACCAGCATGACCTCCGTAAAAATATTCTGTACTCCCTGATTTTTGGTACCGTGCTGCATAGTAATAAGTTCCTGCAGGTCTACCTATTCCTATTTCTGCAGAATATTCATCATTATTGGTGTTTGAAAAAGAAGTATTTCTAGTGGCTGCAACCCAAATCCAACCGCCTGATGTAGGTGCTACATTAGCAGTGTTATAACCAATCCAAGCGGTAATACCTGCATGAGAGTTCGCATCTCCTGTTACGTTAGGTTCGTAAACCTGAGAATAGACGGTATAAGATGATCCAGTGAGGATAGTACCAGAAATCGGTGATTGAATATTTGCCCAATTTACTTTATTAGAAACTACAGATAATGAAGCACTGCTGCTCCAAGTTCCCCAATTACTACCAAAATAGCGCCATTCTGTACTTCCTGCTTTTTTTACTCTGGCTGCAATATAATAAGTTCCTAATGCTAAATTATTGGGTAATGTAAAACTATAACGGTCATTATTACCCGCATCTGATTGAGTAACACCAGTAGAAGTCCACAATAATGCAGACCATGTAGAAGGGTTACTGTCTGTACCCGAAACGTATGCAAATTCTACGGTTTGATTGGTTGCGTTATATGTAGCATCTGTAAGGCCTGGTTCATAAATTTCTACCGTTGCAGTACTTGATGTTCCTTCTGGTACTGATGCTGGTGAAACGGTAACTTGCCCTGCATCTACTACATTAGAATTTACGGTAAGTACACCACTATTATTGCTCCAGAGACCGCCTGTTCCTCCGTAGATATAAGCCCCTGAACCAATTTTATAACG
>JACLAD010004538.1_pt1 | contig 12820 bp, 9 predicted proteins | sample 8027901 | NCBI WGS metagenome assembly JACLAD01 (sample SAMN15725071, study PRJNA655200) | protist metagenome | isolation source: fluorescence activated cell sorting (FACS) single amplified genomes of... | place: Spain: Blaines Bay Microbial Observatory, Mediterranean Sea | collected 2016-07-05
ACTAATACTAATACTAATACCTCTAATACTTTTACTTTTACTTTTACTTTTACTTTTACTTTTACTTTTGTTACTGTTACTTTTTCAATTAAATTTTACCTAATTAATTTTAAAATTTAAAATTTAAAATTTAAAATAAATCTTTTTATTAATTATTAATTTTGTTTGATATTGATACTGGTGCTGGTGGGTTACTTTTACTTTAGCTTTAGTTAGTCTAGGACAAATGTAATTATGGTTACAATTATCAATTATGAATGAAATTATAGTTATAGCTACATTGTTACTTATACTTGAAGTACATTGTACATTATAATTATATAATTACAATTATAATTATGTACTTGTTCTAAAATTACAATTAAAATACGGACGTCGACAGCAGAAGACGATAGAATCATTCTGAGCGTGAAGAGAGATAGATCAGTAACATCCGAAGAGATACCCACAAAGCCGACACCGGTCGTAGTCTCAGATAAGACGGTGAGAAGGAGGATCCCAGAGCTGACGGATCTGAGCGAAATCCACCTACAAAATTCGGGAGCCCTTTGTAAGACCCAGAAATAGAAATGGAAGAATAAGGCGACCATTATAATTTAATTTTCCAATGAATGATTTCCTCACACGTTCCATCATACTCTTTCATTTCAAGCATCAAAAATGAAAGAGTATGATGAAACGAGTGAGAAAGTCATTCATCGGAAAACTAAACTATAATGGTCGTCTTATTCTTCCATTTCTGGATCTTACAAAAAGCTTCCGAATTTTATAGGTGGATTTCGCTCAGATCCGTCAGCTCTACGATCCTCCTTTTCATCGTCTTGTCTGAGACTACGACCGGTGTCGGCTTCACGGATATCTCTTCGGATGTTTCTGATCTATCTCTCTTCACGCTCAGAATGATTCTATCGTCTTCTGCTGTCGACGTACTGCGGGGTCTACCTGACCCTTCATACCAGCCATGTCTAGGTAGGATTTTAGAAACTCAGACCCAATCAATCACGTAAGCATGCGTCAGAGTGCTCACTTGGATCATCTTCTGTAAGGTTTGGAACCGTCCCAATGTTAACAATGTCTTCACATACTCACCCTAACTTACTCAGTAGAGTCAACTGGAGACAATTACGTATCATCGTGGAAGGTAGAGATGGTAGCAAGAAATGTATTTGAAGTACATCAATCGCCTCAATTTTGTGTCATGTTGCAGTATTTGGTCACATTTGACCAGAAAGGAGACGTATATGGATTCTTGAAATCGGACAGAGCGTCAGGAGGATGAAACCAGTAGTTGAAGGCCATGTGTGTGTTAGTGCCAGAAGCAGAAGATGATGATGATGATGATGATGATGGTGGTGATGGTGGTGGTGGTGGTGATGGTGCACAGGAGAACACTTCATGAAACCACCCTGCGGGTATGTATAACATGTCTCCCTCTTCCAAATCTATTTTGATCACTTTCTTCCTTACTTCTACAAATTTTGGGAACTTGGACTTGATGGCGTCTTCAGAGAGTGCAGCAGAGTGATATATTCGACTGAAATTGTCTGGTCTAGTTGCAGGTGTGGTGCTCTTTATTTGCTTGTGCCTCAATGATGACGTTGATAATGATGATGATAATGGAGATACTTTTCTTTTGCTTCCGATAGCAGTGTTTATATCTATTGCTGGTGTGTCAAGTAATACCTTCATAAGATTTCCGCCATTTTCATCCTCATCATCCCCATCCTCATCGTTATCATCATCGTTTTCATCATCGTCCTCGTCATCATTATAATCATCGTGACCACCCAGAAAATCGTCTCCTTCTTGTTCATCTTCTATTTCCGCATCTAACATCTTTTCAAGAGCATCTTCAAGCATCTCTTCGTCATCTTCTCCACTTGCTGCAATCTTCTCAACCAGCAGAGAGGCTTCATAGGCCCTTTCACTGGCTTCGTGTGATCCATCAGCTCTCGTCTCTTGCCCCTTATAGTTGATTCGTCCGTTAGGATGAACTTTTACCACCTGGATGAAGCATTGGTAATCACATTATTGGTCAGGAGCATAAATTTGACAGGACACAACATACCTCTCCAGTAGGATACAACCCATCAATATCCTCATAGCTATACAAATGAAAAGATTTACGACCTCTCAGGAGTACATAGAGATTGTCATGGTAGTCATGATGAAGGCCTGATGAAGATGGTGTGGAGCTATTTCCCATCCAAATATTTACATTTTGTACGATCAGATTGCCCATTAGAGCTGGAGAAATTTCGAAATCATCAACAAGCCTGTCCAGGCAGCCATATAAATCGTATCGTTTATTATGTTTGCGTAAGCAGTTTGCTGTATGATAAAGTACTATACATGTGAATGTGCTACTTGTAGGTGTGCTTACCCTGACACAGGTGGCGATAAGATCATGGGCTCATCTTCAAGCGAGTAGCGCAACTCTTGAGTCGTCAAATAGACCGATTCATCATTTTGCTCAATTCGGTCAAGGAAATCGCTAAATGTCAGCTCTATCTCACGGCCTTGGCCATAGCCTAGATGGAAGTTTGTGTGCCAAAGTGAAATCAAAAACTTCAAGGCGAGTTAAAGTTGGTGAAGTGAAATACATGGAGACCTACCCTCATTGACCACATCATCTCTAATCTCACATCTTACCACTTCCTCCCCTGACCTCTCTCGGAGCTCCTGGTTGGTCCATATCCTTTTGATGATACTGCTAAAATGAGTGGCTGGGGCGGCAGATGGCTTGGCGAGCTTCACAGGCTGCCTCGTGGATACAAACTTGGAGAAGAAGTGTTCAGGAGTGATAGACTGCTCATCATAAGTAATCGTCGTTCCATTCATACCTTCACTCATATCTTCCTCTACATATCCACAGCCCCTGATCTATTATGACTCTAGCTGCTGCTACTGCTGCCTGCTGCCGCTCAAGCCTCTGAGGATCACACATTAGAGATTGACAATACATATCATCATGATACTTACATTGAAAGTTCTGCCTCCCTCCCTGACTGATCGAATTAATTATTTTGCATATTATTTGTTACTACTTAGTATTAGTATTATTAGTAGAAGTATTTATGATAATATGTTGAAGCTATATTACATATTACGTGTATGGATTACTTTTAGTTTTACTATTACTATCACTATTACTATTTCGATTTATTATGGTTTTTTTCAACAAATGTCTTTGGTAGCGATTATGTAGTTATTCAAATATTCAATTAGTAATAGTTTGCGGAGGTTTTTGAAAATGTTGCTGATTCCATAATGCGTCAAGATACAGAGTGTATATTTTTGTTGCTTCGCTGTGAGCATCAAAACATTTCATGCTTGGCAACACTAGTAGTGCTCTCGAAAGTATGGCTCACTTGCTATATCCCCCTGTTCCAATCATTTACATTCAGATTTACTGCATCTACCCCTAACCTCCTACGCTCATCTCTGGGCCGCTCCGTATCTACCACGGGTCTGATATGAGAATGTGGTCTCTCAGCATTTGGACCTATCAGTATTGAACAGATAAAGGAATACAAATATCATGCATGGACGCATGTATATATGGTGTGAGTCGTCTTCGCACCTGTAGGTATAATATCACCCATCTCTTCTAGTTCCTTTTTGAAGTACTCTACAGCTTTTCGTAAACCATCCTTAACATCTACCATAGGTTCCCAGCCAAGTTTATCTTTGGCCACCTGGATGTCAGGTTTCCTTTGTCTGGGGTCGTCTTGGGTGGATGGAAGGTGTCTGATCGTGCTATTGGACCCTACCAACTCTTTAACCAGCTTCGCAAACGTTTCTACCGAATATTCATCCGGATTCCCTGTTGGTAGCAAACGAAAAGAAACAGCAGTGGGTCATCGAAGACGTTACTCATACATGCAAATATGAATAAACTACGAATCAGGGTCACCTATATTCACTGGTTGATCGTAGTCCCCATTCATTAGCATTATCAGTCCATTCACCAGATCGTCCACATACTGAAAGCTACGTGTTTGTCTTCCACCACCATATATAGTTAGATCCTTGCCCTGTGTTCATAAAAATGTTCATATGCATGTATTATACACTTCTTATGTGTTCATATACTGAAATGTTTATTTGTTTATACCTGTATCGCTTGAATGATGAAATTACTCACAACTCTACCATCATTTGGGTGCATCCTAGGCCCGAAGGTGTTAAATATTCGAGCTACTCGCACTTCGGTGCCTAGATGTTAGATAGAAAGTCACATTGTACTCATTTTGATGAGCAAGGGCATTACGTATAGATGCATGCATTTATTCATGTACACATTTATGTACATATATGGGTGTGAATGTGGATGTGGATGTATCATGCAGATTGTCAATGTTACCTGATTGCTTTTGATATGCATACATCATAGTTTCTGCTACTCTCTTTCCTTCGTCATAACATGCACGAGGACCTATCGGATTTACATTGCCCCAGTACGTCTCTGGCTGCGGATGTACTTCAGGATCCCCATATATCTCGCTAGTACTAGTCAGAAGAATACGTGCTCCCACACGTTTTGCGATACCCAGCATGTTCAATGTTCCATATGTGCTTGTCTTGATGGTCTTAATGGGGTTGTACTGGTAGTGTGGTGGAGATGCCGGGCATGCTAGATGATAAATTTGGTCCACTTCCAACATCAGCGGATCTACAACATCATGTATCATCATGTTAAAGTTGGGATGTCCATCCCAATGTGCTACATTTTTGGATCTTCCTGTAAACAAATTGTCTATAACAGTGACTTGATGGCCTGAATAGCGTTATCGTAAATAGAGTATTCAATAGTTCGATCAGTGATCAGATCATTAGAAAGAGAGAGAGAAAGAAAGAAAGAAAGAAGGAAAGGAAGAAAGAAAGAAAGAAAGAAACAGAGGAAAAGAGAGAGAGACCTTGCATCATTAACCTATCGACCAAGTGGCTTCCAACAAATCCAGCACCTCCTGTCACTAAAATGCGTAGCTTGTGCGTTGCTGCTAAATTCTTCACTTCTGGATAAACCTTCATTTGTTTACTGTGAGGTAAGACGTGAGAGGTAGATGTACAAGATGTGCAGGAAGATGAGGACAGGAAGGGCGAAGTACGGGATGAAAGGAAGAAAGCACTTTTTACTTACTTCGTTTCCACAATGTGCGCCTTTTCGGCCATTATAGCGCTGATCTCTGCCTCTACTGCTCGCTTCAAAATGTCCCTATTTACAGATCCCATCCCCCTTGGATGTGAGAAGGGGGCGTCGAAGTAACTATGATACATGAGGATGACAATGATCAGGCAGAGGGATAGAATCGTATAGTTTGCCTGAGAACTGTATGGCTTCCCATCTCCCATTTTTCCTTCCCACACACCAGTTAACTAAGACTGAAGAGTGTGATGTGGACGGTAGATGATGCGATCATGGTACATCTGGACCGTGATGAGCTGAGCAAGGCTGAGCCATCGCCGCATCGCACCATGATGAACAAATATGGAAATTCAGATATCCAACATCTCATATCCAACACAGGTATGTAGTAGTAGGTGTCATGAAATATTGGATACTGTATAGAGTATAGCAAAATCTCCTCATTTTGCATATTATTAGGTACGACATGTATGCCAGTTTTACCCAAATCCCATCGATATTTTTCATTTTTCAGAGGCGTACTGCTATGCTATACCTAGGCTATATTTCTATATGCATAGATAACAAATCATAACACACACGAGAGAATGAGCTTTGTGGGTTTTACTTTTTTACAACAGCTCCGGCTCGCTGGCCCCTCCTCACATTCTCAAGAAGAACAGTGTTTACGGGACAAGAAGAGCCTCGTAGTACGGAGATCGAAAGAATGATGTGCTGCCCGAGAGAGTTACCTGAGAAGTGATCTTGTGATATATTGCCCACACCCTCGAGGCCGGTAAAAAAGAAGACAGATAGGCAGGAAGATAAGACATAGAAACAAGGCATGTCATCATCACGAGCAGATGAATATCGCCTCCACGAGGAAATTGAAAATGACCGTTTGGATGTTGATATGGAAGAGACCAAGTATGATATATTCGGGGCGGAGGCGGGATTGGAGAGTGAGCTGAAGCAAATGCATGATGAACTAAAGAATGAAGAGAGGGGAAAAAAGCTTGTTGAAGCACAACGGACACGGATTGCTCATACCGATGCTGATGCTGATGCTGGTGCTGGTGCTGATGCTGGTGCTGGTGCTGGTGCTGGTGCTGATCCTGCTACTTTGACCAATGGGCTCCTTGGCACCCCATCATTTTCCGGACCTGAACCTTCGCAGAAGGGCGTTCACTTCGAAGCCGGTGTTTTGGGAGAGGGTATGGAAGGAGATGATTCGATGGCACCAATTTCATCAACTCAAGTGGGAGGTGATAACGATCCACTACCAAGTGTACATCATGAATCATTGGTAACCTCCACAGTATCTGAGGATGAATCGGCAGATAGCAGTCATAGAAAGCGAATGCAAACAATTAAGGATAGTGACACAGTCCAAAAGTTAGCTGCCATGATCGCCAAGAAAGAATCCAAAAAGAAGGAAGAAGTACCTGTGAAGGAGGTGATCCGTAAGGCAACTCCTATTGAGAAATCTACGTACGGTGAGTGGCCGTACAGCAACCCCATTCATTCTCTTACTTCCTTTACTTTCTTGCCTGTATTGTCGTTTACCTTCATTCCTTCGTATACTTCCATGTAGGTATGGACCTAGTTAAACTGCGTAATTGGTCAATAGAGGCGGAGACGGCCAAACTTTCCTCGGAGACATTCAGACAAGAATTTGCCTTGAGCAAAATGAAAGGGTTTATGCATGCGATTTTGCACATTGTAAAGTTGCAAAATTGGTGGAGAATGCTTCGCTCAAAAGCGAAATTTGCAGAATGGAGGTGCGATCCCATTTACATGCACATTGGCCCCTTCTACTGTTGATCATATGTGCCTGTTCTTTTTGTGTATACTTATATGTGTGTACATGAATATTGACATTGGTACGATTATGTATTTTTTTACAGAGCGGAACGTAACGAAATCAAATCGAAATTTTTTCGTGGTTGGCGGATCTATTACAAAACGGAGAAATTGAGGCGACGGATCATGTGTGGAAAGCCATTTGATGCATGGACCCAAGAAATTGCCGATGAGAAAAGATTATCAGCTCTTGCTGGGGAGTTTTTTAAGCGCTCTATTGCTCGATCCAGACTGACTCCTCAAGCAGTGATGACATTCTTTTCGACGGAAGAGGTGGAGATATCTGAACAAGATCGGAACAAAATACGCCGTCTGATCCTTACTAAACTCTATCAAGGATGGCAAAATGACGTGAAGCAAACACTGAGGAATAGATTCAAAGCAGGATCCATTCTAGCAAGATGTATGAGGAGGGGAAATGGTACACTTTGGGCCAAAGAAAATATATTTATTGTGTATCATACATGGAAACGGTACACGCAAGTGCAACAGGCGTACAGATTAGATGCTCCAATTCCTCGATTTACTCTTCCATTCATACCTGGTTGGCAGGCTTTGATAAAAGCCATTACAATGAAGAAATTGAGAAAACAAAGAGCTGCAGGTAATTCAGAAAAATTGTATTATATCAGATGGTTCAGAGCATGGAAAAAGATGATGACTATAGACAAAGCGTCTCTGATGACCCCGGAAGAGGTCGCGGAACACCACTACAACCTCCTAATTGTAAAGAGACATATACTTGCTTGGCATCAGATATTAGCCGAACGAGGTTCTATCATGAGGATACGAGACAAATGTTTTAATGCATGGAAAATATATGCACCTCGAAAGAGAATTCTTAGAAACACCTCACAATCTTTGAAAGATTGGCAAATTCTTTGCATGAAGGCGAAGGCTTATCGTGCCATGACCATGTCGTGTAAGGGTGTGATAGAGCAACGTACAGCCACATTATATCAAATCCAACAACGCTCCAAGGATCGGAAATTCCTTATTTGTGTATTTGCATTAAGTGGACACCAAGCTAACGTTATCTTCATAGATTGCTGGCGTCGCTGGAGGAAGTGGATATCCATGAGAATGGCATGGAGATTAGCTGCCAGGAGTATCAGATTTGAGTGGGTTAGTATTAAGGTCGGTACTATATTCCGTGCCTGGCGTGCTTTGACTTCCTATAAAGACGAAACTGTCATGCAAGACCACTCAGATCGTACACAGAGCACGGGGCAGTGGAGACAGTCCTTCGTGAAGAAAGTGGTAAGCATTTTGGCACCTATCTCACTCTTTACCTCAACTCTTAGACTTGATGTCAAATTTCACATTATCCAACTATTTAACATTTCACCAATCATCTCATATATTATCTCATTACTCTATTAGGCTGCATCTGCTGTAGAGAAGGCCCGAGAAGCTCACAGATTGAAGAACGAAGAATCGAAGGAAAGGGATGATGTGGCATTAGTGAGAAGAGCAAGTACTGAAAATAGTGAATCAGATAGTGACGGAGACTACGACGATGATGACATTATTATATATGATAGAGATAAGACCGTAGATGGGGAGGCTGATGATGCCGAGGCAGAATATTCAGATATGTCTGATGACGATGGAGAAGATGATAAGGAAATACAAGAAATTCGATCATCAACAGCAGGATTCTTACAGAAAATCGAAGCTCAGAACAATCAACCTGTGAGTAATGATGGTTCTATGATGGCTCATAAAAAGGGGAGGAGAAAAGATAGGAAAGTCAAGACTATGGACTTGGCAACGAAAATGACTCGGCGGGCAATCAAAATATTGTTGGACAGTCAAGGTCAAAGCGCTAAAAAGCATGCTGCACCCATGGAAAGACCCATATTTGAGTTTCTTTGTCGAGCTCAAGCTTGTAATAATTCCAGCGGATCAAGTGAGTCCTCGGTAGAAACTTCCACGTTGCCCCTCGGCTCGCGAGATTTAAAGTACCCGTTACTGAATCAAGAGCTAGCTCGAAAAGAACAAGAGAGAACCAGAACAGCTCCAGAAAGGAGGACAACTGCGGTGGAGCACAATCTGGAGCTCTTAGCGACCCAAAAATTGCAGGAAGCATTGGATAGTATGAATATTGATGATGCGATGGAGGCGGTTGAAAAAGGGGCAAGAGTTACATCTGCACACGTATCTCAATGCGCTATGCATATGGGGGATGAGTATATGCCACTTCTAAGTGCTCTTATTATAGCATCTGAATCATATACGGCCACCCGTATGTTTAAAAAGGATACGAAAGAACAGATCCTGGCCTGTGCTAATCCCATAGGCGCAGTGATGATGTCCATGCACTTAGATCGTTGGGATCGCCAAGATTTGACCAGTAGAGAGATTGTTTGCTTAGAAGACGATGCTGCAGTTTCCAGTTTTGCGGGAGGAGCATTGCAAACTGTGATCATGTGGAAAGTTCTTGCGTTATTTCTCGCCGAGAAAAAAGCGCGATTCGTTGAAAATTCTTTACTTGTACTGAGGAGGGATAGGTCAGTAGATGAGGAGGTTAGGGAAGTGCTGAAGACACAAAAGGTAGATCGTTTACGCAATATAGCGGCTACCCTTCGTTCAGTTGTATGTAGGAGTGAGTTCGTTAAGCCTGAGCCGTGTAGTATCAAATTGCTTCCGGAGCCAGAACTGTTGCTGAAGGGTGCTAGATTGGTGGGATCAAGACTCGCGAGAGGCACTAGTGCCTCAGACAACCCGCGGCTAAGGGATTGTAGTGTGTCTGTAGAGTCTAGACCTTCATCTTCTCAGAATGTGCGATTTGAATTTAACGAGATAGACTCAACACAAGAGAAACGTTTACTACCATCTTCACCGCCACCATCCGAATCGGTGCTTCCACAACAATATCAAAATTTCCAGGTGTCGAACTCGGAAGAGCAGCAGCAGCAGAAACACTTTACACAAAGAGAGGGTGACATTTTTGAAGTACTGCATGAGTATATTAGGGTGACAAATTTGCTAATTTCTGATGCAGTATCCATGCGCAAACCTCATTTAGAAAGAGATGAGAGATTGGTTAGAAATGGGTTTCTCAAACAAGCCCGTGAGGACTTCTTACGGCTTCGAGAAGAATGTATGACAGACAAGCAGAGAGCTGAATTGGAAAGAAAGGCACGGAGGAAAGCACTGTTGGCTAAAAAGAAAGCGAGGAAAGCTAAATTGAGAGCTGCTAAAAAGGCCAAGAAAGCTAAGAAGGAGCAGAATGTGGCCAATTCTGCTGAAGGTGCTGAATTGGAAAGTAGAATTGTGGAGGAGGTCGATGTTAATGATGAAAACGGAGACGCAAACAAAACCGACGATACTGATGCTGATGAAGATGATGAATCTCGACCAAATACTCCGGCTGTTACTGACGGAGAAGATACGGATGGTCTAGCAGATGAGGGTGAAGGTGGAGCTGATGTTAATAATGGTGACGATGAGGACGACTATATCGGTGATCATCAAACTGTAGTTGGAGGCCTAGAACTACCGCCTGAGTCAGACGTCATAGAAAATGAAGCATGGATTGCTAGGACTCAATCACACAAAAATCTTTTATTTGAAAGATACTCCTGGGGCATGTATAATGGACTGGGACAGGTTACAGAAATAGATGAAATCAACGACGAAAAATGGAATCTTCATCTTGTACATGAGGACAAGGATCGACTTACTGTCCATCTAGATCTCATGAAAAGAAGGGCTAAAGAAGCTGAAAATGGTGTGTTGAGGACAAAAAGTACCATGTACAAGGAGGGGCTGCCGTATGTTCGTCCTGAAGAGTACTCACACGAAGGATCTGGTGGACATTGTGGGTGGATTATCCGGACGTTCTACCATGAAAACGAAGCTGAGTTTAGAAGTATCAATGTTTGGAATTGGTTACCCTTAGGTTGGTGGCGGCAAGCTCGAGTGAAAGCCTGCATCAATTACGAGCAAGAGCTACTGCGTTCCAAGGAAGTAGGTCTGGATCATGCCATTCAAGCAATTGCTATCCGCAAGAGTGGTGTCGACCAACGAAAAGACAAGTTAGTAAAATTTCTAAAAGCATCTAGAACCGAACTTGTTGCTATTGGCGAAAAGACAAAGCTCAAATTAGAGGATGATGTAAAAACAAGGCAATTGAAGGATCGTAACATAGCCAAATGTAATGCTAACATTGAAAAATGTAAGCAACGAGTGGCCGATGAAATCAAACTGATCAAAGAGTGTGATGATTGCTTGGGGGATGGCACTATCGAGTCTCTGTTCTATGTCGTCGACACTCTTGGATTGGAAGAATATGCAAAGCAACCTAATAAGAAAAGAAAGACACCCGATGATGCTACGCAAGCCACGATGATTATAAAATCAAAAGCTGCACTTCGTTGCAAGGAACAGAATATACCGGAACATGAAGCAGACATTGAGAAAGCCATATTAAAGAAGAAAGAGGCCGAGAGAGAAAAGGTTCAGTTCGAAATGCAGTCAAATCTGTCTAATAATTGGATGCAAGATTTTGCTTGTGAGAGATTTAAGGTACTTCTTGACGTGCAAGAACTTGTTCTGAAAATTGGCACAGAAGTCAAAGCATTCGATGATGACTCAGATAGTAGAAGAGACACTCAAGTATTAATTCGTGACTATCGAGAAACGATTTGTGGAATCTTCGAAGATATTGAGCTCATGCCACCCCCTGAAGGTAAAGATTATGTATTCACGTTATCCTGTGACCATTGTCTAAGTGATGTATTCATAACATATTGTGTGTCCTAATATTATTGTCATGATTAATTGTTACAATACTTTTGTAGGAGGTCCCCCCTCTTCCTCCTTATCATCTACCCTATCACTATTTTGACTGGCTAGGATGTCTGATGTAGAAGATTTTCGGGATACAGCAATCGGCGAAGATACTGATGTTTCCATGGGAATGATACCGTTTCCAGTATCCATTTTACCAGTTTCATCCTCCTTTTGATTCATTTTAGTTTCATCATTCGAGGCATCATTGTCAGAGTCGGTATCAGAATATATATCAGCAGAATCTCTAACCTCACCAACTGGAGACGGCACTTTATCCAAGGTTGCATTGGGATCAAACGCTGGTGGAAGCATCGACCCAAAGCTGATGGAGGCACGCCTACTGTTCTTTGATATTTCACTTTCTTGTGACCTGACAGATGCGAGATATTCTTCTACAGCTGTCGTGTTCCCATTAGACCCATCGAGGGACGCGAGAAGCTTGTCCGTCGGAGACGAAGGGCGATTATCGTGGTCGACCTCAACGACAGGTTCATATGCTTCAGCTGATCTAAGCCCAAGAGACTCATTATCATCCTTATCGTCTTTTTTTATGTCGCTTCCATTAGAAATTGGAATGGAATCAGGAGATATAGAGATATAATCGTCTTTGCTTTCACCATCATCTTCAGCTCCAGTGAGCCCCTGCATTGCTCCCACACTAGCTATAGCATTAGCAATATCCTCTTTCATACCTACATGGGCAGTAGAATCATATGTAAATCTCTGTTTACCGTCTCCTCTTCGACGCACCTCTTCTTGGAATCGACGCTGTCTTGCTTGAGTCGTTGATTCAGTACCTTTGAGAATACCTTTACCAAGACCACCCATTTTGAGAGTGCTCTTACGTTGTTTAATTTCTCCAGTCACTTCATCCTCGTAATCACTAAACTCCTCACCATCTTCTTCATCGCCATCATTTATTCTTTGGTCTCTCTCTGCTTTTTCCATAATTCGTCGTGCTTCAGCACTGGATCCTTGTTTGACAATGATAGTTTCGATGGCACTCGTTCGTTCCAATCCCTTCTTCCA
>JACLAD010003262.1_pt1 | contig 12818 bp, 8 predicted proteins | sample 8027901 | NCBI WGS metagenome assembly JACLAD01 (sample SAMN15725071, study PRJNA655200) | protist metagenome | isolation source: fluorescence activated cell sorting (FACS) single amplified genomes of... | place: Spain: Blaines Bay Microbial Observatory, Mediterranean Sea | collected 2016-07-05
AAGGAGAGGCGTCCCGGTTCATCGCCTTCGACGGGTCGGGTCTTCGGTTCACACGGCTGCAGGCGCTTGCGTACGGGTTCCGCCCCGCCCTCCTGCGACTCCCGTTCATCCCCGATCGCGGGGCCCTCTTCGTCCGGTTCAACGGGGTCGTCACACGACAGGACGGCGACGAGCCTCTCCCGTGGGTCTACCTCCCCGACCTCAACGAGGATCTGCTCGTCGGGTATCCGCGGAGCGAGTTCGTGGGCAGGGATGCGCTCTCGCTCGCGGTCGGGGCCCGGGGCGTGATCGGCCAGGCCATCGGCGCGTTCCTCGTCGAGGGCGTGGGGACGGCGATGATCGGGGCCGCCTACGACAACGTGTTCGAGCAGTTCACACCCCGCATCCGCTACAGCGCGGAGCGAGTCGAGGAGGACGGGGCCGTCCCGCTGAAGCCGTCGCTGGCCGTCGGGCTGAACGTCCGGTTCATCGACCGCGAGCGCCCGATCGTCGGCGGGCTCGTCGGGGTCGGGCCGGGCGGCGTCTCGTTCGCGTCGGTACGGCTCGTGTACGGGCTCGGCGACTACCGCCCGCGCCTGCGGTAGAGCCCGGCCGGGGACGGGGAGCAGGCCGTCCTCCGATCTCCCCGGTGGACGGCTAGCAATGGGCGAGGTAGTCTCCGGCTCGACCCTATCGCCCCGCGCCGTGTCCGCCCCGCCCCTCTTCGCCGTCGGCTACTCGTCCCTTCCCACCCGGCCGCTCGACGACGGCGAGGTGGAGGCGCTGGTCACGCGGTCGTCCGCGTCGAACCGGCAGAAGGACGTGACGGGGCAGCTCCTGTTCGTCGACGACGCATACCGGGTGGTCCGGTACGTCCAGTGGTTCGAGGGGCCGCAGGAGGCCGTCCTCGACCTGCTGCAGCGGATCTCGAACGACGCCCGTCACTACGACCTGCGCCTCTCGTTCGTAGGACCCGTCGAGGAGCGCCGCTACCCCGAGTGGTCGATGCGCCACCGGCGGCTCCCGGTCGACGCGCTCGACCGGGCCCGCCGGAGGCCCCCAACCTCCCCGTCCGCGACGCCGTGTTCGACGTGGTCGACTAGGGGCGGGGTGGCCGGCGGGCGGGGTGGCTAGCGCCCGCCCCCCGCCGGCGCCTCGGCCTCGACCGTGTACACGTTGTCCGTCCGGTCGACGTCGGGGATGAACGTCTCGGGGTCGACCTCGACCCGGACGACCTCGCCCGGTGCGAACCGGAGCGTCGCCTCGGTCTCCCCGGCGAGCCACGTCGCCACGGGGACCGTCTGGTCCTCGACCCGGCCGTCGGCGTAGGTCACGCGGACCGGGGCCGGCATCGGCGCCCGCCCCTGGTCCTCGACGGTCACCACGACCGCCCCGCCCGCGTCCTCGACCGAGGCGACGGCGTGGTCGACGGTCCAGGTGTCGAAGAGGGTCGGCGTCCAGGCCCAGTCAAGGTCCTCGCCCAGGCGGTTCTCGAACGTATTGAAGAAGTCGTAGGGGTACGGGTGCATGTACTGCCAGCGGCGGCCGTACTCCTGGTAGGCGTCGAAAAAGCGGCCCTCGCCGTAGATCCCGCGGAGCGCGTGCATGAGGACGGCCGGGGTCGAGTAGCTGGCGACGACCCGGGCCCCGCCCTGGACGGCGTCGACCTGGCGGGTGCCGCCGCCGATGGGGTAGAGGTCGTTGTGACGCATGGGCTCGACGGCGAAGCCGGTCCCGGCGAGGGCGTAGTGCGACTGGCGCCGGCGGTCCCAGGCGTCGATCTCGGGCCGGTTCTCGGCCGAGCCGTCGAAGAAGTCGGCGATCCCCTCGTTCGTGTTGAACGACGTCATCCCCTCGTCCATCCAGGTGTAGCCCTTCTCGTTGGTCCCCACGATCATGGGGAACCACATGTGGCTGATCTCATGGTAGGTGACGCCGAAGAGGGACGGGTCCTCGCGGTCGCCGCCGATGAGCGTCATCATGGGGTACTCCATCCCGCCCGTGATGATGCCCTCTACGGCCGTCATGTGCGGCCACGGGTACGGGAAGAGGAGGTCGGAGAGGTGCTCGATCGAGAACCGGCTGAACTCGGCCGAGCGCTCCCACGGCGCCTCCATCGGCCGCTCGCCGGCAGGGCGGTAGAACGCGTTGATGAGGACGGCCTCGGCGTCGCCGTCCTCGTCCTGGTCGACGTCGGCGTGCGTCGCGTCCCAGACGTAGGCGTCCGACGCGGAGAAGGCCACGTCGCGGACGTTCTCGGCGACGAACCGCCACACGTGACGGCCGTCGTCACCCGGCTGGAGGGCCGTCCCCCGCTCGTCGGCCGTGACCACGTGGACGACCTCGTCCTGGAGGGTCGCCTGCGCGAGCCGGTCGCGCGTCCGGTCGGTCAGCACCTCGTCGGCGTTGGCGAGGTCGCCGGTCCCCCACACGAGCCACGAGTCGGGCACGTCGAGGGCGACCTCGTAGCGGCCGAAGTCCATGTAGTGCTCGCCGTTGCCGAGGTAGGGGTCGGTGTGCCACCCGATCACGTCGTCGTAGACGGCGACGGTGGGGTACCAGTAGCCGAGGTAGTACACCTCGCCGTCCGTCCCCTGCCGGTACGTCCCGGTGGCGGGCGGGACGGGGTAGCTCCACGCCACGTCCAGGTCGACGCTCTCGCCCGGCGCGAGCGGGGCGGGGAGGCCGAGTGTGAGAACGGTCCCGTTGATGACGTAGGTGCCGGGGTCAGCCGACCCGCTGTAGCTGCCGGGCGTCGCGGCGACCGAGACGTCCTCGGTCTCCACCCCGCCCACGGCGAGCCGGTCGAGCGTCAGCCCACCGGTCACGGCGACGGGCCGGTTGCGCGGGACGCCCGGCGCGTGGACGTTCTGCCGCAGCTTGAGGACGAGGAAGGCGAGCGAGTCGGGCGAGTTGTTGTGGTACGTGATCGTGCCGGTCGCGGAGAGCGTCTGCGTGTTCTCGTCGAGCCGGGCCGCGATGTCGTAGTCGGCCCCGTTCTGCCAGTAGTTCGGTCCGGGTGCCCCGGTCAGCGACCGCGTCCCGTTGGCTACGGCCTGCTGGAACGCGGGCGGCGGGACGACGGGGTAGGGGAGGACGCGCTGGGCGGAGGCGGAGCACGCGGCGCCCAGGGCGAGCGCGGCGAGGGCGAGGAAGCGGACGGTCATCGCGGGGGGCGTGGTGGAGGAGGCCGAACGGGCGGGGCGGCCCGATTCGCGTCACGATACGTGCCCCCCGGGCGGCCACCCCGCCCGTTCTCGGTGCAAATGCCGTGGAGACCTGCCGCCCCGCTCGGGTGCAGGGGCGGGGCGGTGCTAGCTTGGCTCTGCCTGCCCGAGTGGCGGAATTGGTAGACGCGCACGATTCAGGGTCGTGTTCCCTCACGGGAGTGCTGGTTCGATTCCAGTCTCGGGCACAACGAAGCCCCCTCTCCTTTGACTAGGAGAGGGGGCTTTTGATTTTGTCGGGTCGCGCTCTAACTCCAGCCGACTTCTCAGTAGGCCCAGCACCTCTAGGCCCGAAGGCGGGCACGCTGCCACCCTGGGTTGAAGCCCGAGCTACAACGATGCCGTCTTCAGAGCGACACTAACTACTAATGTCGAAATGTGTGATCGGGATCTCAGGGCTCGTGCCTCCTCTATCCGCACTCAATGCACTGAGGTTTTGACTGGTAAGGATCCCGATCTCTCCAAACTCCACGACAGTTGGAGGCTGCCACGTTGCGCGGGGCTCAGGGTCAGAAACTGGCTGCTCTGGGTGGGCCATGGGAACTGGGGAAGATGGAACACCCTCCAATGTGACTCGTGCCGGAGGGGCACCGGCTACGGTACAAGGCAGAATGTTACGGTTCAAGTGGTTGATGGCAAAAATCAGCTGCCTTGACCGGGAGCGACTCGTGACCGGGCGGGCGGCTTGGCTAAGGTGATTCAGCTACGGCAACTCAATGGGGCATGAGTGTCACCGCCATTTCCTTAGATTGAGTGCCTAGATCGCTCGCCGTAAGGAGGCTTAGTCGTATACCGCAATGCTGGCGGATGCGAAGGGGCTGCACCGCCCCTTAGCGCCTTTTCTAATCCTTGCCCCTGGCCGGACCTAGACGGGCGGCTGCTCAGATTGGTGGTACGGATTGCGCAGTGTACTCTTGCTTAGGACCCGCAGGCTGAGTGTGCAGCGATCCCCTCCCGCGTGTCTCGGCCCCAGTGCACCGTGGAGACATGACCGCAGGCCACCCCGCCCCCCTCCCCCGGGCTGACCCTTCGACGACGGAGCTGGTGGAGCGTGTTCAGGGACGTCTGAGTGCCATCAGATCGGAGTTGGAGTCCCATTGGCAGAACCGTGACCTCCCCAAGGATGTAGCTCTCGCGCTGGACTGCGTCCATGAGCACTTGTTTGCGGAGCGGCTGAACGTGGCCTATGTCCGCGAGACGTGTGGGCTCTTGAATCACAACATCTCCTGTCGCTTCAAGCGGCACGTCGGCGTGGGGATGCGCTGCTACATCGAGCAGCAGCGCTTGCGGGCGGCGGAGCAGCTGCTGCTCACGGATGGCCTCCTTGTGACCGAGGTGGCGTGGGCCGTGGGGTATGCCTACGTCGAGTCGTTCGAGCGCGCGTTCCGCCGGCGAATGGGTCTATGCCCGACCCGGTTTCGGGCGGTGAGAAGGGGCGCCGCTGGTAAGACGGACCGTTAAGACAGTCGGTTAAGACGAGGCGGTAAGACGGGCGGGGCGGTCGAGGGAGCGCGCGTCTCCGAGGTTAGATCAACCGGCCACGCCTCTGCAGGCAGGGCGGGGTGGCCGCCCCTACGTACCGCGCCGTCCATGACTCTCGTGACCGTCCTTGTCGTCGCGCTCCTCGCGCTCATCCTGGTCAGCCTCTGGGCGGTGCTGTACCAGCTCGTCAAGCAGCAGGGGCAGATCCTGCTCCGCCAGGACGCACTGGAGGGCTCTCTGTCGCAGATCGCGGGCGCTCTCGGGGGCGGGGCGGCCCGACCGCAGGGGCTCGACGTGGGGACGGAGGTCGAGGACTTCGCGTTGCCGGACCTTGACGGCAACGAGGTTCGGCTGTCGGACTTCCGCGGGAAGAAGGTTCTCCTCGCCAACTGGAGCACGACGTGCGGATTCTGCACACAGATCGCCCCGGACCTCGCAGAGCTTCAGCCCTACCTTCGCCGTCGTGGCGTCGAACTTCTCCTCCTCAGTCACAGCGACGCCGAGGTGACGCGGAAGCAAGCGGAGGAATACGGCCTGGACGGGCCGGTCCTTATCCAGAAGGGCGAGGAGGGGGTGAGTGCGTTCGAGAGCTTTGGAACGCCCGTCGCATACCTCCTCGACAAGAAGGGCCGTGTGGATCACCCCATCGCCGTAGGGGCTGACCAAGTCCCGGAATTGGCTCGTCATGCCGCCCAGGTTAAGGCGAAGCTGAACGGCGAGAAGCCGCTCAGTGCTAGCCGAATCGAGCGTAATGGAATCAAGCCGGGCACACCCGCCCCGCCCATCGCGATGCCCGACGTCTACGGGAACATGGTCTCGCTGAAGCAAACGCGGGGGAAGAAGACGCTTCTCGTGTTTTCATCCCCTGACTGTGGGCCGTGCGAGGAACTCGCGCCGGAGCTGGCGCGGCTCCACCGTGAGCACCGCGACAACGGGCTCGCCTTCTTCATGGTGGGGCAAGGCGACCTCCAGGCGAACCGAGCGAAGGCTGAGGCTCACGGCTTCGAGTTCCCTGTCGTCGTGCAGCGGAAGTGGGAGGTCTCACGGCAGTACGGCATCTTCGCGACGCCTGTGGGCTTTCTACTCGATGAGCATGGCCTCTTAGCAAAGCCTGTTGCGAGAGGAGTGAAAGAAATCCTAGACCTCGCCACTGAATAGAGTCAGGCAGTAGTGACGCGCACTGGAGAAGATTCTAAACACTTGGCCAAGTACGTCATGAGTACTAATATTAGTCAAATCAGTAGAATCGTGGGTAGTGACCTACCTAGGCGAAAGATAATATATCAAATGTTATTAGCTCCAGTAGGGTTATCGATATTTGAGACTGGAAAAGAAATTTCGAGTAGTAGTCTTGTTTGTGGCGAAAAGTTTACTTATGTAGACTTGATAGGATTCGGTTGTGGTCCGATTGAAAAGAATCCAGAACTAACTTGCGAGAACGCTGGAAATCCACCATATTTTGATGCAAACGATCTAGGTTACGCATCAGCAACTTCTGTTGCAAAGGCAAGAATCATGGAGCTTGCTAAAGTCGCATGTCCGCCGGAGTGTCCACCTAACTGGTGCGGATGCGATCCGCCATTTGAAGATGGATGTAGGCCGGGAGACGAAGTAGGAAAAATTATTCATAAAGTGAGAATAACATGTACTATACAGTGTGATGAAGATAGAATTTCAGAATGTCCCCCTCCTAAAGAAGAAGTAGACTGTCCAATCTACATTAATCCAGGTAGAGAATCGAGTGGTGAACCATTTAGAGCCTTGGAAATGTTGGCATCGATAGCGTCTGGAATGAGATCCATCACGGTGCAGCGTGGAACGAACCTGAGGATTGAGATACCCAAAGGATCCGGCAACATCGTTGCCGAAGGGGAGACGTACTTCCCTGATGAGTCAGATCCTGAACCAGTACTGATCCGCGCCGATCGGGTGGATATGAGCTTGGGAGGATCTTTCGTAGTTCAGTTATGTGACATTTATAATTGCTGTGTCACAAAGGACCCGGTGGTCTCGACGGTCAGCGCGACGGCGCCGGACGGGTTCGCCCTCGAGCAGAACCACCCGAACCCGACCCGCGGGCTCACCGAGATCCCGTTTGGCATCGCCGAGGACGCCCACGTCCGGCTCGAGGTGTACGACCTCCGTGGCCGCCAGGTCGCCTCGGTCGTTGACGCGGCGATGCCGGCCGGGTCGTACAAGGTGACGTGGGACGGCCGGGACAGCCTCGGCGCCGCGCTCGCGAGCGGCGTCTACTTCTACCGGCTCCGGGCCGGCGACACCGTCCTCTCCCGCAGGCTCACCCTCACACGGTAGCGCCTGTCAGGGGCAATCATAAATCTGGTGTATAGCTATGTTGTTCCAGAGCGTGTCTCGTGCTGTCGGGAGTCCTGTCTCAAGGCGGAAGGCACTGAGATGGATGTCTGGAACTCTAATTGGTTCTGCTCTTCCCTTCGCGTGGGGGCCTAGGCAAAGTCTTGCCGGTTCGTATCTGACATGCCACTCAGCAGGACTCCAGACGATTCCCTCTGTGGCAGCTGTTAATAACCCCAGTTGCCCACCTGCAAGGGCTTGTGGATTTTTATGTTGCCCACCTACTACTTCATGTGTGGGCGGCTTGAGGTGTTGTAGGGGTCCGGCATGTAGCAGCCAGTGTTGCGCACCTGATCAAATTTGCTGTCCCGGACCTGTGACGGCCCCTCCTCCCAACGACGCGTACTGCTGTCCTCCGAACCATACGTGTTGTAACCCGGAAGAGAAGCTGTGCTGCGATCCATCGTGTGTCTGCGTCAATGGGGAGTGTGTAGAGAAGCTTGCCAAGGAATGCGTCCTCGACACCAACCCCGACGACAACCCCGCCGGCTCACCCTTCCAGGCCCTCGAGCTAACCGTCGCCGTCGAGGCCCCGGGCCTAGCGTCCATCGAGGTTCTCCGCGGTCGTAACCTCGCCGTCGAGATCCCGAAAGGGTCGGGTAATTTCTTCGTCGAGGGAGAAACCTACGCGCCACCCGAACCTACCGCGGCTCCAGTCGTCGTTCGGGCCGAGCGGGTCGATATGTCCGCTGGGGCCTCGTTCGTGGTTCGGCTCTGCGACGCGTACAACGACTGCGAGGTGAAGGACCCGGTGGTCTCGACGGTTAGCGCCGCGGTGCCGGACGGGTTCGCCCTTGGACAGAACCACCCGAACCCGACCCGCGGGCTCACCGAGATCCCGTTTGGCATCGCCGAGGACGCCCACGTCCGGCTCGAGGTGTACGACCTCCGTGGCCGCCAGGTCGCCTCGGTCGTTGACGCGGCGATGCCGGCCGGGTCGTACAAGGTGACGTGGGACGGCCGGGACAGCCTCGGCGCCGCGCTCGCGAGCGGCGTCTACTTCTACCGGCTCCGGGCCGGTGACACCGTCCTCACCCGACGGCTCACCCTCACCCGGTAGCGCTACGGGGCGGGGTGGGCGGGACCACCCCGCCCGCATCAGCCCTTACCGCGCGTAGGTGATCACTGCGACCTCCTCCGCCCGTCCGGCCCGCAGGCGCACGAGGTAGAGTCCCGACGCCACGGCCGCCCCGCCCTCGCCCGCCCCGCCCCACGACGCGGTAAACGTCCCTGGGAAGCGGAGGTCGTCGACGAGCACGCGGACGAGACGGCCGCGGAGGTCGTAGACCGCGAGGTGGACCGGCACGCCTGTCGTCCGCTCGGCCGGAACGGAGAACGAGATGTGCGCCGCGTCCGTGAACGGGTTGGGAGCACTGCGGAGCCCGAAGCGGGCGGGGAGGGGTTGCAGGTCCGACGCCCAGATGCGGAACGCCACGCTGTCCGTGATGAGGAGGTCCGCGATGATGATCTGCGCGTCGGCGTCGGCGGGGCCTTGCGAGAGGAAGCTGATGCAGTTGTTGCCGGTCCCCGACCAGTCCCCGTCGGGGAAGCCGTCGCACGTGTCGTCGAACGGGTCCTCATCGTCGGGCGCGAGGAGGTCACCGATCCCGAACGTGATCTCGCCGTCGCGGGGGATGAGGAACGCGTTCGCGCTGCGCTTGACCTCCAGCGGGTCCGTGACGAGCGTGAAGCGGTAATCGTTGAGGCGCACGCCGATCCGCGTAAGGCCGCGGTTCTCGACGTAGAACAGCGAGTCGATGGCGAGCAGCGGGTCGCCCCCTAGCTCCCCGGCCGCTAGACGGTAAGTCCCCGCAGCGGCCGGCTGTGCCGCGGCGTCGAGAGCGGCGCCGGCCCCCGAACCCAGGACCGACACCGCGAGGGCAGGCAACAAACACCAGCGCATGGGCGGGGTGGGCGTCACGACCTGTAGAGTAGGGGGAAAGGGAATACGACCGGCGCGGGCCTCCCCGCCGGGGACGGCGCCGAGTCGGGCGCTCGGCGTGTCGCAGCCCTCTGCCGAGCGTGACCTCGCGAAGCCTAGCCTCAGCGCTGGTTGTGGTGCGTTGCGCGGGAGCCCGCCAGCAGGCATCTTGGGCTACCCGCCCATGGACACCAGCCCGCTCCGGAGACTCCGCCTGCCCCTCGTGCTCGCCGTCCTCCTGGGCGCCGTCTACGTGGGGACGTACGCGATCTCGCCGGGCGGGGCGAGCCCGGCCTCGACGCCCGCCCTCCGGTGGACGCTGGCTGCGTTCCTCACGGCGCTTGGGGTCCTGACGGTTCAGGCCGTCCGGTACCTCGTTCTCGATGTCGCCTTCCTGCGGACGCAGGGGCACCGGGCCCCGGCGCTCATCCACAGCGTTGTCGCACTCCTCCTGTACTTCGGGCTCGGGCTCCTCATCGCGGGCGGGGTGTTCGACCAGAGCCTGACCGGCGCGATCGCGACCGGCGCCGTCGCCTCGGTCGTGCTCGGCCTCGCGCTCCAAGAGACGCTGGGCAACTTTTTCGCCGGCATCGCCCTCCAGGCCGACCAGCCGTTCCGCCTGGGCGACGTGATCGAGACGGGCGGGGTGGTCGGGCGCGTTGAGGCGTTCAACTGGCGGGCTACGACGCTGGCCACCGTGCTCGACTCGCGCGTCGTGATCCCCAACGCGTCGGTTGCCCGCGAGACTGTCGAGGTGTTCCCGAGCCGCCGGACTACGCGGCGTGTGCTGGCCCTCTCCGCCCCCTACGAAACGCCCCCTCAGCGAGTCGTCCGGGTCGTTCTGGGGGCCATGACGGGGGTGCCGGGCGTGGCCGAGCGGCCTACGCCTCAAGTCCGCCTCGCCTCGTTCGACGACTCGTCGATCGCCTACGAGGTGATCTACTCCCTCACGGACGCGCTCCAGGGGGCCGCCATCGACGCCGTGATCCGCGAGCGCGTGTGGTACGCGTTCGCCCGGGCCGACATCTCGATCCCGTTCCCGCACGAGGTCCAGGTCCCGTACGAGCCGCCCGCCCCGCCCGCCGACGAGGACCCTGTGGCCGAGCGGTCACGGTGGCTCGGCGAGGTCGACCTGCTGGACCCGCTCACGGTCGAGGAGCGGGACCGGCTCGCCCAGAACGCGCAGACCCTCCTCTACGGGCCCGGCGAGGCCGTCATCCGCGCCGGCGCCGACGGCGACTCGATGTTCGTCGTGCTCCGTGGCCGCGTCGAGATCCGCGTGCCCCACGACAACGGCGTCCGCGTGCGCGTGGCCGAGCTCGGGGCGGGCGAGGTGATCGGGGAGATGTCGCTCCTCACCGGCGAGCCGCGATCGGCGGACGCGCGCGCCATGGGCGAGGTCGAGGTTCTGGAGGTCCGGAAGGACGACATCCGCGAGATCCTGGAGGCCAACGAGGCGCTCGCCGCCGCGCTCGCCTGCGAGATCAGCGAGCGCGTGGCACAGCGCGCGGACGCCTTCGCCCAGGTGAACAAGATGGGCGGGGGGATGCCCGAGGCGGCGTCGCTGCTGCAGCGCATCCGGCACTTTTTCGAGCTCGCCTAGACGCGTCCGCCCCGCCCGCGCGCTCGATTTTTACCGCGTCTGCGTCCGTCCCGCCCGGCCCGGAGCCGCAGACCGGGCGGGGCGGACCGTATCCTCGTGGGGCCCCGACCGCCCCCCCATGCACCTGTCTCGCCCCAATGCTCGGATCTACGTCGCCGGTCACCGCGGCTTGGTCGGGTCTGCCGTCGTTCGTGATCTGAGGGCGGCCGGCTACGACAACCTCGTCCTGCGGACGCGCGCCGAGGTCGACCTCCGCGACCGCGCCGCCGTCGACGCCCTGTTCGCCGAGGAACCCATCGACCACGTCGTCGTGGCCGCGGCGAAGGTGGGCGGCATCCTCGCCAACAGCACGCGCCCCGCCGATTTTATCGCCGACAACCTCGCGATCGCCCTCAACGTGATCGAGGCGGCCCACGCGAGCGGGGTGGGGCAGCGCGGGCGGCTCGTCTTTCTCGGCTCGTCGTGCATCTACCCGAAGCACGCGCCCCAGCCGATGCGCGAGGAGCACCTGCTGACGGGCCCGCTGGAGCCGACGAACCGCCCATACGCCGTCGCCAAGATCGCGGGGCTCGAACTCGCCGAGTCGTTCCACCGCCAGCACGGCGACGACATGGTCAGCCTGATGCCCACCAACCTCTACGGGCCGGGCGACAACTTCGACCTGGAGACGAGCCATGTCCTCCCCGCCCTGATCCGCAAGGCGCACGAGGCGAAAGAGGCGGGCGGGGCGGACCTCACGCTCTGGGGCTCGGGCACGCCCAGGCGTGAGTTCCTGTACTCCGAAGACTTGGCCTCGGCGGTCCGGTTCGTCCTCGAAGCGCCGGAGGGACACCTGCGCGAGGCCGCCCCCGACGGCGTCCTCAACGTGGGCGTCGGCGAGGACATCGCCATCCGCGACCTCGCGCGCCTCGTCCAGGACGTCGTGGGCGGGGCGGGGCGGATCGTCCTCGACACGTCGAAGCCGGACGGGACGCCGCGCAAGCTCCTCGACGTGTCGCGCCTGCACGCGCTCGGGTGGCGCGCCGAGACCGCCCTTCGCGACGGCATCGAGCGGACCTACGCCTGGTACCGCGAGACGCTCGCCGAGCCCGCCTCCGCCTAGCCCTGACCGCCCCGCCCGAGAACCGGGCGGGGTGGCCACACCGCATGACCGACCGCCCCGCCCTTGACCGTACCGACGGCGCCGCCTCGCCCAGCGAGCGCCCGCGCGCGCTCATCACGGGTGTGACGGGCCAGGACGGCTCGTACCTCGCCGAGTTGCTGCTGGCGAAGGGCTACGAGGTCCACGGCCTCAAGCGCCGCGCGTCGTCGTTCAACACGGACCGCGTGGACCACCTCTACCAGGACCCCCACGAGGACGACGTCCGGTTCCGGCTCCACTACGGCGACATGACGGACTCGACCAACCTCATCCGGTTGGTCCAGGACATCCAGCCGGACGAGGTCTACAACCTGGCCGCGCAGAGCCACGTGGCCGTGTCGTTCGAGACGCCCGAGTACACGGCCAACGCCGACGGCGTGGGCGCGCTCCGGCTCCTCGACGCGATCCGCATCCTCGGCCTCGGCGACACGACCCGGTTCTACCAGGCGTCGACGAGTGAGCTCTACGGGAAGGTGCGCGAGACGCCGCAGTCGGAGACGACGCCGTTCTACCCGCGCTCGCCATACGCCGCCGCCAAGCTCTACGCCTACTGGATGACGGTGAACTACCGCGAGGCGTACGGCATGCACGCCTCGAACGGGATCCTGTTCAACCACGAGAGCCCGCGCCGGGGCGAGACGTTCGTGACGCGCAAGATCACGCGCGCCGCCGCCCGGATCGCGCTCGGCGTGAAGGATGCCGTCTACCTCGGCAACCTCGACGCCAAGCGGGACTGGGGCCACGCGCGCGACTACGTCGAGGGCATGTGGCGGATCGTCCGCCACGAGACGCCCGACGACTGGGTGCTGGCGACGGGCCGCACGACGACGGTCCGCGCGTTCTGCGAGGGCGCCTTCCTCGCCGCCTTCGCCGCCACAGACCAGGGCGGGGTGGGGATCGAGTGGGACGGCGACGGCACGGACGAGGTCGGCCGGCGGACCGACACCGGCGCCGCCGTCGTCCGCGTGGACCCGAACTACTACCGGCCGACGGAGGTGGACCTCCTCCTCGGCGACGCTTCCAAAGCCGAGCGCGAGCTCGGGTGGACGCCGACGACGTCGCTGGAGGAGATGGCCGCCGAGATGGTGGCCTACG
>JACLAD010004347.1_pt1 | contig 12815 bp, 11 predicted proteins | sample 8027901 | NCBI WGS metagenome assembly JACLAD01 (sample SAMN15725071, study PRJNA655200) | protist metagenome | isolation source: fluorescence activated cell sorting (FACS) single amplified genomes of... | place: Spain: Blaines Bay Microbial Observatory, Mediterranean Sea | collected 2016-07-05
CTCCACAAGTACCCCTTCCATAGCACAAAATGGCCTATACATTATCCTAAAATTTTGCATGGATGAGGCTCCGAAAAAAAAGCCGGGTGAAAAACCGGCGGCCATGTCTCATAAGATGGGAAGTGACACGGAAGGGTCGGATGTCACCAATTTTCTCGCCTGACACTTCCGGACTGCCCGACCCATCTGAAATTATGAAGCATGTCAATGATGAACATTCCAAAAACACGATCCATCAATGGAAATCTGGGCGATCGACCCGTTTCAGTTCCTGCTGGTTTCAGTTCCTGCTGCAAGCCTACGCAGCGGGGGCAATGTGTGTTCTCAGTTGTAAATGTAAAATGGAATTGGACGGGTCGCCACCTCTTCCAAGGTTATCAGTCATGGAGGGATTAGTTGTCGCTCAGCACAGCTATGAACACATTTCTGAACAAATGTGCGGTATAAACGAGGGATTGTCCAGTTCAATCTTAGCCATCACCTTGTCGTAAGTTGAATGGTCTTCTCAGACATTATCCAATGCTTTATTACAATAATAAAAATACCCCATTTTCCTATCTTATGACTTCTAGATAGACAAACTTATCTTGGTTTCAATCAAACAAAACTGAAGCATACAATGAATATGCTTTTTCGAAATGGATATCCATTTGGCGATACTTTGACGCACCTTGTTGTATGCAATTTGTATGTTGAGTTGATAAGGTAATGTTTTTGTTGGTTCAGATAATAACCTATATTGATAAAACGGAGAACTATCTATATGGAAGTGCTTGGAGTGAATTACCGGGTGGGACGCCAAACTTTTCCTTGATTTCGCGAATCAAACTTGAGACGGTCTTTTTGAAGCCAGACTGTACAATTGAGGGTTTTGTAAGTATATGGACACTATTTCATATTCTCTGCTTCTAGTAGTCACCTCATTTAGTCCTCTTGTGCAGCATTCGTCGAGTATATTACAAACTTTGAACTCTTTTCGATCCTAACTCGATGATGATACTTTCTTTTTGCATGCACAATTTGCATTCTGTCATTCCTATTGCTTTCTTTTTGCATGCACAATTTGCATTCTATCATTCCTATTGCTTTCTTTTTGCATGCACAATTTGCATTCTATCATTCCAATTGCTTTCTTTGCTGCTTTCTATTCTTCTAATTCAATTATCAATGTTACCATTATGAACAAATTGATAAATAATTCAGTACACCAATGAATATGAATGGTAGCAGTAACGGAAATGGAGAGAGTACTAACAAGCGTTCTCGTTTGAAAAGCGATGAAGTAAGTACTCCCAAAAATGTTGCACAGCAGGTGACAACCACTGTCAGCTCCAACAGTTACAATAATGCCAATTCGTTCCGTATTCGTGGCTTGGGGGAGCCCGAGATGATTGGCATCAAAAATTTGGGAAATACTTGCTACATGAGTGCGAGTTTGCAGTGTTTGTTAACCCTCCCCAACTTCAAGAAGGATAGCGACAAGAAGTGCCAGATGATGACGCAAATTATTGATGCTGGTATGTTGGCCATCCTCAGTAGACAGTCACAATCAACTTCTTCCTCCAAGTCTCCCTCGTCGTCTTTGCAAACACTAGGTGAGCCTGTCAAGAAGTCCCTTCCACCCGCGTCGATGACGCGTGGGCTCTTCAATAGCTTCTCCAATTTATCTCCGACTTTCAATCATGCTGGTTCCTTGTTTGGTAGACACACGGGCCATCGTGGGAGTAGCAGCAGCAGTAGTAGTAATCTAATCCCTCCCCAGACGATTACGGAAGCTACTCTGAATAGTCGCAGTCTCGTAAAGCAATTACGCGATTTCATCCATGTGAAGCCTGAGAAGAATATTACAAACAGTAGAGCCTTCAAGGATGCTATTGACAACAAGGTGCCTTATTTTAAAGGAATTAGTCAGCAAGATGCACACGAGTTCGTCATGTTCCTGTTGGATGGTCTACAAGAGGAGTATTGTGGTTACATTCGGGACTTCTTAGAACATCATCGACCTGAATACCTAATACGTCGACTCAAGACGCCTGCCACTGCGAGTACTGCTTCCAAGAAAGTAGATGTATCTCAGTCAAGTCAGATTGATGATGCTAGTGCGACTCTAAGCACAGAGCCTAGTACAGAAGGCAGTGATAAGACAGACAGAGCAGATGTTTCTGGTAGTGTGGAGCTCGAGCCTGTGCAACGACTGGTGGCGACAGGCAATGAAACACCTCATGGGCATGCTAATGGTAAGGTAACTGTATCAGAAGATAGAGAGGAAGAGGAAGACCAAGAACTCGAGATCGTTGATTATGATAGTTATGTTCCCAAGACGCCTACTACGAATCCCATCGAATTGGTGCACATTCCAAAGATTCTGCAGTCGATGATCCCAACCTATCGTAACTTTCTCACCGAGGTCAGGGTACAAGTAAGATGTAATTCGTGTGGACATGTGAGTAGTGACTATATCGAGGAGCATAAGGTCTTGAGTCTGCCGTTAGAGACTATACAACAAGCCGAAGACAGAAGAGGCATGAATGTCGTCGATGAGAAGGTTGTTAATGGCAATGACAATGATAAAGGCAAGCAGAAGAGTAACTCTGGTAGTAGTATTCCTGTGCAAGGCATCGATGTAACTAAGAAAGAAGAGTTGGATCTGAGTCAACTGCTCATCAATCTGTTTGCAGCCGAGTACCGTGATTTAACTTGTGAGAATTGCGAAAAGGGAATGAAGTGTCAAACAAGCTCTTTTGTGCGCACTGTGCCAAAGACACTTATATTGCATTTGAAGAGATTTGGATATAATCTCCAAACGATGCAAGAAGAGAAACTGACAACACATGTAAATATTCCTTTGGAATTGGATTTACCGCATGACATCTTGAATCGTGAATGTTTGTTGTGGCCTGATCTGTGTGCCAACTTGGAGGATGATCCACTCACTTTCATAGATAGTGTCATGCAAAGTGATGAAGATGACCGTGACAAGACATTGGCTATTGATCGTATCAATGATGACACCAGTAAGCCAGTACAAGCCTCCTCTGGTGAGAGTAATCGAAAGATCAGGAGGAACCAACCGATTCGATACAATCTGACAGGAGTGTTGCGTCACACGGGCTCTACAGCCAAATCTGGTCATTATGTTGCTGATGTGTTGGATATCAATGCTGATTGGGATGCATCTGTAGGCAGTATATCATTGGAACAGAAGCAATCCTTGCCTTGGATCCGTTGTGATGACTCTACAGTGCACAAATACTCTTCGAAGGATGTGATTACCGACAAGACCACTCCGTATATCCTCTTCTATGACTTGGAATTTCCACTTCAGAAAGAGGGTAGTTGTCATCATGATGGTACGAGTACTAGCGCTGGCGGAGGTACAGAGACTGATAAAGAAGGAAAAGGAGTTCCATTCGAATTACAAGATAATCTGAATGATGATCTGTTATTCACTCAGGTAAGCATCTCTTATTGTCATCACCATTGTTGCCATCATTAATATACATTGTAATGATCATCATTTTAACATAAGCTTTTCACGCTGCCACCACCATCAGAGAAAGAGAAGTAAGAAGGTTGAAGTCAAAGCCACTCCTTCCAAAACTACAGCAAAGAGCTCTAGCAGCAAAGCTTCATACAGTGAGGGTGGTGATGCCCTGTCCACTGCTATGAGTAGTGCCGGTGGTCCCTTGAGTTTCGGTCAGAGTAGTGCTATGGAACTAGAGAGTGAGAGTGAGAGTGGCGTCCAAGAGGAGGAAAAGGAGGAGGAAGAGGAGGAGACTAGTGCCGTCATTGTTGATGGAGAGGACGGTGCATCTACTATCGCTTTCTCACCATTAGCGATCAGACTGCGTGATCACTTGATGAGTCAACAGTGGTACAATACAAGAGTCAATGTCGATAAGACTGCTAAGATGGAAGGAGTTACTCCCAAGCAAGTGAAAGACGTGTATGGCTCCTTCGTCACAGTAGGATTTCTTAGAAAGATTAACCAGTACTACTACATTGACAAACTTTCAAAGCCAGAGGACATGCAACTAGAGAGTGAGAATGAGAGTATGGAAAACCAGAGCAACAGTGACCGCAGCATAATGGGGAGGACCCGACGCAGCGGCACTGGTAGTACAGATCGTATAATGGGGATGACCCGACTCGATGCTGGAAGCGATGGAATAGAAGAAAGAGGAAGAGAGCGTCCTACCGAAAAAAGTGAAAGGGGAAAAAACCACTTGTACCCGTGCAAACGTGGTAGGGCCCGCTGTGAGCATGGAAAAGGCAGATATCGTTGCCAGGACTGCAGCCCACATCTCTTTTGTAGGCATAACAAACGGAGAGATCTTTGCAAAGATGGGGAATGTGCCACATGTTGGTCTAATAGACATACTATGCAGGCGAGTCATAAAGTGCACTGGTTCTACTCAAAAAAGTTGATGCCTTCAGACTTGAAAGAGGGCTATTCTGTCCGAAGTAAGAGTAAGGATGAGAATAGTAGCACTACCAGAAAGGATGTACAAATAGAAAAGGCTGCGTTTAGTACTCATGTTACTACACTAGCGAGTGCCCAAAAAATAGTACAAGAACAAAGACTGTTAAAGAATAAGCTAACTGAAAAAAAATTCAAAGGTGTATTCTTCAACACCACCGCAGAAGACCCGACTGTTAAACGCCAAGAAGAAGTGCTAAAAGGAATGAGAAGGTTTATGATGAATCACCATGGCGTGAAGATAGATGAAGATATTGTTATGATAGTTCTCAATAATAATAACCACGTAGGCTTTCAGGAAGCACTAAAAGCAGGGAAGATATTTGACTGGAGAAGTATGTATCGGCATAGGCATGTCATTTATATTAACCAAGACGAACTAGCACTTGGTGATGCGAAAATGTTTCGTTTGAGTAGTAAATTGGAGATTTCAGATTTTTCACCAGAGAAACACAAGAAACGATAAGTAGCAGTGGTGGTAGTAGTAGTAGTAGTGGTTGTTGTACTTTTTGGATATGGATGAATGAATAAATGGCATTTCACTACTAGTTATCTCTTTCGACGATTTCCATATCATGCCAATTCTTCCCCATTTTGACTACACTTTTCATAAACACACCGTTACTTGCAATTTCTGGGATGGCCCTTTCAAATTCCTCGCGTATGATTTCTGTCATCCGTCATTTCCTTGGCTCTCTCTTCTTTGACTTCGAATATCAATTCATCATGCAACTGCATCACCAAGTAGATATCATCTTGACTATCTTGATGAATATTTGCTTGCAATAGCAGATTCTTATTTTTACTTTTGGTAGGAATGTAATTGTTCTTTGCTTCCCTTCTTAAACCAGGAGATTTATGTATACTTCTATACTTTGGAGAATTGACTTGACTATAAGCTCTTGCTTTCAATTCCTTATCAATATTCACCATAGTCGTCTTGATAAGATCTGAACAAGATCCCTGTACAACATGATTGACTGCTGATCTTTCAGTTTTTTCACGCATCGAAGTAGCCTTGGGAATGGGTTTATCACCCGAAAAAGGCTTCGACGCGGATCTTATCACTCAAATCTTGATTACGATTATATGCTCTAGCAATTCTAGCGAAATGTTTATGTTTCTCTTCTACTAAACTCACATATGGTAATACAAAGAGTGACTTGAGGCGTAATCTATTTTGGATCACTTTTTTCAAGATTATAATTTCTGCAATCAATGTCTTGCCACCAGAAGTTGGAGCAGCATAGATCAAATGGCTGCCATCAAGGACTCCCGTGCGGAGACACTCAGCTTGCCAACCATACAATTCAGTGATCCCCAGTCGCTCGTGAAATCACTTCAGTAGGCAAGTATACCGCAAAGTCCTCCAAACGCAAACTCATTTTAATAAAGGTCAAGAGCGGGGTTAACTATCTGTGAGTCAAAACCAAATAATGGCAATATTCACTCAACTATTTCATACACATGGCTACCTAGGGCTTCAACGACGACTTTAGCTACACTTAGGATATACTCGTTCCCCTAAGCACAGTTAAGGCACCTTTGCATTATCCAACGTGTCAAGTCTCTTCTCAAAAAGGAAGTGCCACACTTTCTTTACCGGGGTCGGCCCATCTTGACAAAAATCTTTTCAGGAGAGAGGTCGCAAATCTTCGTATAAAGCTTTGACAGCTCTGAAGTACGTTGTTTCTCTTAGAAATAATCTTATTTAGATGACCTGTATATCCAAAAGCGGCATTTTGCTACTCTTATTAATCTGTCTGCTTGTTTTTAAAGACCAGACACATGCCTTTCAGCAAGTCAACTCGCGTACATCGCGCTTCACCACTCGTCGTATGCACAAGGAGCAGACTGCGCTCCCCCATAGGATGAATCGCAGAATAGAGAGATATCGTGGGAATCAACTGGATATGGGTATTCCAGGATTAGGATCCATTGATACCTTCTTGCTTACGAGACCATATTTGTCTGCATTTATAGGTAAGCACATATGGCACTATTTATATGAAAGTGCCAAAGTAATTATGCTTCGATTTGAGTAGATTAAGAGATAGAGCCATATTCCTCTTACAGTGCTATTTTGACGCTTGACGCTTGCTATTCATCTTCCTACCTACCATCCTTTCCATTATCGGCAGAGCGTTTAAACTAATCTTCCATCCTGCTTTTTCTCCACCATACTACTTACGATTTTGCTTTATACATGACGATGATGATCATTTAACAGCTACTGGATTTAAAGCGTGCGCTGCAGATGTGGTTGCCCAAACACAACAAGCTGTTCGTGGACGTAACAAAGAGAATGTTAATGATGGCGATCATGAAGTAGACAGCGCTTCTCCACCTAATCGTTTCCAACCATTGCGTAATCTGGCGTTCTTGTTATATGGAGGTCTATACCAAGGATGTGCTCAACATTTCTTGTACAATGTGTGCTTTCCCAAATGGTTTGGTGCTAATACAGCCCCATTGACCGTAGTCAAGAAAGTGTCTTTCGATTTATTAGTATTAACACCGGCTTTGTGTCTACCTACCGCCTATTTGACCAAGGCTTTGATCTTTAGATACAGTCTCAAGGAGGGGTTGAGGAGGTATATCACTGATGTGAAGGAAAATGGCCTATTGAAGAAGTACTCTATGATATGGGGGCCTGTACACTGTCTGACCTTTGGAGTAGTACCTGTACATCTGCGGATTGTATTCATTGCTGCATTTAGTTTCGTGTGGTTGATATTATTGAGTTCTTTAACGTCTAAATCTGATGCCAATCGAGAAGCCAGATTGGCAGGAGACTTGGCTGTGGAGGGAGTGAACCAAGATGCGGTATCCTTGTAGGCGGTAAACACGGTTCGGCTTAGGCAATGATCATCATAGAATAATGACTGTGTAATGGGGAGAGGAAGTGTAGATGTTTTATGTAGAAGTAATGTAGTCAATGTTAGAATTTGTACAAGAGACAGCACAAGGGGATTGTGGTGATTGTAAATCTGAAAGATATTTATGGTAATCAAAGACCTCTTACATTGGGAAGTGGTCACTAATCATAATGTTTATGCTTCAAGCGACACGCAAGGGAAAAGAATCCCGACCCGATTAGACACCACCTATAGCGTTTGACCCAGTGCATACGCTTTGATCATTTTATATATAGGGTCATCACGCAATCATTGTACCCTTTTATTGACCTAAACTCAAAATGCACAATCGTAAACGTTCGACAATCACTCCTGAAATGCAGTCCAAAATGGATCGCAAGGCGGAGATGATTAGCGATCTCATGAGCGTGGTGCTGAAAGATTCTCGCTCAAAGAAGGACATCTCACCAGAGTTACTGGAACGAACTTCTAAATTATTGATGATGAATCCTGATTGCTATACCTTGTGGAACTACAGACGTGAGATCTTGATTGAGACCTTGGGAGAGAGAGGTTTATCGAATGATCTATCTTCCACAGACATAGAAGGCAAAACTGTTTTTTCTGATCTTTGTGGACGGAGGACAGAAGCAGTTTATCTTGTAAGCGATGCAGAAGGTAAAGCCATTCGCGATCAGGAGCTGCTGTTGACACAACAATGTATCCAAAAGAATCCTAAATCCTATCCTTCATGGTATCATCGGGAATGGGTCGTCTCTCGGTTTCAATGTATTGATCAAGGCCTACAAGAGATCGGACTATGTAATCTGTTCTTAAAGACGGATCAGCGCAATTTCCACTGTTGGAATTATCGTCGCTTTGTCGTCAATCACTTTAATATCTCTACGAATACTGAGATCGAATACAGTACCGCTAAGATCGAAGAGAATTTCAGTAATTACAGCGCATTTCACCATAGAGCAGTGTACTTACAAGGACTGATCAGTAATATTGAACAATTAGTGAACTTCTTAAGAGTAGACTTTGGAATTATTGAAAATGCTGTGTTTACAGACCCTTATGACCAGTCCGCATGGTGGTATTGGAGATATCTGATCAAACAGTGTGCTGTTATTCTTCTTGAAGCTTGTGATGGCAGTCATAAAACGGCCATCTGCGAGTTATTGGCGGAGCAAGTAGGCATCGTCCACGAGATAACATTGGCCGAACCAGAATGTCGTTGGGCTGTAGATAGTTTATTGCATTTGCTCATCGTGGTTGAGAACTTCAGTGACCAGCTGAGTGCTTTCGGTAAAGGAGATGAGGCTGAGAATAGAGAAGGAAAAGGTGTCGATGATGTCTCTCCTGGACAGGTCCTATTGCTGAGTTTGACAGATTTGGGAGTAGACAAACAGCAATTACTGGAAAAGGTCAAGACACTAGACCCATTGAGAGCAAAAAGGTACGATAGTCTTTACAAGGCCTGAGCATCTCGATCAACAAAGAGAAAGATCGAAGTATATAAGATGTGACAATATAGTAATTAATGCGAGGATAATGTATATCATGTGAATCAACATCAAGATCTGACTTATCTTAGTAATGTGACCGTTATCTTCATTTCTAAATTTACAACAACAACATTTGTACGAATTACACAAAAAACAATCTTCTTATCATAACCTTTTGTCCCTCTCACTTCATCTCTATAGATATAATCTCCTACTTTTTCTGCCTCAACATACGAATCCCTCCAATTCCACCAACCGCCGGCTCATTCCCTTTGTTGTTGTTTCCACCAGTACGGCGTCGAGGCATGGTATTGTTGGTCCTACGGGTCAAATTTCCTGCACTCTTGGTATTGGGCATACGACGAGAGCCCATGCCTTGAGACTGCCCACCTTGAGTGGGGGCTGTTCGACTTGTGCGGGCACCCATAGTACGAGCAGCCCGAGCGCCGCCTCCTACAGCTATATTATTGCCACGGATATTATCTATAAAAGAGGGGAAATTTTAATGGATAGGAAAGAGCGATGTTAGTAATATATCCATGCGGTGATAGTTTGGATCAATCATGAAAGATATCGTAGGTGATGCTGATATAGTAAAGCGGAAACTTACTCTTACGATCTCTGAAGTTGTTCTTCTGTTTCTGAAAGTCGGCCATATGTCTGTTGTTAGTCCTTACTCCACTCGATATTCCCTTCTTCGCAGTTACACTTTGTGTACCTCGTCGTGGCCTCTTTTGTATCTGTTGCTCATTGCGACGTCTATTCAGCTCATCTAAGGCAGATTCGTGTTTTTTTCGACCCACTTGCTGCTCTCGTATACGAATCTTCTTGGCCTGGATACGCGACCGCAGATTCTGTTGACCTTGCGATGCACTCATGTTGATCTTCTTCTTCTGTACACGTGCTTCGAATACTGGATCACCATCACCATAATCATCATCACCACCTGTTAAAAAGGTACCAGTGTTGCCACCACCACCTCTAGCTGGCTGCCGTCCAGGTTGGGTTTTGTTTCTCTTGTTCGCTGGTAGTTTTACTTGCCAACTCTTCTGTTTGGTTCTCATTTCATATGTCACAGCCATTGGACCTTCTTTAACAGGTGCCCTGGACTTCTTAAACTCTTGAATAGTCCTTTTATCAGCAGTCGGCCGTTCTTTGCTTTTCATTTGTTCATATTTGTTGTCCGTTTCCAAGCTCGTAATGCGTGTTTCTAGTTCAGCCAATTTGTTCAAACTATCCAACACATTGGATAATTCGGTAGGTTTATTGGCCTTTTTCACCCATTCAGCTTGTTTGACAGGAACTGTTTTCTGTGAAGTAGGCTTCATTTTGGCTTCTTCTTCTTCGCGAGCAATATCTTTCAATGTTTTACCAGCCATTACTCCTTGTTTTGTACTACTATAACCACGTTTCCAGGAACGATATTCATCAATACGAGATTTCATAGAATGTTTTTCTTCCAGCTTCTTGCGCAAGTTCTGCAATGTATCTATATGCCTTTCCACTTGTGCAGTTAATCTCTCCTCATTCTCTTTTTCTCGTCGTTCATATTCCAAGACATACTCTTTGTTGACTTCCAAAGGTTTGATGTGCTCTTCCTGCACCACTTTTCGCATCCAACGAGCATCATCTTCCGAGTGAAGAGGAGCTACATCGGGTACTATTTCCTTCAATTGTTTATTCTGCATCAATGCAGCCTTAATTGCAGCATCGTTGGCCATCTTGTGCCATTCCAAAAGCTTCAGTTCCTCATTTATCTTCTCCTTGCGAGTCAACGGTTTTCGAGCCCGCTTGGCAGCATTCGATGTTACACTACCGCCAACAGTTGACCCTTCATCCACCCACGATGAAGCAGCAGTCGCCATAGTTAATAGAACGGGCGAATTCACGCAAGTGTGTTACTGTTAATGTTTTCGGGTGATTGTCCGACCCCGGAGCGATCACTTCCAAATTTTATAGACTCTTACGCGAAGTTTCTTTTTTTAGCTTTGAGTTCACCTTTACATCGTCTAATATGACTTCCACAGGCCCGATCTTGCTGGTAGCCATATGCATGATGATATCGTTGCTATCTGTTTCTAGCTTTGTGCAATATGGTACCCTAAAGGCGCACAATCGTGGCGTCCAATCTACTGTCCCCCTTTTCCATAGTGGTCATACCATACTTTTTGGTCGTGCAGAAAGGCGCATGGCGAAGCAGAACAAAGGTAAAGGTCCCAAAATCATCCAAGGGGCAGGTTTTGGAGGTGCGACTACGATAGAGTCGGAAGTGCCTGCTGACAGTACTGTATCAGAAGTTGAAACTGCTGCCCAAAATAAGATGGAGAACACGATTAATACTCCTTTGTCTGCAAACACGAGGAAATATACGCCATCTGACAATCCGGAGCAAGATTTGCAGAATGTGTTCGCCAAATATGGAATAGAAGACACAGATCCAGTTGCTCGGGCTGCTGCCGCCAAGAAACCAGGTAATGCAGCTGATGGCACCGGTGCCTTTGGAGAAGCAGTGCTTGCTGGAATTCCTGCAAAGCTACAAGGCCAGATCGACAATATCCTTATCACCACTACATTCTTCGCATTAAGCCTAGTGGTACTGACTGGAGTAGGCATGTCTGCCAGTGCACTGGAGATTGTGTTCCCAGGATTTAAGTTAGATCCAACCGTCAACCAGCTCATTACCAATGTATTAGTTCCCAACTTTACACCATTCTTCTGTTTCTTCTTTGCAGTGAGTATCACATTGGGTTTATTCAAATATGCACAGATTTCATCAGAAGCCACTGTCTACAAGGAATAAAAATTTTATTCATCACCTTTGTTTAGTATTGTAATAATGTTAATGGACTGTTTATACACAGCTTCTTACAAGTAATTTACCTATAATTCATTTAATTCTCCCTTTTCAGTCTCACTTTTTTCTTCGATGTAGCAGCAGGTGCATCAGTTCCCATACCTTTTCCATGGTTGATAGGAACGAAATGGTGTTGCATACCCGGAATATTCCTCAATCTCTCGGACTTGCTCAAGGACTTGTGGTCAATACTCGATACTGCATCCACCAATGCACTTTCACTTAAAAAGGGTATCTGCACAACACATTCCCAACTATTTTTCTTTCCATTCGCATCAACACTAAAATCCTCGGGATAGTAGGGCTTAATAGGGGATTGTAAGTCAACCATCAACTCTTCGTATTGTTTAGGCAAGAATGGGCCACTTTGGGGTGGCAATACACTCAGTAATTGCAATAGAGGAGTGAAGGGTTCTCCAGTCTCGAATTCTAGCTTGAGAGATGCTAGATTCTTGAGATCACTTGCCAAAGGTGCATATAGGTATGGATAATACCACGTCCAACTCCCGCATCCATTGTGGTAATATTCTAGCACCCAACACAATCCTTCGATGTAAGACTGGACCAACTGTTGTTTGTTCTCTTCAAAAGTTGGATACAGTGTGACTCCTTGGTAGAACTCCGGCTCATCTACTCCGTCACCTTCCACTCCACTGTTAGTACTACCGCTGGTAATAGCAGCACTATGTTCTGCAATGGCAGTATCACTGGTCCAGATACGTTTAGACATAGACTCTGTCAAGTGCATATCTGTTGTAAACCCAAACTTCTGCTCGTAGTAGAATTTCTTGTAGTCATCATCATTGTAACGAGGCTCTTTCTCATCAGCACTACGTTGTTGAAAATATAATGGCTCTCGTCTGCTAATCTCTTGCAAAAACAACTCTAGACGAGGTAAATGGATCTTGCTCTTATCTGTCAAAAATCCCCCCAAGGTAGGCAGTAGATCTCTGTACACGTTCATCATCAAGTTCAGACTACCATCGGCAATGTCCAAATGTGGTAAACAAGGTAAAAAGTCATTCCCGACAAAGATGCACATGAACACAAAGTCATCCACCACTCTTTCCAGTGTAAAACTCTCCATGGTTACCAAGGCCGTAGCAGGGAGA
>JACLAD010016223.1_pt1 | contig 12802 bp, 1 predicted proteins | sample 8027901 | NCBI WGS metagenome assembly JACLAD01 (sample SAMN15725071, study PRJNA655200) | protist metagenome | isolation source: fluorescence activated cell sorting (FACS) single amplified genomes of... | place: Spain: Blaines Bay Microbial Observatory, Mediterranean Sea | collected 2016-07-05
ACTGTTGGGTGAGACTTGCCCGCTTCCCCGTCCGTTTCGAGCGGCGATCCGATAGTAGTAGTATTTGTTGTTTGTCAAACCTGTCACATCGTAGGAACAGGACCCTGATGTACAGGAAGTGATGCCTAGGATTGCAGATAAATCTGGATCCGTAGAAGTATCCAGGTTGGGATTGGTGAAAGTAATCACATTCGTGAGGCCACTGCTGGATTTCTCTGCTTGAAAGATCGTGTAGTCAATTGCTCCATCAACTTCATCCCAGGTTAGTCGAAGAGTGGAACCGCCTTGACCCGAAACATTGATGTTCTCTACTGCCGGAGGCAACGTAAAATTATAGAGATTGGCTACATCTGAGGCAGTAAAGGCCCGGCCATAGATTTTAAACTCATCAATGTATCCCTTGTAATTGGCGTCCCGATAACGATTTTGACCAATCTTGATCTTGTCCCACTGTAAGTTACCACCGGAGGTATACGGCCAATTTGTTTCCGTATCTTTCAACACATTGTTTACATACAACTCGACGGAGTCGTCTGCATGGTGAACCACTACCACGTGATACCAAGTAGATTGTCGTAACTGTTGCCCCTTCAAATTATCACTCATTTTATTGAAGAGACGGATTCTACCAATTGGCTCATACTTATCATCAACATCCAATTGCAACTCTGGACCTTTGTTATTGTCACCAGTGGAGAAGATACTCGTAAATTTTTCGAGGTCTCCATCGGGTGATGTCCACACCGAAACCGTCCAATTTCCGTCATTTGCTGGAAAATCAGCATTTGAGAAATCATTATTGACTCCCCAAGTTCCATTGCCTCGATTGCCATCATACGCACCAGAACCACTCATATAAGCTGAATTGCCATAAGCACATCCTTCCCCAAAATCAATGTCGCTGTCGCTGCTGGCTTCTGCTAGGTGATAGGGCCAACCTTCTGCGCCCGTCCTGGTTCGCTGTGGACTATGGTCCTGTAAATCATTATTTAGCGGATAATAAACCAACAGGTCTGGGTCATTATCTGTAATCTCCGAAGTTCCTCCTGTGGAGGTACACTCAACGGGTAGCGGGGAGGCTCCGAGTTCATTTGTTGAAAACTTCCAGGCCCCGGTGCTCGTATCGTAGACTGCTAAACGATAGTAGTAGTAAGTTGCCGAATTCAGTCCTCCATGAACAAACAGAATGCGGTCCGCGTCAATTGTTCTGGTTGCGTTATCGGTTTGGTCAATATCCCGATTTGCCGGGGTTCTTGCGCCAGGAGCAACCGTTGTCCAATAGACTCGATAGTAGTCATCACTCCCACCAACTGAAGTGGTATCACCGTCATTGACAATTCCCGAGGGTGCTGTCCAGTTCAGAGCCAGCCTGCCATAGTCACGATCGATACTATCGATTGTAAAGTCAGCAATTCCCGAGGTATCGTCATCAATGATGGAGACCGTTTTGTTCTTGCTGGATAAGCCATCGTAATTGGAATCTGCTGTGAGTCCTGCATTGACTGAGATCGTCACCGTTGAGGTATGGTTCCCATCGATGAAGTCATCATCAATCGCTCTCAGCGTGATCACCTGCGTGTTCATGTAATTTGCAGGTGTGAAGGTCAACTGCAGGGAGGAGGGTGTTGTGACTTCCACCTGGGATTGTTCTGTGTAAGTGATCTCAACTACCACATTCCCCGTGGGCTCAGACCCCAGATAAAGTGTCAGTGAATCTGTTGAACCACCTTCTGTGACTGAGGTTGAACCACCAATATGGGAGTACTTCAGCTCTGCGGTGTCATCATCGTTGATGGTAATGGTGACGGATTGTGTGCCATCTTCCGTTGCTCCTGCAGCACTGGACACACTCGTTATTTCAACTGTCGCCGTTTCATCGTTTTCATCCACCTTGTCACGATCTGGCGTGAAGGAAGTCGCGCCCGCTGTATCTCCAGCTAAGATGGTGATTGTCCCAACTGTATAGTCGCTGCTGTTATCCGCCGTTCCTCCTGTTCCTGTCAGAGTCACCGTTGTATCACTGGCTGTCGCAAAGGTTTGTGTCGCCGTGAGTGTGATTGTTCCCGAATCTTCGGTGACCGTTGTTGAACTTGCGGATAAAGTCACTAGCGGGGCCACTTCGTCATCCACCACCGTCACATTTGTACTCTGACTTGCTAACGCATCATAGAGAACATCCAACGTTGAGGTTGTGTTGATGGCGACGGTGATGGAAACCGTCTGATCGTTGTCATCAAGAGGATCGTCCACACCAGTGATCGTGACACTCTGAGGTGTATTCCAATTTGCTGATGTGAATGTAAGAGATGAAGAAACGGTGGCTTCTGCTGTATTTTCGCTGGTGATCTCAAAAACAACATCTGCAGTCGGTTCTGTATCTAGCACCACGGTGAAAGTATCCGTCGTTCCAGATTCGCTAACGCTCAACCCAGCGGTACTACCTAAAGACAAGCCAGCATCATCGTCATCCGCTACCGTTACATAGGCAAGCTGGGTTGCCAACGCTCCATAAGCAGAGTCAGCACTACCATTGTTTGGATCCACACTAACGCTAATATTTTTATTGTTGTCATCGACGTCATCATCCACCCCCGTGATGGTGACGGTCTTTGCGGTGTTGTAGTCTCCAGTTGTGAAGGTCAGACTTGAGGGAGAAACGGTTGCCTCGCCTGTGTCATTCGAAGCCAAATCAATCATCACATTTGCCGTAGGCAATAGATCCAGCACCACAGTGACAGTTGTGGTTGTGCCTGTTTCCGAAACCGAACTGGCTGGTTGTGTGATGGTATAACTCGCCGTATCCACATCTGTGATCGTGACCGAAACATTCTGTGGACTCACCCCGTCGTACTGAGTATCTGCTGTTGCGCCAGTATTGATGGCTGCTGTCACTGCAATTGTTTGATCACCATCCTGTGAACTATCCGATTGACCGGTGACGGTGACCGTTTGTTCTGAATTCCAGTTCCCTGTTGTGAAGGTCAAACTCGCTGGGGAGACCGTCACCTCTGCAGTATCTGCAGAACTCAGATTGAAGACAACATCTCCTGTTGGCAAGGTGTTCAACACGATCGTATAAGTATCGGATGTTCCTGTTTCACTGACCGTTGTAGAACCCGCACTTTCCGTGATTGTGAAACCAACCGTGTCAATATCTGTGACATTCACATTGACTGATTTACTTCCCAAAAGATCAAAGTTTGCGTCATTCGTATACGTTGTCTCCACTGCGACTGTGACTGCAATAGTCTGATCACTATCATCCTCATTATCGGTTGTTCCAGAAACTGTCACCGTCTGGGCAACATTCCAGTTGGTATCATCAAATGTGATGGCTGCCGGAGAAACCAAGACCTCATTCGTGTCCCCACTAGTTAGGTTGAAACGAACTCTTGTGTTCGGCTGACTATCCAGAACTACCGTGAAAGTGTCCGATGTTCCTGATTCACTGACTGATGTGCCTCCTGTTTCTGTCACCGTGAATCCAGCTGAATCATCATCTGTGACCGTTACACTGACTGTTTGATCGGCTACCGCATCATAGATTGAATCATTCGTTGAACCCGTATTGATCGCCACTGTGACGGCAGGTGTTTGATTTCCATCATCCTCACTATCATTGACTCCGGTCACAGTCACAGTTTGAGCCGTATTCCAATCACCTGTTGTGAAGGTCAGGGATGAGGTGACAGTAGCTTCTCCGGTATCATCACTTGAAACCGCAAAAACAACATTTCCAGTCGGTTGAGCATTCAGAACCACGGTGAAAGTATCTGCTGTTCCACTCTCCGCTACGCTGGTTCCTGCTGTTTCGGTGATCGTGAAGCCGGAGGTGTCATCATCAGTTGTTGTCACACCAACATTGATTGTTGCCAGACCAGAGTAGTTACCATCTGATGTTGAACCATTGTTGACATCGACAAGAATATTTGTAGCTTGATTTCCATCATCCAAATCATCATCAACTCCGGTTACCGTCACGGTTTGAGCCGTATTCTAATCACCTGTCGTGAAGGTCAATGTTGATGGAGAAATCGACGTTTCTGTGCCGTCAGCAGAAGAAATGTCAATCACTACACTCGACGTTGGCAGTGTATTCAAAACAACAGTGAAAGTATCCGTTGTTCCGGTTTCCGAGACTGCAGTCGATCCCCCTGTTGCTGTGATCGTAATACCGGCGCTGTCATCATCGGTTGTGGTCACAGCAACAGTTTGTGAGCCGAGTGCATCGTAAACTGTATCTGCGGTGCTTCCTGTATTGACTGAAATCGTGATTGTTGTTGTGACGTCCCCATCACTGGCAACATCATCAACCCCTGTCATAGTGACGGTTTGGGCGGTATCCCAATCCGAGGTTGTGAAAGTCAGGCTGGATGTCGATAGTGAGACTTCGGTTGGTGTTGGGTTGCTCAGGTTGAAAACAACATTTCCTGTTGGCTTTGTCGCGAGTACAACTTCAAAGGTATCTGTGGTGCCAGTTTCGCTGACTGTCGAATCACCACCTGATTCAGTGACTGTATAGGCGGCCGTATCAATATCTGTGACCGTGATTCCAGTGACAGTTTGGGCTGCCAAGGCTTTGTATTTCGCGTCATCAGTGGTGCCGTTATCGACGGCTGCCGTAACTGTGATTGTAGCGTCTCCATCATCAATCTGATCTGCAACCGCAAGCACACGAAAACTTTTTGGAGTGTCCCAGTTCGAAGCATCAAATGTGTAAAAAGCATTGGAGACGGTTGCCTGTGAGGTGTCTGAGCTTGTGAAGGTAACGCGAACGGTTGTGTTTGGCTGTGAATTGAGGACCACTGAAATATCATCCCTGGTTCCGTCTTCACTGACTGATGTTGAGCCCCCACTCTGAGTGAGTGTGAATCCTACCGTGTCGTCATCCACAACGGTTGCAGTTACTGTCTGGTTTGCCAACACATCATAATTTGAATCTGCTGTTGATGCGGTGTTGATGGCAACTGTGATTGTGTTGTTCGTATCACCGTCATCTTCATCATCATCGACACCCGTGACCGTGACCGTTTGTGCTGTGTTCCAGTTACCTGTTGTGAAGGTCAGTGATGAAGTTACAGTTGCTTCCGCTGTATTTTCACTGGTGATCGTGAAGACAACATCGCCACTTGGTTCTGTATTCAGCACCACCGTGAAGGTATCCGTCGTTCCAGATTCGTTCACACTGGTTGAACCCCCAGATTCAGTAATTGTATAGCCTGCAGCATCGTCATCAGCAGTGGTCACCGTGAAGGTTTGATTGGCCAAAGCGGTATAAGTTGGATCTGCCGTCAGACCATCATTGACATCTATCGTGATGACTGTGAATTGATTGCCATCTTGGATGGAGTCATCAGCCGCAGTAACAGTGACTGTTTGAGGGGTGTTCCAGTCGCCTGTAGTGAAGGTCAACTGATTGGTGGAGAGCATAGCTTCGTTGACATCTGCCGACGTAACATCAATCACGACATTGGAAGATGGTAGTGTTCCAAGGACAACCGTGAAGGTATCTGTGGTATTTGGCTCACTGACTGCTGTGGAACCACCGGTTTCTGCTACAGTAAAGAAGGCGCTATCAATGTTCGACACGGTCACATTAAAACTTTGGTCTGCCAGTCCATCGTAGATAGTATCTGCGGTTGCTGGATCATTGACAGAGGCTGTGATGGAGACAGTTTGATCCCCATCGGCAGCAGAATCTGGTTGACCGGTTAATGTAATGACTTGGGCTGTGCTCCAGTTTCCTGAACCGAAGGTGACTGATGCTGGCGAAACCGTCACTTCTGCTGGATCTGCTGAAGTCAAATCAATCACCACGTTGCCTGACCTGGGTTTCGTCAGCAGAGCCACTTCAAAAGTATCGGTTGTCCCCGATTCACTTACGCTCGAAACACCACCCGATTCACTGACCGTAAAGGCAGCTGTGTCGACATCAGAAATTGTTACTGCAACCGTACGAACCGTTGTGTAGTTATCATAGAATTGATCAGAGGTTAGACCTGTGTTTACAGCAATTGAGACATTGACTGTTTGGTCACCATCATCAATATCATCTGAAACACCCGTGACAGTGACTGTTCGAGTGAAACCGAACGGATAGGAAGAATGATATGCTAGGGAAGATGGGGAAACCGTGACTTCGCTGGTGTTGTCACTGGTCACACTCAGATAGGTTTGATAGAGCGGGACGGTATCGAGACCAACTGTGAAAGTATCTGTAGATCCTGCCCCTGATTCATTGATCGTTGATGTTGTTTTCGAAACAGTCACACCAACTGTGTCTGTGTCCACAAAAATATAATTCCGGACGTCTGGCGAAAGTGCAGCGTAGTATGGATCTGTTGAACTCGTACTTGGATTTATGTAGGTGTATTTTCGCTGGTCAGATCTCTTTCTGTTATCATCTTTTGCAAGAGTCACCACCGATTGGGCTATGTTCCAGTTAGTTTCATCAAAAGTCAGAATCTGTGAGCCATCTGCCAAGGCATAACAAGTATAATAATTCCCATCACATGCAGCATTTGCGGCTGAAGCGCCTATAACAAAATAAACCGTTCCTTGCGGTTGTGTATTCAACACAATTGTGAAGGTCTCGTTGTCCCCCTCATTGAGATAGAGCGGATTCCCATAGAACTCACCGACTGGATCTGTTGGACCAACTTGTGTGAACCCTGCCACATCATTGTCCAGAATCATTGCGGTCACGCTTTGCGTCCCACTCTCAGATGCTCCATTCCCACCAGTTACAGAACTGATTTCGACCGCAAAAGTTTCGTTATCTCCCTCATCAATCACATCATCTACGATATCGATGGTTGTTGTTCCTATCGTGGTGGTTCCACCAGCAATCGTAATGAAAGAGCTGTTCAGCGTGTAGTCTGTCCCTGAAGCCAGAGCATTTCCTGAAACACCTAAATTGACGATGGTGTCAGCTTGGGCTTGCCCTGATTGCGTTGCCGTAATCGTAATCGCTCCACTTCCAGCATTCTCATTCACAGAAGTCGTATCAAATCCAAGCGTCACTGTTCGCAATGGCTCATCATCTGTAATGGTGACTTCCACTATTTGGACACCGTCTTCAGAGGCGTTGTCACCACCTGACACAGAAGCAATACTAATCAATACCGTTTCATTGTCCTCTGTAATGGAATCAGCAGTTGGTGTGAGGGTGAGGATGTCTTGCAGAGTCCCAGCAGCGATCGTGGCGGTAGTAGAAGATAAGTTATAGTCCGTAGTGTTCGTAGCAGTTCCCGTCAAGGCGAGGTTCACCGTGGTGGCAATGCTGGCAACCACATCCTGTTCGACAGTGATTGTGACCGTTCCACCGCTATCTTCGGTGATGCTATCTGCCGATGCCGAGATAGAAACAACGGGGGGAGTCACTGCAGGTGGCAGCTCATCATCACTGAAGACAATCGTTTTCTGCTGAGTTCCGCTTTCAACCGCGCTATCACCACCTGACACTGATGAAATATCAACAACAATAGTTTCTCCATCGTCATAGATCCCATCATCCAAGCTGGTGATCGTGATCGAGTTCGAGGTTGTGCTGCCTGCCAGGATCGTTAGATTGTCTGAACTTGCTGTATAATCTGAACCTGATCCTCTTGTGGCTGTGCCGCCATAGCTAATGTTGACAATTATATTTGTCGTCGAGGTTGCATCGGAGGTTGCTGAAATAGTGAGCGTATCGGAGCCTAACTCGTTTAGTGTCGTTTTCGAAGCATTCAAAATGATGTTTTGTGGTGTTGAACCACCTGATCCTCCTCCTGACCCCCCACCTTGCGCCTCCTCGCTATCAGCTGGTGGAAAGTCTACATCATAAACAATGGTCCCTTCTTCTGGGATCTGACCACAGCCCCCCTGCATCAAGGCCAGAGAGAACAAAATAATCGAACAAAATATCAGTTCTTTGAGGCTGTATTTTGATTTTCCCTCCATCTATTGCCCGCGAAAGCCAAAGCCGTTATGTGATTCGTGATTGAGATGAAATTTTGGCAAACTATTGTTAACTTTGGAGACTATTCAAAATCCTCATGACTTACAAAATATTTTAATGTCATATTTTGTCACAATTATCAGAATTACCCTTTTCGGTTTGTCAACCCTAAGCTTTTTCACTCAAAATAAGTTTTATATCTAAGGCTATTGTGCTTGGGCATATTTTTCAGCAGTTGGAGCCACATTTCCAGTACCTATCGCACTCACTGCTGCAATTCGATAATAGTAATATTTATTGTTGACAAGACCTGAACTGTCTGTATATGAGCATGTTCCAGATCTACAGCCAGATGATACGTTTGGTATAGTGATAACACCTGGGACGCTGTTACCCATATTAATCTGGTCAAAACTGATAACTCCGCTTAGCCCACCTGATGATTGTTCTAATTTATAAACCGTGTAGTTATCAGCGACACCTACCGCATCCCAAGTTAGAGTAATACTGCTACTACCAATCCCGTCTGATGCCGCTGTTAAATTTTCGACAACAGGCGGCAACGACTTTTGGTATAATGTTAAAACATCATCAGCACTAAAGGATCTTCCAAAGATTTTAATTTCATCTACATAGCCCTTCCAATTTTTCTTTCCATCACGATTTAGGCCTACTCTTATTCTCCTCCACATGTTTCTACCTTTATTATTATTATACCAAGGTTTATTGTTTGTTGAAGTTTCATAATGCTTTCCATTTACATAAAAACTTGCTTTCTCATTTGCTTCACGAACCAGTGCTACATGATACCAAGTATTTAATTCTATAAATGGCCCCTCAAGAGTCGTTCCATCATTGTTATAAGCACGTATTCTACCCAATGGACCACCACTTGGATTGGTAGCATCATTCAAGTCAATCTGAAAGTCTGGACCATTTGAATTGTCTCCAGAAGCAAATGCTGAATGAAACTTACCCATATCTCCATCTGGGTTTACCCAAAGAGATAGGGTCCAGTTGTCTGGTATATCATCTTGTTTGAACGATGTGTTTTCTGCATAAGTGCCATCCTCCCTACTGCTACTACTTTTGCCTTGATCTCCATCAAAGTATGCAGATATACCAAAAGCACAACCCTCGCCAAATGCGATGCTGTTGCTTGTATCAACTAGATTATATGGGTATCCATTAGCTCTACTTCCATTATCAGGACTATAATCGTTTAAGTCTCGATCAAATGGATAGTATACTAGTAAGTTAGGATCGTTGTCTACCATGACTGACTCACTTGCGGTTGAAGTACATTCTACAGGGTAAGGAGTTCCACTTAGTTCATTTGTAGAAAGCTTAAAAAGATCATTTTCATTGACTTTACCATTACCATCATCTATGTACGCTGCAAGTCGATACCAATAGGTTAAAGTTGGATCTAATCCTCCGTGTACAAATTCGCCAGTTGTCTCTGATATAGCCCCAGTATAATTATCCGAATCATCAACCATTCTACCTGCTGGGGTTCGTGAAGCTGGAGGAACAGTTGTATAAAAGAGTCTATAATAGTCGGCCGCATCTGTGGGGAAGCCAACTGGTGCATCCCATCCTAAACGAAGTCGAACAATATCACGTGTAATATTATCTAAATCGAAATCTGCAATTCCTGGATTGTCATCATCAACCGTAGTCACGGTTACTGTTTGACTCCCCAATAAATCATACTTGGAATCTGCAGTACTGCCTGTATTGATTGAAATCGTAACCGTACTGTTAACATCACCATCATCAATCAATTCATTAGCGGCTGTCACTGTCACTGTTTGGGCTGTAGACCAGTCTCCAGTCGTAAAAGTCAGAATACTGGGAGAGATGCTCGCCTCTGTTGCGTCATCATGGCTCAGATCAAAGACGACGTTCCCTGTGGGCTCCGTATCCAACACAACGGTAAAGGTGTCTTGACTACCAGATTCGTTAACAGTGGTAGTGCCATCGGACTCTACAATAGAGAAACCTGCGGTATCATCATCGTTGATGGTAACTGAGACTTGCTGTGGCGTGCCTGCCTGAGCTCCCTGCCCTCCTGAAATCGAGGAAATCTGAATTGTCAGCGTTTCGTCATCTTCATCAATCCCATCATTCACCGGGGAAAAATTGATGAAACCACTTGTGTTACCAGCTGTAATCGTAATGGCACCGGGAGCTGTATAATCTCCCCCAACGGTGGTTACATTGGTTGTACTTAGGTTGACCGTTGTATTCGTTGCGGCTGTTCGATTCTGAGTTGCCGTAATCTGCACAGTTCCACTCTCCGCGACCGTTGTTGCTGTGGCAGAGAGCGTCACAATCGGCATCTCCTCATCATCAATCGTCAACACGTTGATCGTTTGCACGCCAACGCTGTCGTAAACACTGTCCAAAGTGTTTGGCTGATCAATCGCCACACTCGTGGTGCTCGTCACATTGTCATCGTCATCACTATCATCCCAGCCAGTGATCGTCACAGTCTGGCTGATCGTCCAATTGCCTGTTGAGAAGGTCAGGCTACCTGGAGATACACGTGCCTCACTCAAGTCATCCGAAGTGATATCGAACTCAACGACGTTGGTTGGTTCGGTATTCAGCACCACGGTGAAGGTTGCAGTCGTGCCATTCTCACTGACATCCGCTGTGGTTCGTGAAATGGTAAAGCCGGCGGTGTCATTGTCGGTGGTAGTCACTGTCACCGTCTGGGCCGCCAGAGTAGGAGCGTTGAAGTTGCTATCTGCGCTGCTCGGGGTCAGTGTCAGCAAGGCTGATTGGTTGCCATCATCGACATAATCATCCTTCCCTGTCAGCGTCACCGTCTGGGCTGTCGACCAATTGCCGGTACTGAAGACCACGCTGCTTGGGTAGAGTACCTCGCTGCTGTCGTTATCACTCAAGGTGAGCGTCACATTGGCTGTCGGCTCACTGTTCAGTACAACAGTGAAGGTGTCTGTGCTACCGGTCTCAGCAACTGAGGCCGTCGTCTTCGAAAGCGTGAAGCCGGCGGTGTCGTTGTCCGTTGTAGTTATGGTGACGGTCTGGGCAGATAAGGTTGGTGAGTTGTAGTTGCCATCTCCACTGCTTGGAGTCAACGTCAGCAAGGTTGATTGGTTGCCATCATCAATGTAGTCATCCTTGCCCGTCAGCGTCACTGTCTGAGCTGTTGACCAATTGCCGGTACTGAAGACCACGCTGCTTGGATAGAGCACCTCACTGCTGTCATTATCACTCAAGGTGAGCGTCACATTGGCTGTCGGCTCACTGTTCAGTACAACGGTGAAGGTGTCTGTGCTACCAGTCTCAGCAACCGAGGCCGTTGTCTTCGAAAGCGTGAAACCGGCGCTGTCATCATCTGTGATCGTAACGGCTATTTGTTGAGGCGTTCCGCTTTCTGTAGCTCCCCCACCAGAGACTCCGGTGATATCAAGCACCACAGCCTCATTGCCTTCGGTAATGTTGTCATCGACTGACGTGATGGTTGTAGTCTGCGTGCTACTCCCTGCAGCAATCACCAGTGAACTTGAACCCAGGCTGTAGTCCACTCCTCCTGCGGTTGCCGTGGCTCCACCTCCAGCACCGAGGGTGACCGTGATCGCCGAGGAGGAAACCGTTGAAGAAGTCACCGTCACGGTCGAGGTCCCCCCATTTTCTGCAATCGGTGAGGATGGCTGGGGAGAGAAGGTAATCACTGGCAGAGCCTCATCATCAGTGATCGTGATCGTCTGGCTCTGCGTCCCGTTTTCACTGGCACTGTCTCCCCCGCTGACACTGGCAATGTCGATAATGATCGTCTCATCCGGGTTCTCACTGACACTGTCCTGAAGCAAATTGAGATTGGTCGTCCCGCTGGTTGCTCCGGCGCTGACGCTGATCGTGAAGTTGTCCAGCGTGTAGTCACTGCCATTGTCGGCTGTTCCCGATGAGCTCAGGGTGACCAGCGTATCCACTGTTGCCGCATGGTCCAGCTGGGCGGTGATCACCGCTGCGGCGCTGCCGGCATTCTCATTGACACTACTCGCTGAGACTAGCAAATCTACTACCGGTGGGTTGTCATCATCAGTGATCGTGATCGTTGCTTGCTGCGTCCCACTCTCAGAAGCGCCATTGCCCCCACTGACGGTGTCAATATCAACCACCACGGTCTCAGCCTCATCATTGAGTAGATCATCCAGACCGGTCACTGTAATGCTGCCACTGGTGCTGCTGGCTGGAATCGTGATTGCTGTCCCACTGAGGCTGTAGTCCGTACCGTTATCCGCTGTCCCGCTGAAGAGCAGGTTGACTGTGGTGCTCTGGGCTGCTGCTGCACTCAGGGTTGCTGTTACCGTCGAGACCCCACCGTTTTCGGCAATTGGAGAGGTTGCCGATAGACTTACCGTCGGTCCTGCCTCATCATCAACCAGCGTGATCGTCTGGCTTTGTGTCCCATTCTCACTGACTCCACTGGCACTACTCACTGTGCTGATCTCCAGTTCAATCGTCTCGGTCCCTTCCACCAGGGCGTCATTAACCAGGTCGATCGTCGTCGTTGCCGTCGTGCTACCAGCACTGATCAACAGCGAGTTGCTGTTGATCGTGTAGTCGACTCCACCCCCAGTGGCTGTTTGTGAGCCAGCTGTGCTTAGGCCCACGGTCGTACTGGTTGGCGAGGCATTACTCAAGCTGACGGCCACTGTCACGGCTCCTGCCCCCGCTCCTTCGGAGACCGAACTGGTGTTAACACTCAGGTTGACCACCGGGGTTGACTCATCATCGGTGATCGTAATCGTCTCCTGCTGGTTGCCTCCAGATTCGACTGCACTCCCCCCACTGACACTGGCAATGTCAATCACGATCGTCTCTGCC
>JACLAD010005122.1_pt1 | contig 12795 bp, 9 predicted proteins | sample 8027901 | NCBI WGS metagenome assembly JACLAD01 (sample SAMN15725071, study PRJNA655200) | protist metagenome | isolation source: fluorescence activated cell sorting (FACS) single amplified genomes of... | place: Spain: Blaines Bay Microbial Observatory, Mediterranean Sea | collected 2016-07-05
GTCACATCTGTACTTACTTTGTTGATTGATATCTTGTTGGGTTTGATGTTGATCTATTTGGATACACACTACATTCATTTAAAGCCAGATTTATCAACTATGCTTATGGTTGACCTTCTGGATTTTCAATTATGGTGGCGTCATCCACGACCATTTATGGATGTATTTAAATTTGACGAGGACTGGAGCTGGACTAGATTATTTCAAAATAGTGCAATATCAAACTCTGTTGATGTCTTCATGGTAGGATCGACATTTGTATCATTGATAGGGGCGGTAATCTGTGCCTATAATGAAGCTAGACGATTGTACGAGGACGGTTTTGATGCCCCACATCGTTTGGGTGTTTTCTTTTCATGGGTAGGTCATGCACTTGTCAGTAGACGGATATTGAGAATCCCTATTTTATTGGGACATGCGGCCGTCACAAGAGCTTATATGTGTGCACTCTACGAGTTCATCCACAGGCATGCGCGATATCTTGGAGAGTACATTCTTGAGCCCCATCGCACTGTGATTTTGTCTGCGGAGAACGGTAACAAAGCGAAGCGTGACTGAGAGTCTGAGAGTTGAATCTAGTAGCTATGGATGGCTTTGAGCTTTGTGCATCTACTTAAACTTAATTAAAATAATATTAATATTAATATTAATAATATAATTACTTCTATTACTATTATCTATTATAATACTTTAACCTTTAATATTAATAATTAATGAGCTAGCTACTTTTAATAATTTTAAAATAGTAATAGTATACGGAAGAAAAGTGATAATGTTCAGCTACTACTAGCTACTAGGTACTACTACTAGCTACTAGCTATTACTATTACTAATAGCCTATTACTATTATATCAAAATAGAGCTGAAGATCGCTATGAGTATGAGGAAGAAGCATATAATCCCAACGAGGAAGGTCAACATGTATTCCAATCGCTTAGTCCTGACTAAGTTGTTGAAATACATGTTGACTTTCCTCGTTGGGATGGCTTTTTCCTCTTAGCGATATTCAGTTAGATTTTGATTCATTTGTTTCTTTCGTTGTCTTACGATTAGCTAGATCTATTAAAATTATATATTACTATTACTACTACTACTACTACTACTACTAGCTACTAACTACTTACTTGTTACTAGCTACTGCCTAACAACTACTAATACTAAGTACGAAGTACTACTTACTACTACTACTACTACAGTATGTACTTCCTAGGCACTTTAGCTAGCCACTAGCGCTTCTAGAGACATTTAGGAGCTACCTTGGTACGTACGTAGTCTTGGTGCTACTTCTAGAAGTAGAAGTAACCAGTAGTCTGTTGCGAAGCACATGTGTACGATCGTACGGCACGGCCTCCTTTATCCTCATCCCAAGTCAGCAAAGGCCACATCGCCAGAATCTGCAAATTCACTTTTGGTGAGATCTCCACCTTCTGCAGTGTACGCAGAAGAACATGCCTTGATATTAGACGCTGTGAGATGCCGGGTCCAAAATAATTCAATAATTCCAGTCAAATATCCTGGATTGCTGTTGATTTGTTCTACTGCGTGTTCAGAGCTTGCGTGACAAGGATAACTTCTGGTTGACTCATACTTTGGTATACTTTCCCAATAATGCTCTCTAGCCTCTGATTGTAATCCTTTGCCTTTCCTATACGATGGCATAATTTTTTGATGAGCTGCTGATATAATATCTTTATCTTTGGTAGCTTTCTCAAGACTACACGTTAGACCGTCTAAGTAACGACAAGTTCCATGTGAGAATGAGGTCTGGGAAAACGCTGACTTCTCCATAGTAGATGACATACAGTAGTCAGAATGTCCTAGCAAATACCATTCTTGCATTGCATCCCTGTGTTTTATCATAGAATTTTGTGGAGGGTGATCAAAATTGGAAAAAAAAGAAAAAAAAAAGTTTATGAAGAAAATCAACAAAAGGCTGATTACCTCATTTCATGTCTCATATAAACCCCCTCTTGCTCAGAGCTCAATCCTGCTGGCACAAGCAATGTCTTATTGGTCGTGATAAGATATCTGGCAGGAACAACTGATTTTACCAAACTCAAAAGCTCCTGGCTTTCAGTGGCAAAAAAAACATATTTGATCAAATTGAGGGTAATCATTTTATCAATACATTCCAACGATTTCAACAATCCTTTCCCTGTATCATATAACCCTCGAACATGTAAAGATATCCACGGTTTATGATCCAACTGACCAGCGCCATTAATTTGCTCCATAATGGGTTTTACTGAATCTACAATATCCTGTCTTGTTCGGAAAGTACAGGAAGATATTTCTGGGAAAGGATTTCTGTGTGGGAATAATTTTAGCAACTTGGGACCATAAACAGGATTTTCGAATAATAATGGTGCAAAGTATTGATTAGATGTAATATATAGCACGTCGCATTGCTCATCAAGTCGCGTGGTTAATCTTTTGTCCATTAACGTGTGAAAGTGAGTATATTTTAATCGCTGTGAAAAATCCAGCTTACACTCCTTGTGAATTACAGGTGGACATCCGTGCAGATTCGGATCACCCGTCGATCTATTTTCAGGATAAAAGACTCCATAAGACATCATAGCATCATCTACTTGGAACAATTCCGAAAAAGATGAAGCCATGGTCATGGACTGTGCCCATTGGACGTAAAGTACTCGATCCGTTGCCATGGCCAGAAGAGCAGCCGACGCAATACCCAACAAACGGTTCCCAAGCCCACTTTCGTCTACATCTATGATCATTTTCTTCACCTTTTGCTCCACATTGTTAAGACAACATCTGGCAGGGCTTTGAACAAGCTGATGGTGCTCCTGAAACATTTGAGCATAAGACCAGTATTGTTGACTCATTCCCTGTCCCTGTCGCTGTTGCTGTTGGTTAGCATCCCTGGATCCCCATCCCCAATTTCCCCATCCTGAAAACCATCCACTATTCCCTTGCTGTGGTTGTTGTTGCTGTTGCTGTGATTGCTGCTGCTGCTGCTGCTGCTGTTGTTGTGGCTCCAGTCCAGAACCAGCTCCCCGAACTCCAAGATGATGATGTTGAATAATGGCATTTTTAGCAGCTTGAAAGCTGTCTGCTGAGTCTCCTGCTGTACTAGTTGTATTCATAATATTGCTACCGTCGCTATTAGATGAAGATTTCATGGCTCCTCCACTCATCACGTAGTTTACAAACCCGACGATACCACTAGTTGGAGCCGCTGTAGGTGTATTGAGCATTTGCACCTGCGTTCCTTTCGGAGCTAGTTTTGGCTTCATCAGATCCCCAATCGAACCTCGTGAATGATCTCTCCTTAACGCGTTTTCCACAGGGACATGAGTTGCGGCAGGTGAAGTGTGTGTTGGCGAAAACACGGTTGTACTCGCTGACGAGTTGGCCACAGAAGGATCTACAGCCTTGGCGCCAAGATGGTCATTAGATTTAGATAATTGTGCTATACAGAGATATAAGTATAACTTGAGGAGGCATGTCAGTCTTTGCATGCTCCTTTGACTGCTACCCCCTTGACTTCTGACCTAAGATCGTCGCTATCTAGCGCCTGTTCTGATGCTGCTGCATCATGTACCTATCTCTAATTAGGTACCAAGATACCTACCTACCGCGTCTGCTGCTGGCTGCTGCTGCTGGCTGCTGCTGCTGCTGCTGCTGCTGCGACGACGGTACAATATAGGTACCACGGTACCGTTCTCTACCAAAAAGGCGAGAAAACCAATGTACCTATACCATTATTTACCTCCTACTACCCAACAACTACAAACTAGAGTACCTTGACTCTGAGTGCCACACTGTACTAACCCTAACCGTCTGCTGGAGGTTCCGAGGTACAACTCATCATCAGCAGAGCAGAGTCAGCAGGTGTACTTGTTGTTGCTGCGACTCCTCGAAACCTCATCGTAAGGTGGTACCATTGAACTCTCGTCCTTCATTCAACAAGAGTAGAGAACACATAGAAACATAGCTGTCGGTGGCAAGTTGAATTGGGATGAAGAAGAGTTTTCTAACCCTCCGGTCACTCCCGACGCGACGCTTAATGCGAAGATTCTACGTTTCGAGATCTGATGATCGTGTAGTAACTCAAATCAAAACACATACGATAGACAAAAGCCCCATCGTCAAGTCGCTGTGGCAGGATAGATTGGATATGGAAAATGCACAAAGCTTGCGTTCTAATGAGTCACATTCTTCTAGTGACATTGTAGACAAAGCTTGCACAGATTCTCGTGTGACTATTCAATACAATTTTTTATCGGACGCGCAGCTCAGAGAGAGTTATCAAGATTCACATGGCTGTGTGTTGATTGGAAGACTCCTAGAGGATTTGGATGCTTTGGCAGGAAATATTGCCTTTCTTCATTGCGATGATAATGATTCTAGAACAAGAGCATTACATGTCGTCACTGCGTCGGTGGATACTATCAAAATGAGTCCAAACCATTCCTCTATGCCTGTCTGCAATGATTACACCCTGTCCGGACAAGTAGTCTGGACGGGTCGCTCAAGCATGGATGTACTTATAGAGGTGCATACTGCTCAGAGAGCTGAGGCATCGGATGACATCATGGAACCAATCCTTATAGAGGCGACTCCCTCGAGGGTACTTTCTTGTATGTTCACTTTCGTAGCTAGAGATATGGTGTCAGGAAGATCTGCGCCCATTAATCGGGTGGTACCGTCTACTTCAATCGAAAAAAATCTGTATGACAGGAGGGCTCAAGAGGCTATTAGAAGGAAAGAGAAGAGTAATACTATCAGTTTATGCGACAAAAGGATTATGTCATTGATAGAGAGGGGCAACGCAGCGAAGGACATGCCAGCGTTATCACATCCATCCACGGTATTAATGAGCCTCACCGCACACGAAAATACTCTCATTATGAATCCACAGAATGTTAATACCGGTGGACGTGTATTTGGGGGATATCTAATGCACAGAGCCTATGATTTGGCGCTGGCTACTTGCTACACTTTCGCTGGGGCTTATCCAAAATTTAAGGAAGTGGGTGAGGTTACATTCAAAAAACCGGTCGATATTGGCGATCTTGTTCGTCTACGCTCAAGGGTTGTATATGCCTCTGATAATGAGGATGGATCGTTTAAGCCGACCGCTCATGTCGAGGTGGAGTGTCAAGTAGTGCGACCAGAAAAGGCGTCCAGCTTTGTCAGCAACACATTCGATTTCAGTTTTACATTTGACAGGGGTACAAATATATCGCTGAAAAGAGTACTCCCTTGCAGGAGGGAAGAAGCAGAAAAACTTATCGAGGCAAGTGTAAGGGATTGATTGGTTATAAATACAGAATATATCAACTTCTAGCTTCTAGTGCTAGTACTAGTAGGTACTAATACTAGGAAGTACTACTGCTACTTAATGCTTCGTAGAAGTACCTGGCTTCTCTGGCTACAGCTACAGGCTACGCAGTACGCAGGATATCATTCTAGCTTCTAGCTTCTAGTTAGTCCCACGCCTATTTCTATTTCTAGACCTAGCAACTACCTACTGTACTGTCTACGTCTACTGTGCACCTACTTGAAGTACTACCTACCTCCTACTTCCTTCTAATTTCAGCTTTTACTTAGAGAATTAGAAGTATTGTAACCTACTCTGCTACTCTCAGACTGTCTCTAAGCTCTAAAGTAAAAACTAGCTAGGTTGTACTTCTAAGAAACAACTAAGAATATTATAAATTTTATAAAAATAAAAATGAGAAATATGCCTCCTACTTCTAGCTTCTAGTACTATACTAAAGTAGTACACTAGAAATCAATCGCCCATTCACATAAATCCTAGAATGAGAGTTATAGCTCCAGTAGCTCCAAATAAGTAATAAGACGATTGCGTGACAGCATCATTCTTCAGCATCTCTGGATCATTGTCCCACAAGTAGTGACGGACCCCCCCCAGATAGTGGTACACTAATGGAAAGGATACCACCATCTTTGCCAATGGGCCTACTACAGAATTACCAATGCTACTCATCAACAATGGTACATCTCCTCCTAAAAGGGCCATGACACCAACACCGCTCACACCTACGAAAATTAAGTTAGTGTTAGTCTTTAATCATGAATTGAGAAAAACTGCTATCATTTTCATAATCAGTATATTACCTACTGACAGTGCAACGCCCGTAATACGATTTGTAATTGATGATATAGCTGTGATAGGGAAAGCATACACTTGTACGTGAGGCGACACTGGTCTACCCTTCTTGGCTGATACGTCGTACGTTGAAGAAGCGAATTTATTACTTAAGATACAACAATAATGGTCATTTGAGGCAAAAAGAAATAGCATACCTTGACGTTCAGAGTAACTTAAAGATGAATCATCTGTCGAAGACAAGATAGGTCCAGTTGTCTGATACTTCCTGTCTAAAGTCAGTTGAAACTTATTACTCTCACTTGACGATTGCAGTTTTGGTGTCGATGTGAAAGTGGAAAGCTGTGCGGAGCTACAGGCAGGCCTTAACACTGATCTAACCCCAGTAGGAAGTCTCCTTAACATCATCATCTTGAAATCAACCCTCGATTTCTTATGAACACCCCACCTTCTCCTTTATGAGAATAATGCTGCTGCTGCTAGATATTGTTGATATTGATATGAAGAGAAATAATATCTTCTACCTTTATTCCTTTAGCTAAGTAGGTGCAACTAATATCTAAGTACCTACTTACTCTGTCATCTGCAGATTCCATGATAAAGAAGCTCTATTAACTACTTCTATTAATTAGAGAGGGCTCCTGAAATCCATGAGCAGCGTACAGAGAACTTTGGCTCTGTTCGTCATTAGAAAACGGCAGGCTGCTGTCAGCAGCTGCAGTGTGCCATGCTGCAATAGGTATATAGTCTGAGATTAAAGCACTTCTCCATGGCTTCCAGTTCTTCGACAGGCAAGAACAATGAAATCGATACTGTATTGATCTTTGGTCTCCAGATAGGTGTGGATTGGCCCACCGAGCCACTCATGCTACCACTGGTGGAGAAAGCTCTCTACGCACTTCCTTTCCTCTTCGAGTTCAGTGTTGATCCGGAAACGAAAGCTCCGTACTTTTACGACAGAGCTCATGGAAAGTCTATGTGGAATCATCCCCGGCGAGATGAGTATCGACGACTGCTCAAGCAACTTCGTGAGGAATACAAAGCGGGCGTTGATGAGATGGAGGCTCTTATCGAAAAGTATATTCCTTTGATTGAGATCCACGCAGAAGAGGAAAATGACGATCTCAAGACAGATAAGATCAATCTGAATCAACTGGATGCATTGATTATGAAGGGGGTGAAAAGTGGATACACTGGACGAAACAAAACGTTATTGGTGGTGGATCCAACAGAAATTGCTGTGGAGCATTTTCGCTCGGATCCAAATTTTCAATACATAATTCTCGATGCAAGAAAGATGCATTTTGATAGGATGTCTAAACGTATGGGAATGTATCCGATCTTAGAGGAAGCTAGGAGATCGTTGGTACAATGTATGATCAAGGGGAAAATTTTCGCTGTGGCTTTGGGGGACATTTGCGTTGATATGTTGAACACCTTTAATGATGACAGTCAATCTGAGGAGGATCTACCTAGAAATTTGCCTCATGAGAGATCAATGGATCCAGGCATTGATTTGGCTTATCTTCCGTCAGAGTTCTTATTAGAAGCGGGCGACTTGCTGCGTGAGTCACACTGGCCAGAAAGATTATATCGACGTCAAGATATAGCCCTAGAGTACAATGTCAAGCCAAGTATGACTCATCCAAATCCAAAATATTACAGGGTACACGATAAGTTCCGCGTAATCGTAGTTAGTTCACTGGATAAAAAGCAGCTCACGGATGCCCTCTTTAATGGAAGTGTAGGTCTGCCTGATAGCAATAACTTTGAGATAGTCACGTTAGGTGAGGATACAAGCATGCCTGGCGTCGATGACATGGACAAGATAGGCTCTCTAAAGAAAGCTACGAATGCAGTTATGGCAATACGTGCCATGGGGGGAGGAGCTCAATTTCACGAATAACGTGCAACGAGCAGTTGAAGTTGCAGCATTGTTTGAGTTATACTTATACCTCGTTATCTCTTGATCTTGACAATATGGCAACATCAACACATCTGTCTTCTTACTTAGATTGAATGCTTGCCAAGTATGAGTTGTACATATATCTAGTTTCTTCATAAAAGATCAGATTTCATTTTGAGGAACATTTAACATGCTTCATCGCTGGGTACAACGGCACAACTTGATGGGTCACTGAGGTTGTCGAAATATTTTAGGTAGTGAACCGTAAAATGTATGCAAGAATAAACTCATATATAGAAGATAGAAGTAGAAGTACTAGTAGCTAGTAGCAGTAGATGGCATTTTTCTTGATAAAAAATTGAAATAGAAGAAGGAGTTGGAAGAATGTAAAGTACTTAGAAGTACCTAAGTACGATTACAATTACAAGTTTCATCATTATTATTCTAGAAACAATACACAAAATGATACAAGATACAAGTTTGAGCAGTAGCGGACTGGGCAAAACATGCGCTCTATCTACCTACTATACTACCTACTAAGTAGAAGTACTATATTTTCCTTCATTACCTCGGTATTTTCGATCTTGGCTTAAAGGGATCGAGATCTTCATCATCTTGGGTACCATATTGATGTACTTCCTCCTCTTGGTCATATTCAGCAGAGTTGAACTCCATTGAATATGCGTTGGCAGTAGCTAGTGCGGAAGCGGATGGGACATCATCATCATCATCATTATCAATGTCTCTATCATGAACTTCTCTAGTGTTCATTACCAATAACTCGTCAAAGGTATTTTCTAAATCATCATCATCATCAATGATAGTCCTGTTATTCTTTGCCTCATTTTTCGCGATGGATCTATCATTTACATTCGGACTCAAAAATTTTGGAGTATTCAAAGGTGAGCTATCAGATTCAGTATCATCATTAGCATTATCCTCAACTTCTTCTTCATCTATCTTTCGTACTCGATTTTGCATTCTTGATGGAGTTTTTGCATAGTTAGGAGGAGGAAGATCAAATTGATTGGCAATCGAAGGTGACCTTGAAGATGTCTTTGGCTGAGCCTCATAATTCGAAGGTGGTAGGTGAAATTGATCCAGAAGTCCATTTGGAGACATCATTGGGGATATTTTTTGAGGAAAGTTACCCACATTCGCATTCTTTTTCTTCGCTCTCGATCCTTTCGAGGCGAAAGGATTTGTAGGACTGGGTTTGTTAAAAGGTGAGCCCATAGGATTGGACGCTGGTGCATTTAGCTTCTTCATTTGACCTTGTGTGCCACTACTTGGACTGGCACCCTCTCTTGCTCCATTTGACCCACTACTTGGCCCATTTGCTATCGGTAATATATCTACTGAAGCAGCATTCTCCATCTGTTTCCTTAGCAGCTTTAGATCCTGGTCAGAACGCCCAAAAGTATTCGTAGAACTTCGTAAGCTTGTTTCAAGTGATGAGTCTAAATCATCACTCTCTTCTAAATCCCTCAAAAATTCATCTTTCAACAATTCATCGGCTGTAGGTCGACGTTCGGTATCTTTGATGAAGCATCTACCCAAAAAATCTGTTAGAAGCTTATTGTGTGGCTCCTTTTCTGGCCACTTGAAATCAGGTAACCCTTCCAAATCCCCGACTAATTGTGCCAATTGAATTAATCCTGCCGCTCCTGAAAAAGCATTTTCACGCTGTGACCATGGTGGATGACAAGTTAACATTTGTATAGCGGTACATCCGACAGCCCATACATCACCCTTCCTACCATACTTGCCTGTTTTGAAAACTTCAGGAGCCATGAAATAAGGCGTCCCTTGCAATTCTGCCATACTCATCGTCTTGTCGTGTTTCATTCGGTAGGAGCAACCAAAATCAGCGAGTTTGACATTTCCACTTTCATCTAACAAGATATTGCCACCCTTTATATCTCGGTGTACAACATCATTGGCATGTAAAAATGATAAGCCCGATAGAACTTGTGTTATATATGACTTAATCATGCCTCCACTGAAACCCCCAAATTTTTTCAACATATCAGCTACGGAGCCTCCAGACATCCAAGCTTGAAAAATACTGACAACGTGATTTTGTGTATCTACATGTGAACCCAGGTACTGTACAATATTTGGATGATTTAGGTTCTTCATCAATTCTATTTCCGACATCAACTTGTCGATTTCCTGTGGATTTCCAAGCATATTTGTTTTCTTTACAGCAAAGAATTGTCCGTGTTCATTGACACCTTGATACACTTCCCCAAAGCTTCCCTTTCCCAACATACCAGCAATCTTATATTTGCCCTGTTTGATCCAAGCCTGTTGCCTATTCCCTGACTGCGATTTACTGCTCCTAAGTCTATTGTCAACAATCTTATCTTTATCGGTCTCTAAGCCCGGTACACCACCGTTGTACTTATTTCTATTGCTGCTCTCATGTACATTTCTGTCTTTACCACTGCTGGATGAAGATAGTGCCGGTACTGATGATGGATGTGGTGGTGTTGTACCCCCCATGTCAGACCGAATTACTGGAGGCGCAGCGTCTCCAAGCGGTGATATTTCCTCCGTTGTCACTTTTAATTTGGGTTCAATGACATTGATTGCCCCTTGAGAGTCGCTGGTTTGTTCCGCATTAGTTTCATCCAATGTTGTCTCCAAAGACACTTTCAGGGATTCAGGACTAGAACGAGACACTGCATCCATACCAACCTTGGCTCTTGCACGGAAACCTCCGCTTCCAGATGGCATATCCCTATTTGTAGACTGTGAAACCAACTTTTTATTGACATTAAATAGTTTGGCACTCGACGCCGCTGATCCTGTAGATCTCCGTGGGGCAATTAGCTTTGTTTCTTCAATGTATCGCCGGGGTATTTCCTTCTTGGTACCTCCTGGTGATATCACTTGCTTTATGCCGGATTGAGTAGTATTAGGACGATCAAGAACATTTTGGACAGCATTTCTAAGGCCAGAATTTGATGCAGATTGTCGCATGCCATGTTGTTGGTGCTGAATAACTGCAGCATCCCTGGGTGCATTGGTCACTATGGGCCGAGTACAGTTGGCTCTAGAAGGAGGTGCAGAGTTCAACCTACTTTTGAAGTAAGAGGCCGACTTCTCTGTTTCTACAGCATCATCTTGAGCACTGGCAACGTTGTCATAGATTTTACGTGTGTTGGTAGGACTAGAATCCTCATCCTCAAAATCATCGTCATCGTAGTCTGTGCTAGGTATATAGGACAGTTCGTCAGAGGACTCAAACCCGTTATTGTTGCGCATTTTGATGCTGCCGTCTGGAGACTTGGCCTCTAGTTGTATACATTGTATTCTAAATTTATCTAAAAGCTCGTAATTTAAGCCACATGTTCGGAGATCGTTGATATTCAAGGTCTTAATGCAATTCGGCTTGTGCTCGATGTAGCTCCTGAGCTGCTCAAGAGCCAAGAAGGCGTTATCTGCTTGGTCAGGAGTACATGACCGCATCATCTGCATATAAATCAATACATGGGAAGATGATTAGATGGTGCATATAATGATGTAATAGCAAGGGGGACAAGAGAGATGTTCGTGTGGGTGAGTGCACGTTCATTTCACTCACCGACAGCTGCATTGAGTCAAGGAACTCGGGTACTCCTCGCTTGAGCAGTCGACGGAAGGATTCATCAGCTTGTTGCTCGTTGATACCCTCATATTCTTCTGTAATCACCTCGAAATCGTCGGTTCCATCCATCTCTCAAGCTAAGCTACCTCTATCCTTGTGCCTCTCTACTCTATCTGCGTGCGGCTGTTGACTGCCTACTGGGGAAGTATGAGACAGTGGGGGAGAGGTGAAAGAAGGAGACGTATGAAGGAGATGAGGAACTGCTCAGTCCTCTCAACAGACAGATTTAATGAGCGCCCACTTACTTGGGTACCATACCTACCTCTAAACGACTCACTCTGCTATTATTTCATGGTATACCCAGGTATTTAGGTACAAAACCATCGCGAAATGACGGTTCGCGGCATGATGGCGAGGAGCTTCTTACGCACAAAAATCGAACATGCACATTGATCGAGCATTAATCAAATAAAACTACGAATTAGTCGAGGATAAAATTTGCTCACTCGTATTTTTGATGGATATGTGTCCAATTAATGTGCATGTATTCGATTTTTGTGCAGATTGGTGTATTGAATGAAGCTTGGAGTCGCTTTGAAGCGCTATTGTCAGCAGTCTTTTTTAGGTATCCATAGCAATAAGTACCTAGGCTAGTACTAGTACTAGTGCTACCAGCTACCAGCTGCTACTAGAGATGCGTGGAGAAATGGGTCAGACCACAGAGCGCTAAGCGTACAGGTATAGTGTTCTATTGTTCGATCTACATAATTGTAGATTGTAGCTAGACGTCCTACAACTTGATAATAATTATAATAATAATATACTGAGCTAGCTAGTTAAGCGTATAATGATAATAATAATTATGTTTACATATTATCATAACACTGAGCTAGCTAGTTATAATTTATACCCTATACTTATACTTACCTATTATAATTAATAATAATAATACTGAGCTAGCTAGTTAGGGTAAGCTAGCTAGTTGTAATAATATATAATATAATAATAGTAATTAACGATACTGAGCTAGCTACTTAAGCGTCCTACAACTACAACTTCATAATAATAATAATATAATAGCAGATAGAAGTAGCTAATAATAATAGTATAATAATAAAAAAGGTAGAAGTAGAAGTATCCACATATATATGATATTAATACGTCAAATGATGAAGTTGTAGGACGCTTAAC